>Ga0307502_10000062_pt1 | contig 28054 bp, 26 predicted proteins | sample 16_S_MG_FD_201364 | JGI IMG/M metagenome (GOLD analysis project Ga0307502, IMG submission 201364) | Soil microbial communities from Populus trichocarpa stands in riparian zone in the Pacific Northwest, United States - 16_S | ecosystem: Environmental > Terrestrial > Soil > Riparian zone > Trees... | reverse complement strand
TCATCGAGGAAGACAACGACAACAACAGCATCGACGAGAAGGTCGCCGTCTGAGCGTTCTCACGCCATCTCATCCACAACATTTGACAATAACTCGCCATGCGACGCAGGGTACGGGACGATACTTGACCTTGTCAACTATCGCCAGGATCCATTATCCTGTCTGTCAATGGCTACGGAGGCCAAACGTCGTCGTCGAAGCGCCGCCGAAGAAGCGTGGTCGCTCATGAGCCGGCTCTTCTGGGAGATGCGTCCGCGCATGCTCCGCGTCGCGCAGGAGTTCGGCCTCACACCGCCGCAGATGTTCGCCCTGCGCGCGCTCGATCCGGACAATCCGGTTCCGATGCGCGAGCTGGCGGCGAGCTTGCACTGCGACAGCTCCAACGTGACCGGCCTCGTCGACGGCTTGGCCGCGCAGGGCCTCGTCGAGCGACGCGAGGCTGAGCACGATCGGCGCGTGCGCATGCTCGTCGTCACCGAGCGCGGCGTTGCGGTACGCGACCGGCTGCATGACGTCATCCAGGAGGTTCCGCCGGCGCTGACGCGATTGAGCGCAAGCGACCAGGGTGCGCTGCGGGACATCCTCAAGCGTGCGCTGGACTGACTGCCTCGACAGTCGTGTAGCTGCGTACTTGGCTTATGCAGCCATGCGCGCGGGGGGCGCGACGGGACCGCCGCACACCCGCACCCCGGGCCATGCGCGCTCCGCGCGACCGTCCATTGGCGACAGCGCGGCGGCTATCTGTGCCGCCACGTCGGTGGGCTGCGGCCGCGGCGTGTCATCGGCGACCCCGGCGGCATCAGCGAGTTGGCTGAGCTGAGCGATCGTCTTGCGGACGATCCGTGAGATCTGCATCTCGCCCACGCCGACCAGCGCGCCGATCTCGGCTTGGGTGAGGTCCATGCAGAAGCGCAGGCGCAGAACCTCGCGGGCGCGCGGCGAGACGCCGGTCATCAGCCCGTCGAGGATGACGCGCGTCTCCGCGCGCGCGTAGCCGTCATCGCTTATGCCGAGCGTGTCTTGCAGGACGCAGTCGTCGTCCTCACCGCCGGCGGGTGCGTGCAGGGAGACAGCCCCGCGCGCCCGGCGAGCTAGCAACGCTTCCAGCACGTGCGCGTCTGAGCAGTCGGTCGCCGCGGCGAGTTCCGGTGGCGTCGGGGCGCGGTCAAGCTGCTGTGACAGGCGTGACGCGGCCTGGTCGACGCGCAGCGACAGCTCCTGGAGATCACGTGGCGGACGTACCGCCCAGCCATGATTTCGCAGATGACGCTTCAGTTCCCCGAGGATCGTCGGGACCGCGTAGCTCGAGAACGCGTAGCCGCGGGCCGGGTCGTAGCGATCGATCGCTTTGACGAGCGCCAGCGACGCGACCTGGACGAGATCGTCCAGCGGTTCGCCCGAGTGCTCGAAACGGCGCGCGAGCGAGCGAGCGAGCGGCAAGAAGCGCTCGATCAGCTCGTCGCGGGCGCGACGGTCGCCGCCGTCGCGGTCGGCGAACAGCAGGCGGTCCCGGCGTGCGGGCGAAGGCTCTACGTGCCTCGCACACGTCGGCGAGAGTCGCGCCTCAATTGGCGCTTCGGCGAGATCAGGCATCGTGTCATCCGTTCCTCGAGCAACGTGATCCGCTTTACCCACGGCCGCGCGCTCACTTCGAAGAAAACGCACGTCCGACGGGCCACCGGCAGGAGCCGGGGACGGTCAAAAGTGCCCGCCTCCGACCTCCGCGTCGCTACATCGACAAAATTCGACAATCCGACTCCAAGAAACGATACAGACGAGTCACCTTGTAAGACGCAGTCGGGGTATAGGAATGGTCTAGTTGTTTGACTAGACCCATAGGGCGCGCGGAGCGCCCGCCGAACTGCTACGGCGCGATCCGAGCGATCGCCCGCACAGCCTCGGTACGGTCGCTGAGCTCGCTCGCCCCGTGGGTGGCAAGCTCGAGGTCGGCGAGCGCCTCAAGCGCCCGGCTCAAGCGCTCGACATCCGAGCGGCGGGCTTCCGAGATCCGGCGGTCCGCCACCCAAGGACTCATCTTCAGGCTCTTCTTGATCTGCGGCGGCGCCTCCCCGGCCTCCAGGCGCCGCGCGATCGTCAGCACGTCGCGGACGCGGCGGGCGAGCAGACCGACGAGCCGGGTGACGGATTCGCCCTGCGCGCTGAGCTCGACGAAGGCGCGCGTCGCAGCGGCGCCGTCGCCCGCGACGAGCGCGTCCACGAGCCCCCAGACCTGACGCTCGGCCGAGTGCGCCGCGGCATCCTCGACTTCGTCGACGCCGATTCGCGCGCCCGGCCCGTGCTCGAGGGCCAGCTTCTCGACTTCTCGCAGCAGGCGCTGCTGGCGTTCGCCGACCGACGCCACCAGCGCCTGTGCGCCGTCGCGGTCAAGCTCGACCCCGAGTCTGGATGCCTCGCCCCGCAGCCAGCGCGGAAGCTCCTTGGCCTTCAGCGTATTCTCGACGGCGACGCTCCCGCCGGCCTTCTCGACGGCCTTGACGAGCGCCGTGCTCACCTTGAATCGCCCCTCCTCGCGCGCGAAGAACGCGATCGTGGTGTCAGGCGCGATCGCCTCCAGTGCGGGGGCGACGTGGGTCTTCACGTCGTCGTCCTTCCAACGTTCCACGCCGTCGAAGACGAGGAACCGTCGGCCGATCGCGAACGTCATCGCGGCAAGCGCGGATGCGACCTCCTTGGGGGTCGATTGGTCGCCCTCGTAGGTCTCCAGTCCCCCGCTGTCGGAAGCTCGTTCGGCCAGCCCCCGCAGCCCCGCGCGGCGCTCGCCGATGCGGCCATGGTCGTCGCCGTGGATCAGGTAGGCGGGCTTGAAGTCGGCCACGCGGCGAGTGTAGGTGGCGCGCGGGACAGTGGGTCACGTCGCCGATTCGACCGCCATGCGCCCGTCGCGCACGCGCAGGCGGACCGTCCCGTCGCGGTCGGTCCGGCGGACGATCGGCACGGCTCGCAGCGCCGTCAGCGTCGCCGGCGTCGGATGGCCGTAGGTGTTGTGGGCGCCGACCTCGATCACAGCGATCTTGGGGCGCAGGCGCTCCAAAAGGCCGCGTAGGCCAGGATCGTCGCTGCCGTGGTGGGCGACCTTCAGCGCCTCGACCACCGGGAGATTCAGCGCAGCCGTGACGTTGGACTCCGCGTCGGCGGTCAGCAGGAGGTCGAAGGCGCCGTCGCGGACGTGCAGGACCGTCGCGCGGTCGTTGGGCTCGGCTCCCGGTGGCGCGGCGGGCTCGCGATGCGGCCAGAGAACGCGCAGCTCGATCGGTCCGGCCCGAAGCACCTGACCGGCGTCGGAGGCGATGCGGCGCAGGCGCCGCCGGGCAGCGAGTTGCGCTACCGCGGCGCCGGGGCGCGCGCCGAACGGCCCGAGGGCCGGTGTCGCCCCGGCCTCCTCGCCATCGACCACGAGCCCGACCGGGAACGCGTCGAGGACGGCGGCCGTTGCGCCGTCGTGATCGAGGGCGTCGTGGGTCAGGACGAGCGCGTCGAGGCGGCGCACGCCGGCAGCGCGCAGGCGATCGAGGATCGGGCCGTTGGGCGGCCCGGTGTCGACGAGCACCGTCGCCGCACCGTGCTGGATCAGCGTCGAGTCGCCCTGGCCGATGTCGAGGAACGAGATCGTCAGGTCGCGCGGCGGTTGCGGTGCGCGCGACGCGCGCACAAGCCCTCCGGCGAGCGCGACGCACGCGACTGCGGCGAACGCCCCACGGCTGCGGATGTCGCCCGGACGCCGATCGGCCCGCGCCTCCCGGCGCGCTCGCCACCGGCGCCAGGCGTAGACGGCCGCGATCACAGCGCCGTAGATCGCCGCCACCCCGATCGGCCCCGGCGACGCCAGCTCAAGCTCGGCGCACGGCAGCGCCGCGGCACGATCTGCCAGCCAGGTGAGGTATCCGAGCGGCAGGGCGGCAAGGTGTGTGACCGGGGCCGCAAGGTCGGGCGCGGCCTGACCGAGCGCAGCGGCGATCGTCCCCAGCCACATGACCGGCGCGACGGCCGGCGCAGCCAGCAGGTTGACCGGCAGCGAGACGAGCGACAGGCGCTCGAAGTGCAGCGCGATCAGCGGGGCGGTCCCGAGCGTCGCCGCGGCTGTCACGGCGAGCACATCGCCGACTCCCCGCGGCAGGCCGCTGCGGTGCAGCGCAGCCGACACGGGTGCGACGAGCGCGAGCATCGCCAGGACCGCAGCGAAGCTCAGCTGCCAGCCGACGTCCTCGGCGACGCGTGGGTTGAAGGTCAACGTCACAGCGGCGGCGAGCAGGAGCGCGTACCAGCGCGATGTCGATCGCCCCGCAAGCGCCGCCACGAGGCCGGCGCCGCCCATGACTCCCGCGCGTTGAATCGACGGACCGGCGCCGGCGAGCGGCACGTACAGGGCGACGAGCAGCAGCGCGAGCGACAGCCGCGCGGTCAGCCCGAGCCCGAGCAGCGTGCCGATCGCGAGTACGAGCGTCGCGAGCAGGAGGACGTTGGCGCCACTGGCCGCAACGAGATGGGCGAGCCCGGTGACGCGGAAGTCCTCGCGCAGCTCGTCGGTCAGTGCGGCGTCCTGGCCGAGCACCATCCCGCGTGCGAGTGCCCCCTGCGCGGCGGGCATGCCGGCGGTGAGCGCTCGTTCGGTGCGCGCGCGGACGCCGTCCAGCGCGCCGGACAAGCCGCCGCGCCTTCGTCCGGTGAGGCTGATCGAATCCGCTCGCAGGAGCGCATGCGCATTGCGGCGCCGCTCGTGCGCGTCGTTGGGACCGAGCTCCGTGAGCCGCCCGCGCAGGACCAGCTCGCTGCCCGGTTTCGCTCGCGCCGGCCACGTCACCCGCGATGGAACGCGAACGAGCACGCGCTCGCCGCGACCGGGCTGCGAAAGCAGGCGCACCGGCATGACGCGGGTGCCGAACTGGCGTGTGCGCGCGTGGTCGAGCAGCGTCGCGCGCAATCGCACCGCGTCCTCCATGCGCGGCGCGAGCGCGCTGCGATCAAGAGCGGCCAGCCGCGCGTCGGCGAGCCCGGCGCCGGCGGCGAGCGCCGCCAGGGCGCCCAGCGCGACGCCCGTCGTGTGAGCAAGCCCGAGGGCCAGCAGGGCTATGGCGCCGATCACGATCGGCCAGCGCGGCCCTGCGAGCAGGCCGGCCACGATCGCGGCGAGCAGAACATGGCGCGGGTACGCGGCGATGGCGTCTCGCGCGGCGTCGATCGCATGGCGCCAGCGCCGGCCAGCCGCGCCAGCCACAGTTTCGACACCAGCGCGCAGCCACCGACGCCCCGCGGCAGCCGCGTCGGCAACCACAGGACCTATCTGCATCCGCCCGCTCGCATCACAGCGCGACCTGCGGGGTCAGCGCCGTCAGCCGCTTCGCCCCGATCCCCGGAACCTCCCCCAGCTCCTCGACGCGCCGGAAGCCCCCGTGCTGCTGGCGGTAGTCGAGGATCCGCTGCGCGATGCCGGGACCGACGCCGTCGAGCGTGTCGAGTTGCTCGAGGGTGGCGGTGTTGAGGTTTACGGGCGCGGTCGGTGCCGCACCCGCCGCGGACGTCGCCGCGGATGCAGTCGAAGGCCCGGCCGGTCCCGCCGCAACCACACGCTCGGGCACGAGCACCTGGCGACCGTCCTCGAGCTTGGTCGCGAGGTTCACGGCGTTCAGGTCGGCCTGCCGGTTCGGCCCTCCGGCGCGGCGAAGCGCGTCGTCGATGCGCGATCCGGCGGGGAGCCGGTACAGGCCCGGCCGGCGCACGGCGCCCGCGACGTGCACCGTCACCCTGCCGCCGTCAGCACGATCGACGCGCACCGATGCCGCCCCGGCGGGGCCGCCGGAGCCGCCGGGGACCGTCGTCCGCGCACCTGCCTGCGGAGCATTCGCCCGTCCGTCAGGCGCAGTAGCAGCCGGCGAAGCACCAGACCCGCCGCCCGGCCCACCGTGCGCGCTCAGATACCGCGCGCCGAGGACACACACGACGAGACCGAGGACGACGTAGAGCGCAAGCCGTGGGCGGTCGAGGTCGGACACGCACCAAGGCTAGGCGGCAGGATGTGTCACGCGACGCCCGGATCGTGGCGATTCAGCGCGCAATCTCCGCGGCTCTTGCAACACTTGCCCGGTGGCGGCGAAGGAGAGCTTCCGGGTAGCGCATCGGTGATCTACGACGACGGCGCGGTCTGGTTCTCCGCTCCCCCGTTCGCGAGCTCGGCGGCGGCTCCACGCCCTTCCGCGACATCAGTGAGGGCCGATCGCGCCGAGTGCCAGATCGACCGCCGCAATCGCGTCGGGAGCGCTCCGGACGCCCGGGATCTTCCACGTTGCCACTCCGACGACCGGCTTGCCGGCCTTCAGCGCGAGCGCGATCTCAGACAGCGTGCCGTACTCCCCGGCGACGGCGATCACAGCGTCGCACGCCCGCACGACAAGCCCGTTGCGCAGCTCTCCCATCCCCGTCGCGACGGCGACGCTCACCCACCCGTTGGCGGCCCGCCGGTCGTCGCCGGGCAGGATCCCGAGCGTCACGCCTCCGGCGGAGCGCGCCCCCCGGCACGCCGCCTCCATGACGCCGCCCAGCCCACCGGTCACGACGACGGCGCCGCGCCGCGCCAACTCGGCCCCCACCGACTCGGCATCGGCGAGCAACCGAGCGCAAACCTCGGCGCCCGCGCCGACGACCGCGACGTAGCGAGGTTGCGCCGAGCCAGCCATCGGGTGCATGATCGCGCGGATGGGGCGTCCGCTGACGCTCGCGCCGGCTTGCATGCGGAGCGCGGCTGCTATGAGATCTGCTGTGCTTACTGCGCGCGCCCGCCCGAAGGCGCCGATATCAACGGAGGATGCATGAGTTCATCGCGTCGCTGGGCCCGGTTGCTGGCTGTCACCGTGAACGCCGCGCTGATATGCCTGGCGATGGCGGTGCCCGCGTTCGCCATCCCAGGCCAGCATGGTTCACAGGGCATCGAGCTGGCGTGGTCGGCGTGCGGCGCCTCCGGCGCGCAATGCGCGACCGCGACTGTCCCGAAGGACTACGACACCCCGCGCGCGGGGACGCTCGACCTCGCGGTCGCGAAGTCCCCGGCGACGAAGCCGGCGGAGCGGATCGGCTCCCTGTTCTTCAATTACGGTGGTCCGGGCGCGAGTGCAGCCGAGTACGTCAAGGCATTCGGCGCCGCTCTCTTCCCGGTGCTCAACGAGCGCTTCGACATCGTCGGCGTCGATCCGCGCGGCACCGGCGGCAGCGTCCCGGTCGACTGCAAGGTCAATCAGGAGACAGAGGGCGTCTACTCGCAGCCGTTCACGACACCGTTCAGCCTCGACCTGCCAGCGCTGCTGCGCAAGGACGAACGGTACATCGGGCGCTGCATCCAACTCAACGGCGACATCCTTCAGTACCTGTCCACAGCGAACGTCGCGCGTGACATCAACGCGATCCGCGAGGCCGTCGGCGACAAGAAGCTGACATACCTCGGCTTCTCCTACGGCACGTTCCTGGGGGCGACGATCCAGAGCCTGTTCCCCGGCAAGACGCGAGCAGTCGTGCTTGACGGCGCGGTCGATCCTGACCAGTACATCAACAACCCAGGCGCTGGCATCGACGAGCAGACCGCCGGCGTCGAACGTGCGATCGGCCGCTTCATGATCGCCTGCGCGGCCGACCAGGCCGGCTGTGGCTTCGGCGGCGGCGATCCCCTCGCCAGGGCGGACGAGCTGATCAAGCAGGCCGATGCAACGCCGATCCCAGCCTCGAACGCGCCCGATCGTCCCGTCGACGGCGACGATATCCGGGCCGCGCTGGTGCAGGAGGTCTACGCCAAGTCCCTCTGGCAGGAGCTCGCGCGAGCACTCGCGCTCCTGGAGCATGGCGACGGCACCGGGATCCGGTTCATCACGGACAGCAGGTTCTACGGGCGCAACGACGACGGCAGCTATGACCCTGGCCTCGACCGCTACTTCCTGCTCAGCGCCGACGAACAGAACTACACGCGTGACATCCCGACGTTCCTCGCCGAAGGTCGGCAATCGTACTTCGACTACGACCATGCCTTCTGGAACCACGGTTACTCCGAGCTCAACTGGGGCCTGTATCCAATCCGGGACGAGGACAGCTACGACGGTCCCTTCCGGACCGCCAGCAAGGACCCGACCACCCTCGTCGTCGGCACCAGGTACGACCCCGCAACGCCGTACAAGCAGGCTCAGCGGCTCGTGCAGCAGCTCGGCAACGCCCGCCTGCTCACGATGACCGGCGACGGTCACACGGCGTATGACGGCGATGCCGCCGACGGCTACAACTCGGCGTGCGTCGACAAGGCGGTCGAGGGCTACCTGTTCACCATCGCACTGCCCGCCGAGGGCGCGACCTGCGGTCAGGACCAGCCGGCCTTCCCGGGTCCGGCTGCGCCCGCGCGGGCGCACGTGTTCGCCGCAACAGCCCCGAAGATCATCGTGGCTCCGCACACCCGGCCGCTACGCCTGCCGTAGTTACCGCACGACGATCTTCACGAGTTTGCGGGCACGTCGATGTCTGGAAGCCACACGCTGCCAACGGCGCTGCCCGAATCGTAATCGGCGTGTCACCAGATGGAAATGTTCGACTTCTACATTCGCTGCTGGACGAGTAGGGGGACCTCGCCTATCACACACGACAGGCTGGTGGCCTCGTTGCAGGTTGCCACGCACTGGACAAACGGCGGGCCGATCGCTCCGCCGAGAGGAGCCAAGAAGACATGCCAGCGACGACCACGGATGTGCGCACCGAAGAGTACATGCTCGACTACTTGGACAACGCGGTGGTGGGGCTGCACTGGGTTGACGGCGAGGCCACGATCCTCTGGGCCAACAAAGCCGATTACGAGCCACTCGGGTACACCAAGGACGAGTACCTGGGGCACAAGATCACCGAGTTCCACGCCGACGAAGACGTGATCAGCGACATCCTGCAACGTCTCCTAGGCGGTGAGTCGTTGTATAACTACAAAGCCCGCCTGCTGTGCAAGGACGGCTCGACGAAGTCCGTCCTGATCGCCTCAAGCGGCCTGTTCGACGACGCGGACAGCTTCGTCCACACGCGCTGCTTCACCATCGCAGACCCGGCCACGGAATAGGCCAGAGGCGGTTGCGCACCCGAGCCGACTGCCCCCGCCTTGGGTGCGCACCGTCTACCGCACGACGATGTTCACGAGTTTGCCGGGCACGACGATCTCCTTGACGACGTCGCGGCCGTCGAGGTGTGCCTGTACCCGCGGTGCCTGACGGCACAACGCCAGCAGCTCGTCCTTCGAGGCGTCCGACGGCGCCTGCGCGCGGTCGCGGACCTTGCCGTTGACCTGGCAGACGAGCTCGAACGTCGGCCGCTCGAGCCAAGCCTGATCGGCATCGGGCCACGGCTGCTCCCACACGCGCTCGCCCGTCAGCAGGTGGTAGGCATCGGTCGCCACGTGCGGCGCAAACGGGAACAGCAGAGATGCCGCAGTGCTCAGCGCGAAGCGGACCGCGCCGGGCGAGGCATCGCCGCGCTTGACCGGCGTCACCTCGTTGAGCAGTTCCATGACCGCCGCGATCGCCGTGTTGAAATTGAAGCGCTCGCTCATGTCGCTTGTGACCTTGTCGATCGCCCAGTGCGTCTTTCGCAGCAGCCGCTCGTCGTCGTCGTTGATCTCGTCGGGGATCGGGTGATCGGGCAGCTCGTCGGCAGCCTCGGCCGCGTTGCGCCACAGGCGCCCGAGGAAGCGGTTCATGCCCTCCACCCCGCTGTCTGACCAGTCGGCGTCCTGGTCGGGAGGGCCGATGAAGAGAATGTACGCGCGCGCGGTATCCGCGCCGAAGCGGTCGACGATCGAGGTCGGCGAGATGACGTTGCCCTTGTTCTTGGACATCTTGTCGCCGTCGCGCAGGATCATGCCCTGTGTGAACAGCGCCGAAAAGGGCTCTTGCACGTCGTCGGGCAGGTGGCCGAGATCGGCCAGTGCCTTGGTGAAGAAGCGCGCGTAGAGCAGGTGCAGGATCGCGTGCTCGACGCCGCCGATGTACTGATCGACGGGCATCCAGCGCGCGACGATCTTCTGGTCCCAGGCGGCCTGATCGTTGTCGGGATCGCAGTAGCGCAGGAAGTACCAGGAGGAGTCGACGAACGTGTCCATCGTGTCGGTCTCGCGCTGCGCTGGGCCGCCGCACTGGGGGCAGGTCGTGCGCACCCAGTCCTCGGCCGTGGCGAGCGGCGAGCGCCCGCGCGGCTTGTAGTCCTCGACATCGGGCAGCAGCACCGGCAGGTCCTCGTCCGCCACCGCGACCGCGCCGCACGCCGGGCAGTGGATGATCGGGATCGGCGCGCCCCAGTAGCGCTGGCGTGAGATGAGCCAGTCGCGCAGGCGGTAGTTCACCGACGAGTGGCCGTTGCCCTCGCGCTCCAGCCAGCGCACGATCGCCTCCAGCGCCTTGCGGTTGTGCAGCCCGTCGAACTCGGGCGCGGAGTTCACGAGCGGCCCGTCGCCGCTGTAGGGCAGCTCGTCATCCGGGCCTTCGATGACGCGCCGGATCGGCAGGCCGTAGGCCTGCGCGAAGGCGTAGTCGCGCTCGTCATGCGCGGGCACGGCCATGATCGCGCCGGTGCCATATTCCATCAGCACGTAGTCGGCGACGTAGATCGGCAGCTGCTCGCCGTTGACGGGGTTGGTGACCGTGCGCCCGAGCGGCACGCCGGTCTTCTCCTTGTCGACGTCGCCGCGCAGTTGCGTGTCATCCGTCAGGGCGCGGTTGACGTACTCGCGCACCTCGGTCTCGTGCTCGCCGCCCTCGGCGAGGCGCAGCACGTCCGGGTGCTCCGGGGCCATGACGAAGAACGTCGCGCCGAAGAGCGTGTCGGGCCGCGTGGTGAAGACGGGATAGTCGATCCCCAGCTCTTCACAGCGAAAGACGACCTCCGCGCCCTCGCTGCGCCCGATCCAGTTGCGCTGCATCGTCTTGACGTGCTCGGGCCAGCGGATCGTGTCGAGGTCTTCGAGCAGGCGGTCCGCATAGTCGGTGATGCGAAAGAACCACTGCTTGAGCTGGCGCACCTCGACCAGGGCGCCAGAGCGCTCGCCGCGGCCGTCGATCACCTGCTCGTTGGCGAGCACGGTCTCCTCGACCGGATCCCAGTTGACCGCCGCCTGCTTCTGGTAGGCCAGCCCGCGCTTGAACAGCTCCAGGAAGATCCACTGCGTCCAGCGGTAGTAGCGCGGCTCGTGCGTACCGAACTCGCGCGTCCAGTCGATCGACATGCCCCACTCGCGAAACTGGCGCCGGAACTCCGCGATCGCGATGTCGGTCGAGTCACGGGGGTGCTGGCCGGTCTTGATCGCGTGGTTCTCAGCCGGCAGGCCGAACGCGTCGTAGCCCATCGGGTTGAGCACCCGCCGGCCGGTGCGGCGGTGAAAATGGGCGACCGCGTCGCCCACGCTGTACACCTTCAGGTGGCCGATGTGCGGCTCCCCGCTCGGGTACGGCAGCATGACGAGCACGTAGGAGGCCTGCTGACCGTCGGAGAAGTCGTTGGACACCTCCCAGGTGCCTTCGTCCGCCCACACCTGCTGCCAGCGCGGCTCGATCTCGGCTGGGTCGTAGCGATACTCGGCCATGGCGAGCGGCAAGGATAGAAGCTTGCCTTGCAGTGATCGACCGCTGGCCGGCCCGCCAGCGTGCCGCTCGCCGGTTCGACTCCGGACCGACGCCGACGAGCCTCGACCCGACGTCAGCCGACGCTATGCCAGTTGCACGCTGAGACCGGCGGCCTCGCGCAGGAGGTCGGCCTTGCCGGTCTGCTCCCACGTGAAGTCGGGGTCGTCGCGGCCGAAGTGCCCGTACGCCGCCGTCTTCTGGTAGATCGGCCGGTGAAGTCGCAACTCCGCGCGAAACGCGCCGGGGCGCAGGTCGAAGTGCTCGTCGACGAGCGCGGCGATCCTCGCGCGGCTGATCTTCTCGGTGCCGAAGGTCTCGACCATGACCGATACGGGGTGCGAAACGCCGATCGCGTAGGCGACCTGGACCTCGACGCGGTCGGCGAGCCCGGCGGCGACGAGGTTCTTCGCCACCCAGCGCGCCGCGTACGCGGCCGACCGGTCGACCTTCGACGGATCCTTGCCCGAAAACGCGCCGCCGCCGTGGCGCGCCATGCCGCCGTACGTGTCGACGATGATCTTGCGCCCGGTCAGGCCGCAGTCGCCGACGGGGCCGCCGATGACGAAGCGGCCCGTCGGGTTGCACAGGAAGTCGCGGCGCAGCGCGTTGGACTCGTACAGCTCGACCGGCAGGATCGGCGTGACGACGTGCTCCCAGAGATCGTCGATGATCTGCTCGCGCGTCGTGTCCTCGGCGTGCTGCGTGGAGATCAGCACCTTCTCGACGCCGACCGGCGCACCGTCGCGGTAGCGCACGGTGACCTGCGTCTTGCCGTCTGGGCGCAGGTAGCCCAGCGTGCCGTCGTGGCGGACCGCGGCCAGCTGCTTGGCCAGGCGGTGTGCCAGCGAGATCGGCAGCGGCATCAGCTCCGGCGTCTCGTTCGTCGCGTAGCCGAACATCATTCCCTGGTCGCCGGCTCCGGCGATGTCGAGCTCGTCCTCGCCGGACGGGTCGGACTGCGTCTCGTAGGATTGATCGACGCCCTGTGCGATGTCCGGCGACTGCTTGTCGATCGCGTTGAGCACCGCGCAGGAGTCGGCCGAGAAGCCCAGCTCCGCGTCGATATAGCCGATCTTGCGAATCGTCTCGCGCGCGACCGCCTGGATATCGACGAAGATGTCGGTCGAAATCTCGCCGGACACGACGACGAGGCCGGTGTTCACCAGCGTCTCGCACGCGACGCGACCGGTCGGGTCGTCGCGCATGACAGCGTCCAGCACGCCGTCGGAGATCTGGTCTGCGACCTTGTCGGGATGACCCTCGGTCACCGACTCGGACGTGAAGAGGTACTCGTTCTCGGCGAAATTTGTCATGGGTAACAGGCTATCGGCCGTCGCTGCGGCGAGACTTGCGCTCGACGAAATCGATGATCAGCGGGATGCCGTCCATCGCGAACCGTGCCCGTAGCCGGTTTTCGATGTAGTACGCGTAGTCGCGCGTGACGCGCTGGCGGGAGTTGACCTGGATCGCAAATCGCGGTGGCCGCTCGCCGATCTGCGCGGCGTAGAGCAGCTTCAACCGGTGTCCCTGCTTCGCCGGCGGCTGGCGCGCCTGCACGACCTCGCCGATGAAGCGGTTGAGCTCGGGCGTCGGGATCCTGCCCTTCATCCGGTCGCCGAGCGCGAGTACCTCCTTGAGCAGTCGCTGCACGTTGCGGCCCGTCAGCGCGCTCGCGGTCAGCACGCGCGGGCGCAGGCGCAGCTTCTGCATGACCTTCGCGCGCTCGTGCTCGAGGTCGGCCTCGTCCATCTCGGCGGCGTCCCACTTGTTCAGCACGATCGCCGTCGCGCAGCCGGCGCCCATCGCAAGCTCGGCGACGCGCATGTCCTGTGCGGTCACGCCGTCGCGGGCGTCGCAGACGACGAGCGCCACGTCGGCGCGCTCGGCCGCACGCTGGGAGCGCAGGGTCGTGTAGTACTCGACCGACTCGGTGACCTTGGACTGGCGGCGCATCCCGGCCGTGTCCACGACGACGAGCCTGCGCCCGTCGACCTCCAGCGGGAGGTCGATCGCGTCGCGCGTCGTGCCCGCGACTTCGGACACGATCACCCGGTCCGATCCGGCGAAGCGGTTGACGAGCGAGGACTTGCCGACGTTCGGGCGCCCGATCACGGCCAGCCGGATGAGATCCCCGTCGACCTCCTCGTCGTCCTCGGGCAGGAGCTCGACGAGGCGGTCGAGCAGGTCACCGGTGCCCAGGCCCTGCGCGGCGGAGACGGCCATCGGCTCGCCGAAGCCCAGCCGGTGCGCCTCGACGGCCAGCGGGATGTCGCGCGCGCTGTCGATCTTGTTGGCCGCCACGACCACCGGCAGCTTCGAGCGCCGCAGCAGGTCGGCGAGCTCCTCGTCGCCCGGCCGCAGCCCGGCCTTGGCGTCGAACACGAACAGCGCGACCTGCGCCTCGGCGAGCGCCGCGCGGGCCTGGTCGCGGATCGAGCCGGAGATCGGGTCGGGGTCCTCGCGGTCCATCCCGCCGGTGTCGACGAGCGTGAAGCGCCTCCCGTTCCACTCCGTCGAGATCTCCTTGCGATCGCGCGTGATTCCGGAGCGTTCGTGGACGACCGCTTCGCGTGAGTTCGTCAGGCGGTTGACGAGCGAGGACTTGCCGACGTTCGGATAGCCGACGACCGCGACCTTCATCGGACGGCCTGCGCCAGCCGGACGATCTTGTGCGTGACCTCGTCGATGCTCAGCCCGGTCGTGTCCACGCGCAGCGCGTCGGCGGCTGGCGCAAGCGGCGAGTGCGCGCGCGTGGCGTCACGCGTGTCGCGCTCTTCGTGCTCGCGCAGCACTTCGCCGGGATCGACCCCCAGCTGCTCCGCCCGGCGCCGTGCACGCTCCTCCGGCGATGCGGTGAGGAAGACCTTCAGCTCCGCGTCGGGCGCGACGACGGTGCCGATGTCGCGCCCCTCGGCGACGTAGTTGCCCGTGCGAATCATCCTGCGCTGCAGTGCGACGAGCTGTCCGCGTACCTCCGGCCGAGCCGCGACTTCCGAAGCGCGTGCGGTCACCTCGGGCGTGCGGATCGCAGCGGTGACGTCCTCGCCGTCGAGCGTCACCTGACCGCCAAGCTCGATCGAGCACGTGAGCGGGTCCTCTACGCCGCGCAGCTCGGCCAGCGCCACGCAGCGGTACATCGCACCGGTGTCGAGGTAGGTGAAGCCGAGAGCGTCCGCGACGGCGCTCGCGACGGTGGACTTGCCCGCGCCCGCCGGGCCGTCGATTGCGATGAGCATCGGTTGAGGATAGGCACGCCGTCCGTCGGCGCCGGTCGCGTGCGCCATACTCGCCGGCGGATGGCGACGTTCGAGCTCGACGGGTCACGCCTGCTGAAGGTCAGGATCGACGGCGAGACCTTCAAGGCGCTCAACGGCTCGATGGTCGCCTACGACGGCGACGTGAGCTTCAAGCGCCAGGGCATCGGCGGCCAGGGCGGCGTGAAGGGCGCGTTCAAGCGCAAGCTCACCGGTGAGTCGCTGACGCTGATGGACGTGTCCGGAACGGGCGTCGTCTACATCGCGAACATGGCGATGGAGATCAACCTCGTCCAGCTCGCCGGCGAGAGAATCTGGGTGGAGGCGTCCAACCTCGTCGCGCTCGAGGCCAAGCTGAAGACCGACCAGAAGTTCAACGGCCTGCGCGGCGCGACCACCGGCCAGGGGCTGTTCACGACGACGGTCCATGGGCAGGGCACGGTCGCGCTGCTGTCCGACGGCCCGGCGATCGGTCTGGAGGTCGACCAGGGCACACCGCTGAACGTGGACCCGCAGGCCTATGTCGCCCACAAGGGCCAGTTGCAGCAGAATTTCGTCACGGACGTGACGTGGCGTACCGCCATCGGCCAGAGCTCGGGCGAGTCCTTTCAGCTGCGCTTCCAGGGCCAGGGCACGGTCTACATCCAGCCCGCCGAACGCGACGCGGGGATCGACGTCTGACCATTGATGCCCAGCTACAGCGAGATCAACAGCAAGCTCGTCGAGGTCGCCGTGAATGCCGGCGAGCAGGTGCTCGCGCGCCGCGGCGCGATGCTCGCCTACACGGGCGACGTGCGCTTCAAGCCGACGGTCACTGCCGGCTCGGGCGTCGGCGGATTCGTCGGCCGCGTCGTGCGTGGCGAGAACATCCCGATGATGATCTGCGAGGGCCGGGGCAAGGTGCTGTACGGCGCGCTGGGGCTGCACGTCACGCACGTCGCCCTGAGCAACGACCAGCTGACGGTCGAGGCCGACAAGCTGCTCTGCTACGACGGGACGCTGCAGGCGGGCACGGTGTTCCTCGGCGACAAGGGCGGCTTCAAGGCCGTCGTCGCAGGCCAGATGACCGGTCAGGGCCTGTTCACGACGCAGCTCTCGGGCAGCGGCAACGCCGTCATGCTGTCGCACGGTCCGGTGTTCGTGCTCGACGTCGACGGGCAGTCCAAGGTTGCCGTCGATCCGCAGGCCTACGTCGGCCACACGGGTGCAATCGACATCAAGCTCGGCGCCAGCGTCGGCTGGCGCGAGGCCGTCGGGCGCGGCTCGGGCGAGGCGTTCCAGCTTAAGCTCAGCGGCAGCGGCCAGGTCTTCGTCCAGGCATCGGAGGAGCGTCTGTGAGTATCCAGACCTACACAGCCCAGTCGCTGCCGAGCGACGACAACATCAACGCCTATTCCTTCTGCGTCGACGTTAACGGCGAGTACTTCACCCAGAGGGGCAAGATGATCGCCTACTACGGCCAGCTGAAGTTCGAGGCGCTGACCGCAGGCTCGGTGAGCTCGCTGATCGCGTCGGCGTTCTCGGCACCGCTGTACGCGCACGACTTCATCGTCGTCACCGGGCACGGGAAGCTGATCCTCGGCGACCGCGGATTTGACATCAACTCCTACACGCTTCAGGACGGCAACCTCACGGTCCGCGCCCCGAACCTGCTGGCGTTCGATCCGGCGCTGGCGCTCAAGCAGTCGATCATCCCGGGCTTTCTCACACTGCTTGGCACGGGGCGCTTCCTCGCCTCGTCCAACGGGCCGGTGCACTTCATCGAGCCCCCGGTGCGCGTCGATCCGCAGGCCGTCGTCGGCTGGTCGGATTGCCCGTCCCCATGCCATCACTACGACGCCGCCTACATGAAGGGCGTCATCGGAGCCGCGCAGGCGTTCATGGGATTGGGGCCGTCGTCGGGCGAGGAGCACCAGTTCGACTTCACGGGCGCGGGGACCGTCTTGATGCAGTCCTCGGAGACCGTCCGCGAGAGCGAAGCGCTGGTGCGCGAGATGGAATCCCAGCTCGGGCTGCTCGGCACACCGAGCCTGGAGCACCTGCAGGATCAGATCCAGCAGCGGCTGGGCCAGCAGCGCTGATCAGGCAAACAGCGCGCTGAGAGGGAGCACGAAGCCGGGCAGCAACGGCGAGGTGAGCTCGTCCTCGGTCGTGAGTTCGAGCGCTTGGTCAAACGACGTGGACGTTGCTGAGGAGCGCCGGAAGACGAGCAGGACATCGGCCGACGTGTCGACGAGCCACAGCTCCTTGAGTCCCGTGCGCTCGTAAGCGGCCTTCTTCGCCCCGATGTCATAGCGCCAGGTCGAGGGCGAGCGCACCTCGATCGCGATGTCGGCAAGCGGGTACGGACGGTCGTCGTCGCGCGCGGGAGCGCGTCCCTCGGCGTACCACATGAGGTCAGGGCCAAAGACGTTGTACGTATCGAGCTTGACGTCAAGCGGGAGCGAAACGCGCCCGCGAGCCGGCGACTCAGAAGTCCAGGCGTGCAGCGCAGCGAGAACGTCCAGGAGCACGACCTGGTGCAGGTTGCGGGGCTCGACCGGGATCACCTCACCCTCGACGAGCTGCGTCCGCCGCCCGTCCCAGGGGACCTCGAGGTACTCGTCGGCCGTCATCCGCTGCGCCACCTGCGCCATGGCATTCATCGTAGGGGCCTCCTGTTCGCGGGTCCACGACCTCCATGAGGCGTCGGGCGCTCGACATTCGCCCCCCCTCGCCAGATCTCGACCTGGCTATGCGCCAGCCAGGGATCCGACAGGAGCTGCAGTTTGCGACGGTGCGACCGATTACTGAGGTGTGGCTTCGGGCGCGCAGGCACGGGGAACACGGCCGGCGCGTTCGGAGCCCGCTTTGGTTGCGATTCATGATCCCCTCGCGCCGCCGCCGGCTGGCTGGCGATCTTTCACCAGGGCACGGTCGTCACGGCCTGAGAAGTCTTGCCGGGAGCAACCGTACGCGGCGAACTTTCGCCGGGCCGCTGCGCGAGCACGTCACCGCTTACTCCAGGAAGTCCTGCAGCGCGCCGAGTTTGTCCGATGTTGAGCCAGTCGACACCCGCGTCGAGCTCCTTGCGCCAGATCTTGCGTACTCGCGGGAACCAAAGCAGAGGAATCGGTGGCCGGGCTCGGGGGTGTTCCAGAAGCGCACCTGTTGGCCGTGGACATGCGCTTGCTTGACGATGTTGCGTAGGCGATCGTGTGCGTAACGTGTCAGCGTCGTCCACTTAGCGCTGACGAGCGCGGGCGTCAGGACGTCGGTGGCGTTTGCACCGGTGTGTAGCCCGAATCGCGACAAGCCTCCTGTTATTCCAACTGATTTGCCACAGCGAATTGACCTCCTCGTACGGTGACGTCGGTTCGTGACAGAATCACTTTTGGCGTTGGTCACTTCAGACGGTCGGCACCGTAGCACTCTCTCACCAGAAACGTCAACGTGGCTACGCGCGAGGACCGATCGATCGTGTAGCCGCCGCACGCGAGAATCTCATGGCGCGCGCTCTCGGTTACCAGGTACGGGCAACTCCGATTCCGTAGCCAACGCTCGAAGCGCGCGACATCCGCCTCGAGAAAGACGTCGGGACATTGCTGCGCATAACCTCCACGCATGGGGAGCATCGGCGTCCTCGAAGTCGCGTACGCGCCAGCCCCCACGTTCAGCAGAGGTTACGGAGAAAGCAGAGAGTGACGTCGATAACAGATCTCCGTCACTCGGAGGCCCCATACGTCCTCTTCGCGTCGCTGTCCGTCGGGAAGCCAGCCGTCGGCACGGTAAAAGCGCTCGGCGCGATCGTTGCCAATCAGGACCCACAGCAGAGCCTCAGTGAAGCCGAGGTCCGAAAGGCGCGCCCGAGCATTCGCCATCAAAACCCGTCCCACACCCCGGCCCCACACCGTCGGATCAACGTAGATGGCATACACCTCGCCAACCGTCCGCGTGCCCCCTCGCGCCGGTCCCGTCGTCGCGAACCCGCAGACCTCGCCTTCTTCGAGAGCGACGGTCGTCGCCGGCCAGTCGGGGCCGACGCGATCAAAGGTGTACCGGCTTGCACGATCCTCGGCCCGCAGACCGTCGAGATAGTCATCAGCGAGCAATCCGCGATACGCCACTTGCCACGAGCAGACGTGAATCCGTGCCACCTCCGCCGCATCCTCCGGTCGAGCGTCTCTCAGCGTCAGCACCCGAACATTGTGGCCGACGACGTGGTCGCCCGTGACTGGGACACACAGACGCGCAGCCACCGTGCGTCAGGCGTCGCGGATGGGCGGTGAAGCCACGTCCGGCTGGCCTACCTGTCGTTAGTGTTCGATGCGTCGACCAAGAGGAACGAATGACTGCGTTGGAGGGCAAGGGTGCGTTGGTGACGGGAGGGTCGCGTGGTATCGGTCGCGCGATCGTGAAGCGCCTGTCGGCCGACGGCGCGACGGTCGTGTTCGCCTACGCCCGCGACCAGGACGCCTCCGCGCAGACCGAGCAGGCGGTCCGTGCGGCTGGCGGTATCGCCCACGCGGTCCATGCCGACCTCGCCGACGAGGCAGCCGTGGACCACCTTATTCGGCAGGCCTGCGAGCGGCTCGACGGGCTAGACGTTCTTGTCAACAACGCTGCCGCGGCCACACCGATTAGAGCGATCGCGGAGACGGACGTCGAGGTCTGGGAGCAAGCCATGAATACGAACGCCCGCGCGACGTTCCTGCTCGTTCGGCACGCAGCCCGCTCGATGCGCGACGGCGGACGGATCGTGAACATCTCGACTTTCAACACCATCCGGCCCGCGGCGGGGATCGCAAGCTACGTCGCCAGCAAGGCCGCTGTCGAGCAGCTCACGCGCGTAGCCGCGATTGAGCTCGGCCCGCGGGGCATCACCGCCAACGTCGTGTCGCCGGGCTTCACCGATACCGACCTCCTGCGAGGCGCGAGCCCCGAGGATGCGCTTCTGCAACTGGCGAAGATGAGTCCGCTTGGTCGTCTCGGCCAGCCGAAGGACATCTCCGACGTCGTCGCGATCCTCGTCGGACCCGACGGCGGCTGGATCACCGGGCAGACGATCCACGTCAACGGCGGCGTCGGCTGAACGCCTACGTGTATCACGGCGAAGGCCAGCCTCCTCTTTTCAGCATGACGGTTTTCGCAGCCTACGTGACGAGATGCACAACCCGCGGAGTCGCTGGTATACCGCGACCGTTCAGATTCGCCGCCGCGGGTGCGGTTACCGTGCTGCCTAGCCAGCGCCAGAGGAGGCGCATGTGTCGTACTGCTGCTCTGCATGCGAAGTGAACTGGCGGTCCTCGCAGGCCGACCACGGGCGCTGCCCGATGTGCGGCGCAGGCACGGTCCGCACGACGGGGCCCGCCAGCGACGACGCTGACCTCCTCTATCGGATCAGCCGAGCCGAATCGGAGAAGCGCGACGTCTACGCCCACTTCGAGCGCTATTACGCCGGAGGCGAGCAGGATCGCTTCGCGGCCTGAGCCTTAGTCTCGCCACGAACGGGAGCGCACATCGACGTTCGTCGCTGCCGACCCGGATCATCTACTTCTGCGCATCGCAGTGGCTGTCAGTGCAGTTGGCCGCCGCGCCGTCTCGTCGGCTGGCTGATGCGGTGCATGCGTCGGGTCGTGCCGTGAGGGTTCTCACGAAGTGGGTTGCGAGGGCTGTGGCGCAGGGCTGGTGTCGGTGGGGGTGTGGCCTGCGTTCGCGATCTGTGCCCATGTTGCGTTTGGGAGCGGCGTGCGGCCTGACGGCCGGCGAGTAGTGGGGTGTTGGTGTCCAGGTCGCCGGAGAGCACGAGCACCGGGGCCTCGGGCATCCGCGCGCCGGCAGACGCCGCACCACGTCGGTCACCAACAACGTGTGGGCGATCCGGGTCCCGCTCGACCAGCCACAACCGACAACCATCACGTGGGCACACGACGGCACCCGAACGACCGCGCCGACCAGCCCGATGCCCCCACCGTTCCCCGGCAGCGCCAGCGTCTGCCCAGCCTGACCACGAGCCGGGTCCGCCGTCATGAGCCCTCTGTGGGACGTCGGCCAGCCGAACGTCAACCGGGCCACGCCGCGACTACGCCGTTCCGACCAACCGCCCGAGATCCTCCAGGAACCCCGGATAGGAGACTGCCGCCGCCTCCATTCCCGACACCTCCACGCCCTCGCGCGAGGCCAGTCCCGCGACCGCGCCGAGCATCGCCATGCGGTGATCGCCGCGGGCGTCGATGCTGCCGCCGCGCAGCCCGCCGGTGCCGGTGACGGCGAAGCCGTCGTCGGTCGCCTCGATCTCGGCCCCGAGGCCGCGCAAGCCCTCGACGACGCCCGCGATCCGGTCGGACTCCTTGACCCGCAGCTCCTGCGCGCCGCGGACGACCGTCTGCCCTTCGGCGAAGCAGCCCAGCAACGCGACGAGCGGCAGCTCGTCGATCGCGAGCGGCACCTCGTTGGGCTCGACCGTCGTGCCCTGCAGCGGGCCGGCGGCGACATCGAGGTCGCAGATCGGCTCACGGAAGGCGACCGTGCGATCGCCGGGCGCGGGCAGCGGCTCGAGCTCACCGAGGACGATCGCGCCCATGCGCTCGAGGACGCGCAGGAAGCCGGTGCGCGTCCAGTTCACGCCGACGTCGCGAACGAGCACGCGCGACCCCGCAACCAGCACGCCCGCGGCGATCATGAACGCCGCCGAGGACAGGTCGCCGGGGATGGTGAGGCTCTGCGTGTCGAGCTCGTCGGTGCTCGTCACGCTCACCCGCGACCCCTCGCGACTCACCGCCACCCCAGCCCCGGCGAGCATCCGCTCGGTGTGGTCGCGGCTTGGCGCCGGTTCGATCACCGTCGTCGTACCGCCGGCCAGCAGGCCGGCGAGCAGCACGCAGGACTTCACCTGCGCGCTGGCGACCGGCAGCTCGTACTCGATCGCCTGCAACCGCCGGCCGCGCACGACAAACGGCGGGAAGCGCCCGCCGGACGCCTCGATCTGCGCTCCCATCCGCGCGAGCGGCTCGGCGATGCGATCGACCGGGCGGCGGCGGATCGAGGCGTCCCCGTCGAGCTCGAACACGCGCCCGTCCTGCGCGGCGAGCCAGCCGGGCAACAGGCGCATGAGCGTCCCGGCGTTGCCGACGTCGATCGGCTCGCCCGGCTCGCGCGCGCCGCGCAGCCCGACGCCGCGCACGACAACGTCGGCGTCGTCGCGGCGCTCGACGAGCGCGCCGACGGCGCGCAGCGCCCCGAGCGTCGAGGTCGTGTCGGCGGCGTGTAGGTAGTTGGAGATCCGCACCGGCTCGGCGGACATCGCCGCGAGCAGCGCGGCACGGTGTGAGATCGACTTGTCCGGCGGGGCGGTGACCTCGCCGCGCAGCCGCCGGACGGGCGTGAAGCGCGCCACTACGCCGCCGGATACCCGAGGCCGGCGACGAGTCCGATCGCGCGCCCGGCGTCGGCGGCGCCGACCCAGAGGGCGATGACGCCGGTGTGGTTGTCGGCCTCGGGCGCCAGCGACATGTCGGTGATGTTGATGCCCGCGCGACCCAGGGCGAGCGCGATCTGCGCGACGACGCCGGGCTGGTTGGGAACCGACGCGCGAACCTCACACAGCGCGCCGGCGCCGCCGGTGAGCCCGACGTCGAGCAGCGCCTGGCGCTGGCGCCCCGCGGCGTCCTGCCAGGCTTCGAGATCGCCGCCGTCCAGCAGCGCACGAACCTCGCCGAGGCGCCGGACGAGATCGTCGATCTCGGTGTCGAGCGCGGCCCGGTTGGCCGCGTAGATCTGCGCCCACAGCGCCGGGTTGGAGCCCGCGACACGCGTCGCGTCGCGGAAGCTCGGCCCGGTCGCCGGCAGGGTCTCGCCGCCGAGCGCCTCGGTCGCCTGCGCGACGAGCAGGTTTGCCACGACGTGCGGCAGGTGCGAGATCGCCGCCATCAGGCGGTCGTGGTCGGCAGGCGCGATCGCCGTCGGCACTGCGCCGAGCCCGGCGACGAAGCGCGCCAGTCGTTCATAGAGCACGCCCGCCGTCTGGGGGCGCGGCGTGAGGTACCAGGTCGAGCCCTCGAAGAGATCCTCGCGGGCGTGCCGCACACCCGTCGCCTCCGCCCCCGCGAGCGGATGGCCGCCGATGAAGTTCTGCGCCGCAACGGCGTCGACGAGCGCCTGCTTCGTCGATCCCACGTCCGAGACGACCGCGCCGGGCGCGACCTCGCACAGCTCCCGTACGGCGCCCGGCAACGCATCGACCGAGACCGACGCGATCGCGATGTCCGCCTCCCCGAGCTCGGCCAGGCTCGCCACCGCCTCGTCGATCGCGCCGAGCTCCAACGCGGTCTGCAGGACGGCCGGGCTGCGGTTCCAGGCGACGACGTGCGCCCCCAGACGCCGGCGGGCGGCCATGCCGACCGACCCGCCGATGAGCCCGACGCCGACCAGCGCGACCCTCAACGGCGTAGCAAGCGTCGACCGCCGTCCGTCATCGCAGGGCGCGTCGCGCCCGCACGGCCGCGGCCAGACCGTCGAGCACGTCGACCGTCGTGTCCCAGTCGATGCAGGCGTCGGTGATCGACTGGCCGTGGTTCAGCGGGCCGCCGGGCTCGATGTCCTGGCGTCCGGCGACGAGGAAGGACTCGAGCATCACCCCCACGATCGCCCGGTCCCCCGCGGCGACCTGGTCGCCGATCTCGCGGGCGACGATCGGCTGGCGCTCGTGGTTCTTTGCGCTGTTGTCGTGCGAGGCGTCGATCACGACACGTGCTGGCAGCGACGCCGCGCGCAGCTTGGCCAGCGCGGCGGCCACGCCGCCCGGATCATGATTTGGCGCCGACCGGCCCCCGCGCAGGATCACGTGCCCGTCGGGGTTGCCGCTCGTGTGCAGGATCGCCGGCGTGCCGCTCGCGTCGATGCCGGCGAAGGCGTGCTTCGCCCCCGCGGCGCGAACGGCGTCGACGGCGACCTGCACGTTGCCGTCCGTGCGGTTCTTGAACCCGACGGGCATCGACAGGCCCGACCCGAGCTGACGGTGAATCTGGCTCTCGGTCGTGCGCGCACCGATCGCGCCCCACGCAACCGTGTCGGAGATGTACTGCGGCGTGATCGGGTCGAGGAACTCGCAGCCGACCGCCAGGCCGAGGCCGAGCACCTCGAGCAGCAGCTCGCGCGCGGTCCGCAAGCCGGTGTCGACGTCGCCCGATCCGTCGAGATGGGGATCGTTGATCATTCCCTTCCAGCCGGTCGTCGTGCGCGGCTTCTCGAAATACACGCGCATGGCGACGAAGAGGTCGGACTTGAGCTGCGCGGCTTTCGCGCTCAGGTAGCCGGCGTACTGGAGCGCGGCATCCGCGTCGTGGACACTGCACGGGCCGACGACGACGAGCAGCCGATCGTCGATGCCATCGAGGATCGCGGTCGTCGTGATCCGGTCGCGGATCACTCCGTCGGCGTCGTGGGGCAGGAGCGGCAGGCGCTCGAGCATGTCGGCGGGCGTCGTCAGCGTCGCGACCCGCTCGATGCGGCGGTCGCGGACGCGATCTTGGTGCTGCAACTCGGTCACGTACATCGGGGGCACGACTTCAACTCGATCATCACGGTCTGGTCCTTTCGCGGAACGCTTGGAGACGGGGGTCCTGCGGGCGCTCGGCGAAAAGAAGGAGGAGAGTGCGTTGTGAGCCGAGCGCCTAGATAAATCGCCAGGCGAAATAACGACGCGCGTACGTGAAGGTGATGCGAGCGCTGCCGTCGTTCCGGTTCATCGCATCGCGGAGATTAGAGCACTTCGCCGAGCGCGTCGAGGAAACGGGCGTTCTGGCTCGGAGTGCCGTAGGTGACGCGCAGCGCGCCCTTGCGCCCGAGCGCGCCCCCTGCGCGCACGACCACGCCGCGCTCGGCGAGGCCCTTGACGACCGCGGCCTCGTCGGCTCCGTCGGGCAGATCGAACCAGCAGAAGTTCGTCTGCGACGGCGCCGGCTGGATATCGAGCGCGTTCAGGCCCTCCTCGACCTGGATGCGCGCCATGATCGAGCGTTCGACACGGTCGGCGACCGCGTCCTGGTGCTTGAGCGCCTCGATCGCCGCCGCCTGCGCTGCCGCGTTGCAGAAGAACGGCTGGCGCACCTGATCGACGGCGCGGGGAAACTCGTCGGACGCGCACAACGCGAAGCCGACCCGCAAGCCACACAGCCCGTACACCTTCGAGAACGTGCGCAGTAGCACGAGGTTCGAGTGCTTGCCGAGCAGGTCGACCGTCGTGTGCGGATCGTCGAGCAGGTTGAATTCGCAGTAGGCCTCGTCGACGATCAGCGCGATGTGGCGCGGGACCTTCTCGGCGAAGGCGGCGATGTCGGCGGCGGGTAACGCGGTCGAGGTCGGGTTGTTGGGGTTGCAGACGATGACCAATCGCGTCGCGGCGGTGATCTCGGTGGCCATCGCGTCGAGGTCATGAAACTGATCTGCGTCAAGCGGGACCGTGACCGCGGTCGCGCCCAAGGCGGCCGCGAGGTGCGGATAGACGCTGAACGACGGCCACGCGTAGACAACTTCGGCGCCGGGATCGAGCAGCGCCTCGCCGGCCGCGAGCAGGATGTCGCAGGAGCCGTTGCCGATCGCGATCTGGCTCGCCGGCAGCTCGTAGCGTTCGCTCAGGGCGCGCTTGAGCGTCGAGTTGGAAGGATCCGGATAGCGGTTGACGCCCGCCAGCGCGCGGCTCGCGGCCTCGACAACGGCGGGGAGCGGCGGGTCGGGCGACTCGTTGGAGGCGAGCATCGCGACGCCGTCGCCGAGCGAGTACCCGTCGGCCACGGGATAGACGGGAATGCGCCGGATGCGCTCGGAGAACTCAATCGCCACGCGAGGGATTGTGGCGAAGTCGGCAACGAGGGTCGGCGCTCGCGGCAAGCGCAGCTAGCGTGCGGTCGAGCGCGACCGCGCCGCCGGCGGCGACCGCGTCGGTGCCGTCCGCACAGGCGTGCGGGCGAGCGCCACCGCGGCCGTGTCGTCGGCTTGCGGTCCGACGCGGAACCGCGCGAGCGCCCCGTCCAGTGCGGCAAGCAGGACTGCGGGTGACGAGCCGGCGCACGCGCGCACCAACTCGCGCAGGCGCTCGGTGCCGAAGCGTCCGTCGGCGCCGCGGGCATCCGTGACGCCGTCGGTATAGATCACGAGCGACTCGTCGTCGCCGAGGACGATGCGCTCGTCCTCCCAACCAGGGCTGCCCGGCAATCCCAGCAGGATCCCGGCTCGTCCGGCCTCGCGGATCTCTCCCCCCGGCCCGACGACGAGGGGCAGCGGATGGCCACCCGAGCAGAGGACGATCTCGTCGTCCTGCAGCCGCAGGCACAGCGCGGTGCACAGCGACAGCGATCCGTGCTCGACGAGCGCCTCGTCGATCGCCCGCAGGACGGCGGACGGCCGCGGGTCGATCCGCGACATGAAGCGCGCACTGTGGCGGGCGAGCAAGGTCAGCGCTGCCGCCGCAAGGCCCTTGCCCGTCACGTCGCCGATGATCACGAGCCAGCCGTCGTCGAGCTCGACGAAGTCATAGAAGTCGCCGCCGACCTCGATCTCGCGCTCGGCGCCGGCCGGGCGGTAGAGCGTCGCGACATCCCAGCCGGGGATCGCCGGGAGGCGCTCGGGCAGCAGGTTTCGCTGAAGGGTCTCGGCGATCTGCGCACGTGCGCGGTACAGCAGCGCGTTTTCGACCGCCATCGCCGCGCGCCCGGCGAGCTGCTCGACGAACTCGAGGTCGTCCCAGCTGAACGTGCGCTGCGACTCGGACATGACCAGCGTCATCACGCCGAGCGTGCGCAGCGGCGTGCGCAGCGGGACGATCAGCACCGAGCGCATCGCGACCTCGCGCAGCAGCGCGATGTGCTCCTCGTCACGCGCGGCCTGCACCAGCATCGCGTCGGAGATGTCGCTGAAGAGCTCCGCGCGGCCGGTCCGCAGGACCTTGCCCAGACCCTGCTCGGGATCGAGCTCGCGTGGCTCGTACTCACGCAGGCGCTCGGCGAGCTCCAGGCGCTCGGGGTCCGAGTGCGCGACGACGACGTGCTCGCGGGCGCCCGACTCGTCGAAGAGGTCGACGGCGCACCAGTCCGCCAGCTGCGGCACCACCGACCAGGCGACGTTCTGCAGCGTCTGCGCATAGTCCAACGACGAGACCAGCATCTCGCTCGCTTCGGCGAGGAAGCGGTGGCGCAGCTCGGCGTTCTTCGTCTCGGTGACGTCCTCGATGATCATCACCGTGGCGACGACCTCGCCACGTTCGTCCGCGAGCGCGGTCGCCTTCAAGAGCTGCCATTTCAGCTCCCCGCTCGAGCGCTGGACCGTGCGGATGACCAGTGGGTCGGCGTGCCCCTCGCGCAACAGCCTGACTGACGGGATGTCGGCCATCGACAGCTCGCGGCCGAACTCGTCGATGACAAGGTAGTCGGCCATGATCGACCCCGGCGGGCGGCGCTGCAGCTCCGCGAGGGTGTCGAAGCCCATGCTGGTCAGCGCGGCGCGATTGGCGTAGATGATGTGATCGGCACGGTCGCGGATCGTGACCGCTTCGGCGAGCACATCCAGGATCTGGGCGAAGTCCGGCTGGCGGCCGCGCATGACGGCTGCGAGCTGGTCGAGCAGCCCCTGGCGCTCCGTGAGGTCCTCGATCAGCGCGTGAAAGGTCCAGCCCTCATCCGCCTGCGTGGCCGTGACGGACAAACGGACCGGCAGCTCGCTTCCGTCCTGGCGCTTCGCCACACGCTCGACCGGGCGGTCGAGGATCTGCCACTCGCCTGTTTCCAGGAAGCGCCGCAGATGGTCCAGGCGCAGCCGCTCGGGGACGATCGTGTCGGCAAGCGCCATCCCGAGCACCTGCTCTCGCGCGTAGCCGAAGACCTCCTCTGCGCGGGTGTTCCAATACGTCACATGGCCGCGTTCGTCGATCGAGACGAACGGGTGGTGGGCGCTCGCGACGATCGCCTCGGGTGCTGGCGGCTCCAACGGAGTCTCAGCGGCGGTGGCGCAGCTCACGCGCGCGGGAACAGGATTCCGGCCTCGTCATATCGATAGCACCATAGAACGATCCCAATATCACATTCCTGGGCGTACGGGGAGGTCGCCGAGCGCCGCTGCGCCAGGACGCGTCCGCGTCAGGCGACGCGACTGTGACGTCTGCCATAGGCGAAGTAGACGACGATCCCGACGATC
>Ga0307502_10000061_pt1 | contig 28119 bp, 27 predicted proteins | sample 16_S_MG_FD_201364 | JGI IMG/M metagenome (GOLD analysis project Ga0307502, IMG submission 201364) | Soil microbial communities from Populus trichocarpa stands in riparian zone in the Pacific Northwest, United States - 16_S | ecosystem: Environmental > Terrestrial > Soil > Riparian zone > Trees... | reverse complement strand
CGGGCTCGACGAGGACACGATCGCCGGCGAGGAGGGCGACGACCGCATCAGCGTCATCGACGGCTCGATCGACCGCGTCAACTGCGGCGACGGCAACGACATCGTCTTCGCCGAGATGATCGACGTCATCGACCCCAGTTGCGAGAGCGTCCGGCGATAGTGGTCCGTCTCATAGCTAGCGGCCTGAAAGGGTGGTCGTCGGCGCCGGTCCGGCAAGGACGCAGGGAGGAAGGTGTGCCTCTGGCACATCGACGACCGAGGACGCCGCCGGGCGGTGATCGGCGGCCGCCATTTCGGGTCGATAGCTATGAGACGGACCACTAGAAGGCCGTGGCGCGCTCGGACACACCGTTGCTTCCGCAGGCCCTGCGGCGCCTGACGCCCGTCCGCCTGCGCGACGACCCGCGCGTGCGCGCGGTCGCCGTCGGCAGCGGGCTGATCCCGCCGCGGACGATGCACACGGCCGGCGAGGCCGCGTTGCTGGCCCAGCTCGCCCGCGGCTGCCGGTCCGTCGTCGAGATCGGCGTCTACGAGGGCTCGTCGGCGATCGTCCTGGTGCGCGCGCTCGACAGCCAGGCGACGCTGCACCTCGTCGACCCCTTCGGCCATCAGCCTGGCGCGCTGCGGGCGGGCTGGGCGGCGACCGAGCGCGCGACGCGACGCGTCGTGGCGCGCGCCCAGGCTGCGGCGGGCCCGCGAGCGCCACGCGTCGTCTGGCATGTCGAGCGCAGCGAAGACACCGGACGCATCTGGTCCGCGCCGCCGGTGGACCTCCTCTTCATCGACGGCGACCACACCGAGCAGGGCTGCGCGCTGGATTGGGAGCTGTGGCATGGGCATGTCGCCAGCGGCGGGCACGTCGTGTTCCATGACGCTCGCTCCGCGCCCGGTTCGCCCGCGGGGATCGACGGCGTCATCGCGGTCGTCGACCGCGTGTTCCGCGCAGGCGGCGGGACGCCGGGCTGGGAGATCGCGCGCGAGGTCGATCGCGCGGTTGCCGTCCGGCGCGTGGGCTGAAGCAGCACCTGGCTGAGCTGAGGCGCGTCGGGCCAGCGTCGGCTCGGCGTCGCGTGCGTCGGACAGCGCCCGTATCGGGTCGGCACGGAGCGGGCTCAGCCGCGTAGCCGCCGCGACCCCCCCGCCCCATCATCTCGTTCAACTCATATCTTCGACGGTAACCCGGCGGTGATGGACGATGGTGAAAGCGTCAGTTGACACGTGGGGCATAGGCGGTCCGCAGTTCTTGATCTTCTACGCGGCCGCGTGCGTACTCGTCGCCGCCTGGTTGGCCTGGGAGTGGCGGCGCGCGGTCGGCCGGCCGGACCGCAGCTCCGATCCGCGTCCGGACCTCGGCGTCTACAAGCTGGCGATGCTCAGCGGTGGACCGCAGCTCGCGATCACGACGGTCGCGGCGAAGTTGGGGCAGGACGGATACATCCAGGGCGGCGAAGAGCCCCACACGCTCGTTGCGGAAGGCCACCTCCCAGCGGGCGCCGCCGCGCTCGAACGCGAGGTGTTCGGGACCGTGCACCGCACACCGGGGACCTCCACCGAGGCTATGCGCCGCGAGGTGGCCGGCAGCGAACCGGTCAAGCAGCTCAAGGAGGAGCTCACGCAGGCGGGACTGTTGATCGAGGAAGCGGCGGCCAAGCGTCTGGGCCGGCTCTGGATCCTCGGCGCCGTGCTCGCCGCGGTCGGGATCGTCCGGCTGATCGCGGCGCTGAGCGACGGCTCGGAGGTCGGCTTCTTGACGGTCGCCGTGGTTGCGGTCGTCCTCGGAACCTTCAAGTTGGCCCGTAAGCGCCCATTTCTCACCGCACGCGGGCGCTCGCTCGTCCGCGCCGAGCGCGAGCGGCGGCCGGAACTGCGCGACCACTCGTCGTCGTCTGACTTCCCGTATGCCGTGGCGTTGTGGGGCAGCCTCGCGCTGTGGGGCGCCGACCCGGCCTTCGCTTCGACGCTCGGCGTGCCGCGCGAGGAGGGCGACAGCGCATGGAGCAGGTCCAGCTGCGGCGCCGGCGGCGGGTGCGGGGCCGTCGGCGGCGGGCACGGCGGTGGCTGCGGCGGTGGCGGATGTGGCGGTGGCGGTGGCGGATGCGGCGGCGGCGGATGCGGAGGTGGGTGATGACGATGCCGATCCAGACTCAGCGCCTGGGCCGTGGGCTCGGCTGGCGGCCAGAGCTCGACGGCGCAGTCGCGCGCGCCCAGCTCGGCTTCCTCGAGGTCGTCGCCGAGAGCATCGGTCCGCGGCGACTGCCGGCCGGCGTGCAGGCGGCGCGCGAGCGCGGCCTGGCGATCGTCCCGCACGGAATCCGGCTGTCGCTCGGCGGCGCCGAGCATCCAGATGCACGGCGCCTCGAGCACCTGGCGTCGGTGGCCGAGCGCGTCTGCGCACCGCTCGTGAGCGAGCACATCGCGTTCGTGCGGGCACAAGGGCAGGAGTCCGGTCACCTGCTGCCGGTCCCGCGCACGCGCGAAGGCCTGGAGATCCTGGTCGAGAACGTCACGATCGCACAGCAGGCGCTTCCGGTTCCACTGGCGCTCGAGCACGTGGCCGCACTCGTCGAATGGCCGGATGCGGAGATGGACGAAGCGGCGTTCGTCAGCGAGCTGCTCGAGCTCACCGGCGCGCTGCTGCTGCTCGACCTGTCCAACCTGTTTGCCAACGCGCACAACCACGGCTATGACGCCCTCGACGCGCTCACGCGGTTCCCGCTGGAGCGGATCGCCTACGTCCACGTCGGCGGCGGCACGTTCCGTGACGGCGTCTACCACGACACGCACGCCGACCCCGTCGTACCCGGCGTGCTGGCGATGGTCGAGGAGCTGCACGCGCTGACCGACGCACCCGGCGTGCTGCTGGAGCGCGACGACGGCTTCCCGCTCGAGCACGAGCTACTGGCGGAGCTGCGCGCGATCGACGCGGCCGCGCGGCGCGGAAGCGAGCGCCGTGGCCGCTGACCGCTCCGGCTACGCGGCCAAGCAGGCCGCGCTGGTCGAGGCGCTGCTTCGCGGCGGCGAGCTCCCCGAGGGGTTCTCCGCCGCGAAGGCCGACGCCGCGAGCCAGTCGCTGCGGCGCAAGCGCTCGGGCGCGATCCGGCACGCCTGGCCGGCGCTGAGGGTCCAGCTCGGCGCGAGCTTCGACGAGCGCTTCGACGCGTTCGCGCACACGACCGGACCAGCGGCGTTCGGCGAGGGCTTGACGGACGGGCTGGCATTCGTCTCCTGGCTCGCCCGCGAGCAGCAGCTCGGCGACGACGTGCGCGTCGAGATGCTGTTCGCGCGCGCGATCGTCGTCCGCGACCGTCGCGGCGGCGATGGCTGGCGCCCGCGGCGGACGCCGTTCCTGCGCGTCGCGCGCCTGCGCCATCCGCACCGGCTGCTGTTCGTGGTGCACGTGCCGCGCCTCGGGCGCCATTACGCCACGCTGCCGCTGCACTGAGCTCGTGCGGGGCCGCGCCGCGCGAGTAGTATCCGGGCAGATCGGAGGTGGGGGATGAGTACCGTGGCTTGGCTTGTCGTCGTCGTGGTGTTGGTCGTGCTTCTCGTGCTCAGCGGCGTCTTCGTCCAGCGCCGTCGCCGGGCGGGCGGCGTGATCGCCACTCGGAGGAAGAAATGACGCTGCTCGTCACCGGTTCGGCCATCCGCGGCCTGCCCGTGGTGACGATCAGCGGCGGCGAGGACGTGGCTGAAGTCCGCGACCTGATCTACAGTCCTGACGCCGGGCGCGTCGTCGGCCTGACGCTCAACAAGCGCGGCTTCCTGGCCGGTCGGCGCCGTGAAGTGCTCCCCGCCGAGACGATCCATGCGATCGGTCGCGACGCCGTGATGGTCGACGACGAGAGCAGCCTGATCCTGCCCCAGGACGCGCCGGCTGACGTCGCCGCGCCACCTTCCGGGCGAGACGTCACCGGCAACGAGGTCCTGACCGAGCGAGGTACGAGCCTCGGTCAAGTACGCGATGTCGTCGTCGTGGTGGGAAGCAACGGCGAGGTGGTCGGCTACGAGATCGACACGGCATCCGGCGGAACCGGCTACATCCCGTTGCCCACCCAGCTGGCAGTGTCGGGCACCGCGCTGGTCGTCCCGGAGGCGACGAAGGAGTTCGTCAGGGACGACCTGGTCGGGCTGGGCGCGGCGGTCGACGAGTTTCGAACCAAGCTGGGCATCGCATGAGCGAGCGGTTCGTCGCCGCGTCCGGGCGCAAGGTCGTCAGTCGCGCGAGCGCCGAGGAGCTCGGCAAGGTCGCGCACATCGTGGTCGACGTCACGCAACCACAGGTCGCGTCGCTGGTCGTGGGCAAGGGTCGCAAGGCCGTCCTGATCGCCTGGGAGGACGTCAGCGGATTCGGGCCCGACGCCGTGATGGTGACCGACGAGAGCGCCCTGGTTGCACCGCGCGACGATCGCGAACGCGCCGCCGCCGATGGGAAGCTCGAAATGGTCGGCAAGCGGGCGCTCAGCGACATGGGCAACGACCTGGGCACGATCAGCGACATCGTGTTCGACCCGCTGACCGGCACGATCGAAGCTCTGGTGCTCGGCGACCGCGAAGAGCCAGGGACGTCGCTCCTGGGAGCCGGATCGTTCGCCGTCACCGTTCGAGCGCCCGCTGAGTAACGCGAAGCCGCTGGTCGGCCCGGCTGCGCCTACCCGTCGAGGCGAAGCGCCAGCTCGTCGTCGAGCGATCCGCGCGCACGCGCGGCGAGTAGCACCTCGAGCAGCGCGGCGGCTGCGTGTGGGCAGAACTGGGCCCCGGCCTCGCGACCAATCTCGTCGCGGGCGGCAGCCGCGGACATCGCCCGCCGGTACGGGCGATGCGACGTCATCGCGTGGTAGGCATCGCAGACGAGCGCGATCCGGCTCACGATCGGGATCTCCTGCCCGGCCAGCCCGTCGGGATAGCCGCCGCCGTCCCAGCGCTCGTGCTCGGCGCGGACTCCCGCTGCGAGATGGGCCAGCTCGGGCATCGACGCGAGGATCTCGGCGCCGACGACACGGTGCTGGCGCATGAGCGTCTGCTCGTGACTCGTGAGCGGACCGGCCTTGCGCAGGATCGCGTCGGGCACGGCGATCTTGCCGAGGTCGTGCAGGAGCGCGATGTGCTCGACCTCGCTCGTCAGCGTCTCGCCGAGGCCAAGTCGCCGGGCGACCCCACGGGCGAGCATGACGACTTCGCGCGAGTGCATCGCCGTGTAGCTGTCGCGGGCGTTGACCGCGGCCAGCAGCGCGCGCAGGCTCGCGATCTCAGCCGTGGCGGCGACGGCGGGCCGCAGCGCGTGAGCGCCCGCAGGTCGGCCGTCGCGGCCCTCCTTTGTGGCCTACATGGCGAGCTCAGCCGCCTCGAGCACCTGGTTGACGCCGCCGCTGGTGTGCTCCAACTGCGCGGTGCCAACGCTGATCGACAGCGGGATGCGGTCCTGCGCACCGTACGCGGCGGCGCACATCTCGCCGACCAGCTCGCCGGAGATGCGCGTGCCCTCGTCCTCGTCGACGTTGAGCAGCAGAACCGCGAACTCGTCGCCGCCGAGGCGCGCGGCTCGGTCGCTTGAGCGCAACCGCGCGGACAGCGCGTCGCCGATCGCGCACAGCACCTCGTCGCCGGCGAGGCGGCCGAGCACGTCGTTGACCTGCTTGAAGCCGTCGACGTCCATGACCACGAGCGCGGCGCGCTCGCCGTAGCGCCGGCAGCGGTCGAGCTGGTGGGCGAGATCCAGCTCGAAGCGGCGCCGGTTCCACAGGCCGGTCAGGGGATCGCGGTCGGCGAGGGCGAGCAGGTGCGTCTCGGGGTTCTGGCGTTCGGTCACGTCCGTGCAGGAGCAGACGACGGCGTACGGCGTCGTGCTGCCGGACCGCATCAGCGCTCGGGTGCTCACGTCCAGCCAGCGGCGCTCTTGGCCCGGGCACCCCAGGCCGATGACGCGCCGCTCCGGCGTGCCGCTGGCGAGCGACCGGCCGGCTGGTGTGTCGGCGGCAGCGATTGGCGCGCCTTCCTCGCTGAACCAGTGCGCCGGCGGCTCCATGACGATATCGGCGTCGGTCTGCGCCAGCGCCTTGGCGGATGCGTTGAGCAGCTCGACGCGTCCGTCGGCGTGCTGGAGGAAGACGGCCTCATCGAGCGCGCCCAGGAGCGCGCGCAGCTTACGCTCGCTCTCGCGCAGCCCACCCGTGGCCGCCGTCGTGCGCCGCGCGGCGCCGATGAGGCAGGCGTAGAGCCACAGACCGGCGGCGATCGCCAGCGACAGGCCGCCGAGTAGCGCCCAGCCGAGCCAGATCCCCCGGCCCGACCCGGCGAGCACGTCGTCGCGATCGGCCTGCATTCGCAGCCGCCACGTCGTGCCGGGAACTTCGACCGTCGTCGTCAGCGCGTCGTGCGCCGGCACGGTGGCGCCCTTCGGCGCGACGACCGCGAGCTCGGTGCCTGCTCTGTCGAGGACGACGAGCAGGGCGCCGTCGTGGTTTGGCAGGCGCCCGAGGTAGCCCTCCAGCAGCGAGCGCATGAGCGCGACTGGGATTCCCTGGAGGAGCACGCGCTTGGCGCCGCGCGTCGCGAACGCCAGCCTGTAGTCGACGAGCGGTCCCGCCGCGGTGCCGCGAACGTCGGACAAGACCCTGCCTGCGCCGGCGGCGCCACGCGGCGGCTGAGCCGTGCCGGCCCGCGCAACGACGTCCCCGCGCTCGTCGAGGATCGCCACGTAGCCGAGGCTGCCACGCGCCGCAAGCCACGCCAGACGGCCGCGCAGACCGGCGGGGCCCGCGCCGAAGCGGCGAGCGAGCTCGTCCGCGGACGCGCTGCCCAGGGCGCCGACCACCGATTGCGTGAGCGCGGCAGAGATCCTGGCTCGCTGCTCGAACCGGCGCTCCGCGGCGCGCCGGTTCTCACGCTGCGCGTCGTGCAGCTGAATACCGGCAGCGGCGAGGATCGCAAAGAGCAGGAAGGCCAGGGAGACGAGGCCGCGGCCGCGAGACATAGGCGCTCATCGACAGCGCCGTCCGAGAGCTTGAGCGAGGTGTCGAGGACTCAAACCGCGCGCGGACCGTCTCGCCGCAGCGGCCTGCGCGGTGACGCGAGCAACCGTACCGCCAGCCGGCTGACAGCGGCTTGCGGCAAGCTGAAATGCGCCATGGCAAGCACGACTCAGCATCTCGGCGTCCTTCGTCACCCCGAATTTCGCCTGCTCTGGTTCGCCGAGTCTGCGAGCGTCATCGGCGACATGATCGTGCGTGTCGCGGTGGCGTTGTTCGTCATCGACCTCACGGGCAGCGCGACCGATGTGGGACTCGTGCTGGCCGCGTACACGCTGCCGCTCGTCGGCTTCCTGCTGCTCGGCGGCGTCATCGCCGACCGCCTCCCACGCCATCTCGTCGTCGTCGCCACCGATCTCGTGCGCTTCGCGCTGCACGCGCTGCTGGCGATCCTGATCGTCATCGGCACGGTGCAGATCTGGCACCTGATCGTGATCGGGACGATCTTCGGCTCGGCGGATGCCTTCTTCCGCCCGGCGATCAGCGGGCTGGTGCCGCAAACCGTGCCCGAGGAGGAGATCCAGGAAGCCAACGCCATCTTGGGGATCGTCCACAACATCGCCGAGTTCGCAGGCCCCGCGCTCGCGACGATCCTCGTGCTCGCCATGAGCGCGGCAGCAGCCTTCGCGATCGACGCTGCGACGTTCCTGCTCAGCGCGGCGCTGCTCATCCGCGTGCGCCCGCGTGAGCGCGCGCTCCGGGGCGTCGCCGCCGCGGCGGATGCCAGCGCCGGTCTCTGGGCCGAGATCCGCGAGGGGTTCGGCGAGGTGCGCGAGCGCCGCTGGATCTGGATGACGCTGGCGGCGTTCTGCGTGGCGGTCTTCGCCGTGCTGGCGCCCTGGTTCGTCGTCGGCCCGATCGTCGCACGCGAGCACTACGACAGCCTCTTGGTGTTCGGGCTCGTGACGGCCGCCTTCGGGGCGGGAACGATCGCCGGCTCGCTCGCCGCGATCCGCTGGCGCCCGCGCTACCCGATGCGCCTGGGAATAGCGTTCGTCCTGCCCTGGCCCGTCGGCGTTGCGCTGTACGCCGCCGGGGTCACGCTGGTCGTCGTGGTTCCGGCCGTGACGCTCAGCGGCGCGGGGATCGCGCTGTTCGAGGTCTGGTGGATGACCGCCCTGGCCGAGCGCATACCGCCCGACAAGCTTTCGCGCGTGACGTCCTATGACTGGATGGTGTCGTTCGGGCTCGTTCCCGTCGGCTACGTGCTGGCCGGGCCGCTGGCCGGGAGCCTGGGCGCGGCGAACGTCATGCTCGCCGGCGCGGGGCTCGGATTCGCAGCGCTCGCGCTCGGACTGCTGCCGCGCCAGACGCGCGAGTTGGAGCGCATCGAGCGCGGCGGGCGGCCGGCGATGCCGAACGCGCCACCGGTTCCCGTCGCGTAGTGGCGAAGGGAACCGTTGGCGTTCCCGCGCCCAAACCGCGCGGCTACGCCGTCGCCGCGTGCTTTTCGCCGCGCTCGAGGCGCCGCTGCTCGCGCACGCGCTGCAGGACGCCCTTGCGCCCGAGCGTTTCCAGGCCCGAGTAGAGCACCCTGATCTCGCCGAAGATCTCCTCGGCGACCGCCATCTGCTGGTCGCGCGTCGGATCCTCGACCTGCTCCCAGCGGATCGGGTCGCCGTACTGGATCGTCACCTTCGGGAACTTCCCCTTGCGCCAGTTGCGGACTTGCGTCGAGCCGTAGATCGCGACCGGCACGATCGGCGCGCCCGACTCCAGCGCGAGCCGGCCGATCCCGGGCTTGGGGCGCTGGGACAGCTTCCCGTCGCGCGAGCGGCCGCCCTCGCAGTACATCGCAACCGTTCCCCCGCGGTCGAGGATCGCGCGCGCGGTGATGAACGCCTCTTCGTCGCGATGGCCGCGGCGGACCGGAAACACGCCGCCGTGGGAGTAGACGAACTGCAACGGCGGCTGGAAGAGCTGCGACTTGGCCATGAAGCGCACCTTGCGGCGCACGAACCCGCCAAGGAAGAAGTGATCCATGAACGAGCCGTGGTTGGGAGCGAAGATGACCGGGCCGCTCTGCGGGACCTTCTCGCTGGAGATCGAGCGCGCCCGGAAGAACGTGAACGCCCACAGTTGCGTGAGGATCTTGACGGCCTCGTAGGCGGCGTCCGGTTCGCGCGTGCGCGACCGCTCGTGAAAGGGGGCGAAGTGCTCGGGCGGACGCTGGTCGCGTCCGGCGTCTCCCATCGCCGCGAGTTGCTCGCTGCGTTTCAGCGTCGCCATGGTCGGCACATTACCCGCGCGCCCAGCCGCGAGCACGCTGGACGGCGCGTCGCCAGTCGCCGATCAGCGCGTCGCGCTCGTCGGCGGCAATTTCGGGCTCGTAGCGGGCGCGCTCGCCGTCGCGGCAGGCGACGTCCTCCTGCGTCCAGGCGCCGACGCCGACGCCGGCCAGCAGTGCGGCTCCCAGCGCCGTCGTCTCGGGGATCTCGGCGACGGCGATCGGCACGCCGAGAACGTCGGCCTGGAACTGCATCAGCCAGGCGTTGACGGTCGCGCCACCGTCGGCGCGCAGCTCGGCGAGCGGTTGGCCGGACGCGCGCTCCATCGCCTGCACGGCGTCGACGGTCTGGAAGGCGATCGCCTCGAGCGTCGCGCGCGCGACGTGCGCGCGCGTGCTGCCACGCGTGAGACCGACGATCGTGCCGCGCGCGTACGGGTCCCAGTGCGGGGAGCCCAGCCCGGTGAGCGCCGGGACGAAGTAGACGCCGTCGTTGGAGTCCAGCGAGGCGGCGAGCTGCTCTGTGTCCGAGGCCTGCTCGATGATGCCCAGGCCGTCGCGCAGCCACTGGACGGCGGCGCCGGTAACGAAGATCGCGGCCTCCAGCGCGTAGACGGTGCGCTCGCCGATCCCCCAGGCGATCGTGCTCAGGAGGCCGGGTGGGGCGGTCGGCGCTTTATCGCCCTGGTTGAGCAGCACGAACGAGCCGGTGCCGTAGGTGTTCTTGCCGAGGCCCGGATCGAGGCAGCCCTGACCGTAGAGCGCGGCCTGCTGGTCGCCGGCGATGCCGCTGATCGGGACGCCGTCGTACCCGTCGCCGAGCGCGCCGTCGCGGACGGTGCCGAACGTGCCGATACTCGGGAGCACCTCGGGCAGCGATTTGCGCGGGACGTCGCCGAGAAGCGCGAGCAGTTCGTCGTCCCAATCGCCGCGGACGATGTCGTAGAGCATCGTGCGCGAAGCGTTCGTGACGTCCGTGCGGTGTTCGCCGGTGAGCTTGAAGACGAGCCATGAGTCGATCGTGCCGAAGACGGCGCCGCCTGACCGTGCTCGCTCGCGCAGACCCTCGACATTCTCGAGCAGCCATTCGATCTTCGTCGCGCTGAAGTAGGGATCCAGGACGAGACCGCTGCACGTCCGCACGAGCGGCTCGTGGCCGGCCTCGCGCAACGCGTCGCAGCGAGCGGCGGTTCGGCGGTCCTGCCAGACGAGGGCGTGGTACAGCGGCTCGCCGGTCTGCGGATCCCACACGCAGACGGTCTCGCGCTGGTTCGTGATCCCGATCGCCTGGAGCTCGCCGGGTTGCGTCCGAGCGTCTTCGAGCGCCTCGAGCGCGACGGCACGGGTGACGTCCCAGATCGTGGCCGCGTCGTGCTCGACCCAGCCGGGCTTCGGGAAGTACTGCTCGAACTCGCGATACGCGCGGCCGGAGAGCTGCGCCTGCTCGTCGAAGACCAGGCAGGTCGTCCCGGTCGTGCCCTGATCGATGGCAAGGATCACGACCGGGACGGTACCCGTCGGGGGGTAAGACAGTCGGGGCTGGGAGGAGAGAAGCCCCGACTTGGTACTCCCGTCAGAGCGGCGTGCCCTCGGGGTTCAGGCAGCCGCCCATCTCCACCGGCGACGGGATGGACCGCCAGCGGTGCTTATTCACGGTAGGTCGGGACCGAGAATCGTCACATCGACGCACGTCCAAAGCTATGTGGCGGCGGTTGGCCCGGCGGTCGAACTCGCCTACAAGTCCTCGCGGGCGCGCTCGATCGCCGCGGCGGCCGGTTCCACCTGATGGTTGGTGAGGTGCTCCCAGGTCAGCGTCGTCCCGTCTGCCAGCGTCAGGACGAGCGCGCGCGTCTCGAACACGTTGCGCTCGCCGCCCCGCTGGCGGTCGATGACGGCGACGATGTCGCACAGCGCCACCTCGCGGACCGGCGCGTTCGCGCCCGGGCCGGCCCAGCGCTGGTCGAGGATACGGCGCGTCGTCACCGACAGCTGCGCGAGCGGGCCCCATTTCTCGCTCATGTCCGGCCAGCCGCAGGTGAAGAGCACCTCTTCGTCGGGATCGAGCGTTGCCAGCAGCTGCTGCACCTGCTCGTCGCTCGGTTCGCCTCCCTGGGTGTGTTCGCGGTAGAGGTCGGTGATCGTGCTGGCTGTTTCCATCAGCGTCTGCTCGCGTAGACGGCGAGGAAGTCCAGCAGCTGGCGGCCGCGGTGAAGAAAGCCGCGCCATGTGCGGCCGGTCGCGCGATGGGTGAGGTCGAGCTGCACCTCCTCGATCCGGAAGCCGGCGCGGGCGGCGTCGACCGTCATCCCGATCTCCATCCCGAAGCGCGGCGCGAACGGCACGACGACGGCGAACGCCGGGCCGCTCAGGGCTCGCTGGCCGGAGATCGGGGCCTTCAGGTCGAGGCCCGTGAGCTTGCGGATCGCACAGTGCGCGAAGCCGACCGCGAAGCCGAAGCCGCCGCCGACGCGGGCTGCGAAGACCGCGATGGCGAGGTCGGCGCGACCCTCGCGGACCGTGGCCGCCAGCGCCGGCAGCTGCGCGGCGCTCTCGGCGAGGTCGCCGTCGACGAGGACGAAGACCGGTGGATCGGGCTCCAGCGCGCGGCTCAGGACGCGCCGCGCCGCGAGCGTCGCGGCGCCGCCCTTGCCGATCGCGCGCTCGCTGCGAACCACATCGGCGCCCGCGTCGGCGGCGATCCGGGAAGTCGCGTCGGTCGAGCCGTCGTCGGCGACGATGACGTGTGCGCCGGGGAACGCGCTCGCCAGGGCGCCGAGCGTATCGGCCAGGCGGTCGGCCTCCTCATGAGCGGTGACGATGACGATCGTGCTGGCGTCCATCCCGGCGGCTACTCTGCCAGCAGTTCAACGAGGAGGAGCCGTGGTTGAAGTCGAGGCCCATATCACGGGCGTGGTCTGGAAGATCGAGTGCAAGGTCGGTGACGTGGTCGAGGAGGGCGACACGGTGGTGACGCTCGAGTCGATGAAGATGGAGATGCCGGTCGAGGCCGAGGACCCCGGCATCGTCAAGGAGATCTTGTGCGAGGAGGGCCAACCGGTCGACGAGGGCGACACGCTTGTCGTGCTGGAGTAGGCCTGGCGGGATCGAGTTCATCGAGCCTGGGCTAATCTGCCATAGAGCAAGCTCTAACCGCGCTGCTTGAAGGTACCGTTTCCCGCTGCGATGCCTGGGGAGGTGCATATCGATCGCCCCGCAGATGGAGTCCTGCGGCTGGCGATCTCGAATCCGACGAAGCGCAACGCGCTCGATCACGCGATCCTCGACGGCATCACGGCTGAGCTTTCGAGCCTCGAGAATGTCCGCTGCGTCGTGCTCACCGGCCGTGACGGCATGTTCTCCTCCGGCTACGACATCGGTGATCTCTCCCCGGACGCCTTCGCCACCGAGGCCGAGAAGCTCGTCGCGCACCCGTTCTGTGACGCGCTCGAGGCGCTCGAGGCGCTCGACGTGCCGACGCTCGCCTCGCTCTGCGGCGCCACGATCGGTGGCGGGCTCGAGCTCTCGCTTGCCTGCGACATGCGCCTCGCCTGCGGGCAGATCAGGCTTGGCATGCCGCCCGCCAAGCTCGGCCTCGTGTACTCGCACACCGGCCTGCGGCGCTTCATCAACGCGATCGGCGAGCCGCGCACGCGCGAGCTCTTCCTGCTGGGTCGCTACATCGACGCGCAGACAGCGCTCGCGTGGGGCCTCGTCAACTGGGTCGTCGACGAAGACGAGCTGGAGGCGACGGCACTGGAGCTCGCGACGCAGCTGGCCGCCAACGCACCGCTGTCGATGGCGGGCAACAAGAAGGTCATGCGTGAGCTGCTGCGCGCCGAGGCCTCGGTCGATCCGATCGTCGAGCGCCAGTTGATCGAGCTGCGCGAGTCGAGCTTCGCGTCCGAAGACCTGCTCGAGGGCGTGTCGGCGTTCGCCGAGAAGCGCGCTCCGAGCTGGAAGGGGCGCTAGGACGCGTCGGGCGTCGGGCGTGGAGCGCCGCGGGCGGGCCAGGCTCCGCGCGCCGCTTTACGAACGCCCCGCCAGGCGCGGCCACTCGATCGCGGGGCAGCGGTCCATCACTACAGCAGGCCGGCCTCGCGGGCACGAGCGGCGGCCGCTTCGTCGATCACTCCGAGCTGCATCCAGACCGTCCGAGCGCCGATCGCGATCGCCTCGTCGACGTGCGCGCCGGCGTCGCTGGAACGGCGGAAGATGTCGACGACGTCGACCTCCGTGCCGGACGGGAGATCGTTCAGCGAGGGGTACGCGGACTCGCCGAGGATCTCCGTCACGTTGGGGTTGACCGGGATGACGCGCTTGCCGCGCGACTGCAGCAGCGCCGCGATGCGGTGGCTGTCGCGCCCGGGGTCGGGCGAGCAGCCGACGACGGCCCATGTCGCGCAGTCCTCAAGCGCTGTGCGAATCGCGTTTTGCATCTCGTCAGGGTAATTCGCGCGGCTACGAAGCACGCTTGGGCAGGGGAGCCGCGCGGCCCGCGACGACGATCCAGATCGATCGAGAGCCTGCGAGCATCCGCGTCGTGAAGCTCGTCACGTGGAACGTCAACTCGCTGAAGGTGCGCCTGCCGCGCGTGCTGCAGTTCCTGGACGAGCACGCGCCCGACATCGTCTGCATGCAGGAGACGAAGTCCGAGGCTGCCGCGTTCCCGGCTGGTGAGCTGGCGCAGGCCGGCTACCACGCCGTACACCACTCGGTCGGACGCTGGGCTGGGGTTGCGATCGCCGCCCGGCGCGAGCTCGAGCTCGTCGATCCCGTCGCCGGGCTGCCGGGCGAACTGCGCGACGACGAGGCGCGCTGGATCGAGGCGACCGTCGGCGGCCTGCGCGTGGCGAGCGTCTACGTCCCCAACGGCCGCGAGATCGGCTCGCCCACCTACGACGAGAAGCTCGCGTTCCTCGACGCGATGGCCGAGCGCGCGGCGGCGCTGCGCTCGGATGACACGCCGCTCGTGATCGCGGGTGACTTCAACGTCGCTCCGTCCGACCTCGACGTCTACGACCCCGAGGCGTTCATCGGTTCGACCCATGTGACGCCGCAGGAGCGCTCGCGCGTGGAAGCGATTCAAGCCGCGGGCGGGCTCGTGGATGCCTACCGCCAGCTGCACCCCGACGGCGTGCAGCACACGTGGTGGGATTACCGCCAGGGCCACTTCCATCGCGGCCTGGGCCTGCGGATCGATCTTGCGCTCGTGTCGGAGTCACTGAAGCCCCGCCTGCGCCACTGCGGGATCGAGCGCGACTACCGCAAGGGCACGAAGCCGTCCGATCACGCGCCGCTGGCCGTCGATCTGGCGTAGCGGCCACCGCGAGGAGATCGAGTGCCACGTCCACGAAGGCGCGGGACACGCGTTCGACAACCACTTCGCGCCGATGTTCCATGATCCCGAGGCGGCGGCGCACGCCTGGGAGCTCACGCGCGGCTTCCTCGCCCGCGCGCTGCCGCTTCGGCGCAGGCAAGCCGCCGACTGAGAACGCGCTGCGCCACTGCGCGCGCGCACCCGGGACCCCCCGGGCGCGCGGGCGTCGTGCTGGCAACCCAGATCCACCGCCGAGGTAGCCCAGCCGGACCGTCCGGTGCGCCTGCAACCCTGCCGCGCAATGCCACCGCTCATCACTCGCGAGGAGGCGCTACGCCTCGGGGAGCTCGAGGATCGCAGCGCGATCGAGGCGCTGATCGAGCGCGCTTGGCGGGTGCGCGTCGAGCGCTTCGAGGACGCGACCGACATGTGCTCGCTCGTCAACGCGAAGTCGGGAGGATGCGCCCAGGACTGCGGCTTTTGCGCGCAGTCGCGCTTCGCCGAGGCCGAGACACCGCTGCACGCGATGATGGAGCCCGAGCAGATCCTCGAACACGCGCGCGCGGCCGAGGCCGCCGGCGCGCATCGCTTCTGCATGGTCACGCAGGGCCAGGGCCTGTCCAAGCGCGACTTCGAGAAGGTGCTCGCGGGCACGCGCCTCGTCGCCGAGCACACGAACCTCAAGCGCTGCGCTTCGATCGGGCACATGAGCCCGGCGCGCGCGAAGGCGCTCAAGGAAGCCGGCGTGCAGCGGGTACACCACAACGTCGAGACGGCCGAGTCCTACTACCCCGAGGTCTCGCAGACGGTGCGCTACGAGGGGCGGCTGCGGACGATCGACGCGGTGCGCGAGGCGGGTCTGGAAACGTGCGTCGGCGGCATCCTCAACCTCGGTGAGACACGCGAGCAGCGCGTCGAGATGGCCTTCGAGCTGGCTGCGATCGACCCCACGTCGGTGCCGATCAACCTGCTCAATCCGCGTCCTGGGACGAAGTTCGGCGACCGCGAGTTCATGGATCCCTGGGAGGCCGTGAAGTGGATCGCGATCTTCCGCCTGATCCTGCCCGAGGCGCTGTTCAGGCTCTGCGGCGGACGCGTGGAGAACATCGGCGAGCTGCAGCAGCTCGCGGTGCGCGCGGGCATCAACGGCGTGATGATGGGCAACTTCCTGACCACGCTCGGCAACACGCCCGACGAGGACCGGGCGATGTTCGAGAACCTCGGGCTGAACGTCGAGCGCCAGCCCGACAACGCGGCCAACCCGCGGCCGGACAACCGGTCGGGATGGTTGGAGGGAGAGACGCCGGAAGGCGATGCGGTACGCGTCCCGGACCGGTTCGACGGCCTTCAGGTCCGCATGTGGGATCCGTCGACCCAGCTGCGCTTCGCCACGAAGCGCAGCGTTCCGGCACGGCCCGACGGCGCAGCCAACACCACTTCAGCGATGAAGGACTGACACTCGGAGGAGCAGCGACCGTGACCGAGATCCAAGCACGGCTGGCAGAGCTGAAGACCCAGGGCCTGTTTCGTCGCACACGCCTGGTGAGCGGGCCACAAGGCCCGAATGTCGTGCTCGACGGCCGGCCCGTCCTGCTGCTGTGCTCGAACAACTACCTCGGCCTAGCGGACCATCCGCGCGTGCAGGAGGCGGCGGCAAACGCGGCGATGCGCTGGGGCGTCGGCGCCGGCGCCTCGCGGCTCGTGTCGGGGACGATGACGGTCCACTCGCGCCTGGAGCGGCGACTGGCGGCGTTCAAGGGGACCGAGACGGCGCTGCTCTTCGGCTCCGGCTATCTCGCGAACATCGGTGTCCTCCGAGCGCTCTCGCGCGCCGGCGAGGTCATCTTCTCCGACGAGCTCAACCACGCCTCGATCATCGACGGCTGCCGGCTGTCGCGGGCGGAGACGTTCGTCTATGCCCACAACGACGTCGAGCATCTCGCCTGGGGACTTGCCCAGGCTGGCCGGCGGGCATCGCTGATCGTCACCGAATCCGTCTTCTCGATGGACGGCGACGTCGCGCCGCTGGAGGAGATCGCCTCGCTCGCGCGCCGCCACGACGTGCGCACGGTGGTCGACGAGGCGCATGCGACCGGCTGCGTCGGGCCCGGCGGGCGTGGCGCGGTCGTCGAGGCCGGGCTCGAGGGCGAGATCGACGTCATCGTCGGCACGCTTGGCAAGGCGCTCGGCGGCTACGGGGCGTTCGTGGCCTGCGAAGAGGAGCTCGCGCAGCTGCTCGTCAACAGCGCGCGCTCGCTTATCTTCTCCACGGCGCTCCCACCGCCCGTGGTGGCGGGCGCGATCGCGGCGCTGGATGTGCTGGAGGAGCAGCCGCGCCGCGTGGACCGGCTGAACGCCAACGCCGAGGTGCTGCGCTGCGAGCTCGCGCGGGAGGGGTTCGACGTGTCCGGATCGTCGAGCCAGATCGTGCCGCTGATCGTCGGTGACGCACGCACCGCGATGCGTGTCTGCGAGGCGGCGCTGGAGCGCGGCGTCTTCGCCCAGGCGATCCGGCCGCCGACCGTGCCGGACGGAACGTCGCGGCTGCGGCTCGCGGTGATGGCGACACACACCAAGGAGGAGCTACGCGAGGCCGCCCGCGTCCTCGGTCGCGCGGCGCTGCAGGCAGGGTTCCGACCCGCGACCGCGCTGCCGGTGGCGGTCGCGCAGGGGGCCGCGCGGCCGGGCGCTCCGTGCGAGCCCTTCGATGACGAGGACGACGCGCTCGCGGTCCAAACCAGGGCTGGGGTCGCGCCGTTCGACGCCGAAGCGCCGGACGACGTGCCCGTGCCGCACGCGGCGTAGCCGTGCCACCGGCCCATGCGGGGCTGCTTCGTCACGGGAACCGACACCGGCGCCGGCAAGACGGTGCTCGCCGCCGCGATCGCGGCGGCACTGCATGCCAGCGGTGAGCGAGTCGCTGCGTTCAAGCCGGTTGTCACGGGCGTGGACGAGCCCGACGCCGTGTGGCCTGCCGACCACGAGCTGCTCGCGACGGCCACGGGCGCGCAACCCGAGCAGGTCTGCGCGACGACATTCGGACCTGCCCTCTCGCCGCACCTGGCGGCGCAGCTCGCGGGGGTCGAGCTGTCCTTGGATGCGATCGTCGCAGCCGCACGCGCCGCCGCGCGGGGTGCGGACGTGCTCGTGGTCGAGGGCGTCGGCGGCCTGCTCGTGCCGTTCAACGCGTCGCACTGCGTCCGCGATCTCGCCGTCGAGCTCGGGCTGCCCGTGCTCGTGGCCGCACGACCGGGGCTCGGCACGATCAACCACTCGCTGCTGACCGTCGAGGCGGCCCGGGCCGCCGGCCTGGATGTTCGCGCGGTCGTCTTGACGCCCTGGCCCGCCGAACCGAGCGTCATGCAGTGCTCCAACCGCGACACGATCGCGGCGCGCGGTGGCGTCGAAGTGGCGACGCTGGCGACTGTCAGCCCGGCCGCCGGCGATCTCGCCCGCGCCGGCGCCGCGCTTGCGCTGCAACGATGGGTCGACGATGGCTGAGCCCGAGCGCCGCTTCATGACAACGCACTGGCGGGCGGTGCTCGGCGTCACCTATCCGGCCGACGAGGCGCTGCTGGCACCGCATCTGCCGCCCGGCTGTGAGATCGACCGTCTCGAGGGCTCGCCGCGCGTGAGCGTCGTGGCGTTTCGCTTTCGCCACACGCGCGTCGGCGGCGTGCCGATCCCATGGCATGTGAACTTTCCCGAGATCAACCTGCGCTTCTACGTCCGGATCGGCGGGCAGAGGGCGGTCGTCTTCATCCGCGAGTTCGTCTCGCGGCCTGCGATCGCGCTTACCGCGAAGCTGTTCTACAACGAGCCGTACCGGGCGATCCGGATGAAGGACTGGCTCATCGCGCCGACGATGTGGAACGGCTCGCGGCTGGGCGTGCGCCATCGCTTCGGGCCCGGGTTGAGCAATCGCTTGGAGGCATGGGCCGATCCGGTCGCCCAGCAGCCCGCCCCCGACTCCTCCGCCTACTGGCTCACGCATCACGAGCTCGGGGTCGGCCGCGGCCACCGCGGCCGCGTCAGCCGCTACCGGGTCGAGCACGACGTGTGGGGGCTGCACGCGATCCGCGACCTGCGCGTGGAGGTCGACTTCGCGGCGCTGTACGGCGCGCAGTGGGGATACCTCGCCGACGCCCGGCCGTCGCATGTCACGCTGGCGTCCGGCTCGGCGGTGCAGATCTACTCGCCGGTGGATCCACGCTGAGCATCGATCCCGGCCGCGTCGAACGTCCAGGTGCCCCGAGCCCGCGGTTAGCATCCGACGACGATGGCCCGCGCTGTCCTCCTGATCGTGCTTGCGCCGGCGGTGTGCGCCCTCGCCATCGCAAGCGCAGCGGCGCGCCCGCTGCCCAAGGCACCGAGGTGCCCCGTCTTTCCCGCGTCCAACCACTTCAATCAGCGCGTGGACTCACTCCCGGTCACGTCCAACGCGGACGTGCTCACGAACTCGATCGGCCTCGACGCGAAGGTCCACGCCGACTTCGGCTCGGGCAGCTACGACGGCGGTCCAAGCGGGATCCCGTTCATCGTCGTCGGCAAGGCCCAGCGCAAGGTACCGGTCTCCTTCGATTACGCCGACGAGTCGGACGGCAGGCTCTACCCGCTCCCATCCACGGCCCCGGTCGAGGGTGGATCCAACGCCGACGGCGACCGCCACGTACTCGTCGTCGACAAGGACCGCTGCAAGCTCTACGAGCTCTATGACGCCCGGCCTCACGATGGCGGTGCGCACTGGAGCGCCGGCTCTGGCGCGATCTGGAACCTGCGCTCGAACAAGCTGCGCACCGCCGGTTACACCTCCGCGGACGCTGCCGGCCTGCCGATCCTCCCGGGCTTGGCGCGCTATAGCGAGGTCGCAGTCGGATCGATTGACCACGCGCTTCGCTTCACGGCCCGGCGCACCCGACGCGCGTACGTCGCTCCCGCTCGCCACTTCGCCTCCAGCGACGACAGCGCGGCGCTGCCGCCGATGGGCACGCGGGTGCGCCTGAAGGCATCGGCCGACCTGAGCGCGCTGGGCAGGCAGGCGCGCGTCGTCGCAACCGCCCTGCGGCGCTACGGCGCCCTGCTGGCCGACAACGGCTCGCCGTGGTACTTCAGCGGCGCGCCCGACCGGCGCTGGGACAACGACGATCTGCATACGCTCGGTCATCTGAAGGGGTCGGACTTCGAGGTCGTGGACACCTCGTCGCTCCCGAGGCCGAAGTAGCCCCGCCAGGGATCACGTCGCGCGCCGCCGCCCGGGCTAGCGGAGCGTCGCCAACCGTGGATGCGTGCGCAGTTCGCGGACAGCCGAAGCGAGGGCGGCCTGGCTGACGCGGCGGCTCGTCGCGCTGCGCGTGGCAGGTGACGAGTCGGACGGAAGCCGATCGACGAACGGCAGCGTATGTCTGATGTCGCAGATCTCGAAGCGGCGCTGGACCGCCTCGGTGCCTCTGACGACCACCATGCGGCTGCTCCCCCGCGACGACCTCCGGTGCGCCTGCAAGATCAGGCGGATGCCTGTCGACTCGATGAACGTCAGCTGCCGCAGATCGACCGCGATGACCTTTGCCTCGCTGAGCTCGGCGCGCCTGAGCTCTCGCTCCAAGGCGCCGGCGCTTGCCAGGTCCAGATCGCCGGCGAGCTCGATCACGTGGGCTTCGCGGTCACGGAAGCTGCGGATCCTCAGCGCGACGGGATCTCCACGTCTTTCGGCGTCATGCCGGCTGTTGCTTGCCATCGTTGACTCCTGTCCTCACGGGTGGTCGGAACTGGCGGTGAAACGGCCTCTGCCCCGCGCAGAACCCGGCTTGTCCATGCCGTTGTGGTGGCTACCGCGCCCGTGCTTAGGCCGATAAGCCACGCGAAGGATATATCCGATCCTCTTTATCAGAAAATAAAACTTCTAAGAATGTGGGACCTTTAGGATGCTAGGCGTGATCTACCGGCGCTGTTTGCGACAGCGCGAGGGCCGCTGCGCCGCTTCGGCGGGACGTGGACGCGGGGGTCGCGCTACCCGCGCAGCGGCGCCGAGACCATCCCCGGATCCCCGGCGATCTCGGGCGCGACACGCCCGTCGAGCCTGGCCAGCACGTGCAGCGCGATCATCGTCACGTCGTCGTCCTGCGCGTCGTCAGCAACGGCGAGCTTGCCAAGGACGTGCTCGCAGAGCGCCTCCACGTCGGCGCCCGCACCGGCGGCTTGTGCTTCGGCACGCAGCCGGTCCAGTCCGACGTCGAGCACCTCCGTCGAGCGTTCGACGAGCCCGTCCGTGTACAGCAGCAGCGTCGACCCGGGCTCGAGCTGGACCGTGCACTCCTTGTACGGCGGCGCCTCCGTGACACCCATCGGCGGCGCCGGAACGTCCTCGAGGAAGCGCCCGGCGCCGTCGGGACCGACGAGCAGCGGCGGGGGATGGCCGGCATTGGTGTAGCGCAGGAGTCCGGTCGCCGGTTCGAAGACCGCGAGCACGACGGTCGTCAGGACGCAGTCCCCGAGCCCCAGGGCGAAGCGGTTCAGCCGCTCGGCCATCGATGCGCTGTCGTCGGCCTGCATCAGGATCGCGCGCAGCGCGCTACGCATCTGCCCCATCGTCGCCGCCGCCTTGATGCCGCGGCCGACGACGTCGCCGATCGCCACCGCGACGCGACCGCACGGCAACTCGATCGCGTCATACCAATCGCCGCCGACCGTTGCGCCGTTGTCGCCCGGTAGGTACCGCGCGGCCAGCGCGACGCCCGGGACCGGTGGCAGCCCCCTGGGCAGCAGCGAGCGCTGCAACTCCTCGGCGATCCCGCGCTCGCGCTCGTACAGTCGCGTGCGCGCGATCGCGAGGCTCGCCCGGTCGGCGGCCAAGCGCAGCAGGTCGACGGTCTCCTCGTCGAACTCGCGCCGCGTCAGCGTGCCGACGTGCAGGCTGCCGATGATCTGCCCGCCGGCGACGAGCGGCACCGCCAGCAGCGAGCTGATCGCCGGGCCCAGCGAGCTGGAATCGATTTCGGCGGCGGGAACGTCGCGGATGGCAACCGGCCCGTGCTCGGCGGCGACGCGCGCCACGACGTCGTCGACGTGGCCGTCGCCGTCAAGCTCCACGACGGTCGCGACGCCGGTGGCGGCCTGGGCCATGACCCGCTCCCCGTCGGTGAGGACGATCGCGGCGCGGTCGGCGTCCAGCGCCTCCAGCAGCCGGTCCAGCAGCTCGCGCAGCAACCCCTCAAGATCCTCGGCGCCGAGCGCGGCGACGGCGATCGACTGCATCAGCCGCAGGCGTTCGGATGCGGCTTCGGCCTGCGCGCGCGCCAGCTGCGCGCGGATGAGCTGCTCGCGATCCTGCTCGGCCCTGCGTCGCTCGCGCAGATCCTGGATATGGAGGATCAGGTCCGCAGCCGAGCCATCTCGCAGGGCGGCCAGCGAGACGCTCACCAGAACCGGGATCGACGTGCCGGCTGGACCGGACAGCCGGCGCTCGATCTCGTAGCGCGTGATCCGGCCGGCCGACAGCTCCTCGCGCTGGGCGTCGTCGACGCCGGCGTCGGCTCGCGGTCCGAGCTCGTCGAGCGTGCGGCCGACAAGCTGGTCCGGGTCGCGGCTGACGGTCTCGCACAGGGCCCGATTGACGTGGCGCAACCGCCCTGAGGCGTCGGCTCGTGCCATGCCGGTCGGGGCGTCTTCGAACATCGCGCGCAAGAGCTCCTCCCGCTCGGCCAGCGCGTGGCCGCGTTCGTAGCTCTCGACGAAGACCTCGACCTTCGAGCGCAGCACGACGGGATCGAGCGGCTTGAACAGGTAGTCGACCGCGCCGGCCTCGTAGCCGCGAAAGACGTGGTGGGGCTCCTTGCTGATCGCCGTGACGAAGATGATCGGCACCGAGCGCGACCGCTCGCGCGAGCGGATCAGCTCGGCGGTCTCGAAGCCGTCGAGGCCGGGCATCTGGACGTCGAGCAGGATCACGGCGAAGTCGTCCTTCAGCAGCGCTCGCAGCGCCTCGTCTCCGGAGCGCGCGCTGACGAGGCGGCAGCCGGTCGGCTCGAGCACGGCCTCCAGCGCGAGCAGGTTCTCCTCGTGGTCGTCGACGAGCAGGATCGCGCTGTCTCTCATCGCGAGCGCCAGCCTCTCAGTTTCAGGGGGGCGACGGTCGAGCAATGACGCGCTATCACGACCGCGCTTCCTCGTGCGTCGCGACGAGTTCGACGAGCAGCCCGCCGATGCGGTCGAGCGCCAGCACGTGCGCGGTGGGCGTCGTCTGCAACGCCGCCTGCGGCATCTCTCGGCGCTTGGCCGTCGCAGGGTCCTGCACGATCGCCGTGCCGCCGCGCGCCGCGATCCGCGCCAGCCCCCGCGCGCCGTCGGCGTTGGCGCCGGTCAACACGACCCCGGCGGCGCGGTCCCCGTACGCATCGGCCGCCGAGTGCATCAGCACGTCGATCGACGGCCGGCTGTAGTGCACCGGCTCGTCGACCGACAGCGCGACCGCGCCGCCCTCGACGAGCATGTGGTAGTCGGCTGGCGCCAGTAGCACGACGCCCGCCTGAAGCGCCTGCTTGTCCTCCGCCTCGCTGACGTCGAGTGCGCAGCAGGCCTCAAGCAACGTGGCGAGCCGGCCGTCAGCACGGGCCTGCCGGTGCTGGGCGATCACGATCGCGGCGCCGAATCCAACCGGCAGCGGCGCCAGCACCCGCTTGATGGCGTCCAACCCGCCCCAGGACGCACCGATCGCGACGAGCTCGATCGGAGTCATCGGCGGCGCCGGAAGATCCGCTCCGCCTCGTCGAGCGGTTCGTACTGCTCGGCCAGGGTCGAGCGTCGGATCGACTCCTTGCGCCCCAGCGCGAGGATCCCAAAGCGCGCCATGCTGTCGCCAAAGAGCCTCAGAACCTCCTCCTGCAGGTCGAACCCGAAGTAGATCAGGACGTTACGGCAGACGATCAAGTGAAATTCGTTGAAGGAGCCATCTGTGACGAGATTGTGCTGGGCGAACACTACGCCCTCTGCGAGCGTCGGATCGAAGCGCGCCAGATCGGTGTCGACGGCGTAATAGGACGAGAACGACTCGCTTCCACCCGCCGACAGGTAGTTCTCCGTATAGCGCCGCATGCGCTCCAGCGGGAACGCTCCCTCGCGCGCCAGCTCCAGGGCAGGACCGTTGATGTCCGTCGCGTAGATGCGCGTGCGTTCGAGCAGGTCCGCCTCGCGCAGCGCGATCGACAGCGAGTAGATCTCCTCGCCCGTCGAGCAGCCCGCGATCCACACGCGGATGAAGGGATAGGTGCGCAGCAGCGGGAACACGCGCTCGCGCAGCGCGCGGTGAAACCCCGGGTCGCGGAACATCTCGGTGACGTTGATCGACAGATCGCGCAGCAGGCGATCCATGCACGCCGGCTCATGCAGGATGCGCTCCTGCAGGCCCGACAGCGTCTCCAGGCCCTCGGCGTGGACGCGGTGCCACAGGCGCCGCCGCAACGACGCCAGCGCATAACCGCGGAAGTCGTAGGAGTAGCGCCTGTGGATGGCGTCCAGCAGCAGGTCGATCTCGAGGCGCTCGCGCGCCTCGTCGTCGCTTGCGATCAGCGGTACAGCCATACCCGCATGAGCGAGATGAGCTGTTCGATGTCGACGGGCTTGGTGATGTAGTCCGAGGCGCCCGCGGCGATCGACTTCTCGCGGTCGCCCTTCATCGCCTTGGCCGTCAGCGCGATGATCGGCAGGTCGGTGAAGCGCTCGTCGGCGCGCAGCGCGCGCGTCGTCTCGTGCCCGTCCATCTCGGGCATCATCACGTCCATCAGCACGAGGTCGAGGTTCGGGTCGGCTTCGAGCGACTCGATCGCCTCGCGGCCGTTCTCGGCGAAGCGCACGAGCATCCCGCGGGCCTCCAGCGCGCTCGTCAGCGCGAAGACGTTGCGCACGTCGTCGTCGGCGATCAGCACGCGCTTGCCTTGCAGCACCGCATCGGCGCTGTGCAGCTGCTCGAGCATGCGGCGGCTCTCGGTCGGCAGCGCGCCCGGCGGGCGATGCAAGAACAGCGCCGTCTCGTCGAGCAGGCGCTCAGGCGAGGCGGCGTCCTTGACGATGATCGAGTCCGCGTAGCGGCGCAGCCGCGTCTCCTCGCGGCGGGTCAGCTGCTTGCCGGTGTGGATGATCACCGGCACGTCGTGCAGGCGCTCGTCCTCCTTGAGGCGGTCGAGCAGCGCGAAGCCGGTCATCTTCGGCAGCTTGAGATCGAGCACGATGCAATCGAAGCGCTGCTCGTCCAGCGCGGCGAGCGCCGCCTCGCTGGAGCCGACAGCCGTCACCTCGACATCCTCCCCGGCCCCCACGAGCTCCGAGACGCTCATCCGCGCCGCCTCGTCGTCGTCGACGACGAGCAGCTGGCGGACCGGACGGTCCAGGAAGTCCGCCGCCACGGCGAACATGCCGGCCAGCTCCTCGGCATAGGCGGGGCGCTGGAGGAAGCCGGCTGCGCCCGCATGGAGCGCGCCGTGGCGCTCGCTGGCGTCGGCGATCACGTGCACGGGCACATGGCGCGTGCGCGGGTGATGCTTGAGCTGATCCAGAACGTCCGCACCGCCGCGCACCGGCACCGACAGCACGATCACGTCGGGGACGAGGTCGTGCGCGAGCGCTACGCCGACGTTGCCGCGCGGCGCGACGACCCCGCGGAAGCCGTGCTCGCGCGCCTGCACGAGCGCACGCGTGGCGGACTCCGTGTCGTCGTCGATCACGAGCGCGACGCGGTCGCCGTCCATCAAGCCGGCACGGTCGTCGGACGGTGCGGCCGGCTCCTCCCGCTCGTCCTGCGCGGCGGGGAGCTCGCGTAGAGCGTCCGGCTCCGCGAGCTGCACGTCGTCCGGCGGCGCGGGCAGTTCGACGTACGCCGGCAGCAGCAGCTCGAACGAGCTGCCGGCGCCGACCGTGCTGCGCACGCGGATCTCGCCGCCGAGCATGCGCATGATCTCGCGGCTGATGGTGAGGCCCAGGCCTGTGCCTCCGTAGCGCCGGCTCGTCGTGCCGTCGGCCTGCTGGAAGGACTCGAAGATCAGCCGCAGCTTGTCCGCGGCGATACCGATGCCGCTGTCACTGACCGTGATGCTGATCGCGTACGGGGTGCCGTCCCAGCCGCGCTCGGCGGTGCCGGCCACCTCGAGCGCGACCTCGCCGGCCTCGGTGAACTTGAACGCATTGGAGAGCAGGTTGCGCAGCACCTGCTGCAGTCGCTGCTCGTCGGTGAAGATCGTCGGCGGCGCGTCCGGCGCGGTCGTGATCTCGAGCTTGAGGCCCTTCTGCTCGGCCACGGAGCCGAACGCGCGTTCGACGTACTCGGAGATCGCGTCAAGCTCGATCTGACCGGGGCTGATCTCCATCTTGCCGGCCTCGACCTTCGTCAGGTCGAGGATGTCGGAGATCAGCGACAGCAGGTCGGCGCCGGCGGTGTGAATCGTCGAAGCGAACTCGATCTGCTTGTCGGTGAGGTTCTGGTCGGGGTTGTCGGCGAGCAGCTTGGAGAGGATCAGCAGGCTGTTGAGCGGCGTGCGCAGCTCGTGGCTCATGTTCGCCAGGAACTCCGACTTGTACTTGGAGCTCACGACGAGCTGCGCCGCCTTCTCCTCGAGGTCCAGCCGCGCCTTCTCGATCTCCGCGTTCTGGACCTCGATGTCGCGGTTTTGCTGGCTGAGCAGCTCGGCCTTCTCCTGCAGCTCCTCGTTGGTCTGCTGAAGCTCCTCCTGCTGGGTCTGCAGGAGCTCCTCCGAGGCGCGCAGCGACTGCGTCTGCTGTTCGAGCTCGGAGTTGGAGCGCTTGAGCTCGTCCTGCTGGCTCTGCAGCTCCTCGGACTGGGACTGCAGCTCCTCGGCGAGGCTCTGGGACTGCTCGAGCAGCTCCTCCGTGCGGCGGTTGGCGATGATCGCGTTGAGCACGACGCCGAGCGTCTCGGCAAGCTGCTCGAGGAACGCCTGGTTGACGTCGGAGAACCGCCGCAAGGACGCGAGCTCGACGACCGCCAGCACCTGATCCTCAAACAGGATCGGCATCACGATGATGTTCACCGGTAGGGCCTCGCCGAGGCCCGACGTGACCTTGACGTAGTCCGGCGGTGCCTCGGAGATGAGGATGCTCTTGCCTTCCAGCGCCGCCTGACCGACGAGCGCCTCGCCGAACTTGAAGTGGTTGGAGACGTTCTTTCGCCTCTTGTAGCCGTAGCTTGCGATCAGGCGCAGCTCGGGGTCGTCGCCGTTGGCGGACTCCGTCAAGAAGAACGCGCCGTGCTGCGCGGTCACCAGCGGCGAGATCTCGGACATGATCAGGCGCGAGACCGTCGTGAGGTCGCGCTGGCCCTGCATCAGGCCCGAGATCCGCGCGAGGTTCGTGTTCAGCCAGTCCTGCTCGGCGTTCTTCTGCGTCGTCTCGCGCAGGTTGGCGATCATCTGGTTGATCGTGTCCGATAGCTCGGCGACCTCGCCCTCGGCCTCGACGGAGATCTGCCGGGTCAGGTCGCCCTGCGTCACTGCGGTCGAGACCTCGGCGATCGCGCGGACCTGGGTGGTCAGGTTGCCCGCGAGCTGGTTGACGTTCTCGGTCAGGTCGCGCCACGTGCCGCTGACGCCCTCGACCTCGGCCTGACCGCCGAGCTGGCCCTCCGTCCCCACCTCGCGCGCGACGCGCGTGACCTCGGCCGCGAACGACGACAGCTGATCGACCATCGTGTTCAGCGTCTTCTTCAGCTCGAGGATCTCGCCGCGTGCGTCGACCGTGATCTTCTGGCTCAGGTCGCCGGTGGCGACCGCGGTCGCGACCTGGGCGATGTTGCGCACCTGGTCGGTGAGGTTGCCGGCCATGAAGTTGACGTTCTCGGTCAGGTCGCGCCAGGTCCCGCTGACGCCCTTGACCTCCGCCTGACCGCCGAGCTGGCCCTCCGTTCCGACCTCGCGCGCGACGCGCGTCACCTCGTCGGCGAACGACGACAGCTGATCGACCATCGTGTTGATCGTCTCCGACAGTTCGAGGATCTCGCCCTTGGCCTCGATGTCGATCTTCTTCGAGAGGTCGCCGTTGGCGACGGCGGTCGTCACGCGCGCGATCGCGCGCACCTGGCTCGTGAGGTTGCCGGCCATCAGGTTGACGTTGTCGGTCAGCCCGCGCCACGTGCCCGACACGCCCTCGACCGTGGCCTGGCCGCCGAGCTTGCCCTCGGTGCCGACCTCGCGCGCGACACGCGTGACCTCGGCCGCGAAGGCGTTGAGCTGATCGACCATCGTGTTGATCGTGTCCTTCAGCTCGGCGATCTCGCCCTGGGCGTCGACGGTGATCTTCTTCGACAGGTCGCCGGTGGCGACCGCCGTCGTGACCTGGGCGATGTTGCGCACCTGGTCGGTGAGGTTGGAGGCCAGCTGGTTGACCGACTCGGTCAGGTCGCGCCACGTCCCAGACACGCCGGCCACCTCCGCCTGACCGCCGAGCTGGCCCTCGGTGCCGACCTCGCGCGCGACGCGCGTGACCTCGTCGGCGAACGACGAGAGCTGGTCGACCCTCGTGTTGATCGTGTCCTTCAGCTCCGCGATCTCGCC
>Ga0307502_10000060_pt1 | contig 28331 bp, 22 predicted proteins | sample 16_S_MG_FD_201364 | JGI IMG/M metagenome (GOLD analysis project Ga0307502, IMG submission 201364) | Soil microbial communities from Populus trichocarpa stands in riparian zone in the Pacific Northwest, United States - 16_S | ecosystem: Environmental > Terrestrial > Soil > Riparian zone > Trees... | reverse complement strand
CTCCTCGCGGCTGCAGCGCATCCAGGGCGCCTACATCGACGAGCCGCAGATCGAGGCGCTGACGACGTTCTGGCGCCGCCAGGGCGAGCCGGAGCTGCGCGAGGATCTGCTCGACGAGGTGCAGAGCGACGCCGACGCGGATGCGGGCGAGGCCGACGACGGCTTCAGCCCCGACGAGGACGCGCTGCTGGAGGACGCGATCCGGCTCGTCGTCGAGATGGGGACCGCGTCGACGTCGATGCTCCAGCGCCGGCTGCGGCTCGGCTACACGCGCGCCGGGCGGCTGATCGACATGCTCGAGCGGCGCAGCGTCATCTCCGGCTACGAGGGCTCCAAGCCGCGCCAGGTGCTCGTCGCGCCCGCCGATGTCGAACGCTTCATCGCCAACCTGCGCGAGCGCGGCGAAGCGATCGCTCCCGCCCCGACGGCCGAGTTCGAGCCGGAGTCATCCGAGCCCGCACCGGTCCGCGAGTAGCCTCTGGCCCATGCCGGACATCGGGGCAGCTCTGCGTGACGCACGGATGCGCGCAAGGATCGACGTCTCGGAGATCGAGGCGCAGACGAAGATCCGTGCGAAGTACCTGCGCGCACTGGAGAACGAGGAGTGGGACCTCCTGCCCGGCCCGACGTATGTCAAGAGCTTCCTGCGCACATACGCCGAGGCGCTGGATCTCGACGCCAAGCTGCTCGTCGACGAGTACAAGCTGCGCCACGAGCGACTGAGCGAGGTCGAGCTTCAACCGATCAACGTCGCCGCGCCCGGACGCGAACGCCGCCGCCAGGGCCCGGTCGTCCCGCGCGGCGTCGTCATCGGGCTGATCGTCGCCGGGCTGCTGTTCGCGCTGTACCTGCTCGATCCGAACCCCGATGACTCGGCGCAGCAGGCCGCGACGAACCCCGCGACGGTCACGCGCCCGGCGACCACGCCCGCGGTCGCGTCGGCGACTCCGGCACGCAAGCGCCCGCAGAAGGTGAAGCTGGGCATCGAGGCGACCGGTCCGGTGTACGTCTGCCTGAAGGCCGGCGACCGGACGCTGATCAACGGCGCCGAGTTGCAGCCAGGAGACCGCACGGCGCAGTACAGCTCCAAGCGCTTTCGCCTGACCGTCGGCAACAACGCCCTGAAGCTGCGCATCAACGGCAAGACGAAGTCGCTCGCGCCGTCGCCGAACCCGATCGGCGTCGAGATCACGCCCAGGCGCGGTCGCCAGCCGCTGTCGGCGAGCAAGCGGCCAGTCTGCCGGTGACGGTGCGTCCTCGCTTCCCGATGGTGTGTTCGACCACGACAGGTCTTCGCTTGCCGTGAGCGTTCGGGCGGGCATCGTCGTCACCGGGACCGAGGTGCTGACCGGTCGCGTCTCAGATCGCAACGGGCCGTGGCTGTCGGACCAGCTGCTCGAGCTCGGGGTCGACGTGATCGCGATCGCCGTCGTCGGCGACCGGCCCGAGGACATCTTGACGGCGCTGCGGTTCCTGGCGTCCGAGGGCGTCGCGCTCGTCGTGACGAGCGGCGGCCTGGGCCCGACGGCGGACGACCTCACAGCCGCGGTCGTGGGGCGCTTCCAGGGTCGGGAGATGGTGCTGGACGAGGCGCTGGAGGGACGCATCCGGGAGATCCTGCGCCCGCTGATGTCGCGCTGGCCCGACCTCGATCCCGAGGCCGTGCTTGTGTCCAACCGCAAGCAGGCCGTCATCCCCGAGGGCGCCGAGATCCTCGAGCCGGTCGGGACGGCGCCCGGCCTCGTCGTCGCGCCCGCCGATGGTGTCGACGGCCCGACCGTCGTCGTGTTGCCCGGGCCGCCGCGCGAGCTTCAGCCGATGTGGCGGACGGCGCTTGCGGAGAGCCCCGCCTTGCGGGCCGCGCTGCGCGACGCGGTGGAGTACCGGCGCTCGATGCTGCGACTGTTCGGCATCCCCGAGTCCGAGATCGCGGCGACGCTGCGGGCGGCTGCGCAGGCCGGGATCGAACTCGAGCCGCTGGAGATCACGACCTGCCTGCGCCGCGGCGAGGTCGAGGTGGTCGTCCGATACGAGCCCGGCGATGCGGATATCTACGAGGAGCTCGCTGCGTTCGTTCGCGATCGCCACGCCGGGACGCTGTTCTCCGATGACGGGACGACGGTGGACGAGCAGGTCTTTGCATTGTTGTCGCGTGCGCGCGAGACGATCGCCGTCGCGGAGTCCTGCACCGGCGGGCTGCTCGCCGCCCGACTGACCGAGCGGGCGGGAGCCTCGGAGATCCTGCGCGGCGGCCTGGTCGTGTACTCCGACGAGGCGAAGATCGCGCTGGCGGGCGTCGACCCGGCGCTGATCGCAGCGCACGGGGCGGTGTCTGAGGAGGTGGCGGTGGCCTTGGCTGACGGCGCGCGCCGCCAGCTGGAGGCCGACGTCGGCGTTGGCGTTACGGGGATCGCCGGCCCCGGCGGGGGGTCTGACGAGAAACCGGTGGGATTGGTGTGGCTGTCGGTGAGCCACCGCGACGGGCGCCGCCTCACGCGCTCTGTGACGCTGCCGGGCGCGCGGGCCGACGTGCGCGACCGCTCCACGACGGTGGCCATGCACCTGGTGCGACGGCTGCTGTTGTCGGGCTCGGGATGAACGCCTCGCTGCGGATGTGAGCGAGCGCCTGCGGCTGTTCGTCGCCGTCGACATCCCGGCCGCGGCGCGATCGTCGCTGACGGCCTGGACCGACGAGGCCGCGCCGGTCGAGGTCCGGCGGGTGCCGGCGGAGAACCTGCACGTCACGCTCGCGTTCTCTGGGATGTGCGGTCAGCGAGACGCCGCCGCCGCGGGCGCCGTGCTGGCCACGGTCGCACGACCCGTCGGCCCCTTGCGGACGGCGGGCGCGCTGTGGCTGCCGCCGCGACGCCCCGGCGTGTTGGCGATCGGGCTGCAGCACGAACCCGCGCTAGCCGAGTTGCAACGCGATCTGTCCGTCGCGCTCACCGACGCGATCGGCTTCGAACCGGAGCGGCGGGCCTTTCAAGCACACGTCACGGTCGGCCGCGTGCGCCGCGGCACGAGCGTGCGCACTGCGCAGCCGCTCCAGCCGCCGGCGCTCGAGTTCCCCGCGACCGCGGTGACGCTTTATCGCTCGTATACCGGGCCCGCCGGTTCGCGCTACGAGGCGCTGGCGCGCGCGGTGCTCGACTCCGAGCCGGGCTGACGAGCCGCCGGGGGCGCTACGAGACCGACGACTCGGGCGCTGATCGAGACCCAGATCTCGACCATGTTCTCGCTGAGTGGCGTCGTGGCGACTCGCCGAGCACACGGCGAGATCTTCGCGATGACTGATCGGCGCACAGGACGCTCGCGCCGGCTGCGATCATCGTGATGTCGGGAGGCAGCGCGAGGCTCAGCCACCCGGCCGCTGACGGGCTGAGGTTGGGCGAAATTGGGAGACAACTGGTAGCGTACTCCCAATGAGGGTCTCGATCGACTCGGTCGGACGGATCGTCATACCGAAGCCGTTGCGCGATGCACTCGGTCTCACCCCGGGGTCGAGCGTGGACATCTCTCGCTATGGCGCCGGACTGCAACTGCTCCCGACTGGGCGCACAGCTCGGCTGGTCGACGAGGGTGGAGTGCTGGTCGCTACCGGGGACACCGCGATCGACGACGACGTGGTCTTCGGACTGATCGACACAGGACGCCGTTGACGGCGATCGCGCTGGACACGAGCGTCGCGATTCCGCTCCTCGTCGCCACCCACCGCGCGCACGCCGCGGTCACTCGCTGGTGGAGTGGGCAGGAAGTCGCGCTGAGCGGACACGCGGTCGCGGAGACCTACTCCGTCCTCACGCGATTGCCCGGTGACCTGCGGCTCGCGCCAACCGACGCGGCCCGCCTGCTCGCCGAGCGCTTCGTCGCGCCTCTGCTCCTGGGGCCGGACGCGGCCGGGCGCATCCCGGAGGTACTCAGCCGGTTGGGGATCGCCGGCGGCGCCGTCTACGACGCGCTCGTGGCGCTCGCGGCCCTTGAGCACGGTGCCGACCTGGCCACGCGCGACGCCCGTGCCAAGGCCACCTACGACACGGTCGGAGTAGCCGTCATCATCGCTGAGTGATCAAGTTCGGACCACCTGCGGGCGGAGCACACCGTCCCGCTGCCACGGCACCGCCCCGGCAAGACCACTGACAGCAACGGGCGTTCGGGCCTACGAGCCGCGGTCCGGCTTGACGTCATACAGCGACTGCATTCCCGCCGTGATGTGGTCTGCGATATGGCAATGAAAGAGCCACCTGCCAGGGTCGTCGGGCTGCATGTCCGCCGTCACCATCGTCGCGGGTAGCACCGAGACCACGTCGGTGCGCATCGGCGCGGTAACGGTGTTGCCGTGCCAGTGCGGCGTGTGCAGGTCCACTTCGGAGCCCATGCCCATCACGTACCAGCGCACGCGCTCGCCCTTGCGCATCCGGAAGCCGGGCCCGTTGGCGTAGATGTAGCCGTTGATCGAGTGCATGAGGTTGCTCTCGGCGAACGCCTCGTCGTCGATGTTCACCGAGCGCGGCCGGCGGGCGTAGCGGCGCACGTTGCGAGCGAGGTAGCGGCTCTGGTTCTCGTCGACGACCCAGTACGTCGCGACGAACTCGCGGTCGACGTCCTTCGGCGTGCCGTCCGGTCGCGCCTCGCCCGCGCGGGTGATGACGATCGTGCCCATGAGGCCGCTGTACGTGTCGGCCACCTCGTTGACGTGGCCGTGGTACATCCAGGCGACGGAGCTCTCGTCGTGGCCGGCGGGGCCGGCGCGCTCGGGCACCTTCCATATGTAGGTGTGGGTCTTGCCTGTGCGGACCATGTCGTCGGCCTTGTCGCGGCCGCTCGTGCCATCGGCGTACGGCGCCCCTTCGGCCGACTTCTCGTAGAAGACGCCATGCGGATGGATGCTCGCGGCGTAGCGCGTGTTGTTTTTGAAGACGACGCGGATCGTGTCGCCGACCTCGGCGTGAATCGTCGGCCCGAGAAAGCCGAGATGCGCCCACGTGCGTCCGCGCGGCACGAGCTTCGTGAAGCTCGCGTCCGTGTACCGGCGGTAGACGGACTTGCGATAGACCGAGCCGATCCGGTCCGGTCCGCGCTTGACGAACACGTTCTCCCGCGCGCCGAATGCGTGTCCCGTGATGCGGTTGCGGTGTTGCGGCGCGTAGTCCCACGAGACCTCATCGGCCGCGATGTAGAACGTGCGGGTGCGCTTGCCGCCTTCGTGATCGCCGATGCCGAGACAGGCGGTTATCGTCAGCGCGGCGGCCAGGATGAGGCTGATCGCGAGCGCGCGCACGCGCGGCTGTGTTAGGGAGCCCGAACTCATGGTTAGGCGACCCTAATGCATAGGCCGGGGATCGCGCAGTGCGATCTCGTCGGCGCCGGCCCACAAGTCTTGCGCAAACGCTGCACAGATTCGTAACGAAGCGGCGTAGCGCCGTTGCAGACGGCTCGCCTAGCCTCCGGTAGACCGCAGGCTCAGCCTGGAGTTCTGTCCGATCCGGCCCGTACCGTGCGCTGTTCTTCCCAGTGCAGAAAGGCTTCCGTACCCATGGCTCTCACCGATACCGAAAAGGCCGCCAAGGCCCGCAACGACGCCCTCAAGGGCGCGCTGACGCAGATCGAGCGCGAGTTCGGCAAGGGCACGATCATGCGCATGGGCGACGAAGGCGCGCAGGTGAAGGTCAACGCGATCCCGACCGGCGCCCTGTCGCTCGATCTCGCGCTCGGGATCGGCGGCATGCCACGAGGACGCATCGTCGAGGTCTTCGGCCCGGAGTCATCGGGCAAGACGACGCTCGTCTACCACGTCCTCGCCGAGACACAGAAGCTCGGCGGCATCTGCGCCTTCATCGACGCCGAGCACGCGATGGATCCGCTGTACGCGCGCGAGATCGGCGTCGACATCGACGAGTTGCTCGTCTCCCAGCCCGACTACGGCGAGCAGGCGCTCGAGGTCTGCGACATGCTCGTGCGCTCCGGCGCCGTCGACCTCGTCGCGATCGACTCCGTCGCCGCGCTGACGCCGCGGTCGGAGCTCGAAGGTCAGATGGGCGACACGACCGTCGGCCTGCAGGCACGGATGATGAGCCAGGCGATGCGCAAGCTCGCCGGAAACCTCAACCGCACCCAGACGCTGTGCCTGTTCACGAACCAGATCCGCGAGAAGGTCGGCGTGATGTTTGGCTCGCCCGAGACGCAGCCCGGCGGTCGCGCACTGAAGTTCTATGCCTCCCAGCGCCTGGACATCCGCCGCATCGAGACCCTCAAGGACGGGACGGAGGCAGTCGGCAACCGGGTGCGCGTCAAGGTCGTCAAGAACAAGGTGGCGGCGCCGTTTCGACAGGCCGAGTTCGACATCGAGTTCGGCAAGGGGATCTCGACATCGGGCTGCCTGCTCGATCTCGGCATCGAGCACAACGTCGTCGACAAGTCGGGCTCGTTCTTCTCCTACGCCGGTGAGCGCCTGGGCCAGGGGCGCAACAACGCCAAGGGGTTCCTCGACGCGCACCAGGAGATCGCCAAGGAGATCGAGGCCAAGGTCTACGCGGCGCTTGGCATCGGCGACGACCTCGTGGCGCCGATCGACCGCGACGACGAGGTGTCGCCGGTGTCGGTGATGCCGGGCGTCGTCGAGGTCGCGTAGATCAGGAGCGTGAGCGACCACGAAGATCCGCACGCCGCCCTCGAGCAAGCACTCGAGATTGGCTATCGCCACCTGGCCAAGCGCGACCGCACCGAGGCCGAACTGCGCCGGCACTTGGCGGGGCGCGAGGTACGGGAGGCGACGATCGACGCGGCGGTCCAGGAGCTGGTGCGCCAAGGCTCTCTCGATGACGCGCGCTACGCCCGCGTCTTCGCCGAGGACCGGCGTTCGTTGGACGGATGGGGACCGCAGCGCATCGAGCGCAAGTTGCTTGCGGCCGGCGTCGACGGCGACCTCGTTGCGATCGCGCTGGGCGCGCGCGATCGCGCCGACGAACTCGACGCCGCGGTGGTCCTACTTCGCCGGCGCTACCGTGAGCCTCCGGCGGCCGATCGGGAGCGCGAGCGCGCGCTCGGACTGCTGGTACGCAAGGGCTACGACCTCGAGCTTGCCTACGACGCCGTGCGGGCGTTCGAGGGCGCGAGCGCAACCTGACCGTTCTTGCACCGGATACCGGGCGGTTGTGCCGCTCGCGCGGCGGTCTTATCATCGTGGGGTCAGACCGAGCCCGCGAGGGTAACCGAACATAGCAACCAAGCATCTCTGAACACCCAGGCAGCTTCTACGACGGCACTAAGAGGCACCAGCACCTGGGCGACGATCCGCCCACATCAGACTCCTTCAACCCCAGTTCATCCGTTCTTCTGAAGTACGGCGCAACGCGCCGCCTGCGACTGCCCGCCGTGAGCCCGGTCCGACTCTGATATCGACGGCAACCGCGCGACCCCGGAGATGTCAGCCCGGGACGCACGAGGAGAGGAACGGCACATGGAACTGATCGTGGCGGCTGCGATCCTCGCGGGCGCGATTGCGTTGGCGTTCGGCCGCCATCAGCGCCAAACGTCCGCTTCCGATGATATGCCGAGCAGCCGCGAGGAGCTCGCGCGCGCGGAGGAGCGCGTCAACGTCCGCGCCGAGGAGCTCGACCGCCGAGCCCGCGAGCTCGACGATCAAACGCGCGCGCTGGAGGCCGAGCGCGAACAGCTCGCTCGCCGCCGGCGGGAGCATGAGCAGGCACTGGAGCAGATATCGGGGCTCAGCGCCGGACAGGCCAAGGAGCGGTTGATGACCGAGATCACCGACCAGGTCCGCCACGAGAGCGCGCGCCACATCCGCGAGATCGAGGAGGAGACCAAGCGCGACGCCGAGCGGCGCGTGCGCTCGATCCTTTCCGTCGCGATGCAGCGCCTCGCTGCCAGCCACGCCGCCGAGACGACGGTCTCCGTGGTGCAATTGCCGTCCGACGATATGAAGGGCCGCATCATCGGTCGCGAGGGGCGCAACATCCGGGCGCTCGAGAACATCACGGGCGTCGACGTCATCATCGACGACACGCCAAGCGCCGTCGTCTTGTCGGCGTTTGACGGCGTACGCCGTGAGATCGCACGGATGACGCTCGAGAAGCTGCTCACCGACGGCCGCATTCATCCGGCGCGCATCGAGGAGGCGTACTACCAGGCGAAGTCCGAACTCGAGTCGCATCTCGTGCAGGCCGGGGAAGACGCCGCCTTCGAGTCCGGCGTGCAGGGACTCGATGCCGAGATCATCAAGACGCTCGGGCGCCTGAAATTCCGTACGAGCTACAGCCAGAACGTCCTGTCGCACTCGGTCGAGTGCGCACAGCTCGCCGCGATGATGGCCGAGGAGCTCGGCGCGAGCCCGAAGATGGCCGCCCGTGCCGCGCTGCTGCACGACATTGGCAAGGCCGTGTCGCACGAGGTCGAGGGGCCGCATGCGCTCGTCGGCGGCGACCTCGCTCGCCGTCACGGCGAGTCCGAGGCCGTCGCCCATGCGATGGAAGCCCACCACAACGAGGTCGAGCCGCAGACGATCGAGGCCGTGATCGTCCAGGCAGCCGACGCGCTCTCCGGGGCGCGACCCGGCGCGCGCGGGGAGTCGCTGGAGTCCTACGTCAAGCGCCTGCGCGAGCTCGAGCACATCGCCGACCGCCACGACGGCGTCGACAAGGTCTATGCGATGCAGGCCGGGCGCGAGATCCGCGTCATCGTCTCCCCGACGACCGTCGACGACGACGCCGCGATGCTGCTCTCGCGCGAGATCGCCCGCGAGATCGAGCGCGAGCTCGAGTACCCCGGTCAGATCAAGGTCACGGTCATCCGCGAGTCGCGCGCGGTCGAGTTCGCCAAGTAGGAATCCGTCTCGACGGCGTCGGGCGAGCTACCCGGTGCTCGCCGCAAGCCCCGTCTCAGGGGCCGCCCTTGGCTGTAGAAACTCGCTGATCTGGCCCGAGAGCCGGTTGAGCATCTCGAGCGCGATCGGGTCGGGGGGACGGATCTCGTCGCTGAGAAACTCGATCACCGCCACGACCTGAATCCGGCCGTGGACGGGCAACAGGTAGCAGGTGTGCAGGCCATCCTGCTGCGCTTCGTCGGCACGCCGGGAGTGCGGCTCGGCCGTAACGTCGGGCACCCAGCGCGCGTGACCGGTCTCCCATACGCGTCCGGGCAGGCCTTCACCGGCATTCAGCCGCAGCTGCCTGCTTGCGGTCTCGAACGACGCACCGTCCAACCCGGCGGCGTGCCAGAACGCCGCGCAGCGCAGTTGCGCGTCGAGGCCCGAGCGGGTCGGCATCCACGCCGACCCTACGGCCCACCCCATGCCCTCCCCGATCACCCGCAGCACCGCCGACAGCGTCTCGTCGATCGTTCCTCGCTGGGCGAGCACGCGCGTGGCATGGTGCATGGTCGTCTGGTATCGCTCTCGCAGCTTGCGCTCGCCGACGTAGCGAGCGATCGACGAGGCGCCGGTGAGGATGCCAGCGGCGTTGCGTACCGGCGACACCGTGAGCGACACATCCAAGCGATTCCCGTCGATGCCCACGCGCACCGTGTCGATCTGATCGCCGCCTTCGCCGCGCTTGATGCGCTCCATGATGGCTGCCGCCTCGTCGCTACGGTCGGCGGGCACGAGCATCGCGATCGACATCCCGTGGACCATCTCGGCGCTGTAGCCATACAGCCGCTCGGCAGCGCGATTCCAACTGATGATCGTCCCCTCGAGCGTCTCGCCGACGATCGCGTCCTCGGCCGAGTCGACGAGCGCCGAGAGGTGATCGCGGCGGGCCAGCGTGCTCGCCCGGCTGCGGCCGTCGAAGATCTCGCGGAGACGTGGCTCCTCGCAAACGATCTCGTCCAGGTGGCGCAGGACGCGCCCGTCCTCCCGATACTCGATCTCGGGATGCGCCTGCACCCAATCGTGGCAGCTGCCGACATGCGAGAGCAAGATGGCGAGCCACGCGTAGTCGGTCTGGTGCAGCAACCCACGCAGTTCGGCGAGGCACGCCTGGGCCCTGTCGTCCTTCAAGAACGCGTGCGTCGCGAGAGCGACGATCCGCGCCTCCTGGGACCCGTCGTGCGGCAACTGCCGCAGCGGCGCGGGGCTGCCGAGCAACGGTGCGGCGCTGAAGGGACCGGTCCCCGGCAGCGGTTCGAGCAAATCGAAGACCTCGCGCCCCGACAGTCCCAGCTCCCGCAGCTGACAGCTGTGGCATACGACGAAGTACGTACACGAGCGCAGGCGCGAGAGGTGGGCGAACAGCCGCTCCTTCAAGCGAGCGGGGAGCGGGTTGTCGAGGTAGGCCGTGAGCGTCTGGCGCCACAACTGCTCCAGCACCGCCGGCGCAGTCAGCGCAGGGGCGAAGAACGACGGGAGGAACCCGTACCGTCCGTTGATCTCGGCTGTGGTGAGCTCGCTGGTCTGAATGGGTGCTCGTCCTGGTGGCCGCCCGAGGACTGTGCTGAGATCGACCGATCATCGGCGTCTCGCGAGCCGCGGGCACCGGGAAACGACCATTCGTCCGAGTACGGCTCAGCCTGCCGCGGGCTCACATCTGACCGGCTCAACGGATCGCGCGGTCCGTCGCTACCGTTGGCGGGGCGATGAAGCGCTATCACGTCACGACATTCGGCTGCCAGATGAACGAGCACGACTCCGAGCGGATGAAGGGAATGCTCGAGTCGCTCGGCTACATCGAAGCGCCCGTGGCCGAGGAGGCCGACATCATCCTCTTCAACACGTGCTCGATCCGCGAGAAGGCCGACAGCCGCTTCGTCGCCCACCTGCAGCAGGCGAAGGGGCTCAAGGCGCGCAACCCCGAGCGGATCATCGGCGTCGGCGGCTGCTGGGCGCAGTCGGTCAAGGAGGAGGTCTTCTCGCGCTTTCCGTTCGTCGATGTCGCGTTCGGCCCGGGGCAGGTACACAAGCTGGCCGAATTCCTCACCTCCGATTCGCTGACGGCGCAGGGCTTCTTCGAGTTCGAGGGATTCACGGGCCACCTGCCCGGAAAGCGCGCCCGCGAGTTTCAGGCTTGGGTGCAGATTTCGGTTGGCTGCAACTGCCGCTGCTCGTACTGCATCGTGCCCTCCACGCGCGGGCGCGAGGTCAGCCGGCCCGCCCAGGAGCTCGTCGACGAGGTGCAGGCGCTCGCCGCGGAGGGCGTCCGCGAGGTGACGCTGCTCGGTCAGAACGTCAACTCCTACGGCCGTGACCTGCGGCCGGAGCGCGTCAGCTTCGCCGAGCTCCTGTACGAGCTCGATGCGATCGAGGGCATCGAGCGCATCCGCTACACGAGCCCGCACCCCAAGGACATGCGCGAGGACGTCATCCGCGCCCATGCCGAGCTGGCCTCCGTCTGCGAGCACATTCACCTGCCGCTGCAATCCGGCTCGTCGCGGATCCTCAAGGCCATGCGCCGGACCTATACGCGCGAGCGGTACCTGGACCGCGTTGCGCTGATCCGCGAGCACGTCCCTGACGCGGCGATCACGACGGACATCATCGTCGGCTTTCCGGGCGAGACGGAGGCGGACTTCGACGAGACCCTCGAGGTCTGCGAGCAGGTCGGCTACGACGCAGCGTTCACGTTCGTCTTCTCGCCGCGGCGCGGCACCGAGGCGGGAGCGATCACCGAGGGCCTCGTCGCACACGAGCTGAAGGTCGAGCGGATGCAGCGCCTCGTGGAGGTCGTCCAGCGCCGCGCGAACGAGCGCGCGCAGCGCTTCGTCGGGCGCGAGCTCGACGTGCTCGTGGAGGGCACGTCACGGACCGATCCGTCCAAGCTGCGCGGCCGCTCGCGCCACAACAAGACGGTGAACTTCAACGGGGTGGCGCAGCCTGGGGAGATCGTCCCGGTGCGTATCGCCACCGCGACGAGCCAAACGCTCGCCGGCGCGACGTCGCTCGCGGCGTCTGCCACCGCGCGTTGACATCCCCACCCGATGGTCCGTGCACGATTTCGAGCTTGATGGCGTCGGGGTCGTAGAGGAAGACCGTCCGGGATGCTACCCGTGACGTCCGCCGGATGTGCGAACATGCGTTCGTGCGATGGGACAACTTGACGATTGAAGAGGACGCCGGCACGCGGCTTCCGGGCTACCGCGACCCTGCGGTCGTGCGACGCTTCGACGCTCCGGAGGCGCTGGACGTGCGCTTCTACGAGGTGCACGCGAAGTCGGTTCTGAACAAGGTACCCAAGGCCTCGCAGATGCCATTTCGATGGACGATCAACCCGTATCGAGGGTGCTCGCACGCCTGCCTGTACTGCATCGAGGGTGACACGCCGATCCTCGCGGCCGACGGTTCGCATAAGCCGATCGCGAAGCTCCGCGTCGGCGATGAGATCTACGGCACCGAACGGGACGGGGCTTGCCGGCGATACGTCCGAACCCGGGTGCTGGCCCAGTGGTCGACGGTCAAGCCGGCGTTCAGGCTCGTGCTCGAGGACGGGACCGAGTTGGTCGCCAGCGGCGATCACCGCTTCCTCACACAGGGCGGCTGGAGGCACGTGACGGGATCGCACCAAGGACGCGATCGGCGGCCTCATCTGGCCCTCGGCGAATCGCTTGTCGGCAGCGGCGGCTTCGTGGCCGGCCCACAGCATTCGGAGGACTACGAGCGGGGCTATCGGTGCGGGATGCCCCGCGGCGACGGCGCCTTCGGCTTGACCTCCAACGCGCCGGCGGCAGCGCTGGCGCTCCGCGCGGTCAGGACACACGCCGAATCGACGTGTGAGCGCGTTCTCGAGGCGACACGGTGGCCGCTCAGTCCGAGCGACGAGTGGCGCAAGGGATTCCTGGCCGGTGTATTCGACGCCGAAGGCTCGGAGGACGGCGGCATCCGGATCAGCAACTTGGACGAAACGATCCTGCCGTGGATCGAGTCCTGCATGGATGCGTTCGGGTTCCGGATGGCGCTGGAGGAGCACGATCTGAACGGGGGCTGCGCCGTGCGCCTCAGCGGAGGGCTGCCAGATCGCCTGCGCTTCTTCCATCTCGTCGATCCGGCGGTTCGCCGCAAGCTGGACATCGAAGGCATGGCGCTGGAGTCCGATGGGCGTACGGCTGTCGCGTCGATCGAGCCGCTCGGGACGGCAATGCGCTTGTACGACATCACCACGGGCACGGGCGACTTCATCGCAAATGGGATCGTCAGCCACAACTGCTTCGCCCGGCCGACGCACATGTACCTCGATTTCGACGCCGGCCGCGACTTCGAGCGGGAGATCGTGGTGAAGGTCAACGCCCCCGAGGTCGTTCGGGCGGAACTCGCGCGGCCGTCCTGGCAGGGCGAGCACGTCGCGATGGGGACGAACACCGATCCGTACCAGTGGGTCGAGTCGCGCTACAAGCTCATGCCGGGGATCTGGGAGGCGATGCGTGACGCGCGCAACCCGTGCTCGATCTTGACGAAGTCGCCGCTGCTGCTGCGCGACCTCGATCTCATGAAGGAGATCGCGGCGGTGACGCAGATCCACGCGAACCTGTCGATCCCGACGCTTGATGCGAAGGCGTGGCGCGCGACCGAGCCGCACACGCCGCACCCGAAGGCGCGGCTGGAGGCGGTGGCCGAGCTCAACCGGGCCGGGATTCCGACCGGCGTCCTCGTCGCACCGCTGATGCCGGGCATCAACGACGCGCCTGAGCAGGTCGAGCCGCTGCTCGAGGCCGCCGCGGAGGCGGGCGCGACGGGGATCGGCGGGATCGCGCTGCACTTGCGCGGGCCGGTGAAGGAACTGTTCTTCGGGTGGCTGCGGTCCTACCGTCCGGACCTTGTCGAGATGTACGAGCGCCTCTACGCCCGCGGCGCCTACGCTCCGGTCCAGGAGCGCCGGCGCCTGGCAGGGTTGTTGCGGCGACCGGGAATCCCGCCGCCGAGCCGTTTCAGGCTGGAGGATCGAGAGCGTGCGAAGCACGAGGAGGTGAAGCCAGGGCTGCCTGCCGAGGAACAGACGTCGTTGTTCTGATGCGCCGCTGCGGCGCGCTAACGCTTGTCCTTTTGCGCTCGCTCGAACTCGGCGGCGAGCTTGTGCCCGCCCAGCTTGCGTGTCACGGTCGCCGAGAGCTCCGGCGCGATGCCGCTGATCGCCGAGCCGACCTTCAGCCCGACCGGCGCGACGTCGACCTCGCCGCGGTTGCGCTCGATGGCTCGCAGGGTCGCCTCGGCGACCTGTTCGGGCGACTTCGTGCCGCCGGCGTAGAAGGGGAGTTTGACGTCGGCGTCGGCGAACATCCCGGCGTCGCGTATGAATCCCGGGAAGATGGTCGACACGCCCACGCCCGTCCCGTGGAGATCGGAGCGCAGCGCGCCGGCGAAGCCGCGCAGGCCGAACTTCGTCGCGCTGTAGATCGCGGTGCCCGCCGGCGGAGCCTTGCCGTTCAGCGAGGACATGAAGACGACGTGGCCCGAGCCGCGCTTGACCATCCGCGGCGTCAGCGCGTGGGCCAGCAAGATCGGTGCGTGCAGGTTGACGCGCAACGCGCGCTCGATCTGCTCCTCCGTGAACGTCTCCAAGCGACCCGAACCGGGCAGCCCTGCGTTGGCGACCAGGATGTCGACGTCCGGGTGTGCCGCAGCCAGCTCCCGGACGGCTGCCGCGTCGGACAGATCGGCCGGCGCGACCTCGCCGCCGATCTCGCTCGCGAGCTCAGCCAGCACGTCACCGCGCCTTCCCGACAGGACCACGTGCGCGCCCGCGGCCGTGAGTCGGCGCGCGATGGCGCGGCCAAGCCCGCCGCTGGCGCCGGTCAGCAGGACGGTCTTTCCCCCGACGTTCACCGCCGCAAGACTGCCATGTTCACGAAGCGAAGACCGCCACGGTTGCGGTGAAGCCGTGTAAGAAGCTCTCGCCGCCGACCGGGCCAATCTCGCCGGCCGCGAAGAACCCGGCCGTCGGGATCGGGCCAAGCTCGCTCGTGAGCGTCGACGCATCATGGTCGGAGATGCCGAACATCCCGCGACCGCGCCCGTTGCACGTAAACATCAGCGCGCCCGCCGCGACATCGGATCCCAGCGCCATGCGTCGCAGGCCGAGTGCCTCGTGCAGGTCGCGGTCTGCCGAGGCGGCATCGCGGGCGTGCACGCGCACGACCTGGCCCTCCTCGATCGGCGCCCCGACCGCGATCGTCCCGGTCTCGGGATCTCCGGCGAGGACGCTGCGCACGAGAAAGTCGCCCTGACGGTCGTCGGAATCTCCCCGGTCGACGACGATCCCGAGCAGCATGCCCTCGGCGAGGGTCTCGCGCTCCGCGTCGGTGAGGCGGTCGAGTACCGCGCGCAGCGCGCCCAGCGCGGGGCGGTCAGCGAGCTTCTTGATCAGACGGCCGTCGGCGGAGGTGATCGTCAGCTTGGGACCCAGCGGGGTCGCGCCCTGAGAGACGCACGGCAGGAGCTCCACGCCGTCGAAGCGCACACCGACAGCGCCCCCGCCGACGACGCGCTCGCCGAGGAACAGCGCCGCGTCGCCACGGATCGTGCGGGCGCTCGAGACCCCACCGAGGACCGGCACACCCGGTGCGCGCTCGGCGATCTCTGCGAGGACGGCATCGGTCGGAAACGAGTACGGGTCAGGGAGCAGGATCGCGCCGCCCGCACCCTGCAGGTCAGGCACCCCGGCGATCGCCACGCCGTCGTCGACCTCCGTCACCTCCGCGTGAAACGTCGAGACGATCCCGCCCTCGAACGCCGCCGCCCACACCGCGACGGCGGTGCCGCCTTCGATCTCGCGGCCGTCGCCGATCACGCCGCCGGCTCCGCAACCAATCAGCACGTCGGGCTGTAGCGCGTCGTGGACGCCCTCGAGGGTCGCTTCGGGCGCCGCGAGATGCGCCCCGGACGCGAATACGACGGCAAGATCGATGCTCGCTCCGGCCAGCTCGGCGGCCACCTTCGCAGCCGCCTCGATCGCCCCGGACCGCGGATCGGACGCGGTCGACAGGGCACACGCGATGCGGACGCTCATCGTCTTCGGACGATACTCGCTCGCCCAGGCCTCGCCAGACGAACTGCGGCGCCGGCCGCCGCGCCGTCCAGGCCCCGCCGACGGATACTGGCGCGGTGACCAAGCACGTCATCGCCGTCTTCGGACCGACCGCCGTCGGCAAGACCGAAGTCGCCATCGCGCTCGCGGACGAGCTGCGTGCGCGTGGTCAGCGGCCGGTCGCCGTTTCGGCCGACGCGTTGCAGGTCTACCGCGGGCTGGAGATCCTGACGGGCGTTCCGGAGCGCGCGGAGCGTGCACGCCTCGAGCACCGTCTGATCTCATTCGTGCCCGTCGACACGCGCTTCTCCGTCGGCGAGTACGCAAAGCTCGCTCATGCCGAGATCGACGGACTGCTCGCTCAGGGCGCGACGCCGATCGTCGTCGGCGGCACGGGCCTGTATCTCCGTGCCGCGCTCGCGCAACTCGAGCTCAGGCCGCCGCCGCCCGAGGGCGTGCGAGAGCACTGGGAGGCGGAGCTGCGCGCGCGCGGGCCCGAGGCGCTGCACGCCCAACTCGCGCTGCTCGCGCCCTGGGCGGCTGGGACGATCGAGCCTCGCGACCGCCAACGCGTCGTGCGCGCGCTCGAGTTGCACGACCAGGGCGCGCTCGAGTCCTCCCAGGGCCCGAACCGCCTGTGGACAGCTGACACCCGCCATCCCACGCGGCTCGCCGGCCTGATCCGCGACCGCGACGAGCTCTATGCACGGATCGAGGCGCGGGTCGACGCGATGGTGCAGCGTGGCGCCCTCGAGGAGGTTCGCCGAGCGCACGCCGCCGGCGCGTCGGAGACGGCTCGCGCCGCGCTCGGTTTCGACGAGCTGCTGGCCGGCGACATCGACGCCATGAAACGACGCACGCGCAACTACGCTCGCCGGCAGCTCACGTGGATGCGCAAGCTGCCCGACGTGACCGTCCTCAATATGACCGAGCACACCCCGGAGCTCGTTGCGGAACGGCTGCTGCGCTGATGCGACGCGCCACGACCACACGGACCGAGGTCGAGGTCACCGTCTCCATAGACTCGCGCCCGCATGACCGCAATCGCATTCGAGAAGTGGCAGGCGCTGGGGAACGACTACCTCATCTTCGAGCAGCGCGATCTGCCCTTCGAGCTCGAGCCGGAGCGCATTCGGCGGATCTGCGACGTCCACACCGGCGTCGGCTCGGATGGGATCCTGCTGCTCTCCGAGGCAGACGAGCGGGGCTTCGTCGCGCGCCTGCGGATCTTCAATCCCGACGGGTCCGAATCGGGGCTGTCGGGCAACGGGGCGCGCGAGGCCGTCATGTACCTGCGCCGCAACGGCTGGACTGACGCCGACCGCTTCTCGATCCAGACCGCGGCCGGCGAGATTCGCCCGCACATCACCGGACCGGATACGTGCACGCTGGACATGGGGCGCGCCCGCACGCGCTCCGAGGACTTCCCGTCCGGCAGCGCGGACGGCACCGGCTCGCTCGAGGCCGGCGGCGGCGTGTGGCGCTTCCAGCACGTGCAGGTCGGCAACCCGCAGTGCGTGATCCACCATCCGGCTCTCGACGAGCTCGAGCAGCTCGACCTCGCGTTGATCGGGCCCGGCATCGAGCACCACGAGCTGTTTCCCAACCGCACGAACGTCAGCTGGTTCGCCGAGCTCGAGCCGGGTGTCATCCGCGCGCGGATCTTCGAGCGCGGCGTGGGGGAGACGATGTCCTCCGGGACAGGCGCCAGCGGCGCCGCCATCGCCTACGTGCTGCGCGGCGGCGACTCACCCGTGACCGTCCGCCTCGACGGCGGCGAGCTGGTGGTCGAGGTCGGCGAAGACCTGCACTTCAACCTCAGCGGCCCCGCCATTCCGGTCTACCGTGGCGAGCTGGCCGACGACTTCTGCTCAGCACTGGAGGACCTGTGAAGCCCAGCCGCCGTCTCGATCTCATCCCGCCCTATCTGTTCGCCGAGCTCGAGCGAAAGATCGCGGCCAAGCGCGCGGCGGGCGTGGACGTCATCTCGCTGGGCATCGGCGATCCCGACCGGCCGACGGCCGCGGTCATCGTCGATGCGATGCAGGAGGCAGTGACCGAGCCCGAGACGCACCGCTACCCATCCAACCGCGGTCGCCAGGACTTCCGCGAGGCCGTCGCGGACTTCTACATGCGCCGCTTCGACGTCGAGCTCGATCCGGCGACGGAGATCATGCCCGCTATCGGAGCCAAGGAATGCATCTTCAACCTCAACCTGGCCTTCCTGGATCCCGGCGATGCCGCGCTCTCCTCCGATCCCGGCTACCCGGTCTACACGGGCGGCCCGCTGATGGCCGGCGGCGAGCCGGTGCTGATGGCGCTGCTGCCCGAGCGTGGCTTCACCCCTGATCTGACCGCGATCTCAGACACGGACCGCTCGCGCGCGAAGCTCATGTTCTTCAACTATCCGAACAACCCGACCGGAGCCATCGTCCGGCCGGGGTTCTTCGAAGACGTCGTCGAGTACGTGGCCGGCACCGACATACTCGCCGTGCACGACAACGCCTACTCGGAGACGACGTACGACGGCTATCGCGCGCCGTCGTTCCTCGCGACGGCGGGCGCCAAGGACGTCGGCGTAGAGGTCTTCAGCTGGTCCAAGGGCTACAACATGACCGGCTGGCGGTGCGCGGCGATCGTCGGCAACGCCGAGGCGATCGAGCACTACTGGCGTCTGAAGACGAACATCGACTCGGGGTTGTTCGAGGCCGTCCAGCTCGCCGGCATCGCCGCACTGAGCCCCGACACCGACGGCGACAAGCGCGAGATGAACGCGCTCTATGCGCGCCGCCGCGACCTCGTCGTGGACGCCCTTCAGTCGATCGGGGTCGACGTGACACCGCCCAAGGGAACGATCTACATCTGGGCGCCGGTGCCGGCCGGCTTCGAGAACGCCGCAGCGTATTGCGAGCACGTGCTCGAGAACGCCGGCGTCGTGATCTCGCCGGGCGGTGCCTACGGCCCCAACGGCGAGGGCTTCTTCCGCATTTCGCTGACGACGCCAGACGACCGGCTGCTGGAGGCCGTGGACCGGCTCGGCAAGCTCGCGGGCTGAGCGGGCTGACCGGGCTGCGCCGCTCGAGCCGTTCCCCGTAACTCTGGCGCGAGGTGTTATCTGCGGAAGCCGCGGGTTTGCCGTGGAGAGAGGACAGGCGTACGCTGGACTGGCGAAATGCCCCGCGACCGGTGGATCGGCCTTCCGAGTTCACCTCCGCCACGGCTGTCACGGCCTGTGCACGACGGTCGCCTTGATGAGTGACAACGGACGCCCGAGACATGAGCCACGAGACCGGGTCGCCGGAAGGTCCTGACGCCACGCTGCTGCGCTTGGTCGTCGACACGACGCGCGACGCGTATGTGGCGATCGACGGCGACGGTCGCATCACCGACTGGAATCCCGCGGCGGTCGCGCTCTTCGGGTGGACGCGCGGCGAGGTGCTGGGCCGAGCGCTCTCTGAGACGATCGTCCCGCAGCGGTTGCGAGGCGACCACTGGCGCGACGTGCATCGCGTCATCGGCGGCGGTGCTGCGCCGGACCCCGGGCGCGTGGTGGAGTTGTCAGCGATCGACCGCGACGGCGGCGAATTCGCGGTTGCGTTGCATGTCGTACCGCTGGCACCGTACGCGGCGGGCGACTCAGAGCGTGCCGCCGAGGCGCGGAGCGACAGTCGCCGGACCGAAGACGAGGCGGCGGGGGTGCGGGCGCTTCGCGCCGCCCTCGACGCCCGCGACCGCCACACCGGCACGCACTCCGAGGCGACGGTGTCACTCGCGGTCAGGGTGGCGCGCCGCCTGGACCTGCGTTCGGAGCAGATCTCCGCGATCGAGCACGTTGCGCTCTTGCACGACGTCGGAAAGATCGGCATCCCCGACGACATTCTGCAGAAGGAAGGCCCGCTGGACGAGGCCGAATGGCAGACGATGCGCGGCCACCCGGCGATCGGCGCGCAGATCGTCGCCTCAGTCACGTCGCTCTCGCACCTGGCGCCGGCGATATGTGCCGAGCACGAGTGCTGGGACGGCAGCGGCTATCCCGACGGGTTGGCCGGCGACCAGATACCCGTGGCCAGCCGGATCGTCCTGGCCTGCGATGCGTTGCACGCGATGACGAGCGCCCGGCCGTACCGCAAGGCGATGCCGATGGCCGCCGCCCTGCGCGGCCTGCGCTACCACGCGGGCACGCAGTTCGATCCGAAGGTGGTCGCCGCGCTGCTCGACGAGGTCGCGACGGGAACTGTGTCCACGCCGACCGCGAGGGACACGAAGCCGTCGGTGCTCGTGATCGGTGACGACGCCGCGCTCAGTCGCGCGCTCGAGCATGGCCTGACGCGCGCAAGCTTCCGCGTCCGCACGGCCACGACCGCGACCGACGCCTACGTCGCGGTCGGTGACACGTGCTTTGATCTCATCGTTCTCGACTGGCTGCTGCGCGGCGGCGTCAGCGGCGCCACCGCCTGCCGGCGACTGCGTTATCTGCATCCGTCCGGCGAGATCGTCGTCCTCAGCGGCCTGAGCGACGTCCGCGATCAGCGCACGGCGCTGGAGGCCGGCGCAACGACAGTCCTGCAGAAGGGCATCCCGCTCGAGGCGCTGGTGCAGCGGCTGCTCGGCGTCCTGCAAGCCACGTGATCGCCAGCCCGGCCCGCAAGCCCGGCGCGGCACGCGGCGCCGACGCCGTCAAGTGCCAGGGCGTAGGTGTCGGTTAGTCGCTGTTTCGTGCGGCTGCTAACGTCATAGTTACACGACGTTTTCCGGGTTCTCATTTCGCTCTCTGCCCGGGTTAAGCCATAGAGCGCGGACGACAGGATGGGTCATGCGGAACCCAGCCGAGCCACGGAGCGGCGCGCGCGAGCATCAACCCGATGTGCGCCTTTGGTTACGAAGAGAGCCGCGAGTTCACGGCTCGACGGAGAGCTCAACGAGCGCGGACGACGCGCTGCTGTGAGACGAGAACGCTGGCTGCCCAAGGCCCACGACGGCGCCGTGGTGTGCTGACGAACGAGGGAGTAGAGCGTGTTGACAAGCGATGGGCCGGGCGGATCGGTGATCCGCCGCCTTCTCCCAGCGGCAATCGCGGTTTTGATGGTGCTGGGCTTCTTGAGCTGGCAAGGCGTGCAGCAGGAGCTGTACGGGACCGCGTTCGGGCTCCGGCTGCTGACCGTCGCTGCGATCGGGCTCATCGGAGGATTGTTGTGGTATTTCGCCCGCTGGCTTGATCGCAACGAGGCCGCGCGACGCGATGTCGAGGCGAAGCTCAGACGCAGCTCTCGCTATTTCGAGCTGTCCCGTGACTTGGTCTGCACGGCGGGCTTTGACGGCTTCCTCAAGCAGCTCAACGCGGCGTGGACACAGACGCTTGGCTGGAGCGAGGCGGAGCTGCTCTCGCGTCCGTTCATGGACTTCGTGCACCCCGACGACCGCGAGATCACCGAGCAGGAGCGTGCCAGCCTCGCCCGGGGCGGTATCTTGGTTGACTTCGTCAGCCGCTACGCGACCAAGGACGGCGGCTGGCGCTGGATCGATTGGACGGCGATGGCGATCGTCGAGGAGGGGCTGATCTACGCCTCCGCGCGCGACGTCACGCAGCGCAAGGCGGCCGAGGCTGCGCTGGAGGCAAGCGAGCGCCAGACCCGCCAGATCCTTCAGACGGCGCACGACGCTTTCATCTCGATTGACGCACGCGGGCTGATCACAGACTGCAATCCCCAGGCGGAGGCCAGTTTTGGCTGGCCGCGACACGACGTGCTGGGGCGCGAGCTGGCCGCGACGGTGATCTGCGAAAGCGATCGCGAGCCAATTCGTAGTGGCATCCAGCGGTCCCTGGATACAGGCCAAGACCCGGCGCTGGCAGGCAACCGGCTCGAGCTGACGGCGCTGCGTCGCGACGGGCGCGAGTTCCCGATCGAACTGACGATCTCTCCGCTCGAGACGGACGACGGCTACTGCTTCAACGTGTTCGTGCGCGACATCTCGGCACGCAAGGCATCCGAGGAGCTGCTCGAGCGCCAGCGGCGTCAACTCGTCGAGGCGCAGTCGGTGGGCGGGTTCGGTAGCTGGGAGTGGGACATCGGCGCGGACACGATCGATTGGTCCGAGGAGATGTGTCGCATCTACGGCGTCGAGCCCGGTCGCCAGCGCAGCTTCCAGGAGTTCTTGGCGTTCCTTGATCCCGACGATCGCGCTCGGATGCGTGCGACGGTGCGGACGGCGTGCGAGAGCCGGCAGCCGTACGCGCTCGAGCATCGCGTCGTGCGCCCAGACGGCGCGATCCGCGTGGTCACCGGTCGCGGCGAAGTGATCACCGACGATGCCGGGCGGCCGTCGCGGATGCTCGGCACCGGCCAGGACGTGACCGACGAAAAGGCGGCCGAGGAGGCACGAGGGCGAGCGGCGCTGGTGGACTTCTCCGAGGATGCGATCGTGGCCGAGACGCTGGACGGCGTGATCGAAAGCTGGAACCGGGGCGCGCAAGCGCTGTTCGGCTACAGCGCCGAGGAGGCGGTCGGGCAGCCGACCGCCGTGCTCCTGGCGCCCGAGCGCCAGGACGAGCTCGCGCAGGTCCTGGCGCAGATCAAGCGTGGAGAGCACGTCGATGCGCTGGAAACGGTGCGCTTCGCCAAGGGCGGCCGCGCGATCGATGTGTCGATGCGGATCTCGCTGGTCTACAACAGCGATGGCCACCTGGTGGGCGCGTCGTCGATCTCTCGCGACATCACCCACCAGAAACTGCTCGAGGCGCAGCTGCGACGCAGCAGCCGCTACTTCGATCTCTCGCGAGATTTGACGGTCGCCGTGGGCTTGGACGGCTACTTCAACAGCGTCAACCCCGCCCTCGAGCACATCCTCGGGTGGAGCCCGGAGGAGTTCTTGACGCGCCCGTGCATCGAGATGGTTCATCCCGACGACCGCGCCGCCACGCCACGCGAGATAGAGCGGCTCGCCGACGGCAGCGTCAGCTTCAGCCTCGTCAACCGCTACCAAGCCAAGGACGGCAGCTACCGCTGGCTGGACTGGAACGCGATCCTTCCACCCGACGAGCCGTTGCTGTACGCGTCCGCGCGCGACATGACCGAGCGCATGGAAATGGAGACCGCGTTGCGCGACGCCGAGCAGCGCTTCCGCACGGCGTTTGACCGCGCACCGATCGGCGTCTGTCTGCTGTCGCTCGATCCCCGGGATCCGGGCCGGCTGCTGCAGGTCAACCCGGCACTGGCCGACATCCTCGGTCGCAGCGTCGAGGAGCTCACCGGCGTGCCGATCAGCTCACTGATGAATCCCGACGATCACGCCGACATCTACGCGAATCTCACGGAGCTGACCGACGGCGACAGCGGGCACGTCGAGTTCGAAAGGCGCTTCATGCCGCGCGACGGACATCCCGTCTGGGTGCTGATCAGCGCGGCGCTCCTCGCTGACGACGGAGAGCAGCGGCTGGCCGTCACGCACGTCATCGACATCTCCGATCGCAAGCAGGCCGAGGATCAGCTGCAGCACCTCGCCGACCACGACGCCCTGACCGGCCTGTTCAACCGGCGGCGCTTCACCGAGGAGCTCGAGCGCACGTTGCGTCACGCCAAGCGATTCGAGGAGGCCGGCGCCGTCGTATTCCTCGACCTTGACGGCTTCAAGTTCGTCAACGACACCCTCGGGCATGCTGCCGGCGACGAGCTGATCATCCGCGTTGCCAGACTGCTGAGCCGCGCCATACGCGAGACCGACACCCTCGCCCGCATGGGAGGCGACGAGTTCGCGGTGCTGCTGCCGCGTTGCGAAGAATCCTCGGCGGTGCTCGTCGCGGAAAAACTGCTCTCGACCCTGCGACGCAACGGCCTAAGCCGTGACGGCCGCCGCGCCCACGTCTCGAGCTCGATCGGCATCGCCCTGTTTCGCGGTGACCAGGAGCTGACCGCCGACGAGCTCGTCGTCGAGGCGGACATCGCGATGTACGACGCCAAGAAGGCGGGCAAGGACCGCCACGCCGTCTACGACCGCGCCCAAGGCCGTCGCAACCTCATGTCGATGCGCCAGAGCTGGAACGAACGCCTGCGCCGGGCGATCCGGGACGACAGGTTCGTGCTGCACGCTCAGCCGATCATGGCGATCGGCTCCGACGACACCGCCTGGTTTGAGCTGTTGTTGCGCCTGCCCGACGACCAAGGCGACCTGATCCGGCCCGGCAGCTTCCTCGACAACGCGGAGCGCTTCGGGCTCATCGAGCAGATCGACCGCTGGGTGCTCGAGCGCGCGGTGCGTCACCTCCACGACAGCCACGCTGCCGGCAGCGACCTGGTGCTCAGCGTCAACGTGTCCGGCACGACGATGAACGATCCCGAGCTCGCCTCGCACCTCGCAGCGCTGCTGTCCAGATACCCGATAGCGCCCGACCGCCTCGTCCTCGAGATCACCGAAACCGCCGACATCAAGCACATCGATCGCGCGTGCTGCCTGGCCCAACAGCTGCGCGCGCTGGGGTGCAAGCTGGCACTGGACGACTTCGGTGCCGGGTTTGCCTCCCTCTACTACCTCAAGCACCTCCAGTTCGACTACGTCAAGATCGACGGCGAGTTCATCAGCAACCTCTGTGCCACCCCCAGCGACCAGCTCATGGTCGAGGCGGTCGTCACGATCGCGCATGGCCTCGGCACGCGCACGATCGCCGAGTTCGTCGGCGACGACCCCACCGTCGACCGCCTCAAGCAGCTCGGCGTCGACTACGCGCAGGGCTACCATCTCGGGCTCCCCAGCCCCGTCGATCAAGCGCTGACCTACCTGGCCGCGCCCTGATCCCGCGGGTGGCCGGTGTGAGCCAGGACACCGCGGAACCAGCCTCAGCGCCGTGCCCGGGACGCCGCGGGGGCCACTAGACTGGGTCTGTGCAACGAACTCGTCAGGGCCGCGTCGGTGAGCCCCAAGCCGGCACCGAAGCTGGAGCAGGGCGCGCCAAGCAGCGCGCGTTCTGCATCGCCGCGCTCGAACAGGGCGACGATCTCGGCGAGCTGCACGAGCTCCTGCGCACGGCCGGCGTCGCGGTCGTGGGTCAGATCGTCCAGCACCGCGAGCAACCGCATCCGAACACATACCTCGGACCGGGCAAGCTGCTGGAGGTCAAGCAGGCGGCGAAGGACGCCGACGCGAACGTCATCGCCTGCGACGACGAGCTGAGCCCGCGCCAGGAGCGCAACCTCGAGCAGGAGCTCGGCATGCCGGTCGTCGACCGCACGACGATCATCCTGGACATCTTCGCCGGGCACGCCCACAGCGCGGAGGGCAAGCTGCAGGTGGAGCTCGCCCAGCTCGAATACAACATGGCCCGGATGCGCGGCCTGTGGACCCATCTCGAACGCCTCGGTGCGAGCGCCGCCCAGCCCGGCATCGGCGCCCGCGGACCCGGCGAGTCGCAGATCGAGACCGACCGCCGGCTGGCGCGCAACCGGATCACGGCGCTGCGCCGCCGGCTGCAGGGCGTGTCGTCCTCGCGCGCAGTCATGCGCGCCGAGCGCGAGCGCGCGCACCTTCCGCAGATCGCGCTGGCGGGCTACACGAACGCGGGCAAGTCGACGCTGCTCAATCGCCTGACCGGCGCCGAGGTCGGCGTCCGCGACCGCCTCTTCCATACGCTCGATCCGACAACGCGCGAGCTGCGCGTCAACGGCCGCCCCTACCTGCTGAGCGACACCGTCGGATTCATCCGCAAGCTGCCCCATCAGGTCGTCGACGCGTTCGCCGCGACGCTGCACGAGACGCGCGAGGCCGATCTCGTCCTGCACGTCGTCGACGCGTCGGTGAGCGAGGATGAGCTGATCGCGATGCTGCGTGCGGTCGACGAGACACTCGAGGCCGTCGGAGCCGGCGAGCGTCCGCGCGTGCTCGTGCTCAACAAGGCCGATGCGCTGGATGCCGAGCGGCGCGACGAGCTGGCGCTGACCCATCCCGACGGCGTCCTGATCTCCGCCGCCACGGGAGAGGGCCTGGACGAGCTCGGCGACCGCATCGAGGAGGAGTTCCGTCGCTCGATGCGCTCGGTCGACCTGCTGCTGCCTTACGAGGAGGGCGCGCGCCTGGCGGAGCTGCACGACGCGGCGGGCGATCTGGAGCGCACCGACACCGCCGACGGCGTCCGCGTCCGCGCCCGCATCCCGGCGACGCTGGCCGAGCGCTACGCGCGCTTCTCGGTCAACTCGACGGCAGCGTAGACAGGCAGCGCTCCGGCGCGGGCGCGGCGCCGTGCCGCGCGCGTCAGCGCCCTGAGGATCCGAAGCCGCTGTCGGCGCGGCCGTCCGCCGACGGGGCCAGCTCGTCGACAACGCGCGTCGACGGGGACCGGTACGCCACCAGCAGCAGCTGCGCGATGCGGTCGCCCGCGCGCGCCTCGTAGGGTTCGACTCCCGCGTTGTGCAGGATGACCTTGACCTCGCCGCGATAGGTCGGATCGACGAGGCCCGGCGCGTTGAGCGTCGTGACGCCGTGGCGGATCGCGAGCCCCGATCGCGGCAGGACGAGCCCCGCCACGCCGTCGGGCAGCGCGATCGCGACGCCCGTCGACACGAGCAGCCGCCCGCCCGGCTCCAATACGAACCCCTCCAGGCAGCGCAGGTCATAGCCTGCATCACCCTCGCGCGAGCGTTCCGGTGCTCTTGCGTCAGGGTGCAGCAGCCTGACGTCGAGGTGCTCCACGGCCTCGAATAACGCGTACATGTCTCGACCGTAGCCCCCGCGCCGGACGGCCGGCGCGCGGGGCACCCAAACTACGCCGCGACGAACCCGAAGTTCTTCAGGTAGTCGGCCGCGATCGTCGCCGCCTCTTCCTTGTCGATGTCAAAGCGCGCGTTGAGCTCCTGCATGATCGGCACGGTCATGTACTTCTGGACGTCGCCGATGACCTTCTGACCCGGAGCTCCGAGCTTCTTCGCCACGCTGTCGCGCATCGTGAAGGAGATGTTGTAGGGCGGGAAGATCGACCTGTCGTCGTCGAGGACGACGTACTTGCCCGACGACAGCGGCCCGTCGGTCGTGAACACGAACGCGACGTCGGCGTCGCCGTTGTCGAGGATCTGGAACTTGTTCTCGCCCGGCAGGAACTTCTTGAACTTCAGGCCGTAGCCCTGCTCGACGCCGAGCAGGCAGTCGATGCGCTGGCGGCAGGCGGGAAAGCCGTTGACGACCATGTCCTGCGACTTGCCCTTGAGGTCGGAGATCTTCGTCGGGTTGCCGAGCTCGGCGGCCTTCTTCTTGGTCATCCCGAGCCGGTAGCTGTTCTCGAACGGCGTCGGTGAAAACGCCGTGATGCCGACCTTCGCATACCCGGCCTTGGCGTCTTCGTAGGCCTGCTTGGAATCCTTCGGGACGTCCTTGATCTTGACCTTGAAGAACGCTGTCAGCGCCGTTCCGGTGTACTCCGGATAGGCGTCGACCGTACCTTGGCGCAGTGCCTTGTAGGCGACGAGCTCGGGACCGAGGTCGAGGTCCTTCTTGACCTTGTAACCGGCCGCCTGCAGGGCCTGCGCATAGATCTCGCCAAGGATGTACTGCTCGGGGAAGTTCTTGGACCCCACCGTCAGCGAGACGCTCGAGGCTCCCTGCACCGGCTGGATCTTGTTGGCCGTCTTCTCCGAAGCCGAGATCGCGCCGCTGCCTGCGGATTGCGTGGTCGTAGCGGCCGGCGTCGAGCTCCTTTTGTCGCTGCCGCACGCGGCGATGACGACGCCGAGCGCGATCACGGTCATGACGGCGAACAGGATGCGGATGGGGCTGCGGTTCATCGGAGCTGCACTCTCCTTATGGACATCGGCCAGGTACGGGACGGGCCACCTCCGCGACCGGCAACCTTCAGCCCCTTCGGTGTGACGAGCCGTTGCACGAGAGCAAATCCGGCATCGGTGGTCAGCGTCAGCACGGCGACGACGATAGCGGCACCGATCTGACCCGCCTCGCCGTAGACCTCCGGCGAGAGGATCGGCGTGCCGAGGGTGTCCAGGCCCGCGCGCGGGGCGATGGTCGCCGTGGCGAGGACCGTGACCGCCGATAAGCGCACGCCGCCGAACATCGTGGCCAGCGCGAGCGGCAGCTCGACCTGACGCACGACCTGAAACTCGCTGAGCCCCTGCCCGCGCGCGGCGTCGACGAGCTCGGGGTCGACCTGGCGCATCCCCACGTACGTGTTGGTGAGGATCGGCGGGATCGCCAGCAGCGTCAGTGCGAAGGTGATGTTCGTGAAGCCCGTCCCCAGGAACGCGACGAAGAAGGCGATGATCGCCAGCGCCGGCACCGCACGGCCGATGTTCGCGACGCCGATCGCGAGGAACTCGGCGCGGCCGAGGTGACCAAGCCACAGCCCGATCGGCACCGAGACGGCGATCGCGATCGCCACGG
>Ga0307502_10000059_pt1 | contig 28610 bp, 17 predicted proteins | sample 16_S_MG_FD_201364 | JGI IMG/M metagenome (GOLD analysis project Ga0307502, IMG submission 201364) | Soil microbial communities from Populus trichocarpa stands in riparian zone in the Pacific Northwest, United States - 16_S | ecosystem: Environmental > Terrestrial > Soil > Riparian zone > Trees... | reverse complement strand
TACGCGCCGCCGAACGCCTTGCGCAACACGACGGTGAAGCGCGGCACGGTCGCCTCCGCGAAGGCGTGCAGGAGCTTGGCGCCGTGGCGGATCACGCCGATCGACTCCTGCTTGGAGCCGGGCAGGAAGCCGGGGGTGTCGACGAGCACGACGAGCGGGATCCCGAACGCGTTGCAGGTGCGCACGAAGCGGCCGCCCTTCTGGGACGCCTCGGCGTCGATGACGCCGCCGAGGTGGCGCGGCTGGTTGGCGACGATGCCGACCGGCATGCCCTCGATGCGGGCGAACGCGGTGACGATGTTCGGCGCCCAGCGCGGGGCCGACTCGAGGAAGGACTCGGCGTCGACGATGCCGTCGATCACGTCGCGGACGTCGTAGGCGCGCCGACCGTCGAGCGGCACGGTCCCGCCCGGGTCGGGGCTCGCGGGGTCGGCGGCCAGCGCCACGGGTGGCGCGTCCCAGGCGCTCGACGGCAGGTAGGCGAGCAGCTGACGGACGAGGAAGATCGCGTCGATGTCGGTGGGCACCGAGAACTGGCTGACGCCGTTGCGCCCGTGCACGGCGGGGCCGCCGAGCTTGCTCGCCGAGATGTCCTCGCCGGTCACCTCGCGGACGACCGATGGGCCCGTCAGGAACATGCTCGCCGCGTCGGTCATCACGACGAAGTCCGTCAGCGCGGGGGAGTAGCTGCCGCCGCCGGCGGAGGTTCCCGTGATGACCGAGATCTGCGGCACCCGCCCCGACATCGCGACGTGCTCGGAGAAGATGCGGGCGTAGCCGTTGAGCGCCGCCAGTCCCTCCTGCATGCGCGCGCCGCCGGACTCGACGAAGCCGATCATCGGGACACGGGCCTGGCGGGCGAGGCGCTGCACGCGCACGATCGTGTCGGCGTGCTGTGCGCCGAGCGAGCCGCCGGCGTACGTCGCGTCCTGCGCGAAGCAGAAGACGGGGCGCCCGCCGATGCGCAGCGAGCCGCCGACGACGCCGTCGCCCGCGCGCGCCTTCTCGCCCATCCGCTCAGACGTGACCTCCGACCGGATGACGTGCAGCGAGCCTTCGTCCGCGAGCAGCCGCAGCCGGTCGAGCGGGCGCAGCGACGACGCCTGGTCACGTGTCACGACGTCGGCATCGGCGACGACGTGTGCGTCGCCGATGCGGTTCAGATCAAGGGAGGTATCTCGCACGTTCGTGTCCTGTCGGGTTCTTCGATGTCGATGAGCTCCATCCAAGAGCACGTGCGCAGACGGGTGATACACGGCGTGTCCTTCGCCATCGGTTGCGAAGGCTGCTGCCGTTACGCAGCCCGCGTGAGTTCGGGCGCCGCTTCGGTACGTAGCCGGTGCGCGATCAGCTCCTCCATCGATACGAGCTTCAGCCGGTGGCGTGCGCAGAAGCGGACGAGGTCCGGTACGCGGGCCATCGTCCCGTCGTCGTTCATGATCTGGCAGACCACGCCGGCTGGCGCCAGTCCGCCGAGCCGTGGGAGGTCGACCGCGGCCTCCGTGTGCCCAGGCCGCTCGAGCACACCCCCCGGCCGCGCTCGCAGAGGCAAGACGTGGCCCGGTCGGACGACGTCGCTCGGATCGGACTCGGAGTCGGAGGCCACGCGGATGGTACGCGCGCGATCGGCGGCTGAAATGCCCGTCGTGACGCCCTCGCGAGCCTCGATCGTGACCATGAACGACGTCCCGAACGGCGACTCGTTGCACGCGCTCATCGGCCGGAGGGCGAGCCGGTTGCAGCGCTCGTGGCTCAGCGCGAGGGAGATGAGCCCGCGGCCCTCTCGCGCCATGAAATTGATCGCGCCGGGGGTGACACGGTCGGCCGCAAGGGTGAGGTCGCCCTCGTTCTGCCGGCCCTCGCCGTCCCAGACCACGACCATGTGCCCGGCGCGAATCTCGGCGATGGCTTCTTCGGCGGACGCGAAGGAGCCGGCATAGGGCGCCATCCGAGTAGGGGAGCGGCCAGCGGCAGCGGGGGAGACACGATCAGGGAGCGTGTGGTAGCGGCCGCCGTGGAAGAGCAGTGGCGAGAGGTTCCCCGTCTTGCGGTACTCGAGCACCTCTCCGACGAAGATGACGTGGTCGCCCGCGTCGTGGGTCGTCACCAGCCGGCAGTCCAGATAGGCCGCGGCGCCTTCCACAATCGGGGAACCGGTCCGTTTCATCGCGTGGGCGACCCCGGCGAACGCGTCGGTCCCGCGCGGGCGGGCACGCTTCGCGAAGCGCCGTGACAGCGGCTCTTGGCCGACGGCCAGCACGTTGACCGCGAACACGCCGTTCGCGGCGATCGCGGCGCGTCCCGGGCTGTCCTGCGCGACGCAGACGAGGATGAGCGGGGGGTCCAGCGAAACGGACGTGAAGGAGTTGACGGTCATGCCGTAGTCCCCTGCCGTCCCACGGGTCGTCACGACCGTCACGCCGGTCGCGAAGGCGCTCAGCGCACGGCGCAGCTCATCGCTGAGCGGCGTCACGGCCGTTGCCCTCGCAGATGCATCGCTCTGACGCTACGCCCCAAGCGCGGGCTGTTCTATGTCCTTGCTCACAGTTCTGTTAATACGTGATCGATCTGCAGCGAGCACTCGCCGAGATATGAGTAACAGAGCCAATGCACAAACACTCTCATGGCGTCGGGCACGATCAGGACGTATCAGAACAGACCCGTATCAAAACAGGCCCGATGCGCTCTATAGATGACCGAACCGACTCGTCTCTGCCACACGAAGGGCTTATGAACAGATGTCCGACGTTGTTGAAGTGACCCAGCCAGATCCCGCCGTTGATGCCGATACACAGCGTCCAGCGCGTGGCGCGTCGCCGCGGACCGCGTCGATCTTCGGGCTCGGGACCTTTCTGCCCTCGGGTGTGCTGACCACCAGGGAGGTTGCGCAGCGGCTGGGCGTTGACGAGGAGTGGATCGTCAGACGCACCGGCATTCGCGCGCGGCGGCGTGTCGGGCCCTCCGAGCGAACGAGCGATCTCGCCACGATCGCCGCGCGCCGGGCACTGGAGGATGCTGCGGTCGACGCCGCCGACATCGATCTCGTGCTCGTCGCCACGATGAGCCAGGATGAGGTGACGCCGAACACGGCGCCGCTCGTCGCGCACGCGCTGGGTGCCGAGCGCGCCGGTGCGTTCGACGTGGGTGCCGCGTGCACCGGTTGGCTGGCCGCCCTGGCCCAGGCCGCCGCACTCATCGAGAGCGGGCGCGCCGAGCGCGTGCTCGTCGTGGGCGTCGACACGCTGACCCGCATGACGGACTACGACGATCCGATGGTCGCCGGACTGTTCGGCGACGGCGCCGCGGCGGTGGTCGTCGGGCCGGACGGCGACGGCGCGATCGGGCCCATCAGGCTCGCGGCCGATGGCAGCCTCCGCGACGTCATCAAGGCAAGCTCGGACGACCGTATCGTCCGCATGGACGGCAGCTCGACGTTCAAGTTCGCCGTGAGCCGCCTCAGCGAATGGATCGCCCGGGTCGCCGCCGCCGCGGGCTGGCAGCTGGATGAGGTTGACCTGTTCGTCCCCCATCAGGCGAACGGGCGCATCATCCGCGCCGTCGGCCAGCGTCTGGAGCTCGATCCGGCGAAGGTCGCCGACTACGTCGGCGAGATCGGCAACACCTCGGCGGCGTCGATCCCGATCGCCCTCTCGCTGCTGCGGGCAGACGGGCGCCTGCGCCCGGGTCACAAAGTGATCGTTGCCGCCGTCGGCGCGGGCTTCACCTGGGGTGCCGGCGCTCTCACGTGGTCGCGGCCTGAACGTCGCTCGGTCGTGGGAGCCCGCGCGTCACTCGCGTGTGGTTGACCGCCTCATCCATCACTCAACGTCCCAAGGAGCACAGCAACATGATGCCAGCCACCATCACCTATGAAACCATCGAGGACACGGTCAAGCAGGCGCTCCCGCGGTTCGGCGTCGACTCGTCGCGGGGAACCCGGGAGGCGACGTTCGAGGAACTCGACCTCGATTCGCTGGATATCGCCGAGCTCTCGCAGATCATCGAGGACGACTACGGGGTCCGCCTTACGAGCGACGACCTCGGCTCGCTCGAATCGATCGACGACACGATCCAGCTCGTCCTGAGCCGGATTCCGTGAACGCGGGCTGCACCGGCGTCGTCGTCACCGGCATGGGTGCGGTGACGCCACTCGGAATCGGCTCCCGCACGCTTCACGAGCGATGGCTCGCCGGGTGCAGCGGGATCGAGGCCGGTGAGGGGCCGGCATCCGATTTCCGGTCGGATGAGCATCTGTCGCTGAAGGAGATCCGCCGCGCCGATCGCTACACGCAGCTCGCGCTCGTGGCCGGCGACGAGGCGCTGGCGCAGGCGGGCTGGTCCCGCGCCGATCTGCCCTACGACGCCGAGCGCGTCGGCGTCGTCGTCGGAACCGGGTTCGGCGGGATCGGCACGCTCGAGTACGGCAAGGAGGCCTTTGGCGAACACGGGCGGCTGAGAGTCCCGCCGCTCTCCGTGCCGCTTCTGATCAGCAACGCCGCGCCGGCGGCGCTGTCGATGCGCTACGGGCTGCGGGGGAACTCCTACGCGACGGTCTCCGCGTGCGCGGCGAGTGCGCACGCGATCGGACAGGCGATGCGCATGATCCAGGTGGGCGACGCCGATGCCGTCGTCACGGGCGGCTCGGAGGCCGCGCTGACGCCGATGATCCGGGCGATGTTCTCCGCTCTGGACGCGCTGAGCACGTCCGGCCTCTCGCGTCCGTTCGATGCTCGCCGGGACGGCTTCGTCATGGGGGAGGGCGCTGCGATCCTCGTCCTCGAGGACGAGGCGAAGGCAGCCGCGCGCGGGGCCAGGGTGCTCGCGCACATGCGTGGGTACGGCGCCTGCTCGGACGCCCACCATCTGACGGCACCGGACTCCGAGGGCAGGGGCGCCGCGTTGGCGATGACGCGGGCGCTCCAAGACGCCGGCGCCACGCCGTCGCAGGTCGTCTACGTCAACGCGCACGGCACGTCCACACCGCTGAACGATCGCGCGGAGACGAAGGCGATCAAGGCAGCGCTCAACGGCCGCGCCGCGGCGATTCCCGTGTCGTCGACGAAGTCCGCCATCGGCCACCTGCTCGGCGCCGCGGGGGCAGCCGAGGCCGTGGCCACGATCCTCGCCCTGCGCGATGGTGTTGCGCCGCCGACGCTTGGACATGAGCAGCCGGAAGAGGGCCTGGACCTCGACTACGTCCCCGGTGAGGCCAAGCCGCTGCCGCCGGCCGAGGCGGGCCGGCCGCTGGCCCTGTCGAATTCCTTCGGCTTCGGCGGCCACAACGTCGTGCTCGCATTCGAGCCGGCCAGAGCAGTCGCATGAGTCCAGCCTCTCTACTCTTGATGTGAGAACTTCAGTGCAAAGAAGACTGACACACGGTGACACCCCCGCGCCGGCGGCGCGAGGGTGTCACCCGTTCGCGGATGCTTTGGATTTGCTGATATTGCCCCCTGTATCATCGCCACCGTGAGAAGCGGCCCCGGCATGAGGATCAAGCTCGACGTGCTCGACGAGCTTCTGCTCCTCCTCGACAACGAGGCGACGCCGCTGAACGTCCACTGCGAGCTGCGCGTCGACGGCACCGTCGACGCTGTGCGGCTCGAGGCGGCGATCCGCACGGCCATGCTGCGTCACCCGATTGCCCGCGCGCGCTTGGCGCCGCCGCGCCCGCTCAGCCGCAGGTATTGGTGGGAGATTGCCTCCGACGTCGGCTCGATCCCGCTTACGGTCACCGACTGCGCCGACGCCGTCGAGCTATCGAACGCGCGCGAGCGGCTTCTGCGGGCCACACCGCGGCTCGACTCGCCCGGTCCGTTCGAGGTGCTGCTGGCGCACCATCCCGACGGTGACGCGATCATCCTCAGCTTCCACCATGCGGCGGGCGATGGCGCCACCACGTTTCGCTTCATGTCTGCGATCGCACGCGCCTATGCCGGCGAGCCGGATCCGCTGCCCGACGTCGATGCGGTCGCCGCCCGGGACGTGCGCTCGCTCATCGGCCGGTCGGCGCGGGACCGGGTGCGCCGCGGGCGAGGGACGACCGAGAACGTCCGACGGGCGCTCGCCGGCCCGGAGCGCATGGTGCTTCCCGCCGCGGGGCCGCCAGCCGGGTACGGCTTCGACCTGTTCACGCTCTCCACGGATGACGTCGCCGCCGCTCGCGCCCGCGGTCCAGCCGGGGCGACGCTGAACGACGTGCTGCTGGGCGGGCTGGCGGTCGCGGTCCGCCGCTGGAACGACCGCCGGGGTGGGTCGCCCGGCCCGGTCTATCTCATGATGCCGGTGAACGTCCGCCCGGCGGAGTGGCGATCGGAGGTGTTCGGCAACTTCGCGCCGTGGATCGGCGTGCGCGTCGGGCCCCGCGAACAGGGCGATCTGCGGGCCGCCACCGCCGCCGCCGCGCGCCGCAGCGGCGAGATCAAGGCTCGCGGCCTCGCCGGAATGCTCGTGGACCTGTGGGAGCCGGCCTATGAGCTGCCGGTCGCGATCAAGCGCCTGATCCCGCCGATGCTCGACCGGGCGAGCCGGTTCACCGTCGACACGGCCGAGCTCTCGAACATGGGTCACGCCACCGGGATGCCGGAGGCATTCGGCGACGCGGGCGAGGTGACCTCGTTCTGGTGGACCCCGCCGGGCTGGCCGAAGCTCGGGGCGTCCTTCTCGGCCGCGACCTTCAGGTCACATCTGTACATCGGCCTGCGGTACCGCAAGGCCGTCCTCGACGCGGCTGGTGCGCGGGAGCTGACGCAGCTCTACAGGGAGGCGCTGCTCGGAGACCGAGGCGCGTCTTCCGCCGGCGATGCCGGCGCCAGCCCTCGCGGCGCCAAGACGTCGGGATCGGCCGCCGGCTCCGACGTTCGAGCGTAGTGCGAACGCCGGCCGGCTCCTCGGCCTGGCCGATGCGCCGGCGACGTACTCAGGAGAGCCTGCGGCCGCCGGACCGCAGCATCGGCATGACGACGGTGTGCAGGAGGGGGAAGAGCACGGCGCGCGGCGTGTAGCGACCTGCGATCGCCTGCCATTTCGCGGCAGCGCCTGGGGTCACGACGCGCCGGCCGCGCTCGAGGCCGTCGAGCGCTTCCTCCGCGACCTGTTCCACGTTCGTCCACGCGATCCAGCGCTTGTGCTCCATGTGCCCGACGCCGCCGACGGCGGCGAACTCCGTCAGGACAGGACCAGGCGCGAGCAGCGTGCAGCTGACGCCGGTGCCGCGAAGCTCGACGTGCAGCGCCTCGGCCAGCGCGTTGGCGAACGCCTTCGTCGCGGCATACGTCGCCGCGGTCGGCACCGGCTGTGCGCCGGCGTTCGAGCCCGTCACGAGGATCGCACCCGCTCCGCGCGCGAGCATGCCCGGCAGGACGGCGAGCGTCAGCTCGTGTACGGCAACGGCGTTGACCTCGAGCTCGTCCGCCTCGCGGGCCGGATCCGCGTTGCGCAGAGGCCCGCAGGTGGTGAAGCCGGCGTTGTTGCACAGGACGGACACCTGCCGGTCCGCGAGCTCATCGCGCAGCCGGGCGCGTTCTGAGCGGTCGGCGAGGTTGCACGGCCTGACGTCGACCTCCACGCCGTGCCGGTCGCGCAACTCTGCCGCGAGATCCTCGAGGACGTCTTTCCGGCGCGCGGCGAGCAGCAGGCTGTGGCCGCGCGCAGCGAGTCCGCACGCGAGCGCCCTGCCGATCCCGGAGGAGGCGCCGGTGACCACGGCACGAGCGCCGGGTGTGGGAGACGGGACGTTCACGATGCCGTGCCCAGGAACTTCGCCGTGCGTACCCCCGCGTCCGTCCCCGACCGGAAGCACCCCTCGATCGAAACCCCGCGCAGGTAGTCACCCGCGAGCTCGAGACCACCGACGCCGGCGACGGTGTCCTGCACCTCCGCGAAGAACTCCCCGTGGAACGGGACGTACGCGCAGTAGGCCGCGTCCCAGTGGCGACCCACGCTGCGCAGCCGCCGCGCGCCCTTGAACGGCACGTATCGGTTCAGTCGTTCTTCCGCCTGGTCGACCCAGGCCTCGATCTGCGCCTCGGACGGCTTCACCGCCCGCGCCTCGCGCCCGCTGAACGTGTAGCGGACGATGTGGCGGTCCGTCGCGCCGTAGGAGCCGGCGTTGCTGCAGGGTCCGTCGTCCATCGCGAGCGCGCGTACCTCGGGCGTGAAGACCGGCCGGTCGTACTCGACGAGCACCACCGTCGAGGGGAAGTAGCGGACCGCGTCCAGACGCTCGCTCAGGCCGGGCAGATCGTCCTGCAGGACCTGGGCGGTCGCGTGTGCGGGTGTCGCCAGCACGACGGCGTCGAAGCTGCGCTCCTCCGCCGCCGATCCGTTGCGCGTCAGACGCAGCCCCGTCACCTGACCGTCGCTGACGACCAGCCTCTCCACGCGTGTGCCCAGCGTCACCGTGACCCGCGACGCGAACGCGTCCAGGACCGGCTGGATCCCGAAGGACAGCTGGTCGTAGGTGTCCATGAGCAGCCCGATGTTGGTGTTGAACGTGCCGAGATAGCACTCGTCGGGCTCGGCTCCGTTCGTCCGGATCGTCATCGGGCGCAGGAGGTTGCGGGTGAGCTTCGGGTCGAAGTGCGCCGCCAGCGGCGCGTGATCGTGCCGGCGCGCCAGCGACGCGGCGAAGGGCGACCCCAGGAATCGGTTCTGCTCGTTGCGCCGGACGCCGGCGGCCAGCGACGCCAGTCGCGCGAGGTCCCGCGGCGTCCCGGCCCGCAGGAGGTAGCGCGAGCTGCGCCCGCGCCGCGTGCTGTCGAGCGTGAGGACCTCGTCGCCCTGCACCCGCGACGTGTTGATCCCGAACGGCTCCCACGGCTGACGTCCGAACGAGGCGGTGAAACCCCGAAAGGCGGTGTACCGGCGCCCGATGTTCTTGCCACCCATCATGACGGGCCGATCTCCGAGCATCCCGACGCCGAAGCGGCCGCCGAGGTTCTCCTCGCGCTCGATGAGCTCGACGTCGTAGCCCGAGCGTTGGAGGTGGAAGGCGGCGCCCAGACCGGAGGCGCCGCTGCCGACGATCGCGATGCGCTGGCGTGTGCTGCAGGGTTCAAATGTCATGTTTCACTCCGGGAGTCTCGACGGGCACGGACGGTCTGACTGGTGCTGCTGATGCCAAGTGCGGGCCGAGATGCACCTGGCGAGCGCGTAGGCGGCGGGCCTGCAGCCGCTGCACCCACACGCCGAGCCGCTCCCCGGCCGAGCCGGGCGGCGGCAACGCACCGAGCTGACCTGCCACGTCGCTCGTGTCGAGAATGACGCGCCCGTACTGCAGCTGCTCGCCCTCGAACCGGTAGAAGCCGGCGTACTCGGTCGACATCGTCGTGTGCGTCGGGGCGAGCCCAGGCGGGTCAAGTGGCCCCGTCATCGTCCCGACGACGCGCCCGCGCACGGCGAAGCCGGTGCCGTCCTCGGCGAGGAACGGCCCGCTCACCAGCTCGACGCGGAAGTCAGGGAACGCCCTCCATACCGTCGTCAGCAGGCGCACGATCTCGTCGTGCCCGTGCGCCGGCCCGGGCCACGACGAGTCGTCGTACACCGCGTCCGCGGTGAAGACCTTCGCGACGGCACCCGGGTCACGGTTCGCGTGCAGGTCGGTGATGGTCGAGAAGAGACGAGCTGCCCGCGCGTGGGTCAGCGCCTCATGTCCATTCATGTGAGTCGGAGTCATCTCACTCCTCCGTCATCCAGTGTCGTTTCGATGATCTCGTCACGACGCCGTCACCCGGCTCCTATCCGTGGGCGGCGCGAGGACGTCGCCCGGATCGGCCGGCGGTCGGTGCGGGCTGATGGGCGGAAGGATCCGCGCGAGCGGCCGTGGCAGCCACCAGTTCCAGTCGCCGAGCAGCTCCATCGCCGCCGGCACGATGACGAGCCGGACGAGCGTGGCGTCGATCCCGATCGCCACGGCCGCAGCCACGCCGAGCTGCTGGACCGACGGTTCGCCCGCGCTGACGAACGACAGGAAGACGGCCACCATGATCAGCGCCGCGCTCGTGATGGGCGTAGCGCTGCTGGCCAGTGCCTCCGACACCGCCCGCTTGTTGTCGCCGGTCGCCGCGTAACGCTCGCGGATGCGACTCAGCAGGAACACGTGGTAGTCCATCGAGAGGCCGAAGGCGATGACGAGGACGAGCGGCTGTATCGGGTACATCGCCGTCTTGTGGACGCCCAGGAAGTCCAGCCAACCCCACTGGAAGACCGCGACGAGCACGCCGTAGGCCACCGCGATCGACAGCGCGTTCATGAGCATCGCCTTCACCGGCAGCACGAGCGAGCGCAGCAGCACGAGCAGCACCAGGAACGAAACGGCAAGCACGAACAGCGCAAGCCGCCACAGCGATCGCGAGGACAGCCGGTCGTAGTCGAGCGTCACAGCGGTGGTGCCCCCGACCGTGATCTTGGCGGCAACCCCAACATCTGAGCTGACCTGCTCACGCAGGCGATCGACCGTGTCGCGCGCCGCTGAGGACTCCGGACTGGACCGGAAGATCGTGGTCAGCAACACCGCGCGGCCGTCGCGTGAGAGGCGCGGGGCCTCGACGCGTCGCACGCCGGGATCGTCACGGACCGCGGCCTGGAGCCGGGCGAGAGTGGCGCGGTCGGCTCCGTTCACGTCGAGGCGGTGATCGAAGCGAGCGACGACGTTGGCGGGGCCGAGCCCGCCGGGGCCGAGCACGGATGCTGCCGCCCGCAGCCCCTGGCTGGCCTCGCTCTGAGCCGGCAACTGCGCGGAGGCGTTGTTCTGGACCCGCAGGCTGACCGCGGGAATGGCGAGCACCAGGAGCAGCGCCGTCGCTGCGATCAGCGAGAGCCGTGGGCGGGCCATGACAGCGTGGGTCCAGCGGTTCCAGAACCCGTGCTCGGGATCGCGTACGCCGGAACTCCGGTGCAGCCGAAGGAACCTGGCCACGCGCCCGGGCTCGGCCGTCCGGCGGCCGAGCAGGTCGATGAGGACCGGCAGGAGCGTCGATGACGCAAGCACGGAGATCGCCACGACGGCGATCGCTCCGATGGCGATGGATTGGATTCCCGTCGAGTGGATGAGGAACAGCGCGGCCAGCGACACGATGACGGTCAGGCCCGAGAACGTGACGGCGCGGCCGGAGGTGGCCATGGCCGTTGCACGTGCCTCACCGGGTGAACGCCCTGCGCGCACCTCCTCGCGATAGCGCACGAGGATGAACATCGAGTAGTCGACGGCGACGCCGATGCCGATCATCGACGCGATGCTCGTGACGAAGACCGACATCTCCAGCTGCAGCGAGAGCAGGTAGATGATGGCGCCGGTGATCATCACGGAGATGGCTCCGAGCGTGATCGGGAGCACGACGGCGGCGAGCGAGCCAAACGCCAGGAACAGCACCAGTGCGATGATCGGGAACCCGCGCGCCTCGGCCTTGGCAAGATCCTTGTCGGCCATCTCTCGATACGCCGCCCACAGCGCGCCTTGGCCGGTCATGTGGACTGCGACCCTGCCGCCTGCCGCCCGGCCAGAGCTTTCCGTGATGCCCAGCTCCGAGCGTAGCTTCGTGGCGAGGTCGATCGACTTGCTCTCACCGCCGGCGAAGTGAAGCGGAACGATGACCGGTCGATCGGGACGAGCGCGAGCGGAGTCCACGGCGGTCTTTCGCGCCGCCGGGGTGACTCCGATGTCGGCCACCTTGTCCACCTTGGCACCGATCTCCTGGATGGCGGCGGGCAGGTCGCCGGGACGGGCCTGCGCCGTCGGCACCAGCACGGCGGCCAGCGTCGCGTCGCGGACGCCTGGAAAGTCGCCGCGGGCGATCGCCCGGTGGACTTGCGCAGATTGCGAGTCCTGGTCTTCGAAGCCTCCACCGCTCAGGTTGTTGGATTGCTGAGCAGCGAGTGGCGCTGCAACCACCAGGGCGGCGACCCACAAGGCCAGCACGAGTCGCCGACGGCGCTGCGGTATCCGGCCCGAATCAGCTGCCGCATCTGCGATGTCCCTTTGTTGGTTACCGCGCTTGCTCATGCCCACCTCCATACGTTCGCATTTTCACGTTTTGAAAAACAGACGATCTGTGCATCAGGGCACTCACCTGTAGAGTGTCACGGGCAGGCGCAACATCCCGGCCTGCCCTTGTGCCCTCTGGAGTATTGATGAAAAATCGACGATAATGGCGATCCGGCGACAGGAAAGTGAGATCCGAGGTTCTCCGGTTGCCTGCGTCCGCGCGGAGCCCGCGGCGCGGGTACGACTGGTGTGCTTCGCTCATGCAGGTGGCGGTCCGATGACCTTCCGCGCGTGGGCAGCGCCGCTCGCCCCGGCCATCGAGTTGTGGAGCGTCACCCTCGCCGGACGCGCTTCGCGGACCGGCGAGCCCTTCGCACGCGAGTGGGCGCCGCTGATCGATGAGCTCGCGACGGCGGTCGCCGAGAACGTCACCTCGCCGGTCGCGCTGTTCGGGCACAGCCTCGGTGCGCTGCTCGCATTCGAGATCGCCCGCGAGCTCTCGGACCGCGACCTGGACGTGGCGCACCTGATCGTCTCCGGGCGGGCCGCCCCCGACGGTGACCGGTCCTACGCGGTCCCACCGGGGGACAAGGAGCTCTTGCGCGACGTCGATGCCGTCTACGGCGGAGTACCGGATGCCATCCACACGGCGCCCGAGCTGCTCGAGTACTTCGTCCCGATCCTCCGCGCCGACCTCGAGCTCGCGAGCGCATACGTCTTTCGGCCGGGCACGCCGCTCACCTGCCCGGTCACCGCGCTGACGGGCGCCGACGATCCCACCGTCACGTGGGACCAGTTGCAACCGTGGCGCGAGCAGGCGCTCGCCGATTTCGACGCCCGGTCCTTCCCGGGCGGGCACTTCTATTTCGAACATCAGGAGCCCGCGGTGCTCGCGGTGATCCGCGAGCGTCTCCTTGCACGCTGACGCCGAGCGCCTACCGGCGCTCCGTGCCACGGGATCGTCCTGGGCAACGGTCATGGGTAGGGGCTCAGCTCGATGCGGCCGGCGGCGATCTGCTCGCCGAACTGGTGCAGGCCGACGCTCACCGCCACGTGCGCATGCGCAGCGGGGGCCACGGCAGGGTCCAGGCTCGCCGAGCACTCGACGCGTCCTTCGAACTCGCCGAAGTCCGCAAAGGCGACGTCGAGGCCGGTGAGGGCGACGACCGGGGTCGGCACCGCGCCCGCTGCGTGCGCTGTGACGATCGCGGCCTGACGCCAGGCCTCGATGATGAGCGGCCCTGGCACGTGGTCGTACTCGTGGTCGAAGAACGAGGGGTGACGGCGATCGATGACAAGCGGGTACCGGGTCGCGCCGCCGGCATCGCGGTGCGGTTCGGGCGCGCCGATCACCACGTTGCGCGCATCGAGGCGCCCGACGGCCGCGGGCTCGAGGGGGGACACGGCAGCCGCAGTCGCCCCGTCGAGCGGCTTGCGAGCGCGGCGGTAGGCGCGCAGCGCGTCGTAGTCCCCGCGGGGCATGAAGGCGATGTCACCGCTCACCGTCAGCGCCGCCTCACCGCCGATCGTCAGCTCGCCGTCGATCGACATGCCGCCGAGCAGCAGGCTGGCGCCGTGGCGGGTCACGCGCAGGCGCAAGTGCCCTTGAAGCGGCGACGCCTCGTTGTCCCGGTACGCAGCGAGATCCTTCATCGCGAACTCCATGCGCTGCAGGCTGAACGGCAGGCCTGGTGGGATCCCCAGGTGGCGGTGGATGACGACGAACACGCTCTGGCGCGCCGCCTCGGCGGTCGAGAGGGGATCGTGGAACGCGACGCAGCGGTCGAACCACACGCTGTGGGCTCGGGGAATCTGCACGGCGAGCAGGAACTCGTCCTCCCCGACCTGCATGGAGTCGGCGACGAAGACCTCACCGAGGGCCTGGCGGTGCGCGAGCGCCCGTGGCACGGTCTGCTCGAAGCTCAGGGCTTCGACGCTCTCGGTTGCCGCGTCGGAGGCGAACTGGTGCTCACGCGCCATGCCGATCCTCCTCTCGCACTGCGTCGTACTGCCGACGGGAGGTTGTCCAGCGCCCGCTCGCGTCGCGACCGAGAGGTAGCCGTGACACACGCGCACCGTGCTCGGCGGTGCCCGCCGCGACCGCCGTTGCGATGTCCCGGGGTGCGGGCGGTGCGAAGACCGGGCGCACGTTGACCCAGCGGCGCCGGGTGTCTTCGGCGAGCAGCCCGCCGACCTCGCGCAGGAGGGCAGGCCGATCGCACCCGCCGCGGACGAGCAGCCGCGCGGTGGCGTCGATGACCGCCGGCGGGCTGAAGACATTCGAGTAGTCCCGGCGGTGGCTGAACAGCTCGATGAAGCGCTCTGTCCGTCCGTTCGCGTGCAGACGCCGGATCACTTCTGGCACCGGGGTCGGTACAGCGCCGGCCTTTCCGATGTCGGCGCCGAGCCAGTAGTGGCCGGCGAACTCGCGATCGCGCCAGCGGACCCAGCGGCGCAGTGCCCGGTCGAGCACGGCCGGCTGCGCGTCGAGCTTGTCCAGGATGATCGGCGCGAGCGCGTCGGCCTGCAGGAAGGCATCGCCGATGCCGCGCCCCACGGCAGGGTCCTTGAAATGTCCGGCGTCCCCCGCGAGGACCCAGCCGCGGCCGGCACCCTCGCGGAAGTATGTGGAGAAGCTTCGGATCCCGAAGATCTTCGTCGCGCGGGTGGCCCCGGCGATCGTCGCCGCGACCGGCTCGCAGCTGTTCGCGTGATCCATGAACGAACGCTCGAGCGTGCGGCGGAAGTCGTCACGCTCTCCCGCTTCGGGCGAGATGCCGACGATGTAGAGCCCGCTGTCGGCGGGCCCTCCGAACACGAACCGGTCGCCCCAGCGATGCAGCACGAACGTCGGTTCGCCCGATAGTTCGGCGCCCTCGAAGAAGCTCCAGTAGTAGGTGCGCTCGTTGCGGCGAACGTTGTAGCTGCGGGCACCGCAGAGCCTCGCGATCGTGGAGCTCCTGCCGTCGGCCCCGACGACGAGCTTGGCGCGCAGCACGCGCTCGGAGCCCTTGTCGACGACGCGGACGCCGGCGACTCGCCCGTCCTCCTCGACGAGGCCCACGACCTTCGTCGCCATGTGGACATGGGCGCCGGCAGCGGCCGCCGCGTCGGCGAGGATGGGGTCGAAGATGAAGCGCCTGATGCAGGCGGCACCGCCGACGTCTCCGGGGAGCTGGGGGTACGGGACGAGGACACGGGCGTCTCCGAGCCGTGCGTCGACGTGGCTCATGAACCGCGCGCCGGTGGCCTGCACCTGCTCCATCACGCCGAGGCGCCGCAGGAACGCGAGCGCGTCGGTCTGGATGACGTGCGACGACAGGGTGTCGCGCGGGAACTGCGCCTGCTCGACGACCGCCACCTTCGCGCCCTGGCGCGCGAGCAGCGTGGCCAGCGACGCGCCCGCGCAGCGTGCTCCGACGACGATGACGTCGAAGCGGTCGGCGGCGAGGCCCCGTCTGCCAGGACGCCGCTGGGCCTTGTCGGCGCTCATTGGAACAGGCCCACGAACTGCGCCGCCTTGCGCGGGCTTCCCTTGATGCTCAGCCGCCGCCGCAGCAGCGCGGCCGCCGGGTTGCGGTCACCCTTCGCCAGTGCGAGCCATGTCTCGGTGTCCGAGCGGATGCGCACGTCCGGGTCGGAGTCGGGCTGATCGCGGAGGACGCGGCACTGGCCGTCGGCGACATCGATCCACCATGTGCCACCGCTCTCGCCCAGGAGATCGACCTGGTAGAGGGCGCGCAACCCGTTGGCCCGGTCGCGCCGGAACACGAGCGGCATGCTGTCGAACAGCAGGTCGGGGGTGAGCGCGGGCGCTTCGCGAACGAAGATGCTCATGTCGCCCCGCTTCGGCCGGATGGGACCGTCGGCGACGGCGACACCGCGCATCGCCGGAATCACCTGCTCGCCGAACAGCTCGATCGTGCGCATCACGTCCTCGTGCGGAACGCCGCCGGCCTGCAGCGACAGCAGTATGTGGTCGACTCCGTGATCGACGTGCGTGCGCAGCTGCTGGATGACGTGCTTCGGGTCGCCCGCCACCACCATGCCGGCCTTCATCAGCGCCTCGAGCGAGGGTGATCCACCGGTGAGCGCGCGAAGCGTCCCGAGCTCCTCGCGGTAGTACTTGTAGCTTTCGCCACCGCGCTCCAGGACCGGGGCGGTCAGCTGCAGCAGCTGCTCGTAGTACCAGCGGACGTTCTGCTCCGCGACCTCCATCGCGCGCTTGTGATCGTCGAGCACGACGGCTCCGACGATCATCCCGAACCCGAGCTCGCGGTGATCGCGCCCGACCTCTCCGCAGCGCTTGACGAAGCGCTCCCGGTCCTCGGCGACCATGAAGAGTGGCTTGAAGGGACCTCCGAGCACCCCGAGGCCCTGCTCGGCGGCCATGTCGAACGTTTCCGGGCTGACCGCCGCCGTCCACAGCTTCGGCGGCTTCTGGACGGGCTTGGGCACCACCTCGATCTCCGGAAAGCTCCAGTGCTCTCCCTGGAACGAGAACGGTGCGTCTCCCCAGGCCCGCCGCATGATCTCCACGCCCTCGTCGACCTTGCCTCGGCTCTCGTTCATGCTGCCGCCGAAGACGTCGTACTCCAGCGGCGAGATCCCGCGGCCGACGCCGACGTCCATGCGGCCGTCGGACAGGATGTCCAGCGCGGCGACGCGCTCGGCCACCCGCAACGGGTGGTTGAACGGCAGCAGAACCACGCCGTGGCCGATGCGCATGCGCTTGGTGCGCTGCGTGATCGCGCCGAACAGCACCTCTGGAGCGGGACAGTGCGAGAGCCCCGGCTGGAAATGATGCTCCACGAGCCAGACGCCGTCGAAGCCGGCCTCGTCGGCCAGCGCGATCTCGTCGAGCGTCTGGCGGTGGACGTCTCGCTCGCTGTAACCCATGAACTTCGGGACCGCAAGCCCGTGGAAAAGGTCGAACCTCATTGTGGTACCTCCAGTTGGTGACTACTCCGGGCAGGCGCGTCGGGTGAAAGGCGTGTTGCGAGAGACCGTGTCGGTAGCGCGGCTGCCCCGGCCCCGTCGTCCGCCGCCGTGTCCGAAAGACCAGGCGCGTCGGCGATCACCCGTGCGAGGGCGCGCGGCGTCCCTCCGTCGAGCAGGGCGGCGAGTGGTACGGCGATCCTCATCTCGCGCTCGACCTGGTTCTTGAGCTCGACGATCGCGAGCGAGTTCAGTCCGGCGGACTGCAGCGGCACGTCGGCTGCGACGTCATCGACGTCCTCGAGTCCGGCTGCCTCGGCGATGCGCTCGCGGACGTAGAGCGTCAGCGCCTCGATTCGCTCGGCAGTTGGCGCGTCCGTCGCCTCGTCGGCAGGCGTCTGGACCACCGTGAGCGCCGGCTGCTCGGTTGCGCTCACCCTGGGCGTTCCGGCGTCGGCCACACCAGCCGGCTCGGGGGCCACGGTGAGCCAGCGGCGCCGGCGCTGCCACGGGTAGGCGGGCAGCGCAACGGTGGCCGCAGGCGCAGCGAGAACGCCATCCCACCGCGGATCGACGCCGGCGACGTACAGATCGGCGAGCGACCGATGCAGCGTCGCCGCCGCCGGACGGTTGCGCCGCAGGCTCCCCGCTGTGACGTGGCGGCCTCCGATCTCCTCCAGCGTCGCGCCGATGTCGCGCAGCAGGACCGGGTGTGGACCCACCTCGACGAAGGCCGAGACCCCGTCGCGGGCGAGCGCGGCGATCGCGGGGCGCAGCAGGACCGCGTCGCTGAGGTTGCGTCCCCAGTGCGATGCGTCGAGCCGCGCTCCGGCGACCACGTCGCCGGTCACCGTCGAATAGAGCGGCACGTTGCCGTCCTGAACGCGCAGACCCGCGATCGCGGCCTCGAGCTCTGCGGCGGCCCCTGCGAGCAGCGGGCTGTGGAACGCGTAGCGCACGGGCAGGCGGCGCGTCTTCGCGCCCAGCGCGCCCGCCGCAGCGACGACGCGGTCGACGGCGTCGCCGTCGCCGGCGACCACCGTGGATCGCGGCCCGTTGACCGCCGCGATCGCCACACGCCCGCCCGCCGCAGCCACTAGCGGCTCGACGTCCGCGTCCGGCAGCCCGATGTTCGCCATCACGCCTCCGCGCGCGGCGCGTTCCGAGATCCGGGCACGGTGAAGCAGGAGCCCGAACGCGTCCTCGCGACTGAGCACGCCGGCGGCACACGCAGCGACGACCTCGCCCATGCTGTGTCCCGCGACGACGTCGGGCTCGATGCCCCATGACCGCCACAGCGCCAGCAGCCCGAGCTGCAGCGCCGCAACCGTCAGCTGCGCCACCTCGGTCTCGTCGACGCGGCTGCGCTCTGCGGGCGCCTGGAGCTGCTCGAGGATCGACCATCCGGCGGCCTCACGGGTCAGGGCGTCGCAGGCCTCGACCTCCTGGCGCGCCACCGGCTGGGTCGCGAGCAGGTCGGCCCCCATTCCAGGCCATTGCGCTCCCTGGCCACTGAAGACGAACGCCACGCGCTGCTCGCCGGCAGGACCGCCATGAGCGGCTGCGGTCGCGGCGATGGTGAGCTGGCGCACGAGCTCAGAGGGCGTCCCGCCGCTCGCGCACAGGCGGACGCGGTGATGGGTGCGCCGCAGCGCCGCGGCGGCGCACACCGCGGACGCCTCTGCGCCGTCGCACCCCTCCAGCCTCGACGCATAGCGCTGCGCCAGCTCGGCGAGTGCGGGCGCGCTGCGCGCCGAGACCGGGAGCAGAAGGTCCGTGAGCGGCGAGGGGGATGCGTCCTCGTCCGCCACGGCGGGCGCCGCCTCGAGGACGACGTGCGCGTTCGTACCGCCGAAGCCGAAGGAGCTCACGGCTCCCAGACTCGGCGCGTCCCCGACCGCGAGCGGGGTCAGGGCGGTAGGCACCGAAAGCCGGGTACCGCGAAGATCGATCTCTGGATTGAGCCGTTGCAGGTGCAGCGTCGGCGGCACGCGCCGGTGCTCGAGCACCAGCATCGCCTTGATCAGGCCGGTGATCCCGGCCGCAGCCTCGAGGTGACCGAGGTTGCTCTTGACCGAGCCGAAGGCACAGGGCAGCTCGCCGCGGCCGTAGACCTCGCACAGCGCCTCCGCCTCGATCGGGTCGCCGAGCGGCGTTCCGGTGCCGTGCGCCTCGACGTACACGACGTCGGCCGGATCGGCCGCGGCATCGGCCAGGGCGCGGCGGAGCACGTTGGCCTGCGCGCGCGGATTCGGCGCGGTGAGCCCGTTGGTCCGCCCGTCGGAGTTGATCGCCGCGCCGCGGATGATGCCGCGGATCCGACGTCCTGCGGCGCGCGCCCGCGACACGCGCTCGAGCACGAGGACACCGCACCCCTCTCCCCGGACGATGCCTTCGGCGCCCGCGTCGAAGCTCCGGCACCGGCCGCCCGGCGCGAGCGGAAGCACCTTCTCGGTCATGAGCGTCGAGAGCGGCGAGAGGATGACGTTGACTCCGCCGACGAGCGCGATGTCGCAGTCCCCTTGGCGCAGCGCGCGGCACGCCAGCGTGACCGCGACCAGCGACGAGGAGCAGGCGGTGTCCACGACGAAGCTCGGACCGCGCAGGTCGAGCAGATACGAGAGCCGGTTGGCCGCGATGCTGTGCGCCGTACCGGGCGCGCTGTACGCGCTGATCGCGCCGGGATCCGCGAGCTGCAGCGTCATGTAGTCGCTGGCGTGCAACCCGACGAAGACCCCGGTGTCGACCTCCTGAAGGCGCTCGGCGGGCAGCCCCGCGTCCTCCACGGCCTCCCACGCCACCTCGAGGAGCAGCCGCTGCTGCGGATCCATCCGGCTGGCCTCGGCCGCCGAGATCCCGAAGAACTCCGCGTCGAAACCGTCGATCTGCTCCAGCAGCGCAGCCCAGCGCCCGTCGTCGGCGCTGCGAGCGGCGGGGCGCGGGCGGCGGCCGTCGACGCTGGAGACCAGCGGGCTCACGGCGTCCCCGCCGTCGCAAAGAAGCCTCCAGAAGGCGTCGAGGTCCTCGACATCGCCAGGCAGGCGCACGCCGGCGCCGATGACCGCGATGCCTTCGCGGCGGGCGTGGTCCGCCGCCTGGAGCTGCGCACGCGCATCGCGCAGCCCGCGCAGCGCGTCCTCGAGCAGCTTTCGCCGATTCTCGGGCTCCCGCTCGCTCATAGCGCGTCGACCCCCCCGAGTGCTTCGAGCTCGGCCGCGATCTGCGCCTCGAGGTCGTCCTCGTCCATGTCGGCGATGTGCGCGTGCTCGTCGACAGCGGGCGCCTGACGACCGGAGGACTCCGGCGCGGGCTGGCTCTCCGGCTCCGTCTCGAGCTCACGTTCGAGCGTCTCCAGCAGCCGATCGGTGAGTGCGTCCGCGGTTGGGTGAGCGAAGAAGATCGTTGCCGGAAGCCGCTCGCCGAACGCGACCTGGAGCCGGTCGCGCAGCTCGATCGCCATCAGCGAGTCCAGACCGAGGTCCTGGAAGGATCTCGCCGTGTCGATGGCCGCGACGTCGATGCGCAGGACGGTCTCGATCTGCTCGACGAGGAAGCCTCGGATCGCCCGCCGGCGCTCCGCGGTCGTGGCGCGCGCGAGGATCGCGCTCCGCGCCGAGCCGGCGCTGTCGCCGGCAGGCACCAGCCCCGCGTAGAGCTGGCGCGCGGCGGGCCCCGCCGTTACACGTGTCAGAGCCTGCATTTCGAATGCCGACGCGACGAGCTGCGGCCGGCCGCTGCGCACGGCCTCGTCAAGCAGCGCCAGCGCCGTCGTCGGCTGCAACGGGGGCACGCCCGACGTGGCGAGGCGGTCGAGGCTGCCGGCCTGCACGGCGAGCCCCGATCCGGCCCACGGGCCGTAATCGAGCGCAACGGCGGGCAGCCCGAGCGCGGCGCGATGACAGGCGAGCGCATCGAGGAAGCTGTTCGCCGCCGCGTAGGCGGCCTGTCCAGAGGGGCCGACGAGCCCGGCGAGGGACGAGACCAGCACGAAGAGCTCGAGGGGCTGGTCGCGCGTGAGCCGGTGCAGGTTCCAGGCGCCGCTCGCCTTGCCCGCGAGCGCCCGGCGCACGAGGTCGTCGTCGAGATCGCCGAGGAGGGCATCCTCCAGGACACCGGCGGCATGCACGACGCCGCCCAGCGCGGGATGCTCGGTACCGAGTCCCTGAAGCGCGGAGTCCAGCTGCGCCGCGTCGGCGATGTCAGCTTGCGCGCACCGGACCCCGACACCCAACAGCCGCAGGGGCTCGAGTGCCTGCAGCGTCTCGGACTCAGGCGCGCTGCGGCCGAGGAGCAGCAGGTGACGCGCCCCGCGGTCGGCGAGCCAGCGCGCAACGTGCTGCCCGAGCGCGCCCAGTCCGCCCGTGACGAGGTACGTCCGATCCGGACGCAGGCGCAGGGCCGGGCCGAGCGAGCGGGGCGCGAGGGGGGCGAGCGTCGGCGCGGTCAGCCCGTCCCGGCGCAGGGCGAGCTGGCAGGGAGGATCGGCGGCTCGCAGCGCCGTCGCAAGCACGTCGAGTCCTGCGTCGTCCGGAGATCCGTCGAGGTCGACGAGCGAGCAGGGAAGCTCCGTCAGCTCGTTGGCGACGACGCGGCCGAGGCCCCACAATGTTCCGCCGGCGAGCGCCGAAGCGTCCGGTGCGCTGCCGGCCTGCGTCGAGGCGGTCAGCAGCCACAGGCGCGGCGCGTTTTTGTCCCAGGAGCGGCGGGCGAGCGTCTGCACGAGGTGCAGCGCGCGCAACGCCGTACGTTCGACGCCGTCTTCAGCGCCGCCGTCGCCGCCCGCGGCGGCGCGCGCGTCGATCACGCCGTGCAGCGGCGCGCCGAGCGCCTCGGCCTCGGAGAGCAGCGCGTCGTATTCGACCCTGCCGTCGACGTCGTCGGGGGCTGCGACGAGGCAGCGGTCGCCCGCGTTCGTCAGCCGGCGTGCCAGCGCGCGGCCGACGCGGGCGTCGTCGGCGTCGTCGTCGGCGAGCACGAGCCAGCTCACGGGAGCGAGCGTGGCCGGAACGGCGGCGACCGGATTCCAGCGCAGCTCGTACAGCCCGCCCTCTTCGGCCGCGCGCGGCGGATGCACGAACTGCACGCGCAGCCCCGACGCCATCCAGATGACCGTGCCGTCGTCGTCGAGGATGCTGACGTCGGCGACGATCCCATCCTCGGTGACGTCGACGGCGCGCGCATGACACCAGCCGGTCCGAAGCGGTGCACCGTCACGCGGCGTCCAGACATGCTTCACGCCCGCGGGCAGCGGCAGCGAACCGTTGCCGTGCTGTCCCGCGGTTGCGGCAACCGTGTGCAGGCAGACGTCGAGCAGCGCGGGATGCAGCGGCGCGAGCTGCGGCCCCGTTCCCTCGAGGGGAAGCGGGAGGCGCACGCGCGCGAACGCCTCGCCGGCGCCGGCGCGCAGCTCGGTCAGCCCGCGGAAGCGTTCGCCGTACTGCAGGCCGGCGCTTTCCAGCCGGGCATACAGCTCGTCGATCGCGACGCTCTCGCGGCAGCGCGCGGCGAGTTCGTCGATCGTCCGCTTCCCGGGACGTTCCGCCGCACGCGCCGGGCGTAGCGCCCCGTCGACATGGGTGACGGGGCGCCCGCCCGCCGGCAGCGAGCAGATCGTGAAGCTGTGACGGCCGTCGCCGGCCGGGCGCAGCGCAAGCTGCAGCTCCTCGTCGGCGGCCTCGCGCGGCTCGCACGGATGCGCGAACGTCACGTCCTCGAGGACCACCGCGCTGGGCGCAGCACCCTGCCCAGCGGCCTGCTGGACGGCCGTCAGCCAGTACGCCGCCGGAACGAGCGCGACGCCGTCGACGACGTGGTCGGCGAGCTCGGGCGCACCGGCCAGGTCCAGCCGCAGCGTCCAGAGCTCGAGCGTCGGGTCGGCGCTGACACGGATTCGGCGAGCGAGAAGGCCGGGCCCGTCCGATGCGGCCGTCGGACCGGTCATGGAGGACGCGCCGGCGGCGCCCAGCCGCGGCCTGGCCCGCTCGAAGCGGCGGTGCTCCCAGCCATGCGGGGGAAGCTCCGCGTGGGGTGCGCCGTCGGCGTGCAGCGCGTGCCAGTCGATGGGCACCCCGAGCGTGTAGAGGTCGCCGAGGCCGAGCAGCATGCCGCGCAGCTCGTCCTGATCGCGGCGCAGCGAGCCGACGACCGCTGCCTCGCTGCCGGCCTTCGTGACGATGTCGGCGATCGAGCGCGCGAGCACGGGATGCGGCGCGACCTCGACGAAGACGTCGTGGCCGTCCTCGAGCAGGCGCTCGACCGCGGTGGAGAACCGGACCGTCGCGCGGAGGTTGGTCTCCCAGTAGGCGGCGTCGAACTGCGAGCCGACGATCGGTGCGCCGGTCACGGTCGAGTAGATCGGCGTTCCCGCCTCGCGCGGCGCGAGTTCGTGCAGTGCGGCGCGCAGGCGTGGCTGCAGCGGCTCCACCTGAGGGCCGTGGGCGGCGAAGTCGACCGCGATCCGGCGCGCGAAGTCGCCTCGCGCCTCGAGCGTGCCGACGATGTCGTCGATCGCGGCGGTCGTCCCCGAGAGGACGGTCGTGCGCGGCCCGTTCGCGGCGGCGATCGCGAGCTCGTGCTCGCGGCCGCGCGTGACTTCGGCCGCCTCCGCAACTCCGAGCTCGACGAGCGCCAGCCCGCCTGCTCCCGAGATCTCGGTCAGCAGCCGGCTGCGCTCGCAGACGACGCGCGCCGCCTCGTCGAGCGAGAGCGCGCCGGCGACGTGAGCCGCGGCGATCTCGCCCATGCTGTGTCCGACGACCGCCGCCGGCTCGATGCCCCATGCCCGCCAGGTTTCGGCGAGCGCGACCTGGATCGCGAACAGCGCCGGCTGAACATGCGCGGTCCCATCTGCGACGAGGCCGGCCTCATCGCTCCAGAGCGAGTGGCCCAGGCAGCGCGCGATGGCTGCGTCGCTGCGCTGGATCGCCTCGCGGAAGGCCGGTACCGTCGCGGCCAGCGAACGTCCCATGCCGGCCCACTGCGAGCCCTGCCCGGGAAAGACGAGCACCGGTCGCGGCGCTCGTCGCCTCGTCGGGCGCGGGCCGCAGAGCCCCGCTGCGCGCCCACCGCTCGCGACCGCGGTCATGGCGGTCGCAAGCTCGCTCGCGTCGTCTGCCACGACTGCGGCACGGTGCGCGCGGTGGTCGGCGCGCAGCGCCGCCGCGGCGGCCGCGCCGGCCAGCCATCCGTTCTCAGGATCGGCGTTGCGCGCCAGCGTTGCCCAACCGCTTGCGCGCCGTCCGAGCGCGGCCTGCGTGTGGGCTGCGATCGGCAGCAGCTGCGGCAGGTGTTCGGTCCCGGCGGGCGAGCCGGCCCGCGCGAGGGGCGCGGCGGACAGGACGAGGTGCGAGTTCGTGCCGCCGAACCCGAACGAACTCACGCCCGCGAGTGCGACGTGGTCACGCTCGGGCCACGGCTCGAGCGCACTCTGAACGCAGACGGGCAGCCGCTCGAGGCCGAGCATCGGGTTCGGCTGCTCGAAGTGGACCGTCGCCGGGATCTTGCCGTGGTGGAGCGCGAGCGTGGCCTTGATCAGGCCGGCGACGCCGGCGGCGGCTTCGAGGTGCCCGATGTTCGACTTCGCCGAGCCGACGCGCAGCGGGCGCGACGGCGGACGACCGTCGCCGAGCACGGACGCGAGCGCGTTCACCTCGATCGGGTCCCCGACGGCGGTGCCCGTGCCGTGCGCCTCGACGTACTCCACCTCGGCGGGGTCGACGCCGGCGGCGCGATAGGCGGCACGGAGCACGGCCTCCTGCGCTGGTCCGTTCGGGGCGGTGAGGCCGTTCGTGCGGCCGTCCTGGTTGACGGCGCTGCCGAGTGCGACGGCGTAGATCCGATCGCCGTCGTCGATCGCGCGGGCCAGCGGCTTGAGTACGACGACGCCGGCGCCCTCGCTGCGAACGTAGCCGTTCGCGCGCTGGTCGAACGGCTTGCAGCGACCGTCCGGGGCCATGAGCCCGCCCTTGCTGAAGCTCATCGCGATGGCCGGGTTCGTGATGACGTTGACGCCGCCGGCGAGCGCAAGCTCCGCCTCGCCGCTGCGCAGCGCCTGGCATGCAAGGTGGATGCTCACGAGCGACGACGAGCAGGCGGTGTCGACGACGACGCTCGGCCCCCGGAGGTCCAGCGCATAGGACAGCCGGTTGGCGACGATGCTCAAGCCGATGCCGGTCCCGTCGTAGGTCTCGCGCCGCTCCGGGGCGTCGGTGAGTACCGCCGCCCCGTGGTCGTACGTCGCGACGCCCATGTAGACGCTGGTGCCGGTACCCGACAGCCTGCTCGCCGGAATGCCGGCGTCCTCGAGCGCCTCCCAGGCGACCTCTAGCACGATCCGCTGCTGCGGATCCATCCGTTCCGCCTCGCGCGGCGCGATCCCGAAGAAGTCTGCGTCGAAGCCGTCGACGGAGTCGAGGAACCCGCCCCAGCGGGTGTTCATCTTGCCCGCCACGGACGGATCGGGGTCGTACAGAGCGCCAGCGTTCCAGCGGTCCGGCGGCACCTCTCGTATCGCGTCCACACCGTCGCAGAGGAGCTGCCAGAACTGGCCGGGGCCGCTCGCGCCGGGAAGCCGACAGCCGATTCCGACGATCGCGATCGGCGCGGTCATCGCCTGCTCTGCCCGGGCACGGGGAGCGAGCCGCCGGCGCGGGCCAGCTCTTGGGCGACGAAGCCGGCAGCGCCGTCGATGGTCGGATAGTCGAAGACGAGCGTCGGCGGCAGCATCAGACTCGTGAAGCGCTGCAGGTCGTCGGACAGCTCGACGGCCTGCATCGACGACAGCCCGAGATCCGAGAAGGCGATGTCCGATCGCACCAACGCGATGTCGATCGCGAGCGTCTCGGCCACGCGCTCGACGAGCCAGTCTGCAATCTGATCTCGCTCGCGCATCAACGGGCTCCTTGCAGCTCGACGACGGCCGACGCGCGCGCGCGCCGCAGCTCGCCGCGCTCGAACGCGGCGCGGCAGGCGCCGCGCTGGAGCTTGCCGCTGGAGGTCTTCGGGATCGATCGCCGGTCCACGAGCACGACCTCGTCGACGGAGATCCCGTGCTCGGCCGAGACGGCCGCCCGCACCCGGCGCGCGATGTCGTCGAGGCTTACGCCGACGCGATCGTGCTCGGGCTGCAGCGCCGCGACGACGATGACCTGCTCGCGGGCGTCGCGCTCGAGCGCGAACGCCACGCAGTCGTGCTCGAGCATCGCGTCGTGCGCCGTTCCTGCAGTCGCCTCGATGTCCTGCGGATAGTGGTTGCGGCCACCCACGATGAGGATGTCCTTGAGCCGGCCCGTGATGAAGAGCTGGTCGTCGTGGATGAAGCCGAGGTCGCCGGTGCGCAGGAACGGACCGTCGCCGCTGTCCTCGAGCCGCGCGCCGAAGACGTGCTCGCTCTCCTCGGGCCGCTTCCAGTACCCGGCGCAGATGTCCGGGCCGGCCAGCCAGATCTCCCCGACGTGCGTTCGGCCGGACCGCCGCCGCGTGACGGGGTCGACGATCTCGACGCGGCGGTGCAGGCGCTCGATGCCGCAGCCGACGAGCGTCTGCTCGCCGCCGGGTGCGACGCGTCCCTCCTGTAGCGCGCTGCTTCGCAACGTCAGCCGCGGCGCGCCGGCCCGCGGCTCGACCGCGGTCGCCATCAGCGTGCATTCCGCCAGCCCGTAGCACGGAAACCATGACCGTGCATCGAAGCCGTGGGGACCGAACGCCTCGGCGAACGCGTCCAGGGTCCGCGCTCGCACCGGCTCAGCCCCGCTGAACGCGACACGCCAGCTGCTCACGTCGAGCTGCTCACGCTCGTGCGGAGGGATCCGGCGCACGCACAGCGCGTAGCCGAAGTCGGGCGCGCCGCAGACCGTGGCGCCGTAGCGCGTGATGGCGCGCAGCCAGCGCTCTGGCCGCTGGACGAAGGAGAGCGGTGGCATGAGCACAGCCTCGAAGCCGGCGTACAACGCCGGAAAGACCGTGCCGATGAGGCCCATGTCGTGAAACAGCGGCAACCAGCTCACCGCGACGTCATCGGGCCCCAAGACCCACGATGTCGCGATCAGCTCCTCGTTATGCATGAGCGCGTCATGCGTGACGACGACTCCCTTCGGGGTCGAGGTCGACCCCGAGGTGTATTGCAGGAACGACACGTCATCGGGCCGGACCGGCTGTTCGCGAAACTCCGCAGCTCGTTCCACCGCAATTCGGTCGACAGCGATCCACTCAGGGTTTGCCAGCTCGGGAGCGGCCGCGACGATGCGATCGCGGGAGTCCGCGGAGTTCGTGGTCACGATCGCGCGGGCGCTGCAGTCCGCAACGATCGCGCGCAGGGTGGCGACGCGTTTGCCCGGGCCGGGGAACGGAGGGGCGGCGGGTACCGCGATCACCCCTGCCAGCTGACATCCCATGAACGCGCGGATGAACTCGATCGAGTCGTTGGCGAGTATCACCGCCCTGTCGCCGGGATCGAGGCGTTGCTGCAAGCGGGCGGCGACGGCCCGAGCTTCCAGATAAATGCCTTCAAACGTGAGTGTCCGCGTCTCCTCGCAGCCGTCAGCCAGGTATCTGTATGCGGGCTTAGCGCCCAACGCGCTGGCCTGTGAGCGCAGCAGCGAGGCCATCGTCGGTGCTTTCGGAGTGGTCGACAACTCGATCCTCTGTGTCGGTGAACGTGGCTATTGGCGAAGAAGAGGGCTTCGCGGTAGATCTGATACAGGTGTTCACATCCATGCGCCCGATGTGGAGCGTGCGTGCTCAACCGGAACGGAGGTTCCTCTACAGCTGGGCCGCGTTCTGTGACAGAGGTCTCACACGGCGCCGCAGCAGCTCTGAGCACCGTCCCGCCTCTAGCGGGGTGCCAGCTGTGGACGCTGGCGGAGCGTCGGAGTCGTGTGCGACGTCTCCTGCGCGCCCGGTGTGGTCACTGCGTGCCACTCACGTCACGTTTGTCAATAAAGTAGACCGTGCGTGAAGATGTAGTACCGCGAAATAGTTCAGTGGAGGCCGCATGGTTGAGCGGCTGTCGCTTCGACCGCGAGTTCGCCCACACGTTCGGCGGCGACGAGCACCCACGTGCCGGCACGTGCTGCTCACGTGCCGCGAGGCAGCTGTATCAAGCACGGCCCGCGGCCCTCTATAGCCATGACGCCATCCGTTGGGACGTTCGCCGCGTCCCGAGCCGCGACCAAGGACCGACACCCCACCTTCATGTACGACAACCGATCGGCGGAGCTCGTGCCCGATCCGCCTGTGACCTCGATGCCCGCAGGCGGATCCCGCGCTCCGCTCACGCTGGGGTTGTTCGGCGGACTACAGATCAAGCTCGACGGCGAGGACCTCGCCGAGCGGCTCCCCGGCCGGCAGGGCCGCATGCTCGTGGCGTACCTCGCGCTGCACCAGGATCGCCCGGTCAGCCGCGACGAGCTGCTCGACGTCCTCTGGCCCTCGCAGCCGCCGGCCTCTCCGGAAGCCGCGCTGAGCAGCGTGCTGGCGAAGGTCCGGCGGGCGCTCGGGCGGGGCGTGATCACGGGTCGCCAGGCGCTCTTCCTGCAGCTCGAGCCCGGCGACTACGTCGACGTCAAGGCCGTCGGCGAGCAGACCGAGCGCGCCGAGCACGCGGTCGCCGATCGCGATCCCGTCGCCGCGCTGGAGGACGCGCAGGCCGTCCTGGACGTGCTCGCGCTGCCGCTGCTGCCCGACCTCGACGGTG
>Ga0307502_10000058_pt1 | contig 29190 bp, 17 predicted proteins | sample 16_S_MG_FD_201364 | JGI IMG/M metagenome (GOLD analysis project Ga0307502, IMG submission 201364) | Soil microbial communities from Populus trichocarpa stands in riparian zone in the Pacific Northwest, United States - 16_S | ecosystem: Environmental > Terrestrial > Soil > Riparian zone > Trees... | reverse complement strand
GAGTGCACCCCGTGCCCCTGCACAGTGAACGCCGACTCGGAGACGACGTTCACGCGAAGTCGGTCACGCACGGGCGGCCTGCTCGTCGACGCAGCCGAAGTACCCCGCGACCAGCGCCTCGTGTTGACGCTCGACGGAGAACCGCGCGGCGTACCGCTTCCCATCACGCCGAGCGAAGCCCGGCTCGGCACTTCGCTCGGCCATCGTCTTCATGGCACCCGCGAGCGCTGTCGAGTGTGGAGTGGTGACGAGGATGGTCGACCCCGTTGCCAGGTCCCCGGCCAGTTCGTCGTCCACCATGACCAGCGGCACGCCGGCATGCGCGGCCTCGTGGAGCACCAGCCCCTGGGTGTCGGTGGTCGACGGGAAGACGAAGATATCCGCTGCCGCGTAGTAACCGCCGACCGCGCTCCTGGCGATCTCCCCGACCACGTCGACACCGTGACCACGCATCATGCGCAGGCGCCGGCGCAACCCTCGCGCGCAGGTGTGGTCGCCGACGAGCACGAGTGTCGCGTCCGGCAGATCCGCGCGCAGCCTGAGAAAGGCGTCCAGCAGGAGATCGATGCCTTTCTCAGGCGCGATCCGGCCCACGTACAGAATGACCGGGCGCGTCCACCGGAAACCAGGAAGCGGTGTCGCCGGCAGTATCGGATCGGCACCCGTCGGCAGCGTCAGTACGGGCGCACCTCCCGCCAGCGGCGCCACTCTCGTGTTGGTCTTCCGCGAGGGGGCGATGACCAGACTCGCGCTCCGCAGGATCGCCGCGCACACGGCGGTCGCCCTGCGCTCGCGCCACGTCGTTCCCGTCGGCATGTCAGGTGTTACCCGTCCGCACACCCTCCGTACCACCACTGCCCACAACGCCAACACCGGCGCGAGATGCCGGTAGTGCCGGACGTATCCGGTTAGATCCGTGTGCCACGTGACCACCAGTGGCACTCCGGCACGCCGGGCGATGTGGATGCCGAGCAGGCTGACCGGCCCGAAACCGTGCACGTGGACGAGATCCAACTCCATACAGGCGAGCTCGCGTGCACACCGCCGAAACCCCAACCCGGTGGCGACCGGCGGATGGATCCCGCGCACGCGCACCGATGACATCAGGAACTCTCGTCGGGTGAACCGGCCGGTCGGCCGTCCCCGCGGCGCCACCACCACGACCTCGTGGCCGTGCGCGGCGAGGTGCGCACGGAGTTGGCCGACCGCGATGGCGACGCCGTTCCTGCTGGGCGCGTAGCTGTCGGTGAAGAGCCCGACTCGTAGCCGCGGCCCCGTCGTCGACGTCATGGCGATCTCAACGCCGACCATGTCTTGGTGGCCGTCTCCCGTGCGTTCTTCTCGGCGTTCGCGTTCTCCCGCACGGCCCACCCGACGACGAGCAGGGCGAACGCGATCAGGAGGAGGTAACCGAGGAGGCCCCACGTCCGAGCGGCTCCAGCCGACCACAGGTTCAGGACCGCGCGGACTCCCAACACGACGGTTCCCGCCCAGATCAGCGCCACCAGCCCGAAGGTCAACACCACACTGGTCCGTCGCGCGTGCTTGGCGCCGATTACGCTCTGGCCCAACAGGAGCGGCGGATCGAACTTCTCGTTGATCCGCTCCTCGACCGCCTGCCGGTGACCGCTGTGCAGTCCGGCGTCCGTGTAGATCTGGATCATGTAGAGCACGATGATGACCACTGCGAGCGGCAGCCCCACCAGCACGGACGGCTGATCCTGGAAGAGGCCCAGGGTGAGCCCCGCGCCGACCAGGGTGCCGGCCACGGCGACGAACCGTTCCGCCGCGGCATGCCGTTCCGCCGCGGCATGCCGTTCCGCCGCGGCATGCCGTTCCGCCGCGGCATGCCGTTCCGCGATCGAGTCGCCCAGCCTGCTGGCCTCGTCGAGAAGTGCCTGCAGGGTGACCTTCTCGCGCTCCTCCGGGCTCATACCGCCATCGTATGGCTCGGGATCTTGGCGGCCCTCGGCGGGAACAGAAGATTCCATCCTGTCGAGAAACCGTGACATGGAGCGGACGGCACGCTCGGTGAGGCGGGCCGGCCTGTCGGGCGTTGGACGGACCGGCTCCAGACCGCGCGGTTGCGTGCCTTCGTCGGGCGGAAGGAGGAGCTGGCCGTCTTCGACGAGGCGCTCTGCGACGGTGGGTGCTCTTCGCGCACGGACCGGGCGGGGTCGGGAGTCGGCGTTGCTGAGCTCGGTCGCCCACAGCAGGCCGACGAGCCCACAACCGGCGAGCCCGGTCAGGGCGAGGGTCACGTAGACCACCGCAGCGACAGCGGTGCGTGGAAACGCTGGAGCACGTCGTCGGGGGTCATCGGTACTCCTTCCCGCAGATCTGGGCATACGCGTCGAGCGGCAGGTCCTCGAGGTAGAACAGCAGCAACACCTCACGCTCCCGGATCGGCAACCCCGTGAGGGCGTCCGATGGTCTCCCGGTCGACAATGGACTGCGCCTCGTCCGGGCCGGGCACGTCGGGCGGTTCGGGCTCCGGCCGGGCGTAGTCGTCCCGCAGCCGGCTGGTCACGGCCCGACGGGCGATCGTGAACAACCACGGCGCGAACCGGTCGGGCTGCCGCAGTTTCGGCAGTCCTCTGAACACCGCCAGCCACACCGCCAGCCACACCGCCAGCCACACCTCCCGCACGACGTCGTCGTCCGGGCCGGCGAGCATCCGCGGATGTACCGCTCGACCGCGCTGTGCCAGCTCCGCACCAGCTCGGACGATGCCTCCCGCTCCCCCGAGCTGGCAGCGGACGATCCGCAACTCATCGCTCATCCACCCTCCTCCACTGGTTCAGTCGCCGAACAGACCGGGAAGGTTCATCAGAGGCCTTCGGTCAGTTCTCGGATCTCGACGGTGTCACGTGGTTGCGGGACCGTGCCGGCAGCGGCGCGATCCAACGCCTCGACGATCCACCTGTCGAAAGGGGTGTCCAGTACCTCGGCGGCGCGGCGCCACCTCGCCACCCGATCCGCGCCGACGCTGACCTTGGGTAGCACCGGCTGCTGGGGCGCCGCCGGCCCGCTTCGACTTCGCTGCAGTTCTCGTCTGAGCACATTGCGGGACCACCTGTCACGTTCCGCCGCGTCCAGCCAGCGGTCCTGCTCCTCCGACGGCAGGGACGCCACCTCCGCGTGATGCTGGAAGCTCAGACCGCGCCGCCGACGCCAGGACGCGAAGCTGCGCGCGACCCACGCGTAGTTGCGCAGGGTCTGGTAGTCCAGACCGGCAGTGTCCACCGCACGCCGGTACCGGTCCGCGTACCTGTCCTGCCCGTAAACCAGCCAGTCGCCCAGATACCAGGCGGACGAGCTCACGATCGTCGCGATCTGCCGCCCGGCCCGTTCCCAGCTCTCGTAGGTGACCTCCGCGGGGAACGTCAACCCCACGGGCGTTGTCATGATCTTGGTGGGTGCCGCCGCCTCCTTGCCCATCGGCGCGTTCTGGTTGCCGTGCACCTTTCCCATGTTTGTTCGCGATCCCCCTTCGCGTCGGACTTCTCGTCCTCGCCCAGTCGAGTGGCGTCGCGACGGTAACGGCCCCCGCTACTTGTCCAGAACTCAACGGCTACTCGCTGGACTCATCGTCAGACGATGCGCGTCAACCGCATTGTGCGTCTTAATGACAGATGAATGAGAGGCAACCCGTGATAAACCTGGACGGCAACAACTGGGGGCCGCCTCACGGTCGGGGCGATTGGCACAAAGGGGATGACTGGGTGGAGTTTCACATTCTCGGACCTCTCGAACTGCGTGCGGACGGGAGGGTGGTACGTGTTGCCGGTGCGCGCCAGCGGCGGCTACTGGCCCTGTTACTGCTCAATGCCAATCAGGTCGTGCCGGTGGAGCGGATCGAGGACGAGCTGTGGACCGAGCCACCGCGATCGGTTCGACAGCAGATCCACAACGCCGTCGGCAGCCTGCGGAGCACGGTGGCCACCGCGGCGGAGCCGTTCCCGATCTCCCGGACCGAGGTGGGTTACCAGCTGCACGTGTCGCCGGAATCCGTTGACCTGACCCATTTCCACCGGCTGGTCGGCGAGGCGGCGCGCGTGGCAGCCGACCGGCCGCAGGAAGCGATTCGGCTCTACGAGGCCGCATTGACCCTCTGGCGGGGCGACGCGCTCGCCGGACTGCACGGGAAGACGATCGGCCCGGCCGCGGCCGGGCTCGACGAACAACGCATGGCAGCCGTCGAAGAACTCGCCGAGCTGCGCCTGGCCACCGGCGAGGCGACCACCCGGATCGCGGAGCTGAGCAGGCTCGTCGCCGACCACCCGCTCCGGGAAACCCTACGGGGCCACCTGATGCGCGCTCTGCACCACAGCGGGCGGCAGGCGGAGGCGCTCGCCGTGTACGAAGACGGCCGGCGGCTGCTTGCGGACGAGCTCGGTCTGGGTCCCAGTCAGGATCTGCGCGAGATCCACGCCGCCATCCTCGCCGACGACAGCACTCGGACCGCGAAACCACCCGCCGAGCCCGTCGTCGAGCATCTCGGGCGGTCCTTTCTGCCACGCAGTGTCGGCGACTTCTCCGGCCGCGAAGCCGTACTGGACCAGATGTTCGCGACGAGCGAAAACCGTCGCCGGGAGGCACCGGTGGTGTTCGCGGTGGACGGCATGGGTGGCGTCGGCAAGACCGCGCTCGCCGTGCGTTTCGGTCATCTCATGGCCGCGAACCACCCGGACGGCCAATATTTCATCGACCTGCACGGCGTCAGCGCCGACCGCGAGCCGCTCACCGCCGACCAGGCGCTGGCCGCCCTGTTGCGGGACAGCGGGGTCCCCGACGACCGGATACCGGACGGCGTTGACGGCCGCAGCACGTTGTGGCGGGCTCGCACGGCCGGCAAACGTGTGTTGCTGGTCCTCGACAACGCGGCGGACGCGGCACAGGTGCGTCCTCTGCTTCCCGGCACCGAGGACGCCCTGGTCGTGGTCACCAGCCGGCACAAGCTCGCCGCGCTCGAGGGTGCGGTCCCGGTGGCCCTCGACGTCCTGCCCGTCCAGGAGGCCATCGCGTTGTTCTCTCGCATCGTGGGGGCGCCACGGGTCGACGGGGAGGCGGGCGCCGTGACCATAGTCGCCGAACGATGTGGACATCTGCCACTGGCCATCCGGATCGCCGCCTCCCGGATGCGCGACCGGCCTCAGTGGCGGGTCGGCGACCTGCTGGTGCAACTGACGCCCGGCGCGCGCCGCAACAGGTTCCTACACGTCGAGCGCCTCGGTGTGACCGCGATACTCGGGATGTCCTACCACCGCCTGTCGCGCAAGGCGCAACGCCTGTTCCGGCTGCTGAGCCTGTATCCCGGCACGAAGTTCGACGCGGGAGTCGCCGCGGCGTTGACTGGCTACCCCGTGCACGTCGCCGAGCAGTGCTTGGAAAGCCTGTTCGACGAGAACCTGGTCCTGCGCTGGGGCAGCGGTTGTTTCCGGTTCCACCCCATGATCCGCGACTGCGCCGACGAGATGCTGCTGGCGGACGCGGACGTCGCAGAACGTCTGGGGGCGTCCAGGCAGCTGGGCCGGTACCTGGCGCAGGTTGCTCGGAACAGGCCGGACGCCGCGCAGCTGTGTCCGGCTCCGCGTGAACCCCCGTCAGATGTCCCCGTCACGACCGCGCCGTGCGCCATGGAGTGAACGCGGTCAGAGCCGCGTGGCGATCAGCCGGATCGAGCCGTACTTGAACAACACGCGCAACGGCACGTTCACGCCGAGGTCGGCCGCCGCGGCACGCACCCGCATCGCGGCGATCGAGTCTCCACCCAGCTCGACGAACCCGTCGGTGACGCCGATGTCGTCCCGGCCCAGCACAGCACGCCACACCTCCAACAGGATCCGCTCCACCGGGCTGCCGGGCTCGGCCGTCGCCGAGACGGGTCCCGGTGCTGGGAGAGCGGTCCGGTCGACCTTGCCGCTCGGCCGCAGCGGTAGTTCCTCGAGCAGCACGACCGTGTTGGGCACCGCGTGGTCGGGTAGGCGTTCGGCGAGCCAGGCGCGGAGGTCGCCCCCACCGAGCCGAACGCCGTCGCGCAGCACCACGTACGCGTCGAGCCGCGTGACGGCGCCTCGCCCCACGTGGCACACGACCACGGCCTGGACGACCGCCGGGTGCTGGTGCAGCACCTCCTCGACCTCGCCGGGCTCCACCCGGAAGCCGCGGATCTTCACCTGCTCGTCCAGCCTGCCGGCGTAGTGGATCGACCCGTCGTCGAGGAACCGGACCAGGTCACCAGTGCGGTACACGCGTGCCACGGTCCCGTCGGGGAGCACGGTGGTCACGAACCGTCGTGCGGTGGCCTCGTCGTCACCGCCATACCCGCGGGACACCTGCACACCGGAGAGGCACAGCTCGCCCCGGCCACCCGGCGGGACGGGACGCAGGGCGTCGTCGAGCACCCAGGCACGCAGCCCGTCCAGCGGCCGCCCGATCGACGGTGTCCCACCCGTGATTCGCGCGGCGGTCGCCACGACGGTGCATTCCGTGGGGCCGTAGAGGTTGACCGCGCGAACACCGTCGAGCCCGGCGACGGACCGCCACAGCGCGGAGTCCACGTCCTCGGCCATCACGAAGAGGTGCGGCGGCAACGCGGTCAGCGTGCCCGGCAGCGTCAGCCAGGCACGCAGGTATGACGGCGTGCACATCAGGATGTCGACCCGTTCGCGGCGCAGGTGGTCGAGCAGGCCAACACCGTCTCGCATCGTCTCGGCCGACACGACACACGTCGTGTGGCCGGCGGCCAGTTGCAGCAAGGGGATGAGCGACGCGTCGAAACCGAACGAGGAGACGAACACCAACCGCTTGGTGCCGTCCGGCGGGTACACCGTCCTGGCCAGCTCGCGCTGCAGCCGGACCGCGGACCGGTGCTCGACGACGACCGGACGCGGCGTGCCGGTGGTGCCCGAGGTGAAGATCGCGTACGCCGCGTCGGCCGGCCGGACCTCCGGCAGGGGCGCGGCCGGGCTCTCGCCGACCCGCTCGACCACGACCATCACGCCCGCGCCCAGCGAACCGAGCAGCCGCTCGTCGGCCACGCCGCCGAGCAGCGCTTCGGGCCGCACGGCCGCCACCAGCTCCCGGAGCCGCCGCTCGGGGTGTGCCGGATCCACCGGCACGTAGACGGCGCCGGCCAGCAGCACCCCGGCGAACGCCACGACCGTCGACCGGCTCCGGCCGGCCAGCACCACGACCCGATCCTCGCGACCGATGCCCAGCCCGCCGAGGTGGCGCGCCAGCGCCGCCGCACGGGCACCCAGCTCGGCGAACGTGAGCTCACCGTCCGGCGCCGTGACGGCGACCTCGTCACGGTGTCGCGCGAAGGCGTCCAGCAGCAGGTCGGCCACCGTGCGCTCCTCCGCAGGGACATCGACACCGCTCCACCGCAGGAACAGGTCGCGCTCGCGCCCGCCAGCGAGCCGCACGTCGCCGCGAGCCGCCAGGCTGGTGAGGATCTCCACCACCGACTCCAGCAGCAACAGCTGGCTCGTCGCACCCGTCCGGGCCGCCACCGTCAGCACGACGCGCTCCGCCCCGGTCTCGCACCGGAGCACGGCGTCGGCCGGGCCCAGCGGTCCCGGCGACGTCTCGAAGGCCACGGCGCTGAAGCCGGGGGCCGGGTCCGTTCGGTGCCAGGCGCCACCGAGACCGGCGGTGACGGCGTCGACGAGCCCGGCGGCGTCGACCGGCAACGGGAGGGGCACGCCGATGTCGTGCCGTCCCCGCCAGGACACCGCCAGCACGGCGTCCTTCCCGTCCAGGTATCTGGACAGCGCCAACACCCAGACACCGAACACGAGGTCCTCCAACCCGCAGCCGTGCGCACCGGCCAGCGCGCGGACCGCGGCCAGGTCGCTGCCGCCGAGCTCGACGGTGCTCGGGCGCGTCGGGGACGGTCCGAGCGGCAGGTCAATCCCGCGAACCACGTCGGTCATGGCGCGACGTCCCCCTTCCGGCCGGGCCGCGCGACCAGCCGGACCGGCAGGGACTCGAAGCCCCGGACCAGGTTCGACCGGGAGCGACGCGCCGGTCCCGCGGGCCGCGCGCCCGAGATCCTCTTGATCAGCTCGTCGAAGAACACGGTGAGCTCGGTGGCGGTCAGCGGCGCGCCGAGGCACCGGTGCACCCCATGGGAGAACCCGATGTGCCGGTTGCGTTCGCGGCCGACGTCGAAGCCGTCCGGGTCGGCGAACACGCGCTCGTCGCGGTTGGCGGACGCCAGCCACACGGTCACGACGTCGCCCGGCTCGACCCGCTGCCCGCCGATCTCGACCGCACGTACTGCCGTCCGCATGACGTGCATGACCGGGCTCGTGTACCGCAGGATCTCCTGCACGGCCACGGGCAGCAGGCCGGGGTCCTCGGTCAGCCGTGTCCACTGGTCGGGATGGGCCATGAACGCGTGCAGCCCGCCGACCGCCGCGTGCCTCGTCGTCTCGTTGCCGCCGGAGATGATCCCGTCGCAGTTGAGGAACACCTCGTCATCGGTCAGCGGCGAGCCGGCCACCTCGGCGTTGACCAGCGCGGTGACGATGTCGTCCCGCGGCTCACGCCGTCTCCTGCGCACCAGGTCCTCGAAGTAGGTCAGGATGTCGGTGTGGGCCTCCAGCTTGGCCACCTCCTCGACCTCGTCGGTCGACGTCGAGCCCCACGCCACCACCGTGCGGTCGACCATGAAGTCCCAGTCCTCGCGCGGCACGCCGAGCATGTCGCAGATGACCGAGACCGGGAGCCGGGCGGCGACGTCCGTGAAGTCCACTTCGCCGGCGGCCACCGCCGCGTCGAGCGACTCGGCGACGGTGGTGCGCATGTTCGCCGCCAGCCGCCGGATCATCCGTGGCGTGAACGCCGAGCTGATCGCGCGCCGGACCTCCGCGTGCACGGGCGGGTCGGTCACGATCAGCATCTTGTTCGCCGCAGCGGCCGCGACCGCCTCGGGGTTGGAGTCCAGCCGCATCCCCAGTTCCGACGTGAACGCCTCCGTGTTCCTCAGTACCTCCTGGGCGAGGTCGTAGGTCATCACCGCCCAGAACGAGCTGCCGTCAGGACGTGCGTTGCGGTGGATGGGCGCCGTCGCGCGCAACCGGGCCCAGAGCGCCGTCGGGTCGCCGTCCCGGTAGAGGTACGGGTCGGCCAGGTCGACGGGCGGTACCTGCTCACCTGCGTGCGTCGAGGTCATCACGCTCCTCGTTCCCTTGCCAGAGTCCGCGCACCATGGCGTTGTCGCGCAGCACGTCGCGCAGCTCACCGGCCGCCTCGACCACACCGTCGGCGAGCACGAGGACGTGGCTGGCGCGTTCCAACGCGGCTCTGCGGTTCGACACGACCAGGCAGGTCGCGCCCTGCTCCGCCAGCTGTTCCCACAGCAGTCGCTCGGTCCGCCCGTCCAGCGCGCTGGACAGGTCGTCCACCACCAGCAGTTCGGCGCCACGAACGAGCATCCGGGCAGCCGCGACCCGGTGGAGCTGGCCGCCGGAGAGCTTCATGCCCTTCGGACCGACCACCGTGTCCAGACCGTCCGCCAGCGTGGGCACGTCCCGGTCGAACACCGCGGCACGCACCGCGGCGGCCACCTCGACCGGTCCGACCCGCTCCCCGAGCACGATGTTGTCGCGCACGGACACGCTCCACAAGCGCGGCACCTGCGCGGTGTACGCGCTGCGTGGTGGCACGAAGTGCGCGGCGGGATCGACGACCTCCTCGCCGTTCCACCGGATCGTTCCGTCCTGTTTGGGCAGCAGTCCCAGCACCGCGCGCAGCAGCGTGGTCTTGCCCGCGCCGACCGGACCGGTCACCACGACGAACCCGCCCCGCTCCAGCGTGAGGTCGACGTCGGCGACGCCACGCCCGGACGTCGGATGGCGGTAGGTCAGCCCCCGCACCTCGAGTGTCCGCAGTGGACCGGCCGGCGACGGCGGCCGCACCGGCTCCGGGCCGGGGAGGACCGAGTCCGGTGCGCCGTCGGCGGAGGTGACCTCGGCCAGCCTCCGCAGCGACTCACCCGCCTGCTTGTACTGGGTGAGGTTCTGGCTGAGCAGGACGGTGAAGTCGGTCGCCCAGCCGAGGTAGGCGACGAACAGCGCGAAGTCGCCGACGGTGAAGGTGCCGTCGCGGAAGCCGGCCGCGGCCAGCAGCAGCACCACGCCGGTCGCCAGGCTCGCCGTGTTGCTCCAGATCGACGCGAGCAGCACGTTGGTGAACAGCCGGCTGCGCATCGTGCTGCGCCGCCGCGACTCGTTCAGCTCGTGGAACCGGGTCATCACGCGGTCATGGGCGTTGGCCAGCTTGATCGGCTGGACCGAGTCGAACGCCTCCCGCAGGAAGGCCGTGACGTCGCCGTGCGCCTGGCGGCTGCGCCGGTGGTAGGTCTTGATCCGCTTGCTGGTCAGGTTGATCAGCAGGCCGGCGGCCACCATCGGCACGAGCACCACGAGCGTGATCCGCCAGGAGATGCTGGCCATCACGCCGATCGCGATGAGCGCCTGCGCGCCGACCCCGAACACCATGAGGCTGTAGACGATCGGGTCGGTCACCGCCGTGGTGTCCGTGGTGAGCCGGTTGACCACGTCGCCGACCGGCGCCCGGGAACCGAGGGCGCCCGGCCGGGTCAGCACGCGCCGGACCACGCCGCGGATCAGCAGCGACTGACCGGCCACGCCGCACGTCGCGTCGACCACGACGCAGGACAGCAGCGCGGTGACCCTGGCGAGCGCGGCACCGACCAGCAGCGCCAGCAACCACAGCACCCCGGACAGCGGCGTGCCCTGGTCGAGCCGGTCGAAGACCGCCTGCACCACGAGACCGGGGATCAGGGGGATGACGGCGCGGAACAGCTGCAGCAACGCGTCCAGCGCATAGCGTCCCGGCGCGTCCGCGACGATCTGCCAGAACACTCGTGCGCGGCTCATGCCGTGGCCTCCGCGAGCAGCCGGCTGTAGCGGGACGCCGGGTCGTCGACGAGGTCGCGGCGGACCCCGAACTCGAGCACCCGTCCGTCCTCGAGCACCGCGATCCGGTCGGCGCGTGCCACGGTGTCCAGCCGGTGGGCGATCAGGATGCCGGTCCGGCCGCTGAGCAGGCGGGTCACCGCTCCGCCGATGGCCTGCTCGGTGGCCGGGTCGAGCCGGGACGACGCCTCGTCCAGCACGACGATGTCCGGGTCCTGCAGGAACACCCGGGTGAACGCCAGCAGTTGCGCCTCGCCCGCGGACAACGAGTGCGAGCCGCCGGCGACCACCGTATCCAAGCCGTCGGGCAGCGTCGCATACCATCGCGCGAGGTCGAGCTCCGCGATCGCCCACTCGATCCGGCTGTCCGGCACGCCGGCGTCGAACATGGTGATGTTGTCCCGCACCGACGCGTGGAACACCTGCACGTCCTGCGTGACCACGCCGATCCGCGAGCGCAGGTCGGCGACCCTCAGCTCGCGGACGTCCACGTCGCCGAGCCGAACCGTGCCGCGGTCCACGTCGTACATGCGGCACAGGAGCCGCGCGATCGTGGTCTTGCCGCTACCGGTGCGGCCGAGCACGCCGAGCTTCTCCCCCGGCGCCAGGTCGAACGACACCTCGCGCAGGGTCGGCACTCCCTCGGTGTAGTCGAACGACACGGCCTCGAAGGCGACGCCGAGCACCCCTGGCGGGGTGTCGCGCGGACCGTCGGCGATGGCCGGCCGCCGCTGGTAGAGCTCCGAGATCCGCTGGTAGCCGGCGGCCGCGCTCTGCAACCGATCCAGCTGCAGGGTGATGCTGGTGAGGTTCTGCGCGAGCAATGTCGTGTAGTGGAAGCTCAGGTAGACGGTGCCCAGGGTCATCGAACCGCCCTGCAGCAGCACGGCCCCCAGGGTGAGCACGCCCGCCCCGGCCAGTGCGACGCCGACCTCGAGGGTGCTGGAGAAGTAGCGGGACGCCAGCTTGCTGGCACGCTGCCGGCGCAGCAGCTCGCGCAGGACGCCACCCAGCTCGCGCTCCACGTGCGGCCCGGCGCCGTTGGCGCGGATGTCCTCGGTGCTGGCGAGCCGCTCCTCCAGGAAGCCGGCCAGGTCGGCGCTGGTCTGCCGGACGGCGCGGAACCTGGGGATGACCAACGCCTGCAGCGGTCGCGCTATGACCAGTACGAGCAGGCTGAAAACCAGCAGCAGCAAGCCCATCCGCCAGTCCGCGACGAACGCGAGGCTCATGATGCCCAGCACGAGCGCGCACCGGCCCAGGATGCTGAACACGAAGCTGGAGAAGAAGTCGGCCAGCGTGGCGACGTCCCCGTCGACGCGCTCGACCAGTTCGCCCGGTGTGTGCGTGTGGTGGAAACCCATGTCCAGGCGCAGGCAGTGGTCGGCGAGGTCGGCGCGCAGCGCATTGGTCGCGACGAACCCCACGTCCTCGCTGAGATAGCTCGCAACCGTGGTGAGCCCCTGTTTCACCAGTGTCAGCACGATGAACACGACCGCGATCAACTGCAGCGCGGACAGCGGCGCACCGGCCAGCGCCTCGTCGATGAACTGGCGCAGCCACAACGGGTTCACCAGCTCCAGTCCGATGTAGCCGAACATCAGCATCGCCAGCGCACCCACCTTGAGCCCTTGCGGGCCGAGGTACGCGCGCAGCAGTGAGGTATTGGCACGCATGCGGCCTCAGGCCTCTGCCTGACGCGCCATCTGCTCGCGGACACTGCGTGGCCGCATGTCGGTCCACACCTCCTCGATGTGCGCCAGGCACTCCTCCTTCGTCCCGCTCTTGCCGCCGAGCGACCAGCCGGCGGGCAGCTCCCGGCCGCTGCGCCAGATCGAGTACTGCTCCTCGTGGTTGACCACCACGTCGAACAGCTCGACCTCGGTGTTCTCTGTGGACACTCGACTCCTCCTCGTTCGTCGTCAGACCAGGTCGTAGATGGACCGTGACGCGGAAGCCGCGGCCCAGTCCAGCAGGAACCTCATGTTGTTGGGGACGCTGTGGGCCATCAGGAAACGACGCTCCGGCTCCAGGTGCGCGGCCGTCGCCCGCCAGCACAGCGCCCGCGCGATGATCCCGATCGGCTGGGCGAGCCGGTACGCCTCCCGCAACTCCTCGGGTGCCGCGTAGGACTCCCAGCACCCGAGGAAGACGTCCAGCAACCGGTTGCGCACCTCAGCGGCGTCGGGATTGCGGAACCTGGCGCCGAACAAGAACATGCGCAGCGCGGCGAGCGGGTGGGCGACGACCGCCTCCGACCAGTCGTAGTACACCGGACCGGTCGGCGTGAACGCGATGTTCCCGTGCCAGAAGTCGATGTTCTGCACGGTCTCCGGCAGGCCGTACGCGGCGAGCCGGTCGCACACGTCGGGCAACCCCCGCGCGAACTCCAGCAGGCCGTCGTACTCCGCCGCGGTGACCCCGCCTTCCCGGTCGACGCGCAGGATCTCCCCGTCGGTCAACAGATCCTCGAACAACGCGGGAACCACCGCGAGCCGCCGGTCGGGACAGCCCAGCGCCACCAGCTCGTCGGCACGAGGGCCGGCCGCCCGCACCAGTTCCACGTACCGCCGCACCGCTCCGGCGAAGGCGTCGAACCGCTCGTCGGTCGGGACCATCTCCTCGTACGGGGAGAAGTCCGCCGTCAGCATCCAGTCACGGGCCCGGTCGACGGCCAGCACGGCGGGCACGTCATCGGGGAACCACACCGCCAGCGCCTCGGCCAGCGGCGGCTCGTGACCGAAGCACGGCACGACCGCCTTGAAGTAGGCGAACCCGGCCGAGGTGGGCACGCGCAGCGTGCAGGACCATGGGCGGGCGTACACCTGCTCGACCGGTCCGGTCACCGTACGGCCCAGGGCGGTCAGCCGTGCCCTGCACCATTCCGCGGCCTCGTCGTACCAGTCCTCGTGCGCCCACGGCAGGCGGCCGAGCGGGGTGGCGCCGCGTTTGCGTTCGGCGAACCAGTCCCGCAGCACGACGCGCTCCTCGGCGACGGCGAACGGGAGCGACTCGACGTCCGTGGGGTCGATCCAGCGTGCCCCGGCCGGCAGCGGCAGGTCCGGACCGCGGTGCCAGTGGCCGAAGACCTGCGGCGTGGCGGTGTCCCGGACGTCACCGAGCATGCGCACGCACCCCGTGGTGACGACGTCGAACCCCAGCCGGGCACGCAGGCCGGCGTTGATGTCGGCCGCGTCGGTGTGCTCGTGCGCGGGTAGCCGCCAGGCATCGCCGTCCGCGAGCACGACCACGCGGGTGCCGCCGGGGTCGGGGACGATGCTGAGGTGCCGCGGCCGGCCGGTCATCACGCGAGCCCTTCGAGTCTGGTGGCGAGCACGCGTCCGATCCGCGCCACCGCGTCGCCGCGGAGCATGGTGTCGTGCGTGGCCGCGATCCGGTGTTCCTCGACCCCGGCGGTGAACGGCTGCCACGCCGCCGCGGTCGGCGCGCCGACCGCGGCGCCCGCTGTCGCGGTGAACAGCAGCGCCTCGCCACGGAACCGCGCCGGCGAGAACGCCTGGACGAGCTTCGCGTTGTGCAGCGCGGCGTCCACCACTCCCGCCACGTGGCGGTCGTCGACCTCGCGGTGCTCGTCCCAGGCCGCACGGAGCAGCCCGATCGCCTCGGCTCGGGTGATCTTCGCGGGCAACGCGTCGGCCGCGACCGGATCCACACCGACCAGCAGCCTGCGCAACACCTGGTCCGCGACCCCAGCCGACCAGCCGGTGGCGGGGTCGGGCGGGTAGGCGTCGATCAGCACGAGGGTCGCGACCTCTGCTCCGGCCACACTGAGCCGGGAGGCGATGGCGTGGGCTATCACGCCGCCCATGGACCAGCCCAGCAGGTGGTAGGGACCCCTCGGCTGGCGTCGCAGAATCTCGGTCGCGTAGTCCTCGGCGAGGTCCTCGAGCCTGGCCGGGCGGTAGCCGGCGTTCTCGATCCTCCTCGCCTGCAGCGCGAGCACCGGACGGTCCTGGTCCACGTGCTGGAGCAGGCGCGCGTATGACCAACCGACGCCGATCACCGGGTGGACGCAGTACAGCGGCGCCCGAGACCCGCTCTCCCGCAACGGGAGCAGGACGTCGAACGCGGCCGAGGTGCCGCCGGCCCCCAGCCGGTCGGTCAGGCCGCGCACGGTGGGCGCGGCGAAGACTGTGGCGAGGTCGACCCCGGCGCCGAGGGTGTCGCGGATACGTGCGACCAGCCGGTTGGCCAGCAGCGAATGTCCACCCAGTTCGAAGAAGTCGTCGGTGAACCCCACGTCGGACACGCCGAGCACGTCGGCGAACAGACCTCGCAGCGCCTCCGCCAGCGGCGTGCCGAGGACTTGACCGCGGTCACTGCCGTGCACCCGCGGCTCGGGCAGCGCACGCCGGTCCACCTTGCCGCTGGTCAGCTTCGGCAGGGACGGCAGGACGACGAACACGTCCGGCACCGCGTACTCGGGCAGCAGGCGCAGCAGGTGCGCACGCAGTTCGGCCACCGGCAGGTCGGCACGGCGGGTGGCCACGTACCCGACGAGCCGCGCGGCCGTGCCGGTTCCGACCATGGTGACCACGGCCTCGGTGACCGCCGGGTGCGTGCGCAGGGAGCCCACCACCTCGCCCGGCTCCAGGCGCATGCCACGAACCTTGAGCTGGTCGTCGGTACGGCCGGCGAACAGGAGCTGCCCGTCGTGCCGCCACCGCGCGAGGTCACCGGTGCGGTACATCCGGTTCCCGGGCTCCCCGAAGGGATCGGGCACGAACCGGTCGGCCGTGCTGTCGGGCCGGCCGAGATAGCCGCGTGCGAGCTGGGCGCCGGCGAGGTAGAGCTCGCCGGCGACGCCGGGTGGCACCGGCTGGAGGTCCGCGTCCAGCACGTACATCCGGGTATTGCGCCCCGGGCGGCCGATCGGCACTGGCCGGTCCGCGGCCGACCGGCCCGGTTCACACGCCCACCACGACACCTCGACCGAGGCCTCGGTCGGGCCGTAGAGGTTGAGCACGGGGACCGGCAACACCCGCCGCAGCCTGTCGACCAGCTCGCCGGCGAGCGCCTCACCGGCACAGGCCACGAACCGCAGGGAGGTGCACTCGGCGACCCACGGCGCGTGGACGAACTCGGCCAGCATCGACGGCACGAAGTGGGCCACGGTCACCGCTTCGCGCCTGATCACCGCCGCCAGGTGCGCGGGGTCACGGTGACCGCCCGGCCGGACGAGCACCAGCCGGGCGCCACGGGTCAGTGGCGCGAAGATCTCCCAGACCGAGACGTCGAAGCTCACCGGCGTCCGCTGCAGCACCCGGTCGTCCGGTCCCAGCTCGTAACCCTCGGGCGCCCACCGCAGCCGGTTGGCGATGCCCGCGTGCGGCACGGCGACACCCTTGGGCCGGCCGGTCGAACCCGACGTGTAGATGACGTAGGCCGGGTTGCCCGGGGTCAGCGGCGCGGTCCGGTCCTCATCCACCGGGTCGGTCGCCGGCAGGTCGGCGAGCACGGCGCCGGTCCCCGGGTCGTCCAGCGCGATCGCCAGGTCCGACCAGCCGTCGGGCACCCGGAAGGTCCGGTTCGCCAGCAATGCGGCCGGTCTCGCCTCCCGCATGAGCACGTCGAGCCTGGCCACGGGCAGGTCGAGCTCAATCGGCAGGTAGGCGGCGCCGGCCTTGAGCACCGCGAGCATCGCGACGATCAGCTCGACGGACCGGGGCAGCGCGAGGGCCACCACGTCCTCCGGCCCGACCCGCCGGTCGATGAGCAACCACGCCAACCGGTTCGCGCGTGCGTTGAGCTCGCGGTAGGTCAGCCGCTCCTCGTCCAGCGACAGCGCGGGCGCGTCCGGTGTGCGCGCGACCTGTGCCTGGAAGAGGTCGACGAGCCCGGCCGGGGGGAACGCCCGCGCGGTGTCGTTCCACTGCCGGACGACGAGGTCGCGCTCCGCCGGGCCGAGCAGGTCGATCCGGCGCACGGGAGTCGAGGGGTGGTTGACCGCGGCGGTCAGCATTCGGAGGAACCGGTGTCCGAGATCGCGAACGGTCCGTTCGTCGAACAGGTCGGTGCGGTAGTCGATGGACACGTCCATGCCGGCTCGGCGGCCGTCCTCGGTCCGCTCGGTGGCCGAGACCGTGAGGTCGAACTTGGTGGTGTCGCCGCCGACCGACGCCGGCCGGCAGTCCAGTCCCGGGAGCTGGACGGCCGTGTCCTCGTTGGACTGCAGGACGAGCATCACCTGGAACAAGGGGTGTCTGGTGCTCGACCGCGCCGGACCGATGATCTCGACGAGACGTTCGAACGGCAGGTCCTGGTGGGCATAGCAAGCCAGATCCGTCTCCCGGACCCGATCGAGCAACCGGGTGAAGGTGGGGTCCCCGGACAGGTCGGTACGCAGCACCAGCGTGTTGACGAAGAACCCGACCAGGTCGTCGAGCGCGTGGTCGACGCGGCCCGCGACCGGCACGCCGATCGGGATGTCCTCGCCCGCGCCGGACCGGCTGAGCACGACGGCGAGTGCCGCGTGCAGGACCATGAACATGCTCGTCCCGGTGTCGCCGGCGAGCTTCGCCAAGCCGTCGTGCAGTCGCGTGTCGACGGTGAGGCTGACGCTGTCGCCGTTGTTCGTGCGTGCCGCAGACCGGGGCCGGTCCAGTGGCAGCTCCAGCTCGTCGGGCAGACCGGCGAGGGCAGCGGTCCAGAAGGCCGCCTGCCGCGCCGCGAGACTGTCCGGGTCGTCCTCCGCGCCGAGCAGTTCTCGTTGCCACAGCGCGTAGTCCGCGTACTGCACCGGCAGCGGCCGCCAGGCCGGCGGCGTGCCGCCGAGGCGTGCTCCGTAGGCGGTCGCCAGGTCCTGCGCCAGCGGCTGCAGTGACCAGCCGTCGCCCGCGACGTGGTGCAGGACGATCAACACGAGGTGATCGTCGGGCGACACGCGGAACACGTGCACACGCAACGGGCAGTCGGTCGCCAGGTCGAACGGGCGCCCGGCGGCCGCGCGCAGGGCCGCGGGGAGCTCCTCGTCGGTGGTGTCCGTGCGGTACAGCTGATCGCGGATGTCGACCTCGGCACGCACCAGCTGGTACGGCACACCGTCCACTTCGGGCAGCACAGTCCGCAGGACCTCGTGCCTCGCGAACAGGTCACCGACCGCCAGCGCCAACGCGTCGCCGTCGAGCGGGCCGCGGACCCGGAACGCCATGGGCAGGGTGTAGGCCTGGTTCAGGTCGCCGAGCTTGTTGAGCAACCACATCCGCTGCTGCGCGTGCGACAGCGGCAACCGGTCCGGCCGCCGCGCGGGGGTGAGGGCGGGCCGGTCGTTCCCGACTCCGGTCAGAAGCGTCGCCAGGCCGGCCGGTGTCGGGGCGTCGAACACGCCACGCACCTGTAGGTCGGCGTCGAACGCGGCCCGGATCCGGCTCACCAGCTTGGTCGCCAGCAGTGAATGGCCGCCAAGGTCGAAGAAGTCGTCGGCCGGCCCCACCTCCGGCACCTGGAGCACCTCGGCGAACAGCGTGCACAGCAGCTTCTCCTCCGCCGTCAGAGGTGCACGGGGCGCCGCGGCGGGTGCGGCCTCTGGCAGGCGCGTGAGGTCGAGCTTGTCGTTGGCGGTCAGCGGCAGCTCGTCGAGTGCGACGATCGTGGCCGGGACCATGAAGTCCGGCAACCGCGCCGCGAGCCGGCGCTTCAGCTCGGCCGGGATCACCTGCCGGCCGGCCTCCGGCACGACATACGCCGCCAGCCTCCGGTCGCCGGGCCGGTCCTCGCGGACCACCACCGCGACGCGGGCCAGGTCCGGCTGCGCGGCCAGAACTGCCTCGACCTCGCCGAGCTCGACGCGGAAGCCTCTGATCTTGACCTGCCGGTCGGCGCGCCCGACGAACTCCAGCTCACCCGCACCGGTCCAGCGGACGATGTCCCCGGACCGGTACATCCGCTCCCCCGGCGCACCGAGCGGGTCGGGCAGGAACCGCTCGGCGGTCAGCGCGGGTTGCCGGACGTAGCCGCGGGCGAGCTGGTCGCCCGCGATGTACAGCTCGCCGGGCACGCCCACCGGCACCGGCATCAGCGCCTCGTCCAGTACGCGGAGCCGGCAGTTGGGCAGCGGGCCACCGATCGGCGGGGTCGCCGGCCACGCGGCCACCGCCGCCGGCAACCGGTGCATGGTCACCGCGTGCGTCTCCGTGGGGCCGTAGGCGTTGCGGATGCGACGCCCCGGCTCCTGCTCGCAGAAGGCGCGGAGCCGCCGGCTGAGCGTCAACGCCTCGCCGCCCTGCATCAGGTCACGCAGGTGGGGCAGGGTCGAGCCGTCCGCCGCCGCGGCCTCGCACAGCGCCTCGACGACGAGGTTCGGCGCGCACAGCTCGTTGGCGCGGTTGCGGTCGAGCCAGCGAACGAGTGCCTTGGCGTCCTTGCGGACCTCGTCCGGGACGACGAGCACGGCCTTCCCGCAGATGAGCGCGGCGAGGATCTCCATGACCGACACGTCGAAACCGAACGACGCGAACTGGGCCACCCGCACATCGGTACCACCCGGCAGCAGCTCGGCGTGCCACCGGACCATGTTCACCAGGGAGCGGCCGTGCATCATCACGCCCTTGGGCCGGCCGGTCGAGCCGGACGTGTAGATCACGTAGGCCGGCTGCGCGGGCAGCACGGGCGCCGACCGTTCCGCGTCGGTGAGGTCGTGCCCCGGCTCGCCGTCCGCCGGAGACGGGGCACCCACCGCCGGCAGGTCGAGGCGCGGGACGCCGGGTGGGACGGCGATGTCCACGCCGTCGGCGACCACCACGAGCCGGGCGCCGGACTCGGTGAGCATGTACGCGACGCGGTCGGCGGGATAGCCGAGGTCCACCGGGAGGTAGGCGGCACCGGTCTTGAGCACGGCGAGCAGCGCGACCACCATGTCGACCGACCGGGGCATGACCAGTGCGACGACGTCCTCGGCGCCGATGCCCCCGCGGACGAGCAGCCGGGCCAGGCGGTTGGCCGCGCCGTTGAGCTCCGCGTAGGTCAGCTCGACACCCTCGTTGGCCACGGCCAGGGCCGCGGGCGTCCGCGCGACCTGTGCCTCGACCAGCGCGGCGGCCGTGGTGTCGGGGATGTGTCGCTCGGTCGCGTTCCAGTCGGCGAGCTGCCGCCGCTCCCGCGGCGAGAGCACGTCGACCTGCCCGATCCGGGTGTCGGGGGCCGCGGCGAACGCGCGGAGCAGGCGCAGGAGGTGTCCGACGAGGCTGCGGACGGTGCGCGCGTCGAACAGTTCCGTGGCGTACTCCACCACCGCGGCGACGCCGGCGGGCCGGCCGTCCTCGGTCCGCCGCTCCTTGAAGAAGAAGGCCAGGTCGAACTTCGCCACGCTGACGTCCACCGCTTCGAACGCGGTGGTGACCTCCGGTACGTCGAGGCCGAGGTTGACGTTGCTCTGCAACACCAACGACACCTGGAAGAGCGGGTGCCGGGCGAGCGACCGGCGGGGGTTGAGCCGTTCGACGAGCAGGTCGAACGGGACGTCCTGGTTCTCGTAGGCGGCCAGGTCCACGGCGCGGACCTGGCCGAGCAGGTCTCGGAAGGTCGGGTCGCCGGCGGTGTCGGTGCGCAACACCACGTTGTTGACGAAGAAGCCGACGAGACCGTCCAGCGCCTCGTCGGTGCGGCCGGCGATCGGGGTGCCCACCGGGATGTCGGTGCCCGCGCCCAGACGCGTGAGCAACGCGGCGAGCGCGGCGTGCAGGATCATGAACATGCTGACCCGGCTGTCCTTGGCGAGATCCGCGAGCGCGCGGTGCAGGTCCTCGTCGAGGTCGAACTCCACGTCCGCGCCCTGGTACGCGGTGACCCGTGGCCGGGGCCGGTCGGTGGGTAGGTTCAGCTCGACCGGCAGGTCGGCCAGCACACCATCCCAGTAGGACAGCTGCCTGCTGAAGAGGCTGTCGGGATCCTCGTCGCTACCGACGAGTTCCCTCTGCCACAACGAATAGTCCGCGTACTGGACGGGCAGCGGGTCGATGGCGGGTGTCCCGCCGGCGAGACGGGCGGCGTAGCAGCGGGAGAGGTCGCGCCTCAGCGGCTCCATCGACCACCCGTCCGCGACGACGTGGTGCATCACCAGCAGCAGGACGTGATGCTCCGGGCCGAGGACGAACAACCACGCCCGCAGCGGGAGGTCGACGGCCAGGTCGAAGCCGAGCCGGGCGGCGGCGTCGATCCGCTCTGCCAGCTCCGGCTCGGCGACGACGACCTCGGCCACCACCGGTCGAGCGAGCGCGGCATCGACGACCTGCTGGTGCGGCACGCCGTCCACGGCGGGGAACCGGGTGCGCAGGCTTTCGTGCCGGGCGACCAGGTCGCCGAGCGCGGCGTGCAACGCGGGCCGGTCCAGCGCGCCGGTCAGCCGCAGCGCCACCGGGATGTTGTAGGTCGGGCTCGGCCCTTCCACCTGGTTGAGGAACCACATCCGGCGCTGTGCGTAGGACAGTGGGACGCGGCCGGGCCGCGACACGGGCCGCAGCGGCGGACGCGCCGTTCTGGTGCGGTCCAACCGTTTCGCCAGGCCGGCCGGGGTGGGCGCCTCGAAGAAGTCGCGCACGGTGAGCTCGACTCCCATGGCCGCGCGCACCCTGCTGACCAACCGGGTGGCCAGCAGGGAATGGCCTCCCATCTGGAAGAAGCTGTCGTCGGGGTGCACGGTGTCGCGGCCGAGCACCTCCGCGAAAAGGCCCCGCAGCAGGTCCTCGACGCCCGCCGCGGTGGCTGAGGTCCGCCACGAGTCCATGCGGCCTGTCACGTGCACGCCTCCCCGGGATAGCTGCTGATTCGGGACCTTTCATTCGAGTCCCACACACGCCCCAGAATCGGGGCGGGAATACCGACCGCGAAAAGCCGGCAGGACCGCCGTGCGATCGAAGTTTGTATACCAGCGCCCGAAGCAGGCGAACAATCGTGGGTGACCCACGTCACAATCGATGATTCGTGGTTGCCCGGCGAGAAATCTCGTCACTAACCTTGGTCCTGGAATTCCCCGGCAGTCTGGCCGCCCGTAATACGGCCCGAAGCAATTTATGGCCCCCGCGGAGGAATTCGACCCACAATGTGATCGATAATTGTTGCAACCCCGTCACGACCCGGTCCGCCATGAATTTCGGCGGCCACGGACGCGCGCACCGGAAGGACGCGCGCCGCAACGCCGGAGGACACGCGGACTATGAACTACAGGGAGCCGTTCAACGGCTGCTCGACCATCCACGAACTCGTGACCCTGCACGCCAGGGCCACTCCGGACGCGGTGGCCGTGGTCACCGGCACCGACCGGCTGACCTATGGCGAGCTCGACGCGTGGTCCGACCGGATGGCCGGCCGGCTCGCGGCAGCCGGGGTCTCGCTCGAGACCAGGGTGGCGGTCACCGTGCCGCGCTCGGTCGACTTCGTGGTCGCCGCGCTGGCCGTGCTCAAGGCCGGCGGCTGCTACGTCCCCGTCGACCCGGCATATCCCCGGGAGCGCAGGGCACTGCTGCTCGCCGACTCCGGCGCGGAACTGGTCATCACCGCGGACGGGAGCGCCGAGGTCGACCTGCCGACGCTGTCGCCCGACCGGTCCGAAGCCGGACCCGGCAGGCCGGACACCCCGGTGGGCGGCGAGAACCTGGCATACGTGATCTACACGTCCGGCTCGACCGGGAAGCCCAAGGGCGTGCAGATCACGCACGAGAACGTGCTCAGCCTCCTACGCGACGACGAAAGGCTCGCGGTGGCACCCGGCACCACCGTGGCCCACCTGGCACCCACCGCGTTCGACGCGGCGACGTTCGAGGTGTGGGCCGCACTCGCCAACGGCGCGCGGGTCGTGGTCCTCGCGGACGCGCACGGCTCCGTCGAGGAGCTCGGCGGCCAGCTGCGCCGGCACCGGCCCGACTGGCTGTTCCTCACCACCGGCCTGTTCAACCTGCTGGTCGAGCACGACCCAGCGGCCGTCGAGAGCGTCGGCACACTCCTCGCGGGCGGTGACGTGATGTCGCCCCAACACGTCCGCGTGGCCGCGAAACACGTGCGACACCGGGCGTACGCCGCCTATGGACCGACCGAGACCACGGTCTTCGCGACCCTGCACGCCGTCGACCAGGACGCCACGCTCGACCGCGTTCCGCTCGGCACCACGCTGCGCGGCAGGACTGTGCATGTGCTGGGCGACGACGCGCGGCCCGTGCCGGACGGCGCGGTCGGCGAGATCTTCCTGGGCGGCGCCGGCCTCGCCCGCGGATACCACGACCGACCCGCGCTCACCGCGGCACGGTTCGTCCCCGACCCGTGGGCCGCCCGGTCCGGCGCGCGGCTGTACCGGACCGGGGACCGCGGCCGGATGCTGCCCGACGGCGAGGTCGAGTTCCACGGCCGGATCGACCGCCAGGTCAAGGTGCGGGGGTTCCGCATCGAACCCGGCGAGGTCGAGGCGGTGCTCAACGCCCACGAGTCGGTCGCCGCGGCGGCCGTCACCGTCGTGCCGGACCCGGACGGGACGGACAAGCGGCTGGTCGCGTACGTGGGCGCGGCCGGCTCCGCCGAGCTGTCCCCCGCCGGACTGCGCGAGTGGCTCTCCGACCGGCTTCCCGCCTACCTGGTTCCCACCAACTACGTACTGCTCGAAAGGCTGCCGCTCGACCCGAACGGCAAGCTCGACCGCGCGGCGCTCCCCCCACCGTGGCGCACCCGGGCCGAGCTGGGACACCTGGACCTGCCGCCCTACCTCGCGCCGACGACGGCGGCCGAGGAGCGCATCGCCGAGGCGTTCGTCGACGCGCTCGCCCTGGACCGCGTCGGGCTGCACGACAACTTCTTCCAGCTCGGCGGGGACTCGCTGCGCACCGTGCGGGTGCTGGCCGGCCTGCGCGGGCACGGCGTGTCCGTGTCGTCGAGGGAGTTCTTCGCCAACCCGACGGTCGCCGAACTGGCCGCACTCGTGCGGCAACCGCGAGGCACGAGCCAGGGAGGTCACGCACCTTGCTGAACACAGCGCCGCGGCAGAACGAACTCGTTCCGCTGGACGCCATCGACCTGTTCGACGTCGACCGGTACCGACATTCGTCCCAGCACCCGGCATGGCACGCCCTGCGGCAGTCGGCGCCGCTGTGGCCCCAGACCGGCGACGGGGGGATCACCTTCTGGTCCGTCACCCGGTACCAGGACGTGCTCTCGGTCATCAAGAACCACCGGGACTTCAGCTCCGAGTACGGCACCATCCTCGCGGTCCTCGACGGGGACAGCGCGGGCGGCCGCGCCATCAACCTGATGGATCCGCCGCGGCACGGCGGCATCCGCGTGCCCACCATGCGCCTGCTGTCGACGGCCGCCGTGCAGCGCGGCAGGACGGCACTGCGCACCCGGGTACGCGCGATCGTCGACGAGTGCCGCGACGGGGGCGAGCTCGACGTCGTGCCGCTGGTGATGCGGCTGGCCATGGCCGCCATCGGCGACATCGTGGGCGTGCCGGCCGAGTGCTGGGACGACGTGGCGCGCTGGACGATGACCGGTGTCGCCCCGACCGATCCGGCGTACTCCCTCGGCAGCGTCGAGGAGACGCTCCGGACCGTCCACTTCGAACTGTTCACGATGTTCCAGGACCTGGTGCGGGAGCGGCGGACGAGACCCCGGCGTGACATCATCTCGGTGCTCCTCGACGCGCGGATCGACGGCCGCGCACTGACGTTCGACGAGGTCGTGCTCAACTGCTACAGCTTCGTGATGGGCGCGAACACCACCACGCCACACGTGGCGGCACAGCTGCTGCTGGCGCTGGCCGAGCGACCCGAGCAGTGGCGGGCCCTGCGTGCCGACCCCGGTCTGGTCGACACCGCCGTCGAGGAAGGCGTCCGGTGGGCCACGCCCACCAACCACCTGTTGCGCCGCACCAACACGGCGGTCGAGCTCGCCGGGCAGCGGCTCGGCCCCGGCGAGCTGGTGTGCGCGTGGGTCGCCTCGGCCAACCGCGACGAGACCGTGTTCGCCGACCCGTACGAGTTCGACATCACCCGGCGCCCCAACCCGCACATCGGGTTCGGCAACGGGATCCACTACTGCAACGGAGCCCCGGGCGCGCGGATGGTCATCGACCTCTTCCTACGCGAGCTGGTGGCGGCCGTCGCGGATCTCGCGGTCGCCGGCCCCGTCGAGCACCTGCGGTCGAACTTCATCAACGGCATCACGAGTCTGCCCGTGACCATGACCGCGGCCAGGACCAGCGCGACGGCGACGGCCGGTGGCTGCCCGGTCGCGCATGGCGGCCTGGGAGGAACGCCATGAGCCTGGCCGCCAACACCGAACACGACCGGTGGCTGGTGCACGGCCAGCCCGGTGACGGCGACTTCCTGCTGTTCGGCTTCCACTACGCCGGGGTCGGCGCGTCGTCCAGCTACCGGCACTGGCCCCAGCGGATCGGGACGGGCTACTTCTGCCCGCTGCAGCCACCCGGCCGGGAGGACCGGATCCGCGAGCAGCCACTGGGCTCGCACGCCGAGTTCGCCGAACGGCTCCTGCCCGTGCTCGCCGACCACCTCGACCGGCCGTACGCGTTCCTCGGCCACTGCGGCGCGTTCCCGTACATGCTGGAGACGACCTTCCAGCTGCGGCGCCACGGGTTGCCGCTACCGCGCCGGCTGTTCGCATCCTCGTGGGGAGCGCCGCACCGCGGGCTGTACGGCCGGCTGAACTTCCTCGACCTCGACGAGATCGACGTGTCGGCGGAGATCCAGCTGATCTGCGATGCGCAGCTCGGCCACCGCCTGCCGGACGACCTCGCCGAGCTCGCGGGCGAGATGTTGCTGTTCGACCTGCGGGTGCAGCGCACCTACCGCTACGGAGGTGACCCCCGGGTGCCGGTGCCCACCGTGGTGATCGGCTGGAGCGACGACGAGGTCGTGCCCCCGGAGGAGGTGCGGCCCGGCTGGGACGAATGCGCCGACGTGACCCACCACGTGCTGACCGGCGACCACTGGGAGTTCCTGCGCTGCCCACCCGCGCTGCGGAGCCTCATCGGCGACGAGATGGCGACCGCCCTCCGATGAGCGGCCGGTGGTTGCGCCGGCTCGCGGTCCGGCCGGACCGCCGCGCCCGGTTGCTGTGCTTCCACCACGCGGGCGGCAGCGCCGCGGCGTTCGCCGGGTGGCCCGCGCTGCTCGCCGACGACGTGGAGACCCTGGCCGTGCAGCTGCCGGGCCGCGAGGACCGGTTCGCTGAGCCGCCGTACACCGCGATGGCGCCGCTCGTGACCGACCTGGTCGACGCACTCGCGCCGGTGCTGGCGGAACCGTTCGCGTGCTACGGCCACAGCATGGGGGCCCGCGTCGCGTTCGCGCTCGCCAGAGAGCTCACCGCACAGGGGCACCGTGGCCCGGAGGTGCTGTTCGTGGCAGGCAGTCCGGGCCCGTCGCTGCCGGTCGCGGTGCCCGGGTGGGACCGCACCGACGACGAGCTGGTCGAGTACGTCCGCGGGACCGGCGGTGTCCCGCCGGCGGTACTGGCGGACCGCGAGCTGCTGACGACCATGCTGGCCACGATCCGCGCCGACCTGACCGTGGTCGCCACCTGGCCGTACCGCCCGGCGCCGCTGCGGTGCCCGGTCCGGGCCTTCGCGGGTGCCTCGGACGGCTACGCGTCACCGGAACGGATGCGGGCCTGGCGGAGTGAGACCGAGTCCTCGTTCGCGCTGAAGGTGTTGCCAGGCGGGCACTTCTTCCCCCGGGACGAGCCGGCCCGGCTCCTCGCGGCGGTCAGCCACGAGCTGCGCGGCGCGCTGGCGCCGGGCTGACGGCCAGCTCCGCGGCCGACAGCTCGACGAGCCCGGCCGGTGTGTCGAGGACGAAGGACAGGACGTCCACCGCGGCGGCCACGGTGGACAACAAGGAGGGGTGATCGGAAGCGTGCCCGCAGATCATGTCGAGGCTGTGCCGCGCCACGCCGCCGCCCAGCTCGGTCCCGGCCCGGACGTAGGAGCGGTAGGTGCTGACACCGGGCACCCGCCGCACCGCGTCCGCTCCCCGCACCTCGACGAGCCGGCACGGGTACGGCGGGGCCTGGTCGGTGTACTGGAAGAACACCTCCGCCGGCCGCCGCGGCCGAGGTTCAACACGCTCTCCCACCGCGATCCGGCCGGCCACGGTCACCAGGTCGAACCCGGTGGCCCGCCTGCTCAGCTCGTTGGTGTGCCCGCCGAGCCGGCCGTTCACCTCGATGAGTCGTGGCCCGGCCGGTGTCAGCCTGATCTCGGTGTGGGTCATGCCGGTGGTGATCCCCAGCGCCTCGATCGCCCGCGCGGCGAGCGTGCGGATCTCGTCCTCCTCGGCCGCCGGCAGGTGCGACGGCCAGAACTGGCCGGTCTCCCGGAACGGCGGCGCCAGCGGGAACTTGCCGGTGACGGCGACGTGCGCCACGCGCCCGTCCGACACCGCCGACTCCACCGAGATGTGGTCCCCGAAGGGTCCGTTCGACCGGCCCACCAGGTACTCCTCCAGCACCAGCGGACCGGCGCCCGGCTCGGTGAGCAACCGGTGGACCAGGCGCTCACCGTCGGCGGTCGCGGTGACCAGGTGCGTGTCGCGACTGCCGGCGCCGCGAGCCGGCTTGAGCACCGCGGGCAGCCCTACCGCGGCGACCGCGGCCGGCCAGGACTCGAGGTCGGGCACGGCGTGGTTGCGCGTCATGTCGACGCCGCGTTCACGCAGCCGCTCGCGCTGCGCGCGTTTGTCCGTCAGGAGCCGGACGGTCGCGGCGTCGTGGCCCGGCAACCCGAGTCGCGTGGCCAGCGACGCCGCCGTCGCCACCGCGTGCTCGCCGAAGGTCACCACCGCGTCCGGCCGCCACCCCGCCAGCCGGCCGGCGTCCGCCTCGACGTCGCCGTCGAGGACCACGACGTCGCCGAACTCCGCCAGCAACGTCGCCGTCGCGCGCGACGGCGACGTTGTCGCGAACACCAGGTCGCCGAGCGGCTCGAGACCGAGAAAAATCTCGTACGGATCCGTGCCGACTGAGTACACGACAACTATCACAGACACAATGTCCCCTTTTTCGAATTGTCGCCGCCATCAGTCTGCACAGCGATCGGATCATCCCGCAAATAGCGACGCGTGACCGGCGAGCAGTTTTCTTGGGTTGGCGCAACGGAAGCAGGTACGTTCAAAAACGTGCATCGCGTCATTCGCGGTCCGCGCACAACGATTTCGAATCGAGGGACCAGTGGTAGACGACTCGGCCGCATACCCGCTTTCCGCGGCGCAGCGGCAGTTGTGGCTGCTGCAACGACTCCAACCGGACAGCGGCGCCTACAACATCTCGTTCGCGCTGCGCGTGATGGGCCCGCTCCGGATCGACGCTCTGCGCGGCGCGCTGGGCGCTGTACTGAACCGGCACGACGTCCTGCGCACCCGGTACCCGGACCGGGACGGTGAGCCGGTACAGCTGGTGTCCACCCGGGACGGTCACGAACTATCCGTCGTCGACCTGACCAGGCTCCCCCCGGCCGACCGAGCGGCCGCCCTCGACCGGTTGCTGGACGAAGATCTCCACCGGCCGTTCGACCTCGCGGCCGGCCCGGTGTTCCGCAACGCCCTCGTCCGGCTCGCCGCCGAGGAACACGTGTTGCTGTTGGGCGTCCACCACATCGCGTTCGACGGCGCGTCGACCGGCCTGTTCTTCGACGAGCTCGAGGAGTGCTACGCGGGACGCGCCGCCGACCTGCCCCCGGTGCGAACCCAGTACACCGACTACGCGCACTGGCAGCACACCCACAGCTTCGACTCGGACCTCCGGTTCTGGCGCCACCACCTCGCCGACGCCCCGACGCTCGCCCTGCCCACGGACCATCCCGCTCCCCCGGTACGCACCGAGCGCGGCGCCGGCTTCCGCTTCGAGCTCGGCACGGACCTCAGCGAACGTGTCGCGACGCTCGCCGAGGCGCGGAAGACCACGCAGTTCGTGGTACTGCTGGCCGCCTTCGAGCTGATGCTGGCCCGTTACACCGGAGCGCGGGACATCGTCGTCGGCACCTCGGTGTCGACCCGGGACCGCGCCGAGCTCGACGGCACGATCGGGTTCTTCGTCAACACGCTCGCACTGCGCGTGCGACTGCCGGCGGAGACCACCGCGCGGGAGCTGCTCGACCAGGTCGACGCGGTGGTCTTCGAGTGCCTCGACCACGCCGCCGTGCCGTTCGACGAGGTGGTGCGCGCGGTGGCGCCGAGCCGGGCCGGCAACCGCACACCGCTGGCACAGGTGTGTTTCAGCGCAT
>Ga0307502_10000057_pt1 | contig 29415 bp, 28 predicted proteins | sample 16_S_MG_FD_201364 | JGI IMG/M metagenome (GOLD analysis project Ga0307502, IMG submission 201364) | Soil microbial communities from Populus trichocarpa stands in riparian zone in the Pacific Northwest, United States - 16_S | ecosystem: Environmental > Terrestrial > Soil > Riparian zone > Trees... | reverse complement strand
GCCGGCAGAATCCTTCGCTGCGACCGGGCGTCCCCTCGCGACCGCGGCCGACCGGGCTGCCGCAACGGCCGCACACGCGCCGCTGCTCGGCCACCGTGGGATCGGCCATGACTGCCTCGGATGGGTTCCGGGGCGCAACGGGCGCCACCTCCACGAGACCGGCGCCGAGGTGCGGGCGGGAGGTGGTGCGCGTGCGCGCCGACCCGCCCCAGCGCTGCGTCGGTGGCGCAGAGCTCACCGCTGCATCTGGCGGCGCGGGCGGGTGCACGCGGCGCGGACGGGTCGCCTCTGCGATCTCCGTGGCCGCTGCTGCGCCGGCGCTGTCACGCTCAGGCGCGAGGCCGCACAGATCGCAGTAGCCGTCTTCGATCGTGCCGCTGCACCTGGGTTGCGCGCAGGTCATCCCGGTACCTCTCATGTGGGCCGGGCGATCAGTGTCACATCACGCCACAAGCTGCAGACCTTTGCATGATTTCTGCGCGGGTGGAACGTACATCCTGGGGGTGCCTTCCCTTGGCAACGACGTCCCCGCCCTGCCCAGCGCCGACCAGGTGTCGGCGATGCTGGGCCTGATCGACTACGTCCGTGCCGCGCGAGGACCTCTCGGGGCGCTGGCCCGCTCACCCGTTCTGGCCTCCTCGGCGAGCATCAAGGGCCGCCGACATCGTGCGTTGCGACGACTTCAGCCACACGGCTTGCGATCGGTCCGCAATGGCGGTCTCCGAACAGGCCGGCTACTTGACCCCCAACACGACATATGTGACCGGCGAGAACCTCGCGCCGGGCGCGCACCGATTTCCAAGGTCGGGCGACGATGGTGGCCAGCGTGCGCCAGCCCGGCCGCGATCGCGCCGTCGCCATCAAGGGACGATCACTTCGAGCGACGGCGACTGTCGTGCGCCGAGGGTGACGACTGCGCGGCGCGCGCGAGAGCTCTCATTTCTTTCACATCTCTCCCCGGCAGGATGCAGCGCGACAGTTCGCTTGTTCGCCTGACCGAAGGAGAGATGCCACGATGCTGACCGTTCTGCTCTATAGCGTTTTCGTACTCTGGGCCGTCGTTGCAATCGTCACGTTGACCCTCTGTGACGTCAGTGCGCGGCGTGAGGCTCGGGCCCGCATCACCAAGAGGCAGAGCCGGTCGCGCCAGCTTCCGTCGCGCGTGGTGATCGACGCGCGCGGCCTCTAACCATTTACGCCGCCGCGGGGAGGCGAAAGCGCACGCGGGTGCCCAGCCTGGCGTCCTCGAGCCAGATCTCCCCGCCGTGGGCCTGGACGATCGCGCGAGCGATCGCGAGGCCGAGGCCGGCGCTCCCGTCGGCGCGCGCCTCGCGGCCCGCGCCCTGGACGAAGGGCTCGAAGACGCGCTCGCGATCCGCCGGCGAGATGCCCGCCCCGGTGTCGGCGACCTCGACCTCGACCGCACCAGCGCCACCGACCGTGCGCACCACGACGCTGCCGTCCGCCGGCGTGTGGCGGATCGCGTTCTGAATGAGGTTGAACAGGACGCGCTGGATCTGCTCCGGGTTCGCCTTCGCGGCGGCGAGCTGCGGGTCAAGCTCGGCGTGAACGGAGACGGCGCGCGCATCGGCCTGCGGGCGCATCGCGTCGACCGTCTCGCTCACGAGCTCGTCGAGGTTCACGCGCTCGACGCTCCAGCGCAGGTCCCCGCTCTCCAAGCGGCTGAGCTCGAAGAGATCGTCGATCAGCGCGGAGAGCTGGCGAACGTGGATGCCCAGGCGCGCGGCGTACTCGCGTGGGTCATCGACGATCCCGTCGTCGATGGCGTCGGTCAGCAGCCGCAGCGACGTCAACGGCGTGCGCAGGTCGTGCGACACGGCGGCGATCAGTGCGCGACGGGCGCGCTCCTCGGCATCGAGCCGGGCGATCATCGCGTCGACGTCGCCGGCCAGGCTCGCAAGCTCGTCCGATCCCGTGACGCCCGTCGTCACGTCGCGGCGACCGGCGCCCACCGCGCCGAGCGTCTCGCGCACTCGATCGAGGTCTGAGAGCGCGCGGGCGCCGACGAGGCGGCCGGCCCAGACGCCGAGCGCGGCGGTGTAGGCGGCGACGAGGATCGTCAGCGCGGCGTCGTGGCTGGAGACGAACATCAGCTCGACGAACAGCACGACGGCGACCGCCGTCTGGGCCACCACGACGGTGGCGATGAGCGCGAAGCGCAGGCGCAGACCGCCGCTGCGCTTAGCCGCCAGGCGGTGGGCGGCCGCCGCTGTGAACACGGCGAGCGGCGCGAGGATCGTGAAGACGCCGACGCCCGCGGCCATGCCCTGGATGGATGCGGCGAACACCGCGCTGAGCGCGGCGACGGCCACCGCGAAGGCAAGTGAGCGGCTCACGTTCCAGCGGCGAAGCGGTAGCCGACGCCCCACACCGTCTGGACGTAGCGAGGCACCGCCGGGTCGGGCTCGATCTTCCCCCGCAGCCGGCGGATGTGGACGGTGACCGTCGACGTGTCGGTGTAGAAGGAGTACTGCCAGACGAGGTCCATGAGCTGATTGCGCGTGAACGCCTGGCCGGGGTGGCGTGCCAGGAAGAGCAGCAGGTCGAACTCGCGCTGGGTGAGGGCAGCCTCCTCGCCGGCGAACGTCACCCGGCGTCCGGCCGGATCGATGACGAGCTCTCCCACCTCCAGCGGCGGCTCGAGCTCGGGCGCGGTCTCCACGCGGCGCAGCACGGCGTCGACGCGGGCGACGAGCTCGGCAGGCGAGAACGGCTTGACGACGTAGTCGTCGGCCCCGAGGCGCAGCCCGGCAATCCGATCGGCCTCCTCGCCGCGGGCGGTCAGCAGCACGATCGCCGGCTTGCGGCGATCGCCGTCGCGCAGGCGGCGCATGACCTCGAGGCCGTCGAGTCCCGGGAGCATGAGGTCCAGGACGACGAGATCTGGCGTGCGCTCAGCCGCCGCGGCAACCGCGCTGGGGCCATCGCGGGCCACCCGCGTGTCGTAGCCGGCGCGCTCGAGATAGCGAGAGACGACATCGCCGATGGTCGGTTCGTCGTCGACGACGAGGACGAGCCCGCGTGTGTGCTGATCCATGCCGTATCGATTGTGGGGCCACGCAGCCCGGAGGGCAATGCTGTTCAGGCTCTGTTCACCGGTGCGCGCAGCGGCGCGGCGGCGAACTCGGCCATACCGGCGCGAAAGTCCTCGCGCGCCTGGAAGCCGAGCACGGCGCTCGCGCGGGTCGCGTCCGCGAACACGTGGCGCACGTCACCGAGCCGGAACTCGCCCGTGGTCTGCGGGGCCGGCGTTCCGGTCGCAGCCGCCGCATGGAGCGCGTGCGCCATCTCGCCGACCGAGCGGGGTGTGCCGCTGCCGATGTTGAAGGCGCCGGGCGCGCGGCTGGCGAAGGCATGCAGGTTGGCGCGCGCGACATCACGTACGTGGACGAAGTCGCGCAGCTGCGCGCCGTCCTCGAACACGTGCGGGGCGCGACCGGCGGCGAACGCGCTCGCGAAGATGCTCGCGACGCCGGCGTAGGGCGTGTCGCGCGGCATGCGCGGTCCGTAGACGTTGTGGTAGCGCAGCGCGGTGACGGGGATGGCGGTCTCCCGAGAGAACGCGGCGGCGAGGTGTTCCTGGTGAAGCTTCGTCGCGGCGTAGACGTTGCGCGGGTCCGGCGGGGCGTCCTCGGGGATCGCCTGCGGGCGCAGCGGCGCGTCGCACGCCGGGCAGCGCGGATCGAAGCTGCTGGCCTCGAGGTCGGCGACCGTCCGGGGACCGGGCCGGACGATCCCGTGCTGCTCGCAGGCGTACCGGCCCTCGCCGTAGACGACCATGCTGCTCGCAAGCACGAGCTGGGTGACGCGGCGCTGCGAGGCGATCTCGCGCAGCAGCACCGCCGTCCCGATGTCGTTGATCGACGCGTATTCGACGATGTCCGAGAGGTCGGTCCCGAGGCCGACCATCGCCGCCTGGTGGCATACGAGGTCCGCGCCGCGCAGGGCGGCGCGCACCGCGTCCGGATCGCGCACGTCTCCGCGGACGTCCTCGGCGCGCGGGTCCAGATAATCCGGCTGCGCTGCGTGCGCGCTCGCGTGCAGGACGTCGAGCGTGCGGACGGCGTGGCCGGCGTCGAGCAGCGCCTCCGCGACGTGCGAGCCGATGAAGCCGGCGCCGCCGGTGACGAGCACGAGGCTCATGGGAGCCGCAGCGGCCGCGGGCCGCGGTCGGTGGACGTGCCGATCGCGCGCTGCGTGGGCGCGACGCCGTCGCGGCAGGGGCCGAGGGCGGGGACGCGCCGCGACGGCTCGGCTCCGCAGCCGGCCACCAGGCTTAGGGTCGCGACTGCTCTCACCACGGCGAACGGACTCCCGCCTGCAGGGCCAGCCCGAGGACGGCGGCGGCGCCGAGCAGCGCGCGCGATCGCGTCGCGCCGGCGGCGAGCACGACGAACGGGACGAACGGCAACCAGATCCGCTCGGTCTCGCCGCGGCTGAGACCCGACAGGTCTGCGACGGCCACCGCCGCGAGCGCGCTGACGGTGAGCAGGGCCGTCGCGCCGCGCAGGCGCGTGAGTCCAACCGCCGCGGCCGGACCGACGGCCAAGGCGAAGGCGGCGAGGTTGATCAAGACGAAGTCCGCGTACGGGCGCCTGCTCGCGATCCCCGCTTCGTAGAGCGCGCGCGTCGCCTGCAAGCCATCGATCCACCAGAAGCCCGCGAGTGCGAAGGTGGCGAACACGGCGGCGCCACCGGCGCCGGCCCACGCCAGCGCCCGCCACGCACGCCGCCAGAGCGCGATCGCGAGCACCACGAGCCCCAGCGGCGCGATCCCATAGGACAGCATCAGCGCCGAGCCGAACAACAGCCCGGCCGCGAACGCAGCCGCGGGACGGTTCGCGCAGGCGAATGCCGCGATGGCACACGCAGCGACGCCCGCAAACAGGGCGTCCGCTGACGTGGCGAGCCAGACCGCGGCGGGCGCGAGCGCAAGAAACGGCGCCGCCTGGCGCGCAGCGAGCTCGTCGCCGAGCGCTCGCACGGCGACGAGCACGGCGGGCGCTGCCAGCGCACCAACGCCGATGACAAGCGCGGTCGCGGCAGTGGCGCCCCCGAGGCCAACCCGGTCCAGCGCCCACAGCAGGAGGACCATCCCCGGCGGATGACCCTTGACGTGCGTCGGATATGACGCCAGCGCGCTCACGAAGGTGTCGAGAAAGCGGCCCGGCGAGCCGACGCGTGAGACCGCGCCGAGGTACTCGTAGCGGCTCGACAGCGGTGCGGCGACGGCCGACCATCCGGCGCTCGCGGCCAGTGCGACCGCCCACGCGGCGCCGGTCGCCCAGGTTGCGAGCAGCAGCAGCCCGAACCCCCAGCGCTTTGCGAGGCGCGGCCCGGCCGCGAGGACGGCGGCCGCCAGCAGCGCCGCCGGCAGCAGCGACGGACCGACGCGCAGATCGAACGTGCCGACGAGCGGCGGGGCGTTGACGTGTACGAGCGGATCGCGCGTCACGACCGCCGCGCCGAGCACGTGGCCGAGCACGACGATCGCGGCCCATGCGAGCACGGGCAGCGGCCGCAGCAGCGCCGCGCGCGCGGGAGAAGGTGAGATGACGGCCGAGACCACTTCCCCCGGAAACTATGGCTCGCGTGCCCGGCGGACGAGCTGCAACGGCCACCGCACGTGCGAGCCGCGCGTGACCTGCAAGTTCCGCTCTTCGTAATTGAGTTGTGGCTCCTCCCCGCCTACGGTCCGTCGCGTGATCGACGTCGTCCTCCCCGTACTCGACGAGGCGCAGGCGCTGCCCTGGGTGCTCGAACGGATGCCCGACGGCTTCCGCGCGATCGTCGTCGACAACGGCTCGACCGACGGCTCCGCGACGATCGCGGCCGAGCTCGGTGCGCTCGTCGTCCGTGAGCCGTGCGGCGGGTTCGGCGCCGCCTGCCAGGCCGGCCTGCTCGCCGCCACGGCAGACGTCGTGTGCTTTATGGACGCCGACGGCTCGCTCGACCCGCGAGAGCTCGAGCTCGTCGCCGATCCGGTGTGCGCCCGACTGGCGGATCTCGTCCTCGGCTCGCGCCGAGCGGAGCGCGGCGCCTGGCCGCTGCACGCGCGCGCGGCCAACCGCATCCTCGCGCTCGAGCTGCGCCGGCGCTGCGCCGCGAACCTCACCGACCTCGGGCCGATGCGCGCGGCGCGCCGCGCCGCGCTGCTCGCGCTCGACCTGCAGAACCGCCGCTTCGGCTACCCGCTCGAGATGGTGCTGCGCGCCGCCCATCACGGCTGGCACATCGAGGAGCGGCCGGTTCGCTACCGCGCACGGAGCGGCGGCCGATCGAAGGTGACCGGAACGTTCCGTGGAACCGTGCGCGCCATTCGCGACATGGCGGAGGTGCTCGCGTGAGCGGCGTCCTGGCGGTCATCGCCAAGACGCCGCAGCCCGGACGCAGCAAGACGCGGCTGTGCCCGCCGTGCACGCCCCGCCAGGCGGCAGCGCTTGCCGAGGCCGCGCTGCGCGACACGCTCGCCGCGGTGCGCGCGGCGCCGGTCGCCGCCCGGCGCGTGCTGGTGCTCGACGGCGCGCCGGGCGATTGGGCGGACGGCTTCGAGGTCCTGGCGCAGCGTGGCGACGGACTCGACGAACGCTTGGCGGCAGCCTTTACGGACCTCGACGGCCCGCTGTTCCTCATTGGCATGGACACGCCACAGCTCGCGCCGGACCTCATCGCCGACGGTCTGCGGGCGCTGGAAGCCTGCGGCGCCTGCCTCGGACCGGCCCCCGACGGCGGCTACTGGGGTGTCGGCCTGCGCGATCCCACCGCGGAGGCGGTGCTCGGCGTGCCGATGAGCGTCCGCACGACGCACGCCGCGCAGACCGCGCGGCTGCGCGCGCTCGGCCTCGATGCGTTGGTGCTCCCAACCGTTCGCGACGTCGACACGATCGCCGATGCGTTCGCGGTCGCCGCCGAAGCGCCAGACACGCGTTTCGCCGCCACGGTGAAGGCGCTCGACCTGGCTCACGCGGTGCGGCGTGGCGCGTAGCCGCGAGCAACCGCACCCACCGAACCGGCCGGCCCGAGGCCACCGCCGCCCACTCGCCCAGGAGCTCAAGGCAAGCCGCACGCTCGGAGACGTGCTCGAGGAGCGTCTCGCGCCGCTGCAGCGTGGCCCACTGCGGCCAGGCGCGTTCAGCTCGCGCCTGCATGCCGAGCGCGTTGCGACCGTCCTTGGCATCGCGCTGGGGGTCACCTTCACGACCTGCTTTCTCACCGGACTGATCAGCCATTTCGCCCAGCACCCACTGGAGATCGGCTTTCTCTCGATGCCGGCGTCGCCGGCCGGGCTGTACAGGGTTACCCAGGGCGTGCATGTCGCCTCGGGCATCGCCTCGATTCCGCTGCTCGCGGCGAAGCTGTGGGCGGTCTATCCGCGCCTGTTCGCCTTCCCGCCGGTCGAGAACCTCGTCCACGCCTTCGAGCGCGCGCTGATCCCGTTCCTCACCGGCGGCGCGATCTTCATGCTCTCCACGGTCCTGCTCAACACAGCGCGCTGGTACCCGTGGGGATTCAACTTCACGGTCGCCCATTACTGGACCGCGTGGATCGTCATCGGCGCGCTCATCGTCCACATCGGCGCGAAGCTGGCGGTCGCCGGACCCGCGCTGCGGCAGCCGCGGGGAGAGCGATCGCGCGAGATGCAGGGCGACGGGCTGAGCCGCCGCGGCCTGTTCGTTGCAGCCGGCACGGCCGTCGCGGCGGTCACGCTGACGACCGTCGGCCAGACGTTCCGCCCGCTCAAGGATCTCGCGCGGCTCGCGCCCCGCCGCCCGGACGCAGGCCCGCAAGGCATCCCCGTCAACAAGTCCGCGGTCGGTGCGCAGGTGGTCGACGCTGCGCGCGACGCCGACTGGGCGCTGGAGGTCGGCGGACGTGTGGCGCGCCCGCTGCGCCTCTCGCTCGCGCAGCTGGGCGAGCTGCCCCAGCGCGAGGCGCACCTGCCGATCGCCTGCGTCGAGGGCTGGAGCGCCGCCGCGCGCTGGCGCGGCGTCGCGGTCGGGACGCTGCTCGAGATGGCCGGCGCAGAGCCCGGCGCTGAGGTCGTCGTGCATTCGCTGCAGGAGCGCGGGTCCTACCGCTCGTCGCGGCTGAACGTCGCACACGCCCGCCACCCCGACACGCTGCTCGCCCTGCAGATCAACGGCGAGACGCTGCATGTCGACCACGGCTACCCGGCGCGGCTGATCGCGCCCAATCGCCCGGGCGTGCAGCAGACGAAGTGGGTCGCGCGGCTGGAGGTCGTGTGAGCCCGCGCCGGGCACTGGGCGGGCGCGCGTTCTGGATCCTCGGAGCCGTCGGGACGGCGGTGATCGTCTTCGGCCTCGCCGGACTGTTACGCAACGCCGCCCAAACGGTTCCAAGCAGCTGGGCGACGTTCTTCGTCGGCGGGCTGCTCGTCAGCGACTTCCTTGTGCTGCCGGGCGTCGCGCTCGCCGGCGTGGTCGTCTCGCGCCTCGTCCCACGCGCGGCGCGCGCGACCGTTCAGGGCGCCCTACTCGTCAGCGCCGCGCTGATCCTCATCGCGATCCCGGTGCTGACCGGGCGCGGGCGCAATCCGAACAATCCGTCGATCCTGCCCGACTCGGACTACGCCGGCGAGCTCGCGATCCTGCTCGCGATCGTCTGGGGCGTCACAGCGCTGTTGCTGCTGGTCCGCGCTCGAGCTCGGCGAACCAGCGGCCCTCGATCGCCCACGTCTCGCTGACCGTCAGCTCGCTCGCGTCGGCAAGCTCGCCCACGGCGGCGACGGACACCGTCGACCAGCGAAACCGGGAGCTGACCTGCGCCGCGCCCTCGAGGCGTAGCAGCCGGGTGACCGTGTCCGCCTCGGGCGGCTCGAACTCGACGAGCAGTCGCCCTGCGGGACGCAGCAGGGAGGCTACGCGCGCCAGCAGCACCGCAGGGTGCCCGCCGATGCCGATGTTGCCGTCGAGCAGCAGCGCGCTGCCCCACGAACCGGCGCCGGGTACGTCGGCGAAGATCGATCCCTGGATCGCCGCGGCGCCGCGTGCTCTGCAGCGGTCGCGCGCGCCCGCCCTCGTCACGCGCGGCGATCGCGGGCACATGAGCCACGCTAAGCGCCGGCGCTTACGACCCTGTGAACGCCGCCGCCGGCGGCTGGCAACCGTAAGAATTTCGACACGGCTGAAGTGGCGCCCCACGCACCACTCCAGCCGTCTCGATCGCTACATGGGTGCGGGCCCGTTCCTCCCGCACCCGCGGTAATCGACCGCTATCGCGCGACCTTGAGTACGAATTTCGTCGCGCGCGTTGGTTGCGCTCCGAGCTATTCCACCGCGTGGGCCACCCGGCGCACGATCGGCGTTACGTGCGGCTCGGCGAGCTCGATCGCCGCGGCGATCGCAAGGCCGGCGAGGACGTCGGTGACGTAGTGCTCGCCGAGGTAGACGACCGCGAACGCTGCGCCCGCGACATAGGCCCAGCCGAAGACGCCGTAGAGCACGCCGACCTCCCACAGCGCCATCGCCGTGATCGCGGCCGAGGCGATGTGATCCGACGGCATCGAACCCCACGGGTTGCCGGGCGACTCGCCGGGCGGCGGCGGCTTGCGGTCCAGCACGTCGCTGACGACGCGGCGCACGACACGCTGAAGATCGCGGTCCATCCGGCCTCCGTGCTCTGCCGCCCACCACGGCGGCGCGGTCGGAACGATCCAGTAGAACGGGATCGTCAGGTGGTAGGCCGCCGACAACCGCCCGGCAGCGCGCGGCAGGTACTCGTGGTGGCGCAGGGCCACGTAACCGAGCAGCGCGTGGGGAAGAAACCACGAGCCGTAGATGACGGTGACGACCTTGTCGAGGAGCGTGACCCGCTGGGTGTCGCGCAGCGCGCGCTGCAAGCGAAGCCCGGGTGGCACTCCCCCACCGATGAGGGTGTCGAGCCGGATCGGATAGTCCAGTCGCAGCCGCCGGCGCTGCGCGCGCGTGTCGTCGGCCGGCATCTCCCAACTCACGGCGAAGAGCCACATATAGGCGGCGCCCGCCGCGATGTAGCGCACGCGGCTGCGCGAGGGCGTCGCGACGATCACAGCCAGGGGCACAAGCGACGCGAGCGGCAGCGCGACCGTCGGCTGCACGCCCAATCGCTTACGCAGGCTCGTCATGCCGACAATGACCGGCGCCGTGAGGCCGGCGACGAGTCGGATGTGCCGCCACGGCCAGAGGAGCCGGCGCTTCGTGCGCCCGTGCGCCCGGCGCAGCGGGTCGGTCCAGCGGACGTGGATAGGGCGCCGGTCCGGACCGCGTCGGCGGTAGCGCGGGGGGCGTCTTGAATCCTTGCGTCTGCCCGGCTTCATGGCGGGCAGTTGCCCTGCCCGAGTGGTATCCCAAACGTCCTACTCGACCGCCCGCGCGACCGCCCGCACGAACGGCGCCGCGAACGGCTCCACGCGGCGTGCCAGCTCAGCGCAGGCCAAGCCGACGATGACGTCGATGACGTAGTGCTCGCCGAGGTAGACGACCGCGAAGCTGGCGGCCGCGACGTAGGACCAGCCGAGCGCGCCATAGGCGGTGCTCACCTCCGCCAGGCCCATCGCGGTGATGGCGGCAGAGGCGATGTGGTCGGAGGGCATCGAGCCCCACGGGTTGCCGGGCACGGCGCCGTCGGCGGGCGCGGGACGCTTGAGGACATCGCAGACGACGACGCGCAGGATGCGCTCGAGCTCGCCGTCCATCCTGCCGCCCTTCTCCGAAGCCCACCACGGCGGCGCCTCGGGCGTGACCCAGTAGAAGGGCGTCGTGAGGTGGTACGTGGCCGACAGGCGCGCGCCCGCGCGAGAGACGTATTCGTGATGGCGCCAGGCGAGGTAGCCGAGCAGGATGTGCGGTAGAAACCACGAGCCGTAGACGAGCGTCATGGCCTTGTCGAACACGCTCGCTCGTCCGCGGGTGTGTAGCGCGCGCTGCAGGCGGACGCCGACGGGAACGCCGCCGCCGAGCAACGCGTCGAAGCGGATCGGCGCGTCGATGAGCAGGCGCCGGCGCAGCTTGTCAACGTCGTCGTAGGGCAGCTCCCAGCTCGTCTTGAACAGCCACATGTAGGCGGCGCCGACAGCGGCGTAGCGCTTGCGCCCCCGCGGCAGCGCGATCGCACAGCCGAGCGGGATCCCGCAGCCGATGACGAGCGTCGCGGCCGGGTGGATGCCAAGCCGCTTGCGCGCTGCGGTCAACGCTACCATGACCGGCACCGAGGCAGCCGCGAGTCGCTTGACCTCCGTCCGTTCGCACACGCTGCGGGCGGCTTGTTCGGCGCTGTCGAGCCAGCGCGCGAGGACTTGGCGCTCGTCGGGGCCGCTGCGGCGGTAGCTGGCTGGTCGCGCCATGGCGGGGCAGCCTTCCACATGTGGGCGTTGCGGCGGCGGCAGGGCGTCCGGGCGGCACAGAAACGAGCCACATCGCGATCGGCTGCATCACGAGTCCTGCGGTCACGATGATGCCCGTGAGCGCGCACGAGGTTCTCGTTTGGTTGCAGCACGCGGACGGCACCGCGGCGGTGGTTCGGCGAGCGGAGAGAGTTCTGGCTGGCTGGCGATCTTGATCGCGGCGGGTCTACTGGTCTGCCCGAGTTCCGGCCCGGCGTCGAGGGGCTTTTCGGCGACCGCACGGTGCAGGCGGCCGGCTGCCGCCGGGTGCCGTGTGTCGAAGTTGTGGACGAGGCCGGAGTCCGACACCGACCGGCAGTCGCCAACGGGGCCTGGGTTGGTGGTGCTCGACCAGTCTGCGACCGGTCCAGTGAGCCCTGTGCGCTTCCTCGACAATGACCGTCGAACGGTCGCTCCGCGCTTGGCGGCCAAGTGGCCGGCGCTTCCCCGTCAGCGACGCGCCCGAAGCCTGTCCGGCTTGTGAGACGTTCCAATGGGATGAGGTTCACCCGCTGGACGATTCGCGCGGCTCTCGCCAGATGGGTCGCGACAGCTGGGAACCACCACCGTTGCTCATGGTCGGCGCCAACCTCGTTGAGCGTGAGCGAGCCGAGCCCCCGGAAGCGCTGTGCTGGCGCAGCGCTGGCTGCGCGAGCTGACTGCGAACGACCGCCTCGCATTTGAGGCTGCCCACCCGTTGCTACGCGGCGAGTTGCGCCGACTTCCCGCCGCCCCAGCTGACCTTGCTCGCCGCGAACCCTTTGCGCCCTCCCGCGATGGGCGGCCATTTGCCCACCCCGACTTCTTGGCTGGCTTCATAGCGATCGGCAGCTGACATATGTCCAAGGGGACCGCGTGCCTGCAGCGGGGACGCTCCCTGGGCCGGCGCGGTGGCTCGCTCCTTCCGCGATCCCGCATCCTTGCCGCGCGGCGTCCGGTTACCGTTCGGCTTGTGCGCTTCAGGCTGGAGCGACGACCTGCAGCCCGAGTGCGATCGCGGCTGTCGCCATGCGCTGGTCGTAGGTGATCACTGTCGCAAGGTCGTTGCCGAGTGCCAGCGCGGATGCCAGATGAATGGCGTCGAGCGTTCGCAGCTCGGCCGGGTCGAGTGTCGCCGCGGTCTGTCGCACGACAGCTCCGAGCGGGATCTGCGCGAGCGCGGCCAGGAGAACGACGACGGTCTCGTCGTCGGCGACGCCATCGCGCCCATCTGCACGGGCGCGTTGCGCGGCACGCGGCAGCTCGATTGTCGTGATCGAGCTCGTCGCCAGTCCCCGCCATGTCGACAGTGCAGCCTCGAGCGCGTCAGATTCGGCCTCGTGGACGACGAGCTTGACCAGCGCGGAGGTGTCCACGTAGGCGACGCCGCCGGCGGGTTCAAACACGCTCGCCGCGCTGCTGCTGAACCGCGCGCGTGCCAGCGTCGCTCATGGGCCCGGCGTGCGGGCCGCGAGCAGCCAAAAAGTCCTCCAGACGGCGCGTCGGCAGCTGCACGACGCCATCTCGCGCGAGTCGATCGAGCACCTCAAGCGGATCGGGCGGAGTGTTAGACGACGGCTGAGCCATGACCCAAGGCTACCCGCCGCGACGGTGCTTCTCCACAGCCCGGAGAGCCGGACTCCGCGTCGATCAGCGACGGGGCGTTCGCTGCCGGGGGTGTACCGGCCGAGTTCCTCCTGCGGGTGCCGAGTGCGCGATGGACGACAGCGTTCAGCTTTCGAAAACCGGTACTCCACGTCGCGTCACATCGCGACGCTGCCGCTGCCGCTGGCACATGGAAGCGAAAGCGGTGGCAAGCTGCGGCTTACCGTGGCCTCGACTGGCGTCAGCGCGCGACCTCCGAGCAGCCCAAGTGGCGCGCATCCTGGCGCGCGGCGTCCGCGACGGCGACGTCGTCGCTGCGAACGCTCTTCGGATCCTGCGACACGAGCTACGGCGACGCAACACCAACAGGGCAATCACGCTGCCTCTCCGCTCGAAACAGGCACAGAGACTCATCGAGGAGTACTGACCCGCCGTTCCACCGAAGAACAACTCCGACGACGCATCGCACGCGGATCACCTGTGCCCGCTGACCGAAGAAACGCTTCGCACGACCACGACCATCGACGCTTGGGTGGCGGAGTTGGAGCGCTTGTCGGCGGTTGCGGTCGCGACGGCGCGCGAGAACTACAAGCTGATGGCCGCCGAAAAGCAGAATCTGTGGGGGCCGAAGAAGTACGAGGCGGCCGGCGTCGAGCTGATCAACGTCGTAACTCCCTGAAGCGACCTCGAGCGATCGAGCCGCGCTGGTGTGCGGTGAAGCGCGAGCATGACGGCGAAAGTTTTCGGGCGCGTCCGCACGTTAGGTGACGCGCATGCGACGACCGTTCGGACGAGACGGTTTCTTATCGGATCAGGCTGCACTCGCGCGGTCTACAACGAGTCCGGGAACCGCGGCTCAGGTCCCGGCCAGTCCGGCCTCAACCCGAGCAGGGCGGTCATGTCGACACCGCGTTCATTCCTCGTGACCTCGCCCCGGTCTGAGGCCACACCGTAGCCGGCAGTTGAACGCGGCCGGCACCATCCCGGCCAAGGAACCTCCTGCGGGTGCCCGTGCGCCTCGGTCCGTTAGGGCTCATGCACGTTGTCGTAGACGCAGACCTCGACCAGGTTGCCGTCGGGATCGCGGAAGTACAGCGAGCGGATCGGTCCCAGCGCCCCGGTGCGCTGCACGGGGCCTTCCTCGACGGTGACATTCGCGCGCGCGAGCGCCGCCTGGATGGTCTGTAGAGGCACGCTGGCGATGAAGCACAAATCGGCCGATCCCGGCGTCGGCCGCAGGGCCTTGGGATCGAACTCGCGACCGGCCTGATGGAGGTTGAGCTTCTGGTCGCCGAAGCGCAGCGCCACGCGACCCTCGCCGAAGTGCTCCCGACGCATGTCCAGCGCGCTCTCATAAAACGCGACCGTCGCCTCGATGTCGGCGACGGTGAGCACGAGATGGTCAAGACGTTCGATCATCGCCGCATCGTTTCAGTCCGCGAACTCCAACCCGCGCTGTGCTCGCATCAGCGACGAGGAGCACAGCGATCGCACAACTTTACCGCCCGCCCCACACGGGCGATCGAACTCGACCGGGAGCACGTGGGGCCGGGCTGGCGCCGGCTCATATCCGACCCTTCCCGCGAGGACGGCGACTTCCTTCCTCGCCAGCGCCAGCATCGGGCCATACCCACGACGATCGGCTGCCCGAGCATCGAGAGGCCCCGCGGGTGCGTAATGATCTGTGGCATGGATCGCGCAGAGGCGCAGGAGTTCGTCGACAGCTGGGTGCAGGGCTGGAATGCCCACGACGTCGAGCAGGTTCTCGGTCACTTCGACGACGATGTCGTCTTCACCTCACCCGTGGCCGTGCAGCTGCTCGACGACAGCGACGGGATCGTCCGCGGGAAGACAGCCTTGCGCGAGTACTGGAGCGAAGGTCTTCGACGCATCCCCGACCTACGCTTCGAGGTTTTGGGCCTCTACGTCGGGGTCAGCAGCCTGGTGATCAACTACCGCAACCAGAACGGCGGACTGGTCAACGAGGTCCTGATCTTCGACGGCTCGCTCGTCACGCAAGGCCATGGGACCTACCTCGGCGCCGAGGCGAACCCAGCAGGCGCGACCTCTCGCTGACCGATCCGCTGCGAGACGGCCTCTCCCCCCGGCCCGAGGAGCCCGGACACAGGAGACGGAGCAGCCTCGATGTTCGGGAGCGCGCGCAGTAGACGCGCGCCCCCGTGCGGTCGACGCCGCGGGTGGAGCGGCCGTCGTCGGCTACGCCGCCTCAGCCAGCTCGACGGCGTCGGGACCCGCGGCCGATCCGCGCTGACGGAAACGATCATCCTGGCGAAGGTCCGCGCCTCCGCGCTCAGCTCCTCCGGTGGCTCGTGGTACTGGTCAAAGGCCAACGGATCCCGTCTCGCCTGGACGGCCGTCCGCCGACCTCCTACGCGCCGCTCGCCGTCGTGTACCACCGCCTTGTGACGCCGGTCCGCGCCCGCTTGAGGATGCTGCTTCGGATGAGCTGCTCAGGCGCCCCGCAGTAGGAATCTCCACAACAGCTCGGACCCCACGGGTCCACTGACGTACCGTTCCTGAGCGATGGCGATAACTTCCCCCGAGGGCGCCTCAGAGCCTGACCGTGCTGCGAGCGAGCGGCGGCCCGTCATCCTCGCGGTCGACGACGAGCCGGCGGTGCTGGCCGCGGTCGCGCGCGACCTGCGTCGCGGGTTCGGCGAGCGCTTTCGCGTCATGCGTGCGACTTCCGCGCAGGAGGCATTGGACCTGTTGGCGCAGCTGGTCGCCCGCGGTGACCAGGTGGCGATGCTGATCGCCGACCAGCGCATGCCTGTGATGACGGGGACGGCGTATCTCGTCGAGGCGCGCAAGCTCGTGCCCGACGCCAAGCGCGTCCTGTTGACGGCCTACGCTGACACCGAGGCGGCGATCGCCGCGATCAACGACGTAGCGCTGGACTACTACCTGCTCAAGCCCTGGGATCCGCCCGAGGAGCAGCTCTTTCCTGTCATCGAGGATCTGCTCACGACGTGGGAGTCCGGCGCCGCGCTCGAGGCCGGCGGCGTGCGCATCGTCGGGCACCGCTTCTCGAAGGACACTCATGACCTGCGCGACTTTCTGGCGCGCAATCGCGTGCCGGCGCGTTGGCTGGACATCGAGCGCGACGGCGAAGCTCGTGAGCTGCTGAGGATCGCCGGCGTCGACGCCCTGGGTCTGCCTGTCGCGCTGCTTGAGGACGGCTCGATCCTCGAGCGCCCGACGGTGCTCGAACTCGCCGAACGGCTCGGCGTCCTGGGCCAGCCGACGCAGGAGCACTACGACGTCGTCGTCATCGGCGGCGGGCCAGCTGGTCTGGGCGCCGCCGTGTATGGCGCGTCGGAGGGACTGCGGACGATCATGGTTGAGCGCGAGGCGCCCGGCGGCCAGGCCGGCCAATCGAGCAGGATCGAGAACTACCTCGGCTTTCCGGCCGGTCTGAGCGGATCGGACCTCGCGCGTCGCGCGACCGACCAGGCGCGGCGCCTGGGGGCTGAGCTGCTCACCGTCCAGGACGCCGTCGCGCTGCGTGTCGAGGGCGCGGGCCGCTTCGTCGAGCTCAGTGGCGGAGGTGTCCTGAGCGCCAACTGCGTGATCATCGCCTCGGGCGTGTCCTATCGCCAGATGACAGCACCGGGGTTCGCCGAGCTCACCGGTACCGGTGTCTACTACGGCGCGGCGATGACCGAGGCACGCGCCTGCTCTGACCAGCACGTCGTCGTCATCGGGGGCGCGAACTCGGCCGGCCAGTCGGCCGTGCACTTCAGTGGCTATGCCAGCAGCGTGACGATGCTCGTGCGCGGCCCGTCGCTGCAGCAGTCGATGTCTCATTACCTCGTCGAGCAGATCGCGGAGCTGGCGAACGTCCAGGTGCGGACCGCCAGTACGGCGATCGCGGCGCACGGCGAAGGCGGTCGGCTGCGGTGCCTGCGCGTCAGGAGCACCGGCGAAGGCGAGTACGACCTCGATGCTGACGCCTGCTTCGTGTTCATCGGTGCCGTGCCTCATACCGACTGGCTCGAAGGCGTCGTCGCGCGCGACGACCACGGCTTCATCCTCGCCGGGCCCGACGTGCGGGCGGCGGGCTGGCCGCTGAAGCGCGATCCGTTTCTGTTGGAGACCAGCGTGCCGGGCGTGTTCGTCGCGGGTGATGTTCGTGCGCGCTCGATCAAGCGCGTCGCAAGCGCCGTCGGCGAGGGCTCGATGGCGGTCTCGCTCATCCACCAGTACCTGGTCGAACCATGACCGCGCGTGCCGTCACGCTCACCGAGCTGCGCGGTGTCGACTTGTTCGACGGCATCAACGACGAGCAGCTCGCGGAGTGGCTGGCTGTCGCGGAGTTGCGCGATATCGGGCCCGGCGAGCTGATCGTCGAGGCGCAGGAGCACGTGCCGGGGCTGATCCTCCTACTCGAAGGCACCGCCGTCACTCAGTTGGCGAGCCGCGGCACCCCCGAGCCGCTCGGGCGCCAGGTGGCGCCGACCTGGATCGGGGCGATCTCCGTCCTCACCGAGGACCCGCTGCCGGTGCGGATCGTCGCCGAGTCGGCCTGCCGCCTGGCGATCATCCAAGCTGGCGAGTTTCTCCGCCTCCTGTTCTCGCACGTGGCCGTACATCAGACCGTCATCAGGCGCATCTCGCCTGTCATGCAGCGCCTCGGCGGGATCGAGCAGAACCGCGAGCGGCTCGCGTCGCTCGGCACGATGGCCGCCGGCCTCGCGCACGAGCTCAACAACCCGGCGGCCGCCGCGCGGCGGGCGGCATCGCAGCTCGCCGAGGAGGTCGCCATCGTGCAGTCGACGCTCGTAAAGTTCGTGAAGTCCGGCGTGGAGCGCGCAGACGCCGAGAAGCTCGTCGAGCTGCAGGAGGAGGCGATCACGCGGGCGGCAGCCGCGACCGCACTCGACACGCTCGACGCCGCCGACTCGGAGGACGAGCTGCTCGAGCGCCTGGAGGCGCTCGGCGTCCCGGAAGCCTGGCGGCTGGTCGAGCCGCTCGCCGGCGCGTGTCTGGACGACGTATGGCTGAACCGCGTCGTCGAGCACGCCGGCAAGGCGACGCCCGCAGCGCTGCACTGGGTCGCCGCGACGATCACGATCGGGCGCGTCTCCGCCGAGCTGTGCGAGTCGACCGACCGGATCTCTGCGCTCGTCAGCGCCGTCAAGAGCTACGCGTACATGGACCGCGGCGGGCTCGTCGAGGTCGACCTGCACGAGGGCCTGGAGACGACGCTCACGGTACTCGGCCACAAGCTCAAGCACACCGCGATCAAGGTGGTGCGCGACTACGATCGCGGCCTGCCCAAGATGACCGTGCGCGGCTCAGAGCTCAACCAGGTGTGGACGAACCTGCTCGACAACGCAATCGGCGCGCTCGGCGAGCAGGGCACGATCACGATCCGCACCAGCCACGACGACACCTGCGCACTCGTCGAGTTCACCGACGACGGCCCCGGGATCCCCGACGACGTGATCGAGCGGATCTTCGACCCCTTCTTCACGACCAAGGACGTCGGTCTCGGCACCGGGCTCGGCCTGGCGACCGCCCGGCGGATCGTCGTCGATCGGCACGACGGCTCGCTCGTCGCCGCGTCCGAGCCGGGCCGCACGACGTTCGGCGTTCGCCTGCCCATCACCCAGCACTGACCGCACGACGCGCGTCTGGCGATTCAGCGTGTCCTACACGCGCTCGACACACCGATCATGCCTAACCCGCTGCTAGCGGACGATCGCGTCGGCGTGCGCGTCGCGATAGAGGCGCGTGCGCATCTCGAGGACCCGGAGCGCGACGCTGGCGCCGTCGGCGAGGTTTCCGGCCTCAATCTGCTCTTCGGCTGCGGCGAGCTTGAGATCGTTGTCGTCGATCGCCTGCGAATCGATGTAGCGGGGTCCGAGCTCTTCGAGGCCGTCCCGGGCACTGGCCAGAGCTTCTCGACCTCCCCGGCGCAAAGGAAACGGGTGCCAAGCTCCAGCCAGGCGCGCGCCGCGGCCAGCCGGGCGTGGTCGCCGTCGCCAGGCCCTCGTACGACGACCTCGCCGTCGCCGCGGCGCCCGCCGCGCTCGCGCTGCTCGCGCACGACCTGTGTCATGCGGGCACCTCCTCGGCGCCGACCGCTTGGAGGCCATCGTCCAGCTCGGCTTTCTTGACAGCCGGCGTGACGATGACCTTCGGGACGACTCGGTTGAGCGTTCCGCCCACCGTCCCCTTGTAGTAGAGGAGGTGGTACTTCTCGCAGACGGCGGCCACGGCGGGCTCGACGCGCTCGGGCAGCTTGCCCGTCTGCTTGGCGAAGGTGTCGTCCCAGAGCTTCTTCATCTCATCCTTCAGCGCCTGCTTCTTGACCGCGTCGAGGCCGGAGACCATGGTGTCCCACTCCGTGGTCTTGATCGCGGCGAACTCCGTTTCACCGGCGTTTACGACGGCCATCCGCTCGTCCGTCGTGACCATGCGGAACAGGTCGATGCCGCTAAAGGAGACGTTCTTGTGCTCACCCTCGGATTTGTCGTAGGGGTGCGTGTGGGCGACGGCGATCAGCGTCTCGTCGGCCGCCAAGTCGCCGTAGTTCGGCATCGCCGAACCCGACGTCCCCGGCGTCTTGCTGCGCTTCCAGGCGTAGCTACCGTCCTTCTTGCCACGAGAAGCCCGATTTGCTCCTGCGACGTGCCGCCGCGTCCAGGAGGTCGTCGAGTCGTCTTCGGATTTCCGGCGCGCGGATCGACTACGCACGCCAGCGTATGTGCAGAACGGGAGGCGACACGCTCGGGCAGATGTCGGACGTCTGAGTAGCGCCCATAAGCAGGTTGAGTAGCCGACTACTCATGTCGGCGTGTGCGAACGCTGGAACCTTGGACGCCTCACTCCATTCGCCCAAGTCGTCGATCACGAGACGCACCCAGAGCGCTCTTGATCGGCGCACCACATCACGATGAGGTTCTCTATGCGCCGCAGGCTCCTGATGGTCCCAGCGTGCGGTGGCGCTCGTGAGCCCCAGCTCCGAGCGTCACCGCCCTCGCGGCGCTCGTGCGAAACGCGGTAACGCAGCACTCGCTGCGGGCTTGCGCCAACCAACCAGACATGCCCAAACACACACACCGGAGATCACCATGCAGACCTACGTCATCCTTCGCCGCAACGGGTGGGCGACAGCACAGGACCTGGAAGAGGCCGCCGCCCGCTCGACCGCCGAGGGCGACCAGATGCCCGACGACATCCGCTGGATCCGCAGCTACGTCACCGCCGAGACCGACGGCACCGTCGGCACCGTCTGCATCTACCAGGCCAGCAGCCCCGAAGCGATCCGCGAGCACGCAAGGCGCGCCGACCTGCCCGCCGACGAGATCATCGCCCTCGCCGACACCGTCGTGGTACGGCCCGATCCCGAATCCGTCACGACCTAACACGTGCGCTCACGGACGCCGCCCGTGGTGAGCCGACTACGCCGTTCGCTCGGACCCCTGCCGGCTCACCGGCCGAGGCGGCGGACGGCGTCGACGCCGCGTAGGACATCGCCGCGGGCGTATGCGGCGCCGGCCTCCGGGATGTCCTGCAACGCCTCGGGGGTCGCTCAGTACGGAGAGCGTCTCCGCGAGCTGAGCGAGGTCTGCGGGGTTGATGATTACGGCCGCATCATGGCCGTTGCGTGTGATGGCAAACCCGCTCGTGCTAGCGCTCGACGCGATCGACGACTTCGGACAGATGGTCTCGAACGAACCTCAACGGCTCGGTTGCCATGGCCACAATCGTGCGCCATGGCGGGTCCCGTCTGTCAACCGATCCGGTTGACCATCCTCCTCGGACCGCTCGTCGACCGTGCTCCGATGCGAGTCGGTGCGCAGGCCTCACGCTCCCAGTCGGCCACCGTGAAGCGTTGGTCTTGGCCGGCGCGGCCGCGGACGTCGATCGCTACGCCTTCGGTCATCAGCCTCTCAACGGCGCCGGCAGCGTTGACCGGCGCGCCGGTCCCAGCGGATCGGAATCCAGCTGGCATGCGACCGTCAGCGGGCGGTCTGCAGATCGGCGACGGCTGTCGCTTCCGTTGTCAGCTGAGCGTGGCGCCGCTGCTCAGAGACCGAGGAAGAAGCTGCGGATCGCGGCGCCCGCCCAGCCGGGCCAGATATGACCACCGGGGTGCCCACACCACACGACGCGGTTCGCCGTGCCTGGGTACGAAGCGCAAGGCGAAGGATCGACGGCCACGATAGGCGCGTTTGCATACCGATTATCCGCAAGCCAGCGATCGCGACTCTGAATCCCGGTACTGATCGGGACCGTACGGTCGGCGCTTCCGTGGATGCCCATGTACGCGCGTGGCTGAGCGCATGTGGACGGTCGCCCGCCGCCGGCCACCGACGCCGCCGCCCTGAATGACGCGGCGCGATGACAGAGCAACGAGTTGACGAAGAAGGCGCCGTTTGACTTGCCGGCGGCGAACACGCGCGCGGTGTCCACGCAGTGCTTGCTCTTCAGGTCGGCGAGGATCGCGTCCACAAAGGGGAAGTCCGCGCCGGCAGGATCGACGTTCCAACCTGCCCATGCAAGACCGAACCGCGCCCCCTGCGGGTAGACGTACAGCACGGGATCGGCGCTTGTCAGCCCCATGTAGGCCTCCGCGGCCTGCGCCGTGTCATTGCCGCCGTGGAAGCCGATGATGACTGGAACGGGACGGTTTGCGAGGACGCTTGCCGGCACGACCTTCAGGTACGTTCGCTGAACGCCGCCGACCACGATCGTCTCTGTCGTCGTGCCGGGTATCGGAGGCAACCCACAGGGGGCCGCAGGCGGAGCAGGCGGCGTCACGCGCTGGTGATTTGTGTGCGTAAAGCGAAATCGCTCGACGCATGCCTGGGAGGTCGCGCACGGCGGCGCGATCGACACCGTCGTGTCGAGCCGGTAGCGCAGCAGCGATCCTGTCGACCGCGCTCCGACGGAGACGACGCCGTTACCGCGAAGCTTGACGTTGCCGCCCTCGAGTCGGCGGGAGTACCGGCATTCGAAGCGCAGCGGTGAGCGGCGGCGACATTTCGGCTGCAAGCCGGCGGTGACCGTCTTGGCAAAGCCCCGCTGTCGAAGGATCCTGCGAATCTCCAGACGCACCTCGCTTACGCTCAGCGGGCCGCTACCTGCACGTGCCTTTCCGTAGTGACTCGCCGCAGCCGGTGCCGCCGGGAGCACCAGGCAGATGACGAGCAGGAACGCGAGCCTCGTCTTCACGGCGACAGCCTATGTCACCGCAGGATTGCCAAGCTGCACCGAGCACCTACGCCTCTGCCGAGCGCCGTCGGCCCCACTCGCCGGCGAATGGATGGCTGACGCCGATCCGCTCAGGTCCAGAGGCGGACGGTCAGTCCGCCGGCGTCCGAGCGCAGGAGTTCGGTTGCGCTCGTCGCCTGACGCGCGACCCACAGTCCCGCGCCGTTGGCTTGCGCTGGCCGCGGCGGCAGGTAGCCGGCGAGCGGATCGTCGAGGCCTTCGCCGGCGTCGGCGATCTCGCAGACGAAGTGGGTCCCGACGCGGCCCACGCGCAGCGACGTCGCGCCGCCGCCGTGGCAGGTGGCGTTGGCGAAGACCTCGCCGGCGGCGAGCAGCATGTCGCAGGCTGCGGCGTTGGGGACGCCGTCCGTCGCCATTTCGGCGGCCAGCAGCTCGCGCAGGCCATGCGCACAGGTCGGCGCCTGCAGCGTGCGCAGCTGCGGCAGCGGCTCGGGCAGGGGCGTATGGACGCGTATGACCGTCGCGGCGTCGGTGTAGTCCGGGCTCGGGCGGCGGGCGTCGGTGATGACGTGCTGGTGGGTCGCCCACGCGCTGTCGAGCACGGCCCCCGGCAGCACACGTTCATCGTATGGGCAGATGACCTGGAGCTTGCAGCCCGCGAAGGCACGGTCGATCGTCGCCTCGTACGCGGTCCAGCGGTCCCATTCGCACGGCGTCGTGCCGAAGCGCACCTCGCCGATCGCGTAGACGCACGGCGCGCCGGCGGCATCGGCGTCGCGGACGACGCGTTCGAAGCCGGCGAGCACGTTGGCGGGGTGTCGATACCACTCGTCGCGGTCGACGTACGACACGCTGTCAGCGTCGGCTGCCAGCGAGTCGCGCAGCAAGCCCAGGTTGTGCTGCGTCGTGACCGCGACGGCGTGAGCGCCCGCGCCCAGCCCGGCCTGGAGGTGTGAGCTCATCTGTGCGACGAAGCTGTCGTCGCTGTCGTAGAGAAACGCGTCGTGGCGCAGGCTCATGCGGCGCATTCCGGTTGGAACTGCACGCCCGGATCGGTATCCCAGCCGAGCAGGCCGACGAGACGCTGAACCGCGTCTGACGGCGTCGCGATCGCGATCGGGTGACGCTTGGTGCCGCGCAGCGCGCGCAGGCCCGCGACGTCGACGTACTCAAGATCGGCGAGGTCCAGGCAGATCGGCGCGCCGCCACGCTCGTCGATCACCGCTGCGACGGTCGCGGCAGCCTCGAAGTCGAGCTCGCCGGCGAGCCGCACCCTGCTACCGGACCCGGTGAGGGCTGCGGCGAGGTAGCCGCAGCGGCCGATCGGTGCAAGCTCGGGTGCGACGTCGACGTCGTGCGCCGCGGTGACCTCGGCGCGCACGGCGTCGTCGTACTGGCACAGCAGCATGACCGCTTCGTCGCCCAGGATCTCAGCGAGGCGCTGTTCGTACTCGGCGAGCTGCTCGCAGCCGGGCGGATCGGTCAACCGCCAGCGCATGTCGCCGGTGAAGCTCGCGGCCCGGTAGCCGGCGGCGAGCGCGCGCTCTCGCTCGCTCCTGGCGGTTGCGAGCATCCGCTCGGCGTCAAAGGCGCCGTCGGGGATGTAGGCCTCGCGCGCGGACTTGATCTCCAACTGCCCCCCGGCGAGCGCCTTCGCGATGTCGTCGTCGCTGCCTGCGAGCCGGGACGCGAACGCGTCCACATCGTCGCCGGCGTCAAAGAGGACGACCTTGCGCCCGCGGCTGAGGCCGTGACGAACGAAGCTCGTCACGAGGAGCTCGCGATCCTCCTCGCACGGCAGCCGACAGCACGCGTGCTCGCCCGGCCGAATCGCGACAGGCGTAGATCCCATAGCAGCGTCAATACGCCGCCCGTCGACACGCACACGAGCGCCAACGCGCCAACTCTCCAGGACGGCGGGCGCGATCCGGTGAAACGGCCAGGGTTCTCACAGATGCCGGGGGCGTCCAAGGCGTCTAGCCCCCGCTCACCCCGCATCCGCGAGCTGTCGTTGCCCCAAGAACGCAAACAGCCGCCGCGTCTCGACGATCTCCTCCCGCGCAGCCCGCCGACGCGTGAGCGCTCGTGTCGCCGCCTCGGCGAACCGCTCCAGAGCGAGGTGGCGCTCCAGCAGCGAGGCGCCGGTGCGCTCGGCTGCCCGCATCAGCGCGCTGGTCGCCTCGTGGAGCATCTCGTAGTTCGCGGTCGCGGCAGCCGAGGAGAGCGCGCCGATCCAGCGCTCGGCGGCGTCGACTCCCTCGGGTTCGGCGAAGAAGCCCGAGTGCAGCTCGACGTACAGGCCGCGCCAGCTCAGGTCGGCGAGCGCCGCGCCGTCGCTCTGGGCCAGCTCGGCGAGCGCCGGCAGCGGGCGCCGCGGCGGATCGGTCGACGAGATCGCGGGATGGCCGCGCTCGACGAGCAGGCGGCGCACCTCTGACGTTGCGAAGCGGCGGTGCCCGCCGGAGGTGCGCGTCGTCCCGAGCCGGCCGTTGTCAGCCCAGCGCCGCGCCGTCGTCGTCGAGATCCCAAGTGCCTGCGCGACGTGGCCGAGGCTGAGCGTCATACCCGGCTGCCCGGAAGCGCCGTCGACCTTCTCGAGCACCCGCGCCGCGCCCTGGGTGTCAGCTCGCGGCAGCGGCTTGGTCGCCTCCAGCAGCGCCGACCACGACCGTCCCGAGCGGACGAGCTCCAGCGCCCCGCCGGCTGACAGCCCGGGCGCGAACAGCTCTCCCTGGGCGCGATCCAGGCCCAGTGAGCGCAGCAGCCGCAACTGCTCCTTGGTCTCCACCTTCGCCGCCGTCATCGGCAGACCGAGCGAGTGGGCCATCCCGATCATCGCCTCGATCAGTTGCGCGTCGCGCGTGCCGTCGCCGAGCTCATCCAGGAACGACGAGTCGAGCTTCAACGCGTCGAACGGCAGCTGGCGGATCGCCGCCAGCGAGGAATAACCGGTGCCGAAGCGGTCAAGCGCTATCCGCACCCCGATGCCGCGCAGGTCGTCGAGCTGCGCCAGCGCCACGTGACCGTCGCCGGTGAACACCGTCTCGGCGATCTCGAGCACGAGCCGGTCGGGCGGCAGGCCGCTGTCGCGCAACGCGCGCGACACCGTCCCGGCCAAGTCCGGAGAGGCGAAGTGACGGGCCGACACGTTGACGTGCACGGCCGGCGCGCTTCCGGCCGGCAGCACGGTTCCCCAGCGCTCGAGCTCGCAGCAAGCGATGCAGAGAATCTCGGCGCCCAGCGGAACGGCGAGTCCGGTCGCGTCGGCGGCTGCGAGGAACTGCGCCGGGGCGAGCACGCCGTGCTCGGGATGCTGCCAGCGCACGAACGCCTCGACGGCGACGATCGTCGCGCTGTGCAGGTCGATGATCGGCTGGTAGCGCAGGCGCAGCTCGCCGTCGGTCAGCGCGCGGCGCAGGCCCTGCTCGATCTCGCCGGCGTGGACGAGCCGGCGGCGCATCCCCTGCGTCGCCAGCTCGACGCGTGCGCCCCCTCGCTCGCGAGCGAGGATCGCCGCGGCCATCGTCGTGCGCACGAGCTCGCCGACGCTGCCCCCGCCGCGGTCGGTGAGCACCACCCCGATGCTCGCCGTGACCGTCATCGCGCGGCCGCCCGCGAGCATTGGCTCGCTGACGGCGTCGCCGACGCTCTGCGCGAGGGCCAGCGCGTCGGCCTCCGAGGCCACGTTCGGGACGAGCATCGCGAAGTCGTCGCCCGCCAGGCGCCCGGCAGTCGCGTCCGCCGGCAGCACGCCGGCAATCCGCGCCGCGACACCGACGAGCACCTCGTCGCCGATGCGATGGCCAAAACCGTCGTTGAGCTTGCCGAAGCCGTCGAGATCGACGAACAGGATCGCCGCCTCGCCCAGTCCACGGCGGGCGCGGTCGAGCGCCTGTTCCAAGCGATTCTCAAACAGCGGGCGATTGGCCAGGCCGGTAAGCGGGTCGTGCAGGCCGAGTCGCGTGATCTCCTCGTCGGCGCGCCACCGCGCCGCCGCCGTTCCCACGACGTTGGCGATCGCCTGCGCGAAGCCGACGTCCTCCGATCCGATAGCACCGGGCTCCGAGGCGGCGATTGCGAGCAGCCCGGTCGCGGTGCCGCGGTCGCCATGCAGCGTCACCGCCAAGACGCAGCCCATGCCCTGGACGAGCAGCAGCCCGGTCGCGGCGAACTCCAGCAGCTCGGCGCCCTTGAGCAGCAGCGAGCCGCCGGCTTCGATGGTTCGCTGCAGCAGCAACGCCTGCGCTTCGCCGACGGGCTCGCCATGACCGGCGAGCGAGCCGAGACCGATCGCGGCCTCGCGCCGTATGCCGCCGTCGGGCTCGACCTCGAGCGCGACGCCGCAGTCGACGGCGAGACCGTCCACGAGCGCCGACAGCGCGGCCGCGGCGAGGTACGCGGGATCGATGCCCGACAGAGCGGTCTGGCCGAGCGCCACGACGAGCGCCTGGCGCGCTACCCGTTCGGCGCGCTCCCGCTCGACGAGCTTGTGGTCGGTGAGGTCACGGATGAAGCCGGTGTACGTCGCGGTGGCGCCACCCATGCGGGTGATCGCGAGCTCGACGGGGAAGAGTGAGCCGTCGGCGCGCTGGGCCTCGAACTCGATCCGCCGGTCGAGGATCCGCCCCTCGCCGCCCTCGAGCATGCGCCGCAGGCCGCCGCGATGGGCCGCCCGCCGCTTCGGCGGGATGATGAGCTGCGCCATGTCGACGCCCAGGACCTCCGCCCGCGCGTAGCCGAACATCCGCTCGGCCGCCGGGTTGAACTCCAGCACGACACCGCGGGCGTCGATCGAGATGATGCCGTCCAACGACGACCGCAGCACGATGTCGTCGACGCGCGCCGAAGGACTGCATGTGTCGCCCGCGGCCATCGTGATGCTGATCGGCTCGTAGGGGCCCAGCCTTGACTCGTGAGGCCGTAGCTGCGCCAACGTGGCACGATCGGCAGCGTGACGCCGGGCCCTCCAACGCTCGCCGAGGCAACCGATCCGCTGGGCAAGCTCCAGCGCGGGCTCGGCTCGGGGTACCTCTGGGCGCTTGACGCGGACCGCTCGGTCGCGCATGCGCTGCTGCTGCACTGCGTCTTCAACGACCCGCGCTGGGACCGCCAGCTCGACCACCGCGACGACTACTACGCGACGCTTGCGCTCGACGTCGAGCTCGACACCGCGGCGCTGGAGTCGTGGCTGCACGACTGCGACGACGACCGCGAGACGACGCACGACGTCATCGGCATGCTCGGGCGGATGGCGGTTCGCGGGCACGCCGACGCCCGCCGAACGCTGCGCGAGTACGTCGCCTACGGCGCATCGTGGGAACGGGCGATCGACCAGCTCATCGGCGACTACGACGCGATCCGCGTCGGGCCGCCGTGGCCGGAGGCGGTGGCCGACCTCGACGAGGTCCTCGTGCGGCGCTTCCCCGGCGAGGGCGAGATGGCCGCCGCCTTCGGCGGGATCGATCCGCGTGGACGGCCGTGGGCGCTCTGGTCGGTGCAGAACCCGGCGATCGCCCGCGCGCTCGCGCTCGACCACGGCGAGCCGGCGCCGCCGCGCAGCCGGGCTTGGCGACCGCGCAAGATCCAGCCCAAGCCGCACGAGCTCAGCACGGTCGCGCTGCTGGCGATAGCCGAGAGCTCGCGCTGGACGCAGATCGCCGACGAGCTGGCGAGGCGCACGAGCGGCGAGGACGTCCGCCGGCTCGTCGCGGCGGCGAACGACCCGGGCCTGCCGATGCGCAGGGCGGCGATCCTCGCGCTCGGCCGCCAGGGCCACCGCGAGCTGCTGCGGATCGCCGAGGAGAACACCGCGCAGGCGCAGCGCGGCACGCTGCAGGGCGCGATCGCGCTCGCGCTGGAGGCGATGCCACTGTCGCAGACGCGGGCGCTCGCGCACGACTGGCTGACGTCGCCCGACTGGGCGCGGCGGCGCAAGGCCGCGGGGCTGCTCGCCACCTGGGCCGAGGAAGAAGACCTTCCGCACGCCCGTCGCGCGCTGGGGCGCGAGCTCGACGAGGGCCTGGAGGGCGACGTCTTCGTGATCTGCTTGCTCGCCGAGGCGCTCGGGCGCATCCCCGAGCGCGGTCCGTTCGAGGAGCTCTCGCGCGCGTATGAGGAGATCCCGTACTCCTACGGGCGGCGCATCGTCGTCTCGGCGCTGGCGGCGGCTGACCCGACGTTCGCGGGCGACGTGGCGGTCGACTGCCTGTGGGACTGCGAGAGCGAAACCCGCGAGGTCGCGGCCGAGCGCGTCGACCGCCGGGTGCGGCTGGCCGCGCAGCGTCTCGCCGAGCTCGCCGGCGACGAGGCGCAGTCCGCGTCGGCGCGCCAGGCCGCGGTCGACCGGCTCTGAGCGCGAGCAGCCCGGCTGGCCGTCCTGGGCCAGGCTAAGCTGAGAGTCGTGACCGCCTTCGCCGACCTTGGTCTTTCCGCCAGCACCCTCGACGCTTTGCACGACGTTGGGTACGAGCTTCCCAGCCCGATTCAGGAGCAGGCGATCCCGCCGATGCTCGAGGGCCGCGACGTCATCGGCCAGGCCCAGACCGGCTCGGGAAAGACCGCCGCCTTCGGCCTGCCGATCATCGAGTACGTCGATCCGACCGAGCCGGACGTGCAGGCGCTCATCCTGACGCCGACGCGTGAGCTGTGCATCCAGGTGACGCAGGCGATCCGGGCCTACGCCCAGCGCAAGGGCGCCGACGTCGTCGCCGTCTTCGGCGGCGCGCCGATCCGGACCCAGCAGGCCCAGCTCAAAGCGGGCGGCCACATCGTGGTGGGGACCGTCGGCCGGGTTCTTGACCTCATCAGCCGCCGTTCGCTCGTCCTGGACAGCTGCCGCTTCGTCGTCCTCGACGAGGCCGACGAGATGCTCGACCTCGGCTTCCTCGAGGATGTCGAGAAGATCCTGCGCCTGACGCCCAACAGCCGCCAGACCGCGCTATTCAGCGCGACGATGCCGCCGCCGATCCGCAAGCTCGCCGACAACTACCTCTACGACCCGGTGCTCGTGCAGGTCCAGTCGGCGACGCTGACGGTGGATTCGGTCGAGCAGTTCCAGGTCGACGTGAAGACCGCCGACAAGGCCGACAAGCTCGTCGAGGTGCTCGAGGCCGAGAAGCCCGACCAGGCGATCGTCTTCGTGCGCACGAAGATCCGCACCGACCAGCTCTACAAGAAGATGCGCGACCGGGGCTTCAACGTCAAGGCGCTGCACGGCGACATGA
>Ga0307502_10000056_pt1 | contig 29833 bp, 28 predicted proteins | sample 16_S_MG_FD_201364 | JGI IMG/M metagenome (GOLD analysis project Ga0307502, IMG submission 201364) | Soil microbial communities from Populus trichocarpa stands in riparian zone in the Pacific Northwest, United States - 16_S | ecosystem: Environmental > Terrestrial > Soil > Riparian zone > Trees... | reverse complement strand
TTCGCGTAGGCGGCTTTGGTGCTCGCGCCGTCAGTACGCAACTCGCCGTCGGCCCCGCGGCTACCGGAGGCGAAGCTTTCCAGGTTGGCGGGGCGCGCTGAGCTCGTCGGCATGGTGTTACTCCCTGCCCGCGGGATTGGGGGCGTCGGCGGTGAGGACTCGCTTGGACTTCGGGCCGTCCGGAGGCCGCGGCTTGCCGTCGTCGGCCCCAAAGGTCTCGGTTACGCCGTCGAAGCCAACCTCGAGCGGGTTTCGGTTGTCACGGCGCTCCTGCCATGCCTTGAGGTCGCGCTCGTACTGCTTGGCGACCTCGCGCCGCTGCTGCTCTTCCCGCGCGAGTTGCGCGAGCTCCTGGACTTGCTTGGCCGCCAGCTCCATTGCATCGGCGAGACGGCCGGCGTCGGTCACGCAGACCGTCATCCGTGCGCCGAACTTCCCCTCGTACACACCGCGCCAGTCCGTCCGCGCCTTGCCGGCGAGCTCGGTCCGCCGGGAGCGCTGTGCGCGCAGAAGGCCCGCCCCGGCGTTAAGTCGGGCGACGAGCGCATCGGCCACCTCCCAATTAAAGGGAACTGGTTCGTGAATGGCTCCGAGGTCTTCCATCGTCTCGTGTGATATCCGCCGTCGTTACCGTTACGTGCCCGTGGTCACGCAGCGCCGCCGCCGGCCTGCATGATGTTCTGCGAGATCCTCTCCAGCTGGCTGCGCAGCTCGTCTAGCTCCTGCTTGGCCTTGTCCAGCGCGGACTTCGTCTCGGGCCAGGTCTGGTCGCGGAACTGCTGGGCCAGCGGCCCGTCCCAGACCTCCGGGCTGGAGAGCGTCCTGCCCTGGCCGTCGAGCTTTGCGATCTGCTCGGTAAGCCCGCCGTTGATGATCGCCTGCACCTGCTGGATCGAGGTCTTGGCCTGCTCGGTCGACAGCACACGTCCGGCCATGTCGGTCTCCTTCGGGTCGGTGAGAATTGACTGCACTCGACCGTAGATGGAGCAACCTGGCGGGCGTTCAGGAATTCATCTGGATCGCATCGGGGTGGCGGATGCGACCCCCCGGGCGCAGGACGACGCCGAGGCTGCCGAGAGCCTCCTGGCCCCGGTAGGGACGCTTGACCTCTGTCTACGCTGGGTACGTGGTCCGCCACCGTTACATGGAGGCCGCCGTGCCTGGACGCGTGCTGATCGTCAAGCTCTACCGCCGCTCCGGCATGCTCACAATCGCGCTACTCGCAGCGTTCGCAGTCGCGGACGCCCAGGCCGCCGTCGTCGCGCTGCCGAGGGTCAGCGCGGAGACCGAGGAGATCCGTTCCGGGGGGCGCCCGGCGATGGTCTTGCATTCGCTGCTCGTGCGACGCGTCCACGGGAAGCTGACGGTGCGCTGCAACCGCTGCCGCCGCCTGGTCGGACGCATACGCGTCCGCCGCACCAGCCCCACGACCAAGCGCTACTCGGGCGTCAACTGGATCCTCCGCGGAGGCCGTGCCGTCAAGCTCACTGTCGTCCGCCGAGGCCGCATCGGCCGGTACCTGCTGCTCACCGCCAAGCGTCAGGACGGGCTCATGGTGCTCGGCTACAAGGCAAGCGGATGCCTGGACCGCCACCGCAACCGCATCCTTTGCCCGCGCGACCTCCCGCCAGTGCAACCCGACCAGGTCGTGCCACCGCAAGAGACGCTCCAGCAGCCGACGCCACCGCCACCGCCGCAACCGGCCACGCCTGCGCCGCGGCCCGACCCGCCACTGCCGTGGAACGCAGTGTCGCCCGCGCAGGACAAGGCTTCGGTGCTCTGCGGTGGAGTGGTCACCGTGGTCGGGGCCTACAACCCAGCCAAAGAGACGACGAACGGAAATGCCTTGATCCGGGCCTGCCTGGTCTACTCCCGCAACCCGGCTGGGAACTACTACTACCAAGGCGTGCTGGAGGTGAAGTACGACGAGTCCTGGCCGGGCGCGTCGGACCTGTTCAGCGGCAAGAGCATGTCGGCCATCAGCGGCACCCCGCAGGCAACCGGTGTCGCTGACTGCCCTCGCCTCAGCTGGTCCAACGGCGATCTGCTGTGGTGCTACTCCCCGACGCGGACGTTCGTCAAAGGACCCGCCGCGAAGCTCTACGCCAAAGGAGTCCTGATCGACGTCGCAGGGAACTGGCACCCCGTGTGGTCACCGACACTCACGACCGCGTGACATGGCCGCGCCGTTTGCCGGCCTCGCCGGATGAGCCTGCCCGCCCCCGGTTACCGAGGGCGGGCAGGGGAACGATCGGCGATACGCCGTCTAGCCCGAGATGCGGTCGTAGCGAACCCAGCCCGTCGGCTGGCCCGGCGAGGTCACGGAGCGGCCCATGTTCGAGCCGCGCTTGTTCCCCGAGCACTGCACGATCTTGCTGTCGCCCATGTACAGCACGACGTGGCCGATGCCCGGCGTCATGTTCGTCACCCCGTAGAAGATGAGATCACCGGGGTGGTAGCCGCCGGGCGGCAGATTGCCCCAGCCGCGCGCGGCGTGGCCCGTCTTGAGCTTCACCGACGTATCGGTCGGCTTCAGCGGGCCCAGCTTGCCGTCGCCCGTCCATAGCGAGCCGGTGTACGTGCCGGCGTCAATCCCGGCCTGAGCGACGGCCCAGCGAATGAATGACGAGCAGTCGCAGCCCTGCTTGACGTTGCTCGGCGTCCCACGGCCGCGGGGCGGCTCGGTGGTCTGCATCTCCTTGACCGAGACATTCGTCGGCAGGCGATGGGGCATGGAGTACAGCCCGGCCCACCAGCTCACGTGGCGGTAGGCCCAGCCGAGGACCTGCTTGGACTGGTTCGAGGACGATGGCGGCTTCACGGCCGGTGGCGGGAGCGCAGTCGCGGGCGGGTGCGGGGTAGGACGAGGCGCCGGGGCCGGCGCGGTCGAGCCCGGGGCGTTGCACTCGGCCGGGTTGCTCGTCGCGCAGACGCGCATCGACGTGCCGCGCTCGTCGAAGCGATCGAGGTTCCAGAAGACGACGCCGCTCGGGGCGCAGATGTTCGTGGAGGCCTGGCCGGTGTAGTTGACGCCGTCGAAGAAGCGGACACAGGTGCCGGCGTCTATCGCGAGTGACGAGCGGCTGTTGTCCACATCGCGGTTGGTCCCGTCGAAATTGCGAAACGCCGCAAAGTTCGCCCGGTTGGGGTCGCCCGTCTTCGGAACGATCACCGACGCGCCCTTGCAGTTGGCGTCCTTGAACAGCTGCACGCGCGCGAAGCCGGCCTTGGCGTTGCCGGCGCAGCCGGACACCGAGCCCGCGAGCGCCGCAGCGACGTTGACAGCCAGCAACGCCACGACCGTCGTCCCCAGCACCGCGAAGCGTCCACTTGGACGTCTGGCCATCTCACCTCCATGCGAATGAACCGGGGTTGCGTTGCTGGCGCGTCCGTGTCGGAAGACGCGCCGGCGCAGATGGGACATCAGTACCTCCTGGTTGTGGTAGCAGTCGCGCGACGTTCCTCATGAGGCGCAGCGCGACTGAGAACGAGACAAGTCTTTGACCCTTCGAAGGCCCGTCGATCAATATTTCATCGGAGCCACATCGAGGCTCGCCACGGCGACGCTGATCTGGCAGCGGGGCTAGGTGAGTGCGTGCGGAACGCCGGTCAAACCACACCAGCCTCCGCACACGGATCGCGGCTTCACGTGTATCCCGCCACATCACCCGTAGTCGATGCGGCTTTGATCCGATCTCGATCGACGGGGCGGCTAGCGATGGCAGGCTGCAATTCAGCGAGCCCTTTGACCACCAATACCAGGGAGCAACGATGTCTCATCTCAGTCCATCACGGCGTTCGCGTTGTTGCGCTCGGCCGGCTGCGCTTGCGCTAGTTGCGTTCACCACGCTGTCGGCCGCCGCGGGCCCCGCACACGCGAAGCCTCTGGGTCGTTGCGACGGCCCGTGCCCGGAACCGCCGCCGTCGACACCGAGTTGCTCCAACAATCTGTCTCCTAGGCAGCCGTACAAGACCGCGCACGCCGACATCATCGCTCTCAACGGCGTCTTGAGCTGCTCGTCCGAGCCCTTTGACAGGGTGTACATCTATCTACAGCGGCAGCGTGCGTACGGCTGGCAAACGATGACCAAGAGGGACATCCCGGGCACGATCCTTGCCCCTTTCAATCGGTGGACCTGGCGCAATTCCGTACCGTACGCGTGTCACGACACCGGTACTCATACCTTTAGAGTGCGGATCGTCGGCTATGAACGCGGCCGCCAGGTCATGGATAGGATCGGGCCCAGCTACGAGACCGAGTGCCCCGCGGCGCCCTCGCTGCACCCGACGCTCAAGCGCTGCGACAACAGCGACTGGATGACACGGGCGGGCGGCATCGGATCAGGAGCGGACTTCGTGGTCAGTCTGCAGCCGACCTTTCGAGCGCGCGTGTTCGGACGGGGCAGGAATATCGTGGGTAAGAGGTTCGTCGAATACATCTGGCGCGACCTCAATCGCTGCGTGCAGTTTCCCGACGATCTGCTGGCGTCCCAGCGCGAATCCCTGAACAAGCAGCTTGTGTGCCACGTCGAATACGCAGTCGCCCGCCCCGTGGGCGGCAATACATGGGACCTGGAAGCGAAGCGGTCAAACGTTCCGTGGCCCGCGGTGATCAACCCGACACACACATGTAACTGGGACTGATGATTCGCGGACGAACTCGCTTCGGCGACGTTGCTGACAAGCCGATCCCGTAGCGCGGCCCGGCCGGGCCAGACTCCGGCCGGGCCGCAACGATGCGGTCACCAGCGCGATGGCGCGACGCGCCAAAGGCAGCAGGATCGCCGGCAGGGGCGGGTAAGGTTGCACGGGTGGCCTGCGGTTGTGTTTTCAACGCCTTTCGACTGGCGTGGACGCATCGTGTTCAGCGATTCGGCGCTCGCGCAAGCGTCTTGGCGGCTTTACTGATCGCAGCGTTCGCCGTCGCCGACGCTGCGGCGGCCGTGGTCCCGCTGCCGAGAATCGATGCCACGACCAAGGAGATCCGGTCCGGTGACCGTGCGGCAATCGTCGTGCGTACGCTGTTGGTGCGGCGCATCCATGGCAAGCTCACGGTGCGCTGCAACCGCTGCCGCCGTGTGGTCGGGCAGATCCGCATCCGCCGCCCGAGTTCCACGAGCAAGCGCTTTACGGGTGTCAACTGGATCTTGCGCGGAGGCCGTGCCGTCAAGGTCACCGTCGTGCGGCGGGGCCGGATCGGCCGCTACCTGCTGCTCACCGCTCAGCGCCGGAACGGGCGCTTGGATCTCGCCTACAAGGAGAGCGGGTGCCTGAACCGCTTCCGAAATCGCGTCCTGTGTCCGCGCGGGACCCCGCCGCCGCAGCCCGAACAGGTCGTGCAATCCACGCCCGTGACGCCCACGGCCCCGGGCCCCCCGCCGCCTGCGCCCCCCACCGCCCCCTCGGGGCCATCAGCGCCGCCGCCGCCGGCCGCCTCGACCAGCGACGCGTTTCCCTGCCAACCGCAGGTCTCGATGTCGTGGTCGCGCGAGAAGGTGCAGCGCTGCCCGCTCGTCGAGCCATTGCCCCCGAACGGTTGGGTGCCGGTCTACACGAGGCCCGTGGCGCGCGGGGCCGGCGCGGCCAACCCGCCGCCGGCCGGCTGGCTGCACGCCATCGCGAATCAGTACTTCGTCTGCCAGCGCGAGTTCCCCGGGGTCGAGTACTACCACCCGCGTGGGTATCGCAACCGATGGTGGTCCTACACGCTGTCTGACGAAAACGTCTGGGGCTGGACGCCGCAGGTCTTCTTTCAGGGAGGCAAGGACGACGAGCCGGACAAGGGGCTCGCGATGTGCGGCCCCAACCACACGTGAGCGCGGCTCCTCCTAGCGCGCCGTCCAGCCCCCCGTCGTCCCCTTGTAGAGCCCCTCGCCGCCGAACACCATCCGTGCGCTGCGCAGCAGGATCCGCACGTCCAGGCGCCAGGACCGGTGCTCGATGTACCAGAGGTCGAGCTCGATGCGCTGCGCCCACGGAAGTGACGTGCGCCCGTTGACCTGCGCCCAGCCCGTGATCCCGGGACGGATCGCGAGACGCCCGCGCTCACGTTCGGTGTACTGCGCGACCTGCACCGGGATCGTCGGACGTGGGCCGACGATCGCCATCTCGCCGCGCAGGACGTTGACGAGGTTGGGCAGCTCGTCCAGCGACGTGCGCCGCAGGATCCTCCCGACGCGCGTGATGCGCGGGTCGCCGGCGTTTACGGCCATGCCCGCGCCGACGAACTCCGCCCCGTCGACCATCGTGCGCAGCTTCAGCAGCTCGAACTCGCGGCCGTCGAGGCCGACCCGGCGCTGGCGATAGAACGCGCCGCCCGGCGACTCCAGCCGGATCGCGACGATCGCGAGCGCCAGCAACGGCGACGTGCCGGCGAGCAGGCTCGCGGAGACGGCGATGTCGACCGCGCGACGAAGCATCAGCGCGTCCCCTCGGCCGGTTCCCAGCCGGCCTGGGTGCCGTGGCGCAGCCAGTCCCACAGGCCCGCCGCGACCGAGGCCGTCGTCAGGACGTAGTAGCGGGCGACGAGCAGCGGACGCAGCGGGAAGAGCGGAGCCAGCAGCGCGCCCGCGATCAGGGCGATTTGCAGAGTAAACGCGCCGGCGTAGACGGGACTTCGCCCGACCAGCAGCGCGCTGGAGACCAGTGCCGCGAGATGCAGGAACGGCGCGCCGTAACGCAGCACCCGGTGCGAAGCGATCATGAGCGCGTAGAGCGGCGGGTAGCCGCGCGGCGACAGCAGACCGCCGCGCAGGACGATCGGCCAGGCATGGCTCATCATCCGCCGCTTGCGCGCGAACTCGCCCTCGATCGACGGGACCATCTTCTCGGTCGCGCGGGCCGCCGGCACGTAGACCGCGCGCCAGCCGCGCTTGACCATGTTGAACGGGAAGGAGAGGTCGTGGCCCATGATCGGGTCGACTTCGATGTAGGCATTGCGGCGGGTCGCGTAGATCGCCCCGTTGCCGGCGGTGATCGAGCCGAGCTTGGACTCCAGCGCTCGCAGCCCCATCTCGTAGCGCCAGTACAGGCCCTCCTGATTATCGCCTCCGTCGGAGACGAAGCGCACCTGGCCGCACGCGTAGCCCACGGCCGGATCCTCGAAGGCGCCGACGAGCGTGCGCAGGGCGCCGGGTTCCCAGGCGCTGTTGGCGTCGGAGAACGCGACGACGGCGCCGCGCGACTGTGCGACGGCGGCGTCCTGGGCGCGGATCTTGCCGCCGCGCGGAAGGTCGAGGACGAGGTCGGCGCCGGCCGCCCGAGCCTGCGCGACCGTAGCGTCGCTGCAGCCGTCGGCGGCCACCACGACCTGCAGGCGCTCGCGCGGGTAGTCGAGCGCGAGCGCGTTGACGACCTTCGCGGCGATCACGGCCTGCTCGTCATAGGCGGCGACGATCAGGCTGACCGTCGGCGGGTCGGTCCCTAGGCCGCCTCGCGCGGGGCGGGCCCGGCGCCGGGGCACGCGCACGAGCGCGGCGAGCAGGAGTGGATAGCCGAGCTGGGCGTAGACGAGCAGCCCGGCGGACAGCCAGAAGACGACGGCCCAGAAGCTCACGCCGCCATTGTCTCTGAGCGGGCGGCTAGCGCCCGCAGATGCGAGCGTCGGAGTTCAGCGCGACCGGGCTGCGGTAGCGGATGCCCGCGCCGTCATGGACCTCCACGCGCGTGATCGACCGGCCGACGCGCTGCGCTCGCAGCCGCGCGTACACCGCGCCGACGTCGAACCTCAGGACGACCTGCTTGTCGCCGCCGATGCGGCGCGGAGAGAGATGGGCGTCGAGGCTCGTGCTTTTGCCGGCGAGAAAACGGACTGCGGTGATCGTCGCCGGCGTGGCAACCGTGTTGAGCACCGTGACGACGAGCGTCAGGCGGCGCACGCAGCCGGCCTTCGCGGGGGCTTCGGGATCGATGTACGCGGTGACCGCCATGGTCCCCGGGATGCCCTTCGGCGTCCTGAACGCGTACCAGGCCATCACGCCGCCGACGACGACGGTGAAGAGGGCGGCATAGAGGGCGATCCGGGTCATGTCAGGAGGCGAGCTGCTCGTACAGCTCGACGTGGCGTCGCGCGATCACGTCCCAGTCATAGCAGCGGTCAACCGCCAGGCGCGCCCCCGCCGCCAGACGTTCTCGGAAGCGCGGTTCGTCAATCAGACGCTGAAGCTCGGCGGCCAGCGCCGCGGGATCGTCGGGCTCGACGAGCACGGCAGCGCCGTGCGCCGCGACCTCCGGAAAGCCGCCGACCGCGGTGAGTAGCAGCGGCGAGCCGAACGCGAGCGCGGTCGCGAGGACGCCGGACTGGTCGATATCGCGGTACGGCAGCACGACGAGATCAGCCCGGCGGAAGTACGACGCCACCTCCTCGTCCGGGACGAAGCGCGAGATCCAGCGCACCGACGGACCAGCGGTCTGGCGCAGCCTCGTGACGTCCATCCGCGGCATACCGACGATCCACAGCTCCGCCCCGGCGATCTCGCGCCACGCCTCCAGCAGCACGTCGATCCCCTTGTACGGGCGCAGCAGGCCGAAGAACAGCACGACCGGCTTGCGGACGGCCGCAAGCTCGCTCGGCAGCGGCCGTTCGCCCGGCACATCGGTGAGATGGTGAAACGCTCCGTGGGGGATGACGTGGACCTTCTCGAAGGGGATGCCGAGCCCGTCGACGAGGCGGTCGCGACCGTGCTCGGAGTGCACGATCACGGCGTCGACGCGTTCGTAGAGGCGCCGCTGAGCGGCGAGCTGGCCGTGCCGCGGCTCGCGCGGGAGGACGTCATGGGCAGTGAGAACGAGTGGCCGGTCCGATGGCAGCAGGCGCACGTCCAGCGGCTGGACCGTGAGCCACTGGAAGTGCACGACATCCGCTTCGGCGGCGACTCGCCGGTACTCGCGCATGTCGGGCACGTGCTGCACGAGCTTAGCGGCGCGCCGCCGCCGCGATCCGGCCGCGCCCCCGCCGAGGCGGTAGAAGCGCTCGACGCGCTGGTAGGCCTCGGGCACGGGAATCGAGCCGTAGGAGAAGTGGCTGGTCTGCAGCCGCACGTCCATCCCCGCCCGCCCAAGCGCGGCGCAGAGCGCATGGTCGTAGGGCGGCGTGAAGGCCGAGGGATCCACGACATCGATGCGCACCGCGGGGAAGGTATCGTCGGCGCCGCCGTTGTAAAGCATCCCAGCGGTCCCCGCGCGGCGCGCTCCCGGGCGAGGATCGCCGGGAAGTATCGTGGCCGCCGGTGGCGGTCGAGCTCTCCTACTGCGTCGTCAACACCGAGCAGCGCGAGTTTCTCGTGCGCTGTCTTGACGCGATCGCGGCGGAGCGCGCGACGCTCGACTTCCCGACTGAGGTGCTCGTGCTCGACAACGCGTCTAGCGACGGGTCGGCCGGCGCGGCGCGGCGCCATCCGACGACGACGACGGTCGTGGCGCTCGAGCACCGGCGCGGCAAGGGCGAGAACGACAGCGACCTGCTGCAGCGCGCACGGGGCCGGTACTGCCTGCTGCTCAACGAGGACTCCGAGTTGCTGCCCGGGGCGACCGCGGCGCTGCGCGCGGCGCTGGACGCGCAACCGGCGGCGGCTGCCGCCGGGGCGCGCCTGCTGCGACCAGACGGGCGCATGCAGCCTTCGGCCTGGCGCTTCCCGACCGTGCTCACCGCGCTTGCCGGAGCGCTCGTCCTGCACCGCCGCTTCACGGTCCAGAGCCGCGGCGACGAGATCCGGCGTGTCGACTGGGCGCAGTCCGCGGCGCTGCTCGTGCGCCGCGAGGCGGCCGAGCAGATCGGCTGGTTCGATCCGGCCTTCTTCGTCTACTCCGACGAGGTCGACTTCTGCAGGCGCCTGCGTGACGCGGGCTGGCGCACGCTCTATGTGCCCGGCGCCGCGGCGGTCCACCACGAGCAGCTCTCGACCGGCCGGGTGCCCGAACGGCGGATCGTCGAGTTGTCGCGCAACCGCGACGTCTACATGCGCAAGCACCACACGGTGCCGGCCGCATGGGTCGTGAGGCTGCTGACAGCCTTCACATACGCGGCGCGGGCGCTCGCGGCCGTCGCGCTGCCCGGCCACGACCCACGGCGATACTGGCGCCACGTCACCGCGACATTGCGTCCCGGGCGCGGTGAGGGGCTGCGCGAGGCGGCGTCTGAGCACAACCGCGGCCCGCGGCTCTGACGGGTGCTCGTTCGGTCACGGCGTCGATCGGAACAACACGGCCTGGAACCTCGGCTTGCGTGAGCTGCCGAGGTTGCGGTTCGTCCCCAGCCAGGAGTGCGTCTCTCCCTGCGCGAGGACGGGGAACCAGCCGCCGCCAGGCCCGAGCTCGAGCCGCCGCGACGGCGCGAGGGTGCCATGGTCGCGGATTGTCGCCGTTTGCAGGCCCCGACGGTCGGTCACCATCGACAGCAGCGGTGGCCGGGGCGCCGGCCGGGCCGAGCAGACCCACGCGGCGAACAGTCGCCCCCGCGCCACGCACGATCGGCGCCTGCCACGTCCCGCCCTTCGGTCGGATCGCAAGGGTCGCCCGATCGACGCCGGTCGTGCGCTGCGTCCACGCGACGAGCGCCCGTCCAGCGCTCAGGACGACGACGGGAGCCTGGCGCGGCCCGGTGATGCCGGGGACGCTGACCGGCACGGGCGCCGCGAATGGCTGCGCTGCTGCTGGGCGCTCGGCGACGAGCACGGCGTTCGGCCCGCTCCTGGGAACGAGCGCCCACGACACGATCACGCGGCCGTTCTCGATCGCCACGCCCGCACCGCCGTTGGGCCGGGCCGGCGAAGCGATCGCGATCGGGGCGCTGAACGTCGCGGCCGCGGTTGGTCGCTCGGCAACGGAGACGCCGGCGTTGTCCGTCCAGGACACCACGGCAGCACCTCGTTCGTCGATCGCCACCGCCGGATCGCCGACCAAGCCTGTCGCAAGCTGCTGAGCCGCTCCGAACCGGCCGCCGGCGCGGCGATACGCAGCGAAGATCGAGTACTGGTTCGCGGGGGCGTAGCGCGAGAACGCGACGACCGCGTCGCCGCGACGGTTCCCCACGATGTCCCTGAACTGCGTGCTGCGCGGCCCCGGAGCAAGCACCTGGCGGTCGGCGAGCCTCGGCCCGGTAGCCACGACCGGCCGCCGCGAGCCGTTGACGATCTCCAGCCATCCGGCGACGAGGTCGCCGCCGCGACCCGCGAAGAGGCCTTCGCCCCCGATCGAGTTGATCGATCTGGCGACCGTCACGGAGCGGCCGGGGCGGCCGAGCTTGTCGGTCCGGCGCAGCGTGAGCCTCGCCCGGCGGGGACGGTAGTCGCTCAACAGCACGGCCGGACGATCGTCGGTGTCGACCGCGAGACCCATGACCGAGGACTGGTTGCCGGGGGTTGCGAGCGGTATCGGCGGACTCCAGGCGGCGTGCGCGGGCGCAGCGGCGAGGAGCAACAGGGCGAGCACTGCGGGCAGGGATAGGAGGCGCATGCTCGGTAGACGAGCGTGCAGTGAAGAAGTTGCTTCCGGCGCCGCGCGCCCCGTCGCGCGCCGGGCGAGCGACCGACCGCGGACCGGTCGAACGTGCGCGCGTGTTCCTATCGCGATCGGGGCGACTTGTTCATGTCGAGCATGAACAACTCGACCACCCCGAACGCGCACGCGGTAACACAGCCGGACCGTCTGGCGGTCCGGTTAGCGCCCGCGCCGCGCCAAGCCGCGCAACCCGACGAGCTCAGCCGGGCGCGCGAAGCCCGTCACGAGCAGCAGCGGCGGAATCGCCGCGAGCGCCAGCGCGCGGGCGACGAATCCGGCGGCGCCGGCGGCCGGCAGCAGCAGTTCGCCGGCGACGGCGACGCCCGCCAGCAGCGCAACGGCATGCACCAGCCGCGCCCACTGGAACGGCACCGCGAACAGCCGCCGCGTCAGCAGGTGCAGCACGACCAGCATGACCGCGTAGGCGGCGACGAGCGCGATGCCCGCGCCGGCAATCCCCAGCGGCTCGACGAGCAGCACGAGCCCGATGACGTTGACCGCGACGCCGGCGAGCGCCGCGGGGAAGGTGCGTGTCGTGATGCCGGCGCGACCGCCGATCGTCACGAGCACGAGGAACAGCCCGTACATCGCCCAGCCGAGTGCCACCCACGGCAGCGCCTCGTGCGCCGCAAAATACTCCGGCGCGGCGAGCAGGCGCACGATCCAGCGTCCGAGCAGCGTCAGCCCTGCCACGACGAGCCCTGCGACCACGACGAACCAGGTCGTCACCGTTGCGTAGAACCGGCGCGCGCGCTCGTCGTCGGCGATCGAGTAGGCCAGCGGCGGCCACGCGAGCTGAAAACCGCGGACGGCGAGGATGACCGCGGTGGCGAGCTTCACGGACAGCGCGAACAGGCCCGCCGCCGCCGCGCTCTGCGTGCGCAGCAGGTAGGCGCGGTCGACGACGTTCAGCGCGAAGACCGTCGCGTCAGCCGGAACCGTCGGCAGCCCGAAGCGTAGGAGCGGACGCAGTTGGAGCTGCGGGCGCAGCCCGATGCGCCCGCGCAGCGTCCACCACAGCCCGAGCAGGACGACCGCCGAGGCGACGTAGTTGCCCGCGAGGTAGCCGCGTGCGCCCTGGTGCAGTCCGACCACGAGCGTTACCGTCAGCGCGACACTCAGCAGGACGTTGCACAGCGACGCGACGACGTAGGTGCGGCGCCGCTCGTCGACGCGAAGCAGGGCGTAGGCGATCTCGAGGTTCGTGAACGCCCACAGGCCGAGGGCGGCGATGCGCATGAGCCCGGCTTCCTCGAAGCCGAGCAGCAGCCGGCTCAGCGGCGCTGCGGTGGCCGCCGCGATCAGCGCCGCGACGGTCGTCGTGAGGAGCACGGTCGCCGTCGTCGTCAGCGCGAGACGCTCGCGCTCCGCGCCTTGCTCGGTCGCGAAGTAGAAGCGCACGAACGCCTCGCCGAGGCCCCCGCGCAACAGGATCGACACGAGGATGATGAACGTCAGCAGCGTCTCGGCGACGCCGAAGTCCGCCCGGCTAAGCGCGCGCGTGTACAGCGGCAGCGTGATGAGCGCCAGCGCCGCCGACAGCACGCTCGATGCCTGATACGCCGCACCCCCCGTCAGCAGGCGGGTGAAGAGGCTGCGCATGGTGCGCCACGCTACTGTCCGCACGTGCCGGAGCCGCGTGCCCTCCTGCTGCTCCCCCGCCCGCTGGAGGGATTCATCCTGGCCGACCAGGCCCGCGACCTGCTGCGCGCCCCGGGCGTCGTGGCAGCCGATCCGCCACGCGTGCCCTACGGCGCCGTCGCGCGGCTGCCCGAACCACTGCGCGGGCGTCTGGCACACGGGACCGCGAAGCGCCTCTTGCGCGCACTGCCCGGCGACCTGCGCGCGGTGGCGATCTTCCACCCGGTCCAGTGGCCGCTCGCGCGCGCGCTGCTCGCCCTGCGACCGCAAGCGGAGCTTTGGTACGGGCGCTGGGACCGGTATGAGGCCGCCTACGACGCCTCGCCGCGGATGCGCGCGCGGCTCGCCGCGCTGCACGAGCTGGCGGCGTCGCGGTCGGATCTGACGTTCGTCGTCTCCGGCAGGCTCGCCGAGCTCGAGCGCGAGGCGGGACGCGAGGCGCAGCTCGTCGGCCTCGCGGCGGACTCCTTCCCGGCGCCCGACCCGAACGCCGCGGTCATCGCCGTCTCACTCGGGCACCTTGGCTGGCGTACCGATTGGGCGCTGCTGCGTGCCGTCGCCGAGACGATGCCCGAGCTCGTGCTGCTGCTCGTCGGCGAGTGGCACGAGGACGAGTGCAAGGGCGATGCGGACTTCGCGTGGTGCCGCACGGCGCCGAACCTCGTCTGGCTCGGCCGGCGCTCCGACGAGGAGGCGGCGCGGCTGATCCTCTGCGCCGACGTCGGGATCCTTCCCTTTCGCATCGAGCCGTTCAACGATGCTGCGCTGCCCTTCCGGATCCTGAAGTACGCGCGCCTCGGGCGGCGCACCGTCTCGCCCGAGCTCGCCGGCGTGCACACGTGGGACCGCGCGGTCACGACGGTCGCCGACGCGGACGCGTTCGTCGCGGCGCTGCGAGCGCAGGCCGGCGTTCGGCTGCGCCCGGACCTGGAGCTGCGCGCGTGGGCGCTGCAGCAGACCGCCGAGCGTGTCAACGCGCCGCTGTGGGAGCGACTCAGGGCGCTTGGGCTGGCGTCACAGCGGTAGTGGTTTGTCCGGTGGGTCCGGACGAACCACTGAGCTCGAACACCATCAGCGGCTCGTGATGGGGCCTGTACTGCGCGTCGACGACCGCCACGTTCGCGAGCTGCGGGGCGCCGAGCGTCCAGGCGCCGCGATCCTCGTGGATGTGCCCGTAGACCGCGAGCGCGGGCTCGATCCGGCGGACGAGCTCGAGCGCGGCGTTGCTGCCGACGCGGGCGCCGGCGGCGGTGCGGTCCCCGTAGCCCCGGGGCGGACCGTGCAAGATCATGACGTCGGTCTGCTCCGGCGCGGTCGCGTAGCGCTCGGTCAGGAACTGCTCGGACGCATCCGCCCGCGGCGCGTTGAACGCCCAGTCGTGGAACCACGGCGTCCAGGGCGAGCCCCAGAACGTCACACCGGCGATCTCGCAGCTGGAGTCCTGCAGGTAGGTCCACGGCAGCGCAGGCACGAGCTGCGGCTGCTGCTCGAAGACGAAGTCGTGGTTGCCGGCGATGGCGACGATCGCCTGCGCCGGCTGCGCTTCGAGCCAGTCGCGGAACGTCGTGTCCAGCCAGCGAGCCTGGAACGCGGGCGCGTGGTTGCGGACCGGCGTGAGATCGCCCGCGAGGACGAGGACGTCGCACGCGGGCGTCTGCGGCAGGTGGCCGTGGAGGTCGGCGAGGGCGACGAGACGCACGAGTGCCAGCTCGCCTACGAGCAGTCGACGAACACCGAGAACGGGCCCTGGCGGAGAGACGGCCTGCGCGCAGGCAGCCTGTTCGTACTGCGCCTCACGCCGTCGGCGCGACCGAAGCGCCGCTCGAACTTGTCGTCGCCGGCGATGTAGACGGCCACTGCACCGGCGCGCGGGTCCTCGGCGCGCGAGCGTACGCGTCGCGGACCGGCATCGAGGATCCAGCGGGCGTCGGGCACGAGCCGGTAGGTCGGGAACGTCAGCGGCCCGCAGCGCAGCCCTTCGCGCACGCGCGGCTGATCGAGCAGCGCGGAGAGCTGCTCGTGCGTGCGCTGGATGAAGCGCAGCTCGTCGCGCAGGTGCGCGAAGCTCGACGCCTTCAGCACGAGGAAGGCGACGCCGATCGCGAGCGCGCCGATCGCCGCGCGTCGCCAGCGATCGCGCGGCGGCCCGCGTTGGATCGTCGCCCAGCCCATCACCGCGTAACCCGCGAGAACGCAGAGGGCGACCGCGGGCACGGTGAGGTAGCGCGGCAGGATCGACAGGCCGGCGATTCCGGTCCCGACGAAGGTCAGCGCGCCCGCGCCCAAGAGCGCGAGCGGGACTGCCATCCGCTTCCAACCAATGCGGCAGACGGCGAGCACGAGACCGGCGACGCCTGCGAGCGCGACAGGCGGACGAGCGACGTCGGCGAGGAACGTCACGAACGAGGACGGCACGTGGCTGAGGCCGCGCTCGCGGTCCAGCGCCTGCGCCAGGCTGCTCGTCGCGTGCAGGCTGAAGAGCGGGTCGCCCGTGACCGCGAGATCGACGAGCGCCCAGGCGACGGGGGCGCTGAGCGCCAGCGCGAGCAGAGCAATCCGCCCAGTCCGCTCAAGGCCGGGCCGGCACCACAGCCAGTACAGGAACGCCAGCACCCACGCCTCCGGACGCAGCAGCCCGGCAAGAGCGAGGAGCACCATCGGGAGCCCGCGCCGCGGGCGCGCGACCTCCAGGGCCGCAGCCCACACGACCAGCGCGAGAAACGGGACGTCGACGAACGCCCGAACGGCGTAGAGCAGGAACGCGAAGCTCGACCCGACGAAGAGCGCGGCGGCCGCGCCGGGCCAGTCGCCGAACAGCGCGCGACCGAGCGCGAACGCTCCGGCGGTCAGTCCGACGAGGCTGAGGATCGTGACGAGCACGAGCAGCCGGTCGGCGTGCTCGCCGGCGAGTGCCAGCACCGTGCCGAGCGCGAGATAGAGCGGGTGCTGCGTCGGCGCTGCGAACGCCTCGAAGCCGGGCGACTGCCCCTGCAGCAGCTGGCGCCCCCACAGGAGGTGGTGGTAGGCGTCATAGTCGGGGTACGTCGGCATCAGCGCCCAGCCGGCGATCGCGACGAGGGCCATCGCGCCGATCGCTTCCCACGCGCGAGCGCCCGTCACGGCGCGGGCGCGGCGGGCCGCGTGAGCGCGCCGCCGGCGGGCGCCTCGGCTCGCTCCTCGGCTCGCTCGGCCTCAACCGGCCGCAGCGACATTCCGACGGCCAGCAGCGCCCAGACCAGCGGATCCTCCAGGAACGCCGCGTACAGGAGCGTGTGCACGACGAGCGCCACGAACGACGCCGCGACCGCGGCGCGGGCGACCGACGACCGCGCCCCGCGCAGCAGCCCCACGATCGCGACGGCGACGAACGCGAGGTAGAGCGCCAGTCCGCCCGCGCCCTGCTCCGCCGCGACGGTGATCGGGATCGTGTGCGATGCCGCAGCCGCGCGCTGGCTCGACGCCTTCCTGCGGCGGCGGTATTCGCTCTTGAAGGACCCCGCGCCCCACCCCTGCAGTGGTCGCTCGGTGAAGAGCTCGACGCCCCCCCGAACGAGCGTCGAGCGTCCGCTCGTGGCGGCATCGGCGGACTGGTTCAGCCCGACCGCGCCCGGCGCCGCGAGCACGACGACCGTACCCGCGACCGCGAACACCGCCACGATCGCGGCCGCCTTCTTCGCCCCCCAGCGCAGCCCGCCGAGTACGACGAGGCCCGCCAGCAGCGCCGTGAACGACGACTGCGACAGCGTCAGCACGAGCCCCGCCCACAGCAGTGCAAGGGCCACCGCGCTCCCGGCCACGAGTGCTGCACGCCGGCTCCACAGCAGCACCGCGACGAGCCCGAGCATCACGACGGCGAGGAAGCGCCCATAGATGTTCGGGTCGAAGAACAGCGAGTTGACGCGAAAGTAGGACTCGAACTGGTTTGAGCTGATGACCTTCGGGTTGAGCAGCAGCTCACGCTTGGCGTACTCGACGAACCCGATGCCGACGAACGCGACAGCCAGTACGAGCAGCACGACGAGGCAGCGCCCGGCGAGCTGCGGCGTCCACTCGATCCGCCGCAGCAGCGCGTAGAGCAACGCGAACGGGACGTAGAAGAAGATGACCTGCGAGAGCGCGTTGTCGAAATCGCCCGAGTAGGCGGCCTGCACCGCGTAGAGCACGAGCGTCCCGGCCAGCAGCCAGTCCAGCAGCCCGCGCTTGCGCTCGGCGGGCTCGCGCCGCCCGGCGGCGCCCAGCCGGGGCACCGCGTACGCGAGCACTCCGGCCGCGATGACGAGATACAGCGGCACGAGCAGGTTCGCGGTGTCACCGCCGGACTCGATCGGCACCCGAAACGGCAGCGCGGCCGCGGCCGCGGGCGCGAGCAGCTCGGGACGCCGATGGACCGTCCACGCGCCGAGCGCGAGCACCACCAGTGCACCGCCGACGCCCGCGAGCAGCACGACCGGCCGGTTGCGCAGTGGCTCGAACTGCGGCGTCGACCAGATGTTCGCGACGAGCAGCACGGGCGTGAGCACGAGCGCGCCGGTCATCGACCACGCCCGGGCGCGCGCCGAGCCGGCGAGCAGGACGGCGGCTGCGAGCAGCGCGGCGGCGATCACGCCCGCGGTCTGCGCCGCATCGCCGAGCGTCGAGACAGCGCCGATCATCGTCGCCTCAGCAGCTGCCATGAACGCTCCAGGAGCGCGGCGAGCGCGGTGCTGCCGCGCAGGCCGGCAGAGAAGTCCGGCATGCCGGGGCGGATCACGAGGCCGTCGCCGAAGCGCGAGGCGACGATGACCTGCCGGCTGCCGTCCTGCGCAGCCGCGGCCGCGGCGATCGCGGACGCGCCGCCGCGAACGTCGATCGTCTCCTCGACGGCAGGGATGTTCGGGAACTGGCCCTCCGTGCCGGCGAACAGGTCGATGTCGTCGACGACGTTGACGAGCGTCAGGGGCCCGCGGGCGATCGGCCGCAGGCGCGTGCCGAAGAGGTCGCGCTGCGTCGGCAGCGTCGGGGCGATCGCGCGCTCGCCCGGCGTGAGCGTCACGGTGCGCCGCAGCGACTCCGTGCCGATCGACAGCAGGCGCCCGCCGCCGCGAACGTAGCGGCGCAGCTCGCGCGCGGCGCCGGCGTCCAGCCAGCGCGTGTCGCCGGCGAGGATCACGCCGCGGTAATCGGTGAGCTTGCGGCCCTGGCCGAGGCCGAGCGCGACGTCGGTCGTGAGGTCGTAGCGGTGGCCCTTGCGGTCGAGCTGGCTGAGCAGGAGTGCCTCGTGGCGACGGATCTGGCTGGGCAGCCCGTCCTTGACGTAGTTGCGGGCGACTCGCACCGGCAGCCCCGCGCTGAGCGTGTTCGGGCGCCCGTCGCCGTCGTCGTCGTAGGGATTGAGCCCTTGCCACGTCGTCACCGGCAGCACCACGAGCACATCGCGCTCCTGCTGGGACTGCACGACGAGCGGCGTCGCGGCCTTGCGCGAGCGCGTACGGACCTCGAAGACAAAGAGGCCGGACTTGCCGCCGGGCGCCGTGAAGCGCACGACCCGCGAGCGCGTGCCTCGCCCGCGCTTGCGCACCTCCCCCTCGCCCACGCGGCGCACGCTCCAGTTGAAGTTCTTGTCGACCGTGTCGACCGCGACTGCGGCCTGTTCGCCGGCCATCACCGGCCGCGTCGAGCCCTGTGCGGTCAGGTAGCGGACGGTGATCCCGCCGCGGCCCGGCAGCGGCTCGCGATAGGCGAAGCGCGGCGGGATCGGCGCCGACGAGCCGACGTTGCCGGCCTGGTCGCGCGCGCGGATGACGACGAGGTATGTGCCCGCGGCTACGCGGCGTCCGCGCACCGTGCCGTCCCAGGTCCAGCGCGTCTCGGCGTCGTCGATCTTGATCGGCGAGTTGAACACCGACCGCACGGGCCGCACGTCGGTGCGGAAGACGAGAATCTCCTTGCGCCGTGCGCCCGCCGCCCGGAACGTCACGCGAGCCGGCGCTCCGTCCGGGCGGGGCAGCAGCTCAGGGCGCGGCGCGCTGTGCTTCTGCGGGCCGATCGACGTCACGAGCAGGTGCGGCGGCGTCGTGTCCTTGCGGATGTTGCGCGGGAGCGTCACCGAGCGCCCCTCGCGGCGCAGGTTCACGCGGATGCGGTAGACCCCGTCGGGCACGATCCGCCCGCGACTGTCACGGCCGTTCCAGGGAATGCTCACGCGCTCCCCTTTCGCCAGCGGGCGATTGTCGACGAGCCGGCGCACGACGTCGCCCTCGCGGTCGACGACGGTCGCCGTGATGTCGTCGGCGCGCTTGAGGATGAACGAGACGCGGGAGCGGTCGAAGCGCCCGTCGTGGTTCGGTGAGAAGAACTCGCGCACCTTGAGGTCTTGCACGCGTGGCGGCGTGCTCTTGAGCTTCTGCGCGACGAAGAACGCGGCGAACGTCGCGGCGACGAGCACCGCGAAGGCGATCCGGGCCGGGGCGGTCACGGCGTGCTGGCGGAGGGAACCGCCAGGCGGTACAGCGAGCAGTTTCCGACCGCGCCGATGGTCACCCGGAGGCCCTCGACCGCCCGGATCACGCCTCCGTGGCAGACGACGAGCGCGGGCAGCGGGCCGGCGCGCACGTCGGTCAGCGCGGCGGCGACGCGCGCGGTCTGCTCGGCGATCGACTCGCCGTTGGGAAAGCGAAACGCCGGGTCGGCGGCTCGCCAGGCAGCGAAGGCGCCGGACTGGTCGGCGATGATCTCGGCGTACAGCCGTCCGGACCAGTCGCCCGCGTCGGCCTCCATCAGGCGCTCGTCGAGGACGGGCTCCAGGCCCAGCACGGCGCCGACGATCTCGGCCGTTTCGCTTGCCCGCACGAGCGGGCTGGAGTAGAGCGCGCGCAGTCTCTCGCCCGCGAGTATGCGCGCGACGGCACGCGCCTGCTCACGGCCGCGATCGTTCAACGGCGTGTCGAGCTGGCCTTGAAAGCGATCGGCCGCGTTGTCGTCGGTCTCCCCGTGGCGCACGAGCAGAACCTCTTTCGAGCCGGCCATGCAGAGCCCTTGGTGTCGCGCTAGCCGATCTGGTTGGTGCCGACGGTGACGACGACGTCCGCGTCGGTCGCAACGGACGTATTCGCGTCGATCGACTGCACCGAGCTGCGGTCGACCTTGATGAGCTCGGCAACCGTCTGCGCGGCGCGCTCGTTACCGGGGCTGTAGGAGACGGTCGTCTGCGGCACCTGCTGATCGGTGTTGTTGCCGACCGTTCCGATCGTGAAGCCACTCTCCCCGAGCTTGTCCGCGACGCCGCGGGCGAGGCCCGTCTGCCTCGTGCCGTTGAGCACCGCGATCTTTATCGACTTGCGGTCTACGCGCGCTGTCGAACCGTTGGGCGACGGGGTCGAGGATGGACCCGCGCTCGTGTCGGACGGCGTCGCGGCCGCCGGTGTGGACGTGCCGAAGTCGTTGGGCGTGGGCTTGGGGTCGTCGCCCGTCAACGAGATCATGAGCACGACGGCAATGAGCACGACGGCGACCGCGCCACCGACGATGGCGACGATCCGGACGACCGAGAAGCCGCGGTCCTCGTCGCTGCCGGACGCCGGAGCCTCGGGCAGGACCGGAAGCGGGGACGGGCGAGCTGCCTCGGACTCATGCGTCTCCTGCCCCGCGCCGTTGCTGGTCGGCGGCGGCGAGACCGCGCGCGACGACGTGGCGGCCTGGCGCGCCGCGGCGGCCGCGGCCGCGGCGACGGTCGTCGGGCTCGACGTCGGCGCGGAGGCGGACGGCGACGGGGCGCTGCCAGCGGCGCCTGCTGTCGCTCCGGGCAGCACCGCCGGGGCGGGCGACCCAGGCGCTGGGGTCGGCGTCGGCGTGGCGGTCGGCGCGCTCCCCACCGCCGGCGCCGTGACACCCGCGGCGCTCGCCGGGCTGGCCGTCGCGGCAGGTGTGGCGGGCCGCGCGAGCTGTCCGGGCGGCCCGATCAGCGGGGCGGGCGGGGGTGGCGGCGGCGGCAGCTTCGCGTAGAGCTCCGCGGCCGCTGCCGTCTGGCGAGCGGCTGCCGTCTGCGCGGCGGCGGACGCGGGCGCCAGCGGCTCGGCGACCACGCGGCGCTGCGCGTCGGCCTGCACGCGCTGCTCGAGCTCAAGCGCGCGCTCCGGCGCTCGGCCGGCCCACTCGCGCAGGCGCTTGACCTCGCGCGCCTGGGAGAAGTACAGGAGCGACAGCACGCCGAGCCCGACGACGGCGGCGAATCCGGCGTAGGAGCCAACCGTCTCCACGGTCTTCGCGCCCACGGCGGCGACGATCTGCACGCCCGTCACGCGTGTGCGCTCAAGATGTCGATGACGAAGATCAGGGCACGGTCCTTGCTACGAACGCAGGATCCTAGACGGCCCACCATCCGGAACAGCCGATAGCTCGGACACCTTCGCAGCGAGTCCGGCGGCATCCCCTTCGAGGACGAGCAGACCGATCTGGTCGAACATATCGTCAACGGCCTGCGGCACGCGTGGCTCGCGCTCGGCGCGCAGGATCTTCTCGGCGGGCGTCGGCTGCGGACGCTCGTAGGGGTTGAAGAGCTCCTCGTGCAGCTTCTCGCCCGGACGCCGGCCGATGATCTCGACCGCGATGTCGCGATCCGGGTCCAGCCCCGACAGCTCGATCATCGTCTGCGCGAGCTCGAGAATCCTCACCGGCTCACCCATCTCCAGCACGTAGATCTCGCCGCCGCCGGCCGCGCGCGCCGCCGCCGACGTATCCGCGGCCCTGGACAGGCCGCCCGCGCGGATGATGAGCTGCACCGCCTCCGGAATCGTCATGAAGTAGCGCGTCATCCGCTCGTCTGTGACCGTCAGCGGCCCCCCGAGGGCGATCTGCCGGCGGAAGATCGGCACGACCGAGCCCGAAGAGCCGAGCACGTTGCCGAAGCGCACCGCGCAGTAACGCGTGGTGGGGAAGCGCGCCTGCTCGGCCTCCAGCGCGAACTCCGCCAGCGCCTTCGAGGCGCCCATGACCGTCGCCGGCGCGACGGCCTTGTCGGTCGACACGAGCACGAACGCCTTCACGCGGTGCTGCCCGGCGACGCGCGCCATCAGCCGCGTCGCGATCGCGTTGTTGCGCACGGCCTCGACGGGGTTGGACTCCATCAGCCCGACGTGCTTGTAGGCGGCCGCGTGGAAGACGACGGTCGGGCGGTACGCGCCGAAGACCTCGCGCATCCGCTCCTCTTCCTTGCAGTCCGCGAGGACGACGTCGAGCGTCGAAGGGTGTACGTGGCGGTCGTCCTCGAGCTCGCGCTGGATCGTGAAGAGGTTGTCCTCGGCATGGTCCAGCAGCACGATCCGCCGCGGCGCGACGCGTGCGATCTGACGCGCGAGCTCCTTGCCGATCGATCCGCCCGCCCCCGTGATCAGCACGACCTCGCCGTTGAGGTACGCGCCGACGCGATCGAGCTCCATCCGCACGGGCTCACGGCCGAGGATGTCCTCGACCTGCACGTCACGGACCTGCTTGACGAAGTTGCCGCCGGTCTGCAGCAGCTCGAACACCGTCGGCAGCGTGCGCACCGGGATCCCGCGCTCGCGGCAGGCGCGCACAACAGCCGCTCGCAGCGTGCCCGGCGCCGAGGGGATCGCAATCGTCACCTCGTCGGGCTCGGCTTCGTCGAGGATCCGGACGAGCTCGCTCGTCGTTCCGAGCACCCGCACGCCGTCGATGCGCAGGCGCCGCTTGGTGGGATCGTCGTCGACGAAGCCGACGGGCTTGAGCCGCAGCTCGGGGTTGCGGAGGATCTCGCGCAGGACGAGCCGGCCGCCGTCGCCGGCGCCGACGATCAGCAGCCCGCGGGCGTCCTTGCGCGCGCGAAAGCCGCGCAGCGGCCGCTCGTAGACCGAGCGGGCGACGAAGCGCGCTCCGGCGACGAAGGTCAGCATGAGCAGGAGAAAGAGCGCGAGCACGCCGCTCGGGGCCGTGACGGTCGCCTGGCCCGCTGCGCCCGAAGGCTGCGTTACCGGCTTGGCCAGTGCGATGTAGACGAGCAGCAGCAACGTCGCGATGACGACAGCCTGGGCGATCGCCGTGAAGTCGCGCTGCGTGACGTAGCGCCACCACTTTCCGTACATCCCGAACAGCGCGAAGACGAGCAGCGAGCCGACCACGACCGGCACGATCGTGGCGTCGAAGAGCTGCTGGTAGCGCACCGGGATGTCCAGCGGGCCGTCGAAGCGCAGCCGGTAGGCCAGCCAGTACGCGAGCGCGACCAACACCCCGTCGACCGCGAGTTGGGGCAGCGAATGGCGGCGTACGGGGAAGGCCGCCGGGCGGATCCGTCGGCGCATCGGGGCAGATTGTAGGGTGCGGCGCGGCGGGAGTGCCTGCAGCCCGGCGTGGACCGCCGGCCCCTCGGCGTCGGGAATCGGCCGATTCCAGGTTGATCAGGGCCTGGCCGGCGACGCCAGCAGCTCGGCGAGCAGCGCCGGGTCGCGCCGGATGCGGTCCTGCTGCGCCGCCTGCCGTGCGCGCTTCACGAGCACGACGTCTTCCGCACGCTCGAGCGATCGCATCCGTCCGTCGGCGATCAGCCGCTCGTCGACCGCCCCGAGCCGTCCCTGGAACGTCGTCCAGACGGGGGTGCCGAGCGCGACCGCCTCGCGGTTCATCGTGCCGCCGGCGGAGATCACGAGGTCGGCGTAGGCGATCAGCGACTGCGCGTCGATCGCCCGCTCGGGAACGACGAAGCCCGAGTCGCGCAGCTCCGCGCGCTGCTGCGGCGTGCGCGGAAGGACCACGACCTGCCGTCCGCGCAGGCGCGCGAGGACCGCCCCTAGCACGTCGTTCTCGAAGCGGTGGTACAGCGAGACGGCGGGCGGCGTGCGGATGACGGCGATCGGCTCGTGCGGATCGAGCCCGAGGTCGCCGAGCACCGCCGGATCAGGCTCGAAGTCCGCGAGGTAGTACTCCTCCTTCAGCCCCGGGTAGGCGGCGATCTTGCGCGCCGCGCCGTAGCGTGCGAGCCGGTCGGGGGGAATCGCCTCCGGCACCACGACCGCCTGGGCCAGACGGCAGTTGACGGTGTGCTGCACCGTCGCCCACTCGTAGTCGAACATCGTCGAGCAGGGAATCCGCAGCAGCCGCGCGGCAACCGTCACATCGTTGGAGCCGTGCCCAAGCGCGAGGTCGAAGCCGCGCGGGCGCGCCCAGCGCGCGAGCGCCGTCGAGCGCGAGATCAGCCCAAGACCCTTCGCCGCCAAGCGGCCGCCGCGGTGGCGGCCGACGACCGTGTGGTCGATCCTGAAGCGCTCGAGCAGCCCGAGCGTCTGAGCGAAATCGCGCGCCGTGATCTGCACCTCGTGTCCCTGGGCGCGCAGCGCCGCGACGATCGGACGCAGCACGAGCACGTGCGGGCTGTTCGTGAGGTCGACCCAGACGCGCATCGGGCGCCGAACGCTAGCCGCATGACCGGGCGGCAGCTCAGGCGTCGGACGGGATGAAGGAGATCGCGCCGTTGGTCTCGAGCACGGCAAAGCGCACCTGCGCCAGCGAGGCGATCTGCTGCTGGCGAGCGCCGGCGAGCAGCTCCTCGACCGTGATCCGCTCGCGCCGCAGGTTGCGCTCGATGATCTCGCCGTCCTGCACCAGCACGAGCGGCTCGCCCTCGAGCACGGGTCGCAGCCGCGGGACTTTGAAGCTCACGTAGCTCAGGGCGACCGTCAGCAGCGCGATCGTCGCGATGACCGTCAGCGCGCCCGTCAGCGAGTAGTCGCTCTGGGTGACGCCCTGCTGCACGAGATCTCCTGTGACGATCAGCAGAATCAGGTCAAACGGCTCCATCGTCGACAACTCGCGCCGGCCCACGACGCGCGTGATGAAGAAGACCGCGAAGAAGACGATGACGGCCCGAGCGACGAGGTCCACGAGCTCTTCTCCTAGGGCAGGACGGTGGTCGTATGGGCGATGCGGGCCACGGGCTCGGTTTCGTCGTCGAGCTGCACGGTGGTGTCCTGGTCGCCGACCGTCGTGGGATTCACTTGAAGCTGCAGATAGACGACGAGCTCGTCGCCCGGCTTCAGCTCGGCGTAGCTCAGGACGACATGCCGGCCCCGACTCGCCTCGCTCTGAGGGGACGGCTCGATCGTGTTGACCTGCAAGCCCTCGAAGAAGCCCGGTCCCAGGACGATCCTCGGATGGCTGATCGTGCGTGCAGCGCGGACGACGATCCGCGCGTGCGCCAGCAGCCCTCCGCGCAGGACGTCGGGCACCTCGACGCGCAGGCGCGCGCCGGCGCCGCCGGTCACCAGTGCCTGTGTGGGTTGACCGATCGCGCCTGTCGACGCCACGACAACCCCGACGCCGAGGATCGTCAGGAACACGCGGCGGATCCAGGGGTGCGAGCCACGGCCCCGCAGATCGCGTATCCGCCCAAGATCCACCCGTTCGTCGAGGCCCGGCATCAACGCGGTTGTTCTGCGCGCGAGCACGGTTCCCTCTCGCGCGGCGCCTCGCAGCGCAATGGCGCTCGCACTCGTGCGCGAGCGTGTTCAGCAAGCTCGGGGCTGAGGCTGCCGAGTGCCGCAGCGGTAGCCTTCCGCGCTCGTGTTCGTCGTCCACGCGTCCCTAACGGACCCGATCGTCGAGTTCGCGACGAACGTCGTCGCCGATCTGGGCCTGCCGGGTGTCTTCGTGCTCATGCTGCTGGAGAGCGCGTGCATCCCGATTCCAAGCGAGGCCACGATGCTGTTCGCGGGTTTCAACGTAAGCAAGGGCCAGTACAGCCTGGTCGCGGTGACGCTCGTCGGTTCGTTCGCGAACCTCGTGGGCTCGTGGATCGCGTATGCCGTCGGGTACTACGGGCGCGTCGACATCCTCGAGAAGCATGGGCGCAAGCTGCACATCAAGCCCGAGCACCTGCACGCCGCCGATCGCTATTTCGAGAGATACGGCAACGCGACGGTCTTCTTCACGCGGATGCTGCCGATCATCCGCACGTTCATCTCGCTGCCCGCTGGCGTCGCGCGCATGCCGTTCTGGCGGTTCTCCGCGCTGACGCTTGCCGGCTGCCTGCCGTGGGTCTTCGCGCTCACGTTCATCGGTCAGCAGGTTGGCGAGCGATGGGAGGACTGGAAGAACTCCCTGCACTACGTGGATTACTTCGTGCTCGCGTGCATCGTCGCCGGCATCGCGTACCTGATCATCAAGCGGTGGCGTGGCGGAGGGGTCGGGCCCTCGGAGCCGGCTGCCGATGCCGCCGGGCACTGAACCTCGCCTGCGCACTCGCGAGGCGATCGCGCTCGGGCTGCTGCACGGTCCCGCCGAGCTGCTGCCCGTCTCCTCCTCGGGCCACGTCGCGCTCGTGCCGTGGCTGCTGGGTTGGCCCTACAGCGATCTCGACGGCGAGCTGCGCAAGGCCTTCGAGGTCGCGCTGCACGCGGGCACTGCCGCGGCGCTGCTCGCCGGGCTGCGCGACGAGTTGGCGGCTGCGGCACGCGGCCTTGACCGCCGCGGAGCGCAGCTCATCCTCCTGAGCTTGCTGCCGCCGGCCGTCGTCGGCTTCGTCCTCGAGCGCCCGATCGAGCGCCATCTCGGCACGCCAGCGACGATCGCCGCCGGCCTGATCGCCGGCTCGGTGGCGATGGCGGCGGCTGATGCGACCGGCACGCAGCACCGCCGCCGCGACGAGGTCGGCGCTGTCGATGCGCTGCTGCTCGGGATTGCACAGGCGTGCGCGCTCGTGCCGGGCGTTTCGCGCAACGGTGCGACGCTCGCCGCCGCCCGCTCGCGCGGCTTCGCGCGCCAGGATTCCTGCGTGCTCTCGCGCCACGCCGCGCTGCCGGTGATCGTCGGCGCGACCGTCCTGAAGGGCGCGCGGCTGGCGCGCCGCGGCTTGCCGGGCGGCACGGCGCGGGCGTTCGTCGCCGGGATCGGCGCCTCGTTTGCCGCGACGCTCGCGTCGATCCGGATCATCCGCCAGGTCGAGCGCGCCCGCTCGCTCATGCTCTGCGCAGCTGCCTACCGCCTGGGCCTCGCCGCCATCGTCCTGCGCCGGGCGACCGCACCACGCCGGCGCGGGCTCCTCGGCTAGTGTCGATCCCATGCTCAGAAACTCACGCGTTCGCCTCGCCCTGACCGTCGCGGCCCTCGCCTGCTGTCTCAGCGCAGGCGCAGCGCTCGTCGCCGCCAAAAACGAACCCAACGACGTGACGGTGATCAGCGTCGCGCTCAAAGACGCCTCAGGCCGAAAGGTCGCGGTCGTCGAGTTGCGCAGGAGCCCACACCGTGCGGTCAAGGTGTTCGTCAAGGGCCGCGGTCTGCCGCCCGGCTTTCACGGCATGCACGTTCACGCCGTGGGCACATGCGCGGCGCCGAGCTTCATGTCCGCGGGCGGGCACCTCAAGAACGAAGGCACTTCGCACAGCGATCACGCGGGCGACCTGACGAGCCTGTATGTCAAGAGCGACGGCACGGTGAGCGCCCGCTTCGAGACAGACCGCTTTGCTTTCCGCACGCTGCGCGACACGGATGGCAGCGCCGTGGTCATCCACGCCGGCGCCGATAACTTCGGCAACATCCCGCCGCGCTATGCGCCCGAAGGCACCGACCAGATGACGCGCGACACCGGCGACAGCGGCGCACGCATCGCGTGCGGGCCGATCAACTGAGCCGCCACTACGCGATCGGGGCAGAAGCGTCATTTACGACGTTACACAGCCACGGGACAACCTCGTTTTCGAAGCGCCCGAGTGCTTGCTCTGGACTCGTCCCGCTCAGGCCAAGCGGCAGCGTTGCATCGGCCGCCCAGACTGCCCCGTTCGCGTGACCAAGTAGCTCGCGAGACCGCGACGCGAGCGCTGAGCGCGGGTTATGTTGCGCAGACCGCTGGCGCAAACACTGTTCTTGACGGCCCCGACGGGACCTTGATCGCGCGATGAGCGCACCCATCGGGAGCGGTCCAAAGCAGCCCCGTCACGGCCGAGCAGTGCACTTGGTGGCTTGGGACCGAGGGCGCCCTGACGACGATCGTGCGACCGCGGTCACCGACTGGTGTGGACGCTGAGGGGCTCGCCGGCCGTGCGGCTCCCCGGGATCGCAACAGCAGGGCCCGAAGCCACGCCACATCCGCCACGGAACCCGGCTGGCACCCCGAGAGCAACCACGACTCTCGCAGCACGATCACCAGCCTCACCGAACGGCCGCCCACGACCCAACCCAGGCGCAGATCGAGGGGCGTGACCTGCAAGGCGTATCGGTTCGTCTCTGTGGGTACAACGCGTGCGCGGAGCAGCGCACCCAACACGGCGATGCTTCGCTACATCAAGCAGAGGGACCGCCACTGATCCTGCAGGGCCCGGCCGGACCTCCAGACAGATGACCGCACACGATCTGGAGGTGGCTCTTTCGTGACGCAGCGCCTGAGCGCCGTCGGCTTGCTGGACTGATGGGCGACGATCACACGCGTGGCGAGCGATATCAGCGCAAGTCCGCTGACGCTGGCTCAGATCGCGACCGGACCGCGGAGGAGCGCGATCAGCGAGCCGACGCACACGATCAGGAATCTGATGCCCGCGACGACCGAGCAGACGCTCGCGACGAGCGCGCCGAAGCCCGCGAGCACACTGGCGGCGTGGTGGATCCAGGCGCGGTCGCGGACCGTTTGGGAGCGTTGCGCGACCGTCGCGGCGGAGCGAGCGATCGCATCCAAGCGGCAGAGGACCGGCACGCCGCCTGCGCAGACCGCGCGTTGTCCGCACAGGAGCGAGCGGCGTCGTCGATCGACAAGCTCACCCGCGCCTATCGCAGGGAAGCGGGCCTGGTGGAACTCGCACGCGAAGTCGACAGGGCCAGGCGCACCCAGCAGCCGTTCACGCTCGCGTTCGTCGACGTCGACAACCTCAAGGCGACGAACGACGCGCTGGGCCACGGCGCCGGAGATCAGCTGTTGCGCCACGTTACCGACGCGATCCGCGCGCACCTTCGCTCCTATGACCTGATCATCCGCTACGGCGGCGACGAGTTCGTCTGCGCGCTCCCAGACGTGACGATGGCCGTGGCCGCTACGCGCTTTTGTCTGGTCAACACGGACCTCTCAGAACTCGACCGGGCATCGGTCAGCGTTGGGCTAGCGCAACTTCAGCCAGACGACGCTGCGGAGGATCTCATCGCACGTGCAGATCAGGCGATGTACAGACACCGCCGCCAAGCGCGATCACCAGGCATCTGACGCTCCTCCCCGATCGCTGGATCGGGCTTGTCGCAACGAACACCGACGACCAACGACGATGAGCAGCACCGACGCACCCGCACCGGACGGCTCGCAGCGCCAGCGCAAGACCCAGCGTCAACGCCACAAGCAACGTCGTCTACGTTCGCCATCTGGACGGGGCCACCAATGCTCGATGGCCGACAACCAGACGTGGCTGGTCTACCTTCAAGGCGAGCAGTCCCGCGAAGTCAGGGCGCCAGTTCACAGCGGGCCCGAACCATCCCGACGCCCGACGTGACCGTCTCCGGCTTGCGCAGCCGCTCAAGCTCCGCGAGCCCTCCGGCACGACCAGCAGCGCACGCAGCAGTCGCGCCTGCCCACCGCTCGGCGACTGCGCGAGCTCGGTCCAGGCGCGCAACGTGGCCGCGTCGCGCTCGCGCGCCACGAGCCAGCGTCGTGACCCCTGGCATCAGCACCTCGCGCTCGCTTGAAGCCGCGGACCCGAGGGTCCGCGGCTCGTTCTTCTGTCCTCTATCGGGATGGCTA
>Ga0307502_10000055_pt1 | contig 30356 bp, 30 predicted proteins | sample 16_S_MG_FD_201364 | JGI IMG/M metagenome (GOLD analysis project Ga0307502, IMG submission 201364) | Soil microbial communities from Populus trichocarpa stands in riparian zone in the Pacific Northwest, United States - 16_S | ecosystem: Environmental > Terrestrial > Soil > Riparian zone > Trees... | reverse complement strand
CTGGTGGCTGGCCGCGCTTCGGTCGTCGTCCGCGCGCGCTGAGCGAACGCCGCGCAGCACCCCAGGCGCCAGGGCGGGCGAGAACCGAAGCGTGCAACGCGTCACGGACCACCGGGAGGCCGCACGACCCCGGGGGTGGGGGTAACCGCATCGACCCCGCGCCTAGGTAAAGGCACAGTCCGCGGACCATGAATGCTGCGACCTCTCTCTTGTCAACGAAGCGCTGGACACTCGCCGTGGTCTGCGCGGCCACGGCGATGCTCATGCTCGACATCGCCGTCGTCAACACCGCTCTCTCGCGCATCGCCGAGGACCTCGACACGGGCCTCAGCGGCCTGCAGTGGGTCGTCGACGCCTACACCCTCGCGCTGGCCTCGGTCGTCCTGACCGCGGGCTCGCTGGCCGATCGCTTCGGCCGCCGGCGCCTGTTCACCATCGGCCTCGCCGTCTTCACCGCCGCCTCCGCGGCCTGCGCGGCGTCGACCGACATCGTCTTCCTCGACGCCGCCCGCGCCGTGCAGGGTCTTGGCGCCGCGGTCATGTTCGCCGTGTCGCTGGCGCTGCTGGCCAACGCCTATCCCGACATGAAGGAGCGCGCCGGCGCGCTGGCCGCGTACGGCGCCACCATCGGCGCGTCGTTCGCCATCGGCCCGTTGGTCGGCGGCGCGCTGACCAGCGGCCTGGACTGGCAGTGGATCTTCCTCATCAACATCCCGATCGGCATCTTCTGCCTGTGGATCACACGCACCAAGGTCCAGGAGTCGCGCGATCCCGCCACGCCGCCCGTCGACGTGCCCGGCCAGGTCGCGCTCACCGCCGGCCTGTTCCTGCTCGTGCTCGCGCTGCTGCGCGGCAACGACCAGGGCTGGGGCAGTGCCCCGATCGTCGCCGAGCTCGCCGGCGCCGCCGCCGCGCTCGTCGCCTTCCTGATCATCGAGGCGCGCTCGACGCACCCCATGCTGCCGCTGCGCCTGTTCCGCAACCCGTCGTTCACGGGCGCCCAGATCGCGGCCTTCGGCATCTCGGCGTCGTTCTTCGCGATCTTCCTGTACGCGACGCTCTACATGCAGCAGGTGCTCGGGCTGTCGGCCATCGAGGCCGGGCTCGTCTACCTGCCCGGCACGATCCTGAACTTCGTCGTCGCCGGCGCCAGCAGCCAGGTCGGCGAGAAGGTCTCGGCGCGGATCATGATCTCCGTCGGGCTCGGCCTCGTCGCCATCGGGATGGTCCTGTTCACGCTGGCGGGCGTTGGCTCGTCGTGGACGGTGATCCTGCCGGGCGAGCTCGTCGCGCTCTTCGGCGTGGGCCTGTTCAACCCCTCGGTGATCGCGGTCGCGCTCGGCTCGGTGCCCAGTGAGCAGAGCGGCCTCGCGGCGGGCGTCAACGACACCTTCCGCCAGGCCGGCATCGCGGTCGGCATCGCCGGCCTCGGTGCGCTCATCCCGACCGGAGCCGGGCTCGGCGCCGGGTCGCCGCAGGAGTTCGTGGATGGCCTGCACAACGCCTTCCTGGCCGGCGCGGGCCTGGCGGCGGCAGCCGCCGTGGCGTCGTTCTTCCTCATCCGCAAGAACAACGTCCATCACGAGGTCGTGGAGCTGCCCATCGGGGCAGAGCCGGTGGCCCAGGCGGCCTAGCCACCGGCCCCGCCGAGCCAGCGACGAATCTCGTCCGAATGCTCGCCCAGGCGCGGCGGCCGGCGGCTCACCGCCGCCGGCGTCGCGCCCAGGCGCAGCGGCGAGCGCACGGTGCGCACGCCGTCGGTCTCGTCGATGGGCTCCAGGCCGAGTCCGGCGGCGAAGGCGAAAGCCTGCGCGATGTCGTTGATCGGCCCGGCGGGCACGCCGGCGTCGCCGAGCCGGTGGACCCAGTCGGCGGCCGGGGCGCTCGCGAAGGCGGCCTCGAGCTCGGCCTCCAGCTCGTCGCGATGCGCCATGCGCGCCGCGTTGGTGGCGAAGCGCTCGTCGCCGGCCAGCTGCGGGCGCCCGACGACCTCGCACAGGCGGGCGAAGATCGCGTCGTTGCCGACCGCGACCGCGAACTCGCAATCCGCCGCGGCGAGCGTCTCGTAGGGTGCGATCGACGGGTGGCGGTTCCCCATACGGCCCGGCACGACGCCGGCGTTGAGGTGCGCAGAGGCCTGGTTGAGCAGGCTGGCGAGCGCCGAGTCCACGAGCGAGACCTCGACGTGCTGGCCGTGGCCGTCGCGGGCGCGGGCGCGCAGGGCGGCGAGGATGCCGTTCGTCGCGAAGAGCCCGCAGATCATGTCGATGAGGGCCGCGCCGACCTTCAGCGGGCGCCCGTCGGGCTCGCCGGTCACTGACATCAGGCCGCTCATGGCCTGCAGCAGCAGGTCGTAGCCGGGCAGCGCCGCCGCCCGCTCACTCGAGCCGAAGGCACTGATCGAGCAGTAGACGACGCCGGGGTTGGCGCGCGCGACCTCGTCGTAGCCCAGCCCGAGGCGGTCACTGGTGCCCGGCCGGAACGACTCGACCACGACGTCGGCGCGCGCGCACAGCTCGCGGGCGAGCGCCACGTCGTCGGGATCCTTCAGGTCGAGCGTGATCGAGCGCTTGTTGCGGTTCAGCCCGAGGTAGTAGGTCGCGCCCTCGTCCACGAACGGCGGCCCCCACGCGCGCGTGTCGTCGCCGCCGTCGGGGCGCTCGACCTTGACCACGTCGGCGCCGAGGTCGCCGAGGTTCATCGTGCACAGCGGCCCGGCCAGCACTCGCGAGAGGTCGGCGACGAGGATCCCATCGAGCGCGGGGGCGGCCACGGCCGCGCACAGTAGCCTGCACGCCCCGTGCGCACCCTCGTGATCTCAGACCTCCACCTCGGGGCCCGCAGCGACGTCGACGTCCTGCGCCGGCCCGCCGCCCAGCAGGCGCTGCTCGGCGCCCTCGACGGGGTCGACCGCCTCGTCATCCTCGGCGACCTGCTCGAGCTGCGCCACGGCCCGATGCACGAGGCGCTGGAAGCCGCGCGGCCCGTGCTGAAGGCCATCGGCGAGACGCTGGGCCACGACGGCGAGGTGGTGCTCGTCCCGGGCAATCACGACTTCAGGCTCATCTCGCCGTGGCTGGAGTGGCGCTCGCGCAACGGACCCGAGCCACTCGGGTTGCAGGAGCGCGCGGGGCCTAAGGCGTCGATCGGCACGCGCAGCATCGCCCGGATGCTGCAGCCGGCGTCACTGGACGTCGTCTACCCGGGCATCTGGCTCGACGACGGCGTCTACGCCACCCACGGCCACTATCTCGATCGCCACGTGACGGTCCCCAGCTTCGAGCGCCTGGGCTCCGGCGTGCTCGGTCGCGTGCTGCGCGCGCCCGCCGATCGTGTCGGCGCTCCCGACGACTACGAGGTCGCGCTGGCCCCGATGTACGGGCTGCTCGACGCGATCGCCGCCCGCGTCGATGACGGGCGCGCCGCTGCGCCGGGCAAGATCTCGGCGCGCGCGTGGGAGCGGCTGTCGCCCGACCGTCGCAGTCAGGCCTGGCGGGGCCGGATGCTCGCCGGCGCCTTCCCGCTGACCATCGCGGCGCTCAACCGGCTCGGGCTGGGGCCGCTGCGGGCCGACCTGTCGGGCGTCGAGCTGCGCCGCGCGAGCCTGCGTGCGATGGGCGAGGTCGTGGCGCGCCTGCGCATCGACGCGCGCCACGTGATCTTCGGCCACACCCATCGCTCGGGCCCGCTGCCGGATGACGACCCCAACGAGTGGCGGCTGGCCGGCGGCGGCCAGCTCCTCAACACCGGCTGCTGGGTCTACGAGTCGATGTACCTGGACCGCCAGTGGGGCAATCCGTACTGGCCGGGCGCGGCGGTCGAGCTCGAGTCCGGAGGCGAGCCGCGCTTCGTGGCGCTGCTGGAGGGCGTCGAGGCGGGCGCCCTCAGCCCTCCGGCGCTGCCAGCCCCGGCGTGAAGCACGTCGCGTAGCACTCCACGCCGTCGCCGATCCGCAGGTCGAGGACGCCCTCGACGTGGTGGGGGTGGGTGACGAGCCGCCGCGCGCCCGGCCAGTCGACGCAGACGCGCTCGCCGTTGACGTGCAGCTCGCCGGCGCCGCCGAGCACCGCCCACACCGCCCCCGCGGCGTACGGGCCGCTGTAGGCGCCGGGCTGGTCGGGGGTCTGGGCCACGATCAGCGCGCTGGGCTCGTCCTCGGGGTGCACCGGCCCGAGCGGCTCGCGCGAGGTTCCGAGCAGCTCCTGGATGGCCAGCTCGGTCTCGGCGTAGGCGCCCTCGCCGTAGTGGTACTCGGCCAGGTGCCCGTCGGCGTCCCACAGGTAGCGCGCCGGCCAGCCCTCGTTGTCGTAGGCGCGCCACAGCTCGAAGCCGAGGTCGATGCAGACCGGGTGCTCGATCTGCAGGCGCGCGACGGCCGCGCGGACGGCCGCCTCGTCCTCGCCGGGCGCGAAGCCGGGGGAGTGGACGGTGACGACGCGCAGGCCGGCGGGCGCGTAGCGCGCATGCCAGGCCTTGACGTAGGGGAGGGTGCGCAGCGAGCTCGGGCGGCAGAAGTCCCAGAACTCGACGAGGACGGGGCGCCCGCGCTGCTTGTCCATGCGCAGGGGGGCGACATTGACCCACGGCAGCTTGGCCGGGAAGGGCGGGGCGGGGATGTCGTTGACCGGCGGGCGCACGGCCGCGCCACGCTAGCGGACCGAAACGACCGTCTACCCGCCCGCAACTCTCGCTCATATGTAGGTTTGCACCCCCAAGACTCACTTGACCCATCCAGCAGGAGGATTGATGCACAAGCTCATGCTTGTCGCGGCGGCCACGATGGTCTCCGCTCTGGTCGTGGTGGGCGTCGCTTCAGCGGTTGACGCCCAGCAGGCCATCAACGTGACGATCACGCACAACACCGCAGGCACGAAGGCGAAGCCGAAGTCCCTCGGCAAGCTCAACGTGGTCACGACCACCGTGCCGGGCCCCGGCAGTCCAGCCGGCACGTTCGCCACCAACAAGGCGACCATCTTCTTCGACAAGAACATCGTGTTCAACGGCAAGGCCTTCAAGGAGTGCAAGCCGGCCAACAAGTCGGCGCCGGTCGGCTCCGACGTCAAGGCCAAGTGCGCGAGCGCGAAGATCGGCGCTGGCAAGGCCACCGGGCAGGCGACGGTGGGCTCGGCGGAGCAGCTGACGGTGACCGCGTACAACGGCGCGCCCACCGCCAACCCGGCCAACCGCTGGTTCTACCTGCACGTGCAGGGCGAGACGCCGCTGAAGATCGACTCGGTCATCGCCGCCACGCTGAAGCGCGCGACCGGCGACTACGGCTACAAGCTCGAGGTGCCGATCCCGGCGAACCTGGTCCAGCCGCTCGCCGGCATCACCGCGACGCTGCTGAACTTCTCGACCTCGGTCGGGGGCACCGCCAAGGGCCTGCCGTACGTCGGGCTCAAGGGCTGCTCGGGCGGCAAGCTCAAGTTCAAGGGCACGTTCATCTACACGGACAACACCAGCCAGACGGTCACGGACACGGCCGCCTGCAAGAAGTAGGAGCTCGAGTACCGGGGCGGGCCTCTGGCCCGCCCCCTACTCTTCCCGGTCGTGCAAGAGCAGCCCGGCCTCTCGAACGTCCAGCGCCTGGCCATCGTCGTCGGCGCGATCCTCGTCCTCGTCGTGGCCTACGTCGTCATCTCCGGTGGGAGCGACGACCCCAAGAAGGACGCGACGCAACCCGCTGCCACACAGCCCGCCGCCACGGAGTCGACCGACACAAGCGGCACGACGACGGCGACGAAACCCGCCGCTCCGCCGGCCCCGCCGACGGTCCGCGTGGTGGACGCCAAGCCGCAGGGTGGCGTCAAGAAGCTGAACTTCAGCAAGGGCGAGCAGATCCGCTTTCGCATCGTCTCGGACACCGCCGACGAGATCCACGTCCACGGCTATGACCTCATGAAGGACGTGGCGAAGGGCGGCTCGGTCACCTTCTCGTTCAGGGGCTCGATCGACGGGCGCTTCGTGGTCGAGCTCGAGGGCCACGGCGAGCAGATCGCGGAGCTCGACGTCGCGCCGTGAGACGCCGGCTGGCGGTCACGGGCGGGCTGGCGCTGGGCGCCGCCTTGGCGCTCCCGGCGAGCGCGCTGGCCCACGGCCTGGTCGGCAAGCAGGACCTGCCGATCCCGCGCTGGCTGTTCGCATGGGCCGCGGCCGTGGTCCTCGTGGTCTCCTTCGTCGCCCTTGCCGTGCTGTGGCCGCGCCCGCGCCTGGAGGGGGTACGGGAGCGCGCCGTGGTGACGGTGCCCGCGGCGCTGGAGGTGCTGTGCGGCGCCCTGGGCGTGGCCGCCTTCGTGGCCGTGGTGTGGGCGGGCTTCGCCGGCACGCAGACGGCGACCGCCAACCTCGCGCCGACCGTCATCTACGTCGTCTTCTGGGTGGCGATCCCCTTCGCCACGCTGCTGCTGGGCGACATCTTCGCGGCCTTCAACCCGTGGCGGGCGGTCGCCCGCGGCGCCGCGTGGCTCTACGCGCGCGCTCGCCGGGGCGGCGAGCCTCCAGCGCCGATGGCCTACCCGACGTGGCTGGGGCGCTGGCCGGCCGCGCTGGGGATCCTGGCCTTCGCGTGGGTCGAGCTGGTCTACGTCAACAAGGACGATCCCAGCCAGCTGGCGACGATGGCGCTGCTCTACGCCGCCGTGCAGCTCGTCGGGATGAGCCTCTACGGCATCGACGCGTGGTCGCGCAACGCGGACGCGTTCGGCCTGTACTTCCGCCTGTTCTCGATGCTCTCGCCGCTGCACTGGCGCGCCCGCACCCTCTTCGTGCGCCCGCCGCTGTCCGGCGCGCCCGCCCTCGACGCCGGGCCGGGGACCGTGGCCCTGCTCTGCACGATGATCGGCACCGTCAGCTTCGACGGCCTCTCGCAGGGCGCGATCTGGACGGGTCAGGGCGGGATCGCTCCGCACCTGCAGCAACGCTTCATCAACCTCGGCTTCAGCGGCGAGGTGGCGCTCGAGATCACCTTCACGATCGGGCTCCTGACGATGGTGGGCCTGATCAGCGGCCTCTATCGCCTGGGCGTGATCGGCATGCACTCGATCGGCCACGCAGGAGACACCACCGAGCTGTCGCGGCGCTTCGTGCACTCGCTGATCCCGATCGCGATGGCCTACGTCGTGGCGCACTACTTCTCGCTGCTGATCTACCAGGGACAGGCGATGGCCTACCTCGTCTCCGATCCGCTGGGCCACGGCTCGAACCTGATCGGCACCGCCACGGCGACGATCGACTACAACCTCGTCGGCGCCAACGGCGTCTGGTACGTGCAGGTCTTCGCGCTGGTGCTCGGCCACGCGGCCGGCCTCACGCTCGCCCACGACCGTGCCCTGGTGGTCTACGACCGACCGCGCGACGCGACCCGTTCGCAGTACTGGATGCTTGCGGTCATGGTCGCCTTCACCAGCCTCGGCCTCTGGCTCCTGTCCGCCGCCGCTCAATGAGCGCGCTCCCGCTGGCCCACGCCGGCCACTGGTACCACGCGCTGCTCTACCTGGCTCCGGTGCTCATCGTGGTCGTCGTGCTGTGGGTCCAGGAGCGTCGCGAGCGCCGGCGCGACGCGGCGGCGGGCGACGACGACACTCCCGGCTAGGCGCGCTCGCCCTCGAGCTTGCGGATGTCGTGGGCCAGGTCGCGGTCGACGAGCTGTGCGACCGGGAAGCTGATGCGCTGGCGCCCGCGCTTGTCGATGAGCAGCACGTAGGCGGAGTGCTCGAAGCCGTCGCCCTGCGGGCGGATGCCATAGTCGTGCCAGATCGGCGCGAGCTGGGCTCGCGTGCCCAGCAGGAAGCGCATGCGCCCGGCGCTGAGGCCGCGCTTGACCAGGAACGCCTCGGCGCTGTCGGGCGTGTCGTGCGAGGGGTCGACGCTCACCGCCAGGGCCGGCACGTCGTGACCGAGGTCGTCGAGCGCCCCGCGGATCGTGGTGGCCGTGACCGGGCAGGTGTCCTGGCAGGTGGAGTACATGAAGGTGAGCACGACCACGTGCCCGCGGTAGGCGCGCAACGAGACCTCGCGGCCATCCTGGTCGCGCAGGGTGAAGTCCTTGGGCGGGATCGCGGGGCGCAGGCCGCCGGCGAAGCCGCTGGCGCCGAGCGGGGGCGGGGGGTCCGGGCGCGCGAAGATGAGCACCCCCGCGGCGGCCAGGATGGCCAGCGAGGCGAAGACCATGAGCGCGAGGCGCACGCGCGCGGGCATCGCCGCAAGGGTAGGCGGTTCACGTTGCTTTCAGGTTCATCGCTCACCATCGTGCCTGTGATGCGCATCCTGGTCGTCGACGACGAGCCCGCCGTACGGGAGGCGCTCGAGCGGATCCTGCACCTCGAGGGCTTCGAGGTGCAGATCGCGTGCGACGGCCGTGAGGCCGTGCGCAGCCAAGCCGCAGCGCCGGCCGACGCCGTCCTGCTCGACGTCCTCATGCCAGGGCTCGACGGCCTGGAGGTGTGCCGGCGCCTGCGCGACACCGGCGATCGCACCCCGGTGCTCATGCTCACCGCGCGCGACCAGGTCGGCGACCGCGTCGCGGGCCTCGAAGCGGGGGCCGACGACTACCTCTCCAAGCCATTCGCGCTCGAGGAGCTGCTGGCCCGGGTGCGAGCCCTGCTGCGCCGGTCGGGTTGGAGCGGCGAGCACGAGGTCCTGCGCTTCGACGACCTCGAGCTCGATCCGCTCTCGCACGAGGTGCGCCGCGGCCAGCGGCTGATGGATCTGACGCGCACCGAGTACCTGCTGCTCGAGCTCTTCCTGCACCACCCGCGCCAGGTGCTCACGCGTGGGCAGATCTTCGACCGCGTGTGGGGCTATGACTTCGGGCCTGCCTCCAACTCGCTGGAGGTCTATGTCGGCTATCTGCGGCGCAAGACCGAGGCGGCCGGCGAGCCGCGGCTGCTGCACACCGTGCGCGGCGTGGGCTACGTCCTGCGTGCTCCACGACTATGACCTTCCGCCGGCGCATCGTCGTGCTCACCGCGGGTGCCGTGGCCGCCGCCATCGCGCTCGCCGCGGTCGTCACCTTCGTCGTCGTGCGCCACGAGCTGCGTGGGGCCGTCGACGCGTCGCTGCGCGACCTGCGGCCCAAGGTCGTCTTCGTGAGCCGCACCGAGGCGGCTCCGGTCGGCGCCGGCAAGGAGGCCGGCAAGAGCACGACCGTCGGCCCCGGCGAGGTCTTCCAGGCCCAGCTCCCGCCCACGGCCTTCGGAGGCAGCGCCGGGATCGTGCAGGCCACGCTGCCCAACGGCGACGTCATCCGCTCCGCGTCGGGTCCGCCGCTGCCCACCACGACGGCGGTGCGCAAGGTCGCCGCCGGCAAGCTCCGCGAGTCCCTGCGCGACCAAACCGTGCTCGGCGTGCACACGCGACTGCTCACGACGCGCGGGCCGGACGGCTCGACGCTGCAGATCGGCAAGGCGCTCACCGACGTCGACGACACGCTCGGGCGGCTGCGCTGGATCCTGCTCGCGGTGACGATCGGCGGCGTCGGCCTCGCCTCCGGTCTCGGCGTCGGCGTCTCGCGGGCGGCGACGCGGCCGCTCGGCCGCCTGACGGCCGCCGCCGAGCGGGTCACCGCGACCGGCGACCTGCACCACCGCATCGAGCCGATCGCCGATGACGAGCCTGGGCGCCTGGCCGCCTCCTTCAACGCGATGCTCGGCGCCCTGGAGTCCTCGCGCGACGCCCAGCGCCAGCTCGTGGCCGACGCTTCGCACGAGCTGCGCACCCCGCTGACCTCGATCCGCGCCAACGTCGAGCTGCTCGAGCGCGCCCGCGAGATGGCGCCGGCCGAGCGTGCGCACGTCCTCGCCTCGGTGCGTGGTCAGCTCGAGGACCTCACGATCCTCGTCGGCGACCTCGTCGATCTCGCGCGCCCCGGCGAGCGCGCGCTCGAGGCGCCCGAGGACCTGTGGCTCGACGAGTTGGTGCAGGACGCGGTGGAGCGCGCGCGCCGCCTTGCGCCCGCGGCCCAGTTCGTGCTCACGAGCGAGCCGTGCATGGTCAGCGGCTCGCCCGGCCGCCTGGCGCGGGCGGTCGGCAACCTGCTCGACAACGCGGTCAAGTGGAGCCCGCCGGGACAGCCGGTGGAGGTCGCCGTCACCGGGTGCGCGGTCACCGTGCGCGACCACGGTCCCGGCATCGCCGACGAGGACCTCCCACACGTCTTCGATCGCTTCTACCGCGCCCCGGCGGCCCGCGGACTGCCCGGGTCGGGCCTGGGCCTGGCGATCGTCAAGCACGTCGCCGACGCCCACGGCGGCAGCGTGGTGGCAGAGAACGCGGCCGACGGCGGCGCGCGGCTGCGCCTGGCGCTTCCCCTCTCACCGACTTCCTAAGTCGCTCTCAGGAAGCGGTCAGGTTGGCCAGGCCTCATGTCCGGCCATGACCAGATCACCACTCCTCCTCGCCGCGGTCGGCGCCGCACTGGCGCTCGGCGCATGCGGCAGCTCCGACGACGGCGGCAAGCCGGCCAGCAGCGCGAGCAGCCAGGACAAGGCCTTCGAAGGCGCCGTGAAGTTCTCCAAGTGCATGCGCGAGCACGGCATCGACATGCCCGACCCGCAGCGCGTCGGCAAGGGCGGCATCAAGCTCACCGGCGGCAAGGTGAACTTCAACGACCCGAAGATGAAGTCCGCGCAGAGCGCCTGCCAGAAGTACATGCAGATCGGCGGGGGCGAGACGATCGACCCCGCCAAGCGGGCCAAGCTCCAGGAGGCCGCCCTCAGCTACGCGCGCTGCATGCGCGGCCAGGGCGTCGACATGCCCGATCCGAAGCTGGCCGGCAACGGCGGCCTCACGTTCCAGGCCGGACCGGGTGGGGGCCCGAAGAGCAACGGCAGCGGCGGCGGCCGCAAGGGCCTCGGGGTCAGCCCCGACTCTTCGAAGTTCCAGGCCGCCGACAAGCAGTGCAACCACCTGCTGGGCGACCGTGAGGGACCCGGCGCGAGCACCGAGGAGGAGAAGTGAGCGTCGCCGCCCGCGCCGGCGGGCGGGGCCTGATCGCCCGCCGCGGTGGCCGCGCCGTTCTGACCGCGGCGGGGCTCGTCGGGATCGCCGTCGTCGCCTGGCTGCTGCTCGCGCCCGGCGACGGCCACAACACCAGCGCTGCCAACGACGCGGTGCCGCTCGGCGCGGCCGCGGTGCAGCGCCGCGACCTCGTCGACCGCCAGGACGTCGACGGGACGCTGGGCTTCTCCGACACGACGAAGGCGACCGCTCCGGCCACCGGCACGATCACGCGCCTGCGCGACGAGGGAGACACCGTCACCCGGGGCCGGTCGCTGATGTCGATCGACGCCGATGCGACGGCCTGGGTCCTCTACGGCACGACCCCGATGTACCGCGATCTCGGGCCTGGCGTCTCCGACGGGCGTGACGTCCGCCAGCTCGAGCGCAACCTCGAGGCGCTCGGCTACGACCCGGGCACCGTCGACGACGATTGGACGTCGGCCACGACCGACGCCGTGGTCGACTTCCAGGACGATCGCGACCTCACGCAGAGCGGGACGATCGCGCGGTCGCAGGTCGTCATCAGCGACGGCCCGGCGCGCGTCGGCAAGCACAGCGCGGAGGTCGGCGACACGGCGCGCACCGGCGCCCCGGTGACCGAGCTCACCTCGACCACCCCGGTGGTCACCGCGAAGCTCGACGCCGGCCTGGCCGCCCAGGTCCATCGCGGTGACGCCGTCCGCGTCACCCTCACCGACGGCAGCGAGGTCGGTGGGAAGGTGACGAGCGTGGGCACCGTCGCCACCGCCGGCCAGGACGGCGACTCGCCCACGGTCGATCTCCGCGTCACCTTGAACCAGGGCCGCCACGGTCGCCTCGACGGCGCGCCGGTGAGCGTGTCGCTGGAGACCGGGCGCACCAAGGACGCCCTTGCGGTGCCGGTCACCGCTCTGGTCGCCACCGCCCCCGGCCGCTACGGCGTCGAGCTCGCGGGCTCGCACCGCGTGGTGGCGGTGACGCTCGGCGCCTTCGCCGACGAATGGGTCCAGGTCAGCGGCGCCGGCGTGCAAGCCGGCACGCGGGTGGTGGTGCCGCGATGACCGCGAGGACAGCCGATCGCGGAGATCGCGGCGGCCGAAGCGAGCAGCCGCGCGCTGCTGGCCTCGCGCTGCGTGACGTCACCAAGGAGTACGCGGGCGGCGTGAGGGCCCTGGACGGGGTCAGCCTCGAGGTCGACGACGGCGAGCTGGTCGGCGTCGTCGGCCCGTCCGGCTCGGGCAAGTCGACGCTGCTGCACGTGATGGGCACGCTCGATCGCCCGTCGCACGGCCGCGTCTCGGTCGCCGGCGTCGACCTCGACGACCTCGACGACCGCCAGCTCGCGGGGCTGCGCGCGACATCGATCGGCTTCGTCTTCCAGCAGTTCTTCCTGATCGACGGGATGACCGCGCTGGAGAACGTCGCGCAGGGCCTGCTCTACAGCGGCACGCCGATCGAGCAGCGCACCGCGGCGGCGCGGCTGGCGCTGGAGCGCGTGGAGCTCGGGCATCGCCTGCACCACCGGCCCGAGCAGCTCTCCGGCGGCGAGCGCCAGCGCGTGGCGATCGCGCGCGCCGTCGTCGCCCGGCCGGCGATCGTCTTCGCCGACGAGCCGACCGGGAATCTCGACTCGCGCTCGGGGGCCGAGGTCCTGGGCCTGCTGCGCGAGCTCAACGGCGAGGGCACGACGGTGATGATCATCACGCACGACCGCGACCTCGCCGCGGCCCTGCCACGGCGCATCGCGCTGCGCGACGGGCGCGTGGTGGGGCGATGACCTCGCGACTGCTGCCCGCCGATCTGCTGCGCCTCGGCGCCGTCGGACTGCGCACGCGTCGCCTGCGGGCGGTCCTGTCGGCCCTCGGGATCGCCATCGGCATCGCGAGCATGGTCGCGGTGCTCGGGCTGTCGGAGTCCTCGCGCGCCGGGCTGCTGCACCAGCTCGACCGCCTGGGAACCAACCTGCTCACGGCCGCGCCAGGGCAGACGCTCGGCGGCGACGACGCGACGCTGCCCGAGAGCGCGGCGCAGACGCTCAGGCGCGTGGGCGGCGTGCAGCGCGTCGACTCGGTCCGCTCACTCGACGCCACCGTGCGGCGCAGCGACCGGATCGATCCGGAGGAGACCGGCGGCATCGCGGTCGATGCGGCCGACCCCGGTCTGCTGGAGACCCTCGGCGGATCGATGGTCCGCGGGCGGTTCCTCAACGCCGCGACGACCGGCACGCGCTCGGTGGTCCTCGGCGCGACAGCGGCGCAGCAGCTGGGCATCGACCGTCCGGGGGCGCTGGTCTACATCGCCGGGCGCTGGTGGACGGTGCTGGGCGTCATGGCCCCGGTCGAGCTCGCTCCCGAGCTCGACCGCGCGGTGTTCATGGGCTACGACGCCGCGGTGCGCGAGCTCGGCACCGAGCGATCGGCGAGCACCGTGTATCTGCGCGCCGACCCGTCGGTGGTCGCGCGCGTGCACGACCTGGTGCCGGGAGCCGCCAACCCCGAGCATCCCGAGGAGGTCGACGTCAGCCGACCGTCGGACGCGCTCGCCGCGCGCGCCGAGGCCGACGACGCGCTGACGGGCCTGTTCCTCGGCCTCGGTGCGGTGGCGCTGCTCGTCGGCGGGATCGGCATCGCCAACACGATGGTCATCTCGGTCCTGGAGCGCCGCTCGGAGATCGGGCTGCGAAGGGCGCTGGGCGCCACCCGCGGGCACGTGCGCGCGCAGTTCCTCGTCGAGTCGCTGCTGCTGGCGGCGGCCGGCGGCCTGGCGGGCATCGTGGTCGGGTCGCTCGTCACCGGCGCCTATGCGAGCGCGCGCGGGTGGACCGCGGTCGTGCCTCCCGAGGCACTGGCCGGCGGTGTCGGCGCCGCGCTGGCCATCGGCGCGGTCGCCGGGCTCTACCCGGCCGGCCGGGCGGCACGGATGTCGCCGACGGAGGCGCTGCGCGGAGCGTGAACGGCGCAAGTTGCGGCCCGACGGTGCGTTGGAGTCCCCATGCTCACGCTCCGCTGGCTCTCCGCCTTCCTCGCGCTGTGCGGCGCCATCGCGCTCGCGCTCCTGCTCGCCGCAGGCTCGCCGGCCGCCAACCCGGTGCCCCACGCCGACCTCGCCACCGTGGTGGCGCGGCCCGGCCAGGCGCTGCGCGTCAGCGGCGCCGCGCCCGGCGCGGCCGCGCTCAAGCTCCAGCTCGTGACGCCCGACGGGCGCCTGCGCGGCCCCTACGGCCCGTTCGCGGTCACCGCGGGCCGCGTGAGCGCGACGCTGCCGGCCGCCGCCACGGCGGGGCTGAAGCCGACGAAGGCCACCGGCTACCGCCTGCAGCTCGGCCTGCAGGCCCTGCCGGCCACCGCCACCGCCACGCGCGCGCTCGACGGCCCGGCGGCGGGCGTCGTGCGCCTCGAGGCGCCGCCCAGCGGGCCGGTGCTCGAGAACTCGTTCGTCTCCTCGGTCGGCTGGGTCAAGCCCGGCCAGCACTACCCGTTCACCCTGCGCGTGCGCAACTACGGCTCCGAGGCGGTCGACGGCGGCACGGTCAGCGTCCCCGAGCCCGCCGGGACGAGCTTCACCGGCGGCCCCGTGAGCTGGGACGTGGGCAGCGTGCCGGCCGCCGGCGCCAACGGCGCGCCCGGCGAGCGCACGCTCGTCGTCGAGGCCCGCGCCCTCGGCGTCGACGAGGACCCGCAGGTCGTCTGGAAGGACCTCTCGACTACCGCGACCGGCACGGCCACCGGCGCCGCGGCGCGCAGCCACGGTCCGAAGGTGATCCCGCCCAGCGCGACCTACGACAGCGCGCGCTACGGCGACCGGCCCTTCCCGGTGGTGCCCGTCGACTTCTACGACCGCTCCCACGCCGCCGCGCACGGCGCCGACGAGCTGGCCGGCAAGATCAACGACCCGGCCAATCCCGGCTCGACCTTCAACCTCTACCAGGAGATGTCCTACGGGCAGCTCTTCCCGCACGCGACGGTGCCCTCGGAGGGCATCGCCAGCGCCGACTGGAGTTACGGCCCCGGCTTCAGCTTCACCAAGACCCAGCCGGGCCAGACCTGTCAGGCCCCGACGACCAATGACCTTCCGGGCGACGTCTATCAGCAGAACCGCTCGCGGATCAAGGACGGCTGGTACCAGCTCCCCGGGCCGACGGGCTACTACGGCTCGGACGGCAACGGCTCGGCGCTCATCGGCGCGGTCGCCGGCGTGGGCGCGCTGCAGCAGATCGACTCCGGCTGCGGCCCGACGGCCAAGGCGGTCTACGACACCGCCCAGATCGCCGACCCGGAGATCGACTACAACGACTACGACACCGACAAGGACGGCGTCGTGGACTTCTTCATGATGGTCTTCGCCGGCCTCGGCGGCAACGGCGACTCGCAGCTCAACGGCGCGCCCCCGTACGACAACATCTGGCCGCACTCCTCGACGCTCGAGACGTCGTACACCGATCCGAAGACGGGCCTGAAGGGCTACATCTCCGACGATCAGCTCACCGACCTCGAAGGTCACCCGCTGTGGTGGACCGACGACTCCTACAGCCAGAGGACGACCGAGAACAAGGGCGCGGACCTCGAGGTCCACGTGCGCGTCGGGCCCTACAACGTCAACCCCGAGTCGGCCATCGAGCACGCCAGCGTGATCTCCCACGAGTACGGCCACTCGCTGGGCCTGCCCGACTTCTACTCGACCGGCAGCCGCGGCACCTACGGCACGTGGACGCTGATGGCCGAGGACCACTCCCAGAACATGGACGTCTTCGGGCGCCAGGAGCTCGGCTGGGTCGTCCCGCGGGTGCTCGAGCCCGCCCAGACCACGCAGGCCGACGGCTTCGGCTCCTCGAAGGCCGACACCCACCGCATCGACTGGCGCACGCCCACGGGCGAGGCCTACGCGCTGCAGGGCGACGGCGTCCACAACGGCGAGGCCTACGTGGCCAAGCTGCCCTCGCGCCAGATCATCGATCCCGCCACGGTGCCCTCCGGCACGCACCTGTTCTGGTCGCAGGCCGGCAACGACTTCGGCTGCCCCCCGACCAAGGGCCACAACGTCGACCTCGCCGTGCCCGCGCTCGCCGGCCTGCCGGCCGGCACGCCCGTCAAGCTGACCTTCAAGTCGCGCTGGGACATCGAGTGGGACTTCGACTACGGCTTCGTGCTGGGCTCGACGGACGGTGGCAAGACCTACCAGTCCTTCGCCTCGGAGAAGGGCTACACGACGGCCAAGGAGCAGAATCCCAACGCCACCGACTGCCAGGGCCAGTACGGCAACGGCCTGACCGGCTCGAGCGCCTCATACGCGGCCGGCACGCAGGCGATCGACCGCGTGCGCGGCGAGTACGGCGACGCGGGCTTCGTCGACGACTCCTACGACATCAGCGCCCTGGCCGGCAAGAGCTCGGTCGTGCGCTTCACCTACGCCACCGACCCCGGCCTCGCGCGCCCGGGCTGGTTCGTCGACGACGTGACGATCACCGCCGGCGATCAGGTCCTGTACTCCAGCGACTTCGAGCAGGCGCAGGACCCGGCGATCTACAACGGCGGCTGCCGCGACGGGCTGCAGACCGCGCCGCGCTGCACCAAGGGCTGGCAGTACGTCAGCGCCGTGGACGGCGACCCGGCCGACCACGCCTACTACCTGGAGATGCGCGATCGCTCGGGCTTCGACGCCGACGGCCACGGCGAGGACGACCGCGGCGCCGGCCCGACCTTCCAGCCCGGCCTATCGCTCGTCTATACCGACGAGAACCACGGCTACGGCAACCTCGGCACCGACGACCCGCCCGCGCAGTCGCCGCTGGACTCCCAGCCCGACGACATGGCCGCCGACTCCGCGGTGCCCAACCTCGACGACGCGGCCTTCAAGGCGCTGGCGGGGCGCGATCGCTTCTCCGACGATCCCGCCAACCCGCACGTCGACAACTACTCCGACCCGTCGCAGGCCGACGGCAGGTGGCGCTTCGCCTACGGCTGCCTGGGCTTGCAGGTCGATCGGATGACGGGCGATGACGTCCCGGCCGGCCCCTCGCCGGCGCCGGGCGACCTGGTCGGCGACGTCAGCTTCACCCTGGGAAGCGGCTGCGGCACGTTCGACTACGGCTACGGCGGCGGCTCGAACGCGGTGGCGGTGCCGGGGGTCGACCTCACGCCGAAGCGCTGAGGCCTGTCGTCCGTCAGCGGTTGTGGCGCTGCGCGGCGCTTACTGCCGCATCGAGGGGAAGGGAGTCAGCGGCGGTCGGGGCCCCGCGGTTCGGCGACGGCGCTGGTGCCCGAACTGCATCGGGTTTTCGTCGGAAACCGAGGGTAATCCGATGCAGTTCGCGACTCAGGCGTGTCGCGCCCACCCAAGCGGGCAGGCCCGCCCTCCCTCGGTGAGCAGTTGGCCGCGCCTCGCCGCCGGCGCAGCACGGACGAAGCGCCAAGCAGCGGCGCCTACGGCTCGACGAGCCCCCGCCTGATCGCGTAGCGCACCAGCTCGACGCGGTCGCGCATCCCCAGCTTGCGCAGGATGTTCGCGCGATGCGACTCCACGGTCTTGTCGGCCAGGTGCAGGATCGCGCCGATCTCGCGGTTGGTGTGAGCCTCCGCGATGAGCTTGATGACCTCCTGCTCGCGCGGAGTGAGCGGCTCGCGCGGGCCGGCGCTGTCGTCCTCCATCCAGCTGCGCACGAGCGCGCGCTGGGCGGCGTTGGTCAGGAACGAGTCGCCGCGGGCCACGGCGCGCACCGCGTCGACGAGGTAGTGGTCGGCCTCGTGCTTGAGGACGTAGCCCGACGCTCCGGCCTTGAGCGCCTCGAAGAGGTAGCGCTCGTCGTCGTGCATCGAGAGGATCAGCACGTCGACGTCGGGCGCCAGCGTCTTGATCTCGCGCGTCGCCTGCAGCCCGGTGAGGCGCGGCATCGCGACGTCGAGGATGGCGATGTCGGGCCGATGGGCGAGCGTCTGCGCGACGGCCTCGGCGCCGTCGGCCGCCTCGCCGACCACCTCCATGTCGGGCTGGCGGTCGAGCAGCAGCTTGAGCCCTCCGCGGACCACGCCGTGGTCGTCGGCGATCACGAGCCTCATGCCGCCGCGGCTCCCAGTCGCAGCTCGATGGTCGTGCCGCGTCCCGGCGTCGACTCGACGCAGAAGTTCCCTCCCGCGAGCACCGCGCGCTCGCGCATGCCCCTCAGCCCGAGCCCGGGTGCCGCGACCCCCGGCTGAAAGCCGGCGCCGTCATCGCTGAGCCGCACGACAGTCCCACCGTAGGGGCGTTCGACGTCGACGCGCACGCTGCGCGCGGATGCGTGGCGTGCCACGTTGGACAGACCCTCCTGCACGATGCGGTAGACGACGATCTGCGCGTCGGCGTCGAGGTCCTCGACGCCCGCTTCGGCCATCGTCAGCGTGGTCTTCAGGCCGGCACGGCGGCCGAACTCGTCGACCTGCGTGCGCAGGGCGGCGCCCAGGCCGAGGTCGTCGAGGGCGACGGGGCGCAGCTCGCGGGCCAGGCGGACGAGCTCGCCCATGGCCTGTGTGGCGACGCCCTGCGTCTCGCGCAGCTCGTCACGCAGCTCGGGCGGAGCGTGCTGGGCGGTGGCCTCGAGCCTCAGCAGCACGCCGGTGAGCGCCTGGTTGGCCTCGTCGTGAAGGTCGCGCGCGAGGCGAGCGCGCTCGCCTTCCTGGGCCCGCAGCACGGCTGTGGCCGTGCGCGTGCGCTCGGACTCGAGGCGCTCGAGCATGCGGTCGAAGGCGCGGTGCAGCCGGGCGACCTCCTCGACGTTGGCGGTCGGTATCGCCGCGCGCGGGTCGCGCCCGCCGAAGGCGACACGCTCCATGGCGTCGATGAGCTCCTCAAGCGGCGCGAAACGCCGGCGCAGGAGCCAGCCGTTGACGAGCACCATCGCCAGGAGCGCGGCGACGAGCACGAGGAAGCGCTTGCGCTCGATCAGCGGATCGGAATGCAGGCTGGCCGCGACGGACGCGGCAAGGACGGTCGCAGTGATCAGCAGCGCGTTGAGCGCGAGGATCTGCGTGAGGAGGGTGGGGCGCTTCATGGGGAATGGGGTGCAGACCCGATATCGGCAGCGCTCGCGCGTGCCGATACCTCCGGTAAGTCGAGATGGACACAGGTTCCTCCTCCTAGGGCGACCGATGGCCAGATCTCCGACGACTCATGGGCGCCACCGGGCAGAATCCCGGCGGCGCCCATTGGTCGTTGTGCGGTGATGTCGACCCCGCTCACCCTCGCTATACTTTTTGAAGTGAATCCCGACCGACTTCAAGGTGAATCGACCGTGAGCGTGTCCGGCAGCGAGTACGTCCGCCGCATCAAGGCGCAGATCGAGGAGATCGATCCCTCCGCCGTCCGCGAGCTCGCGGGCGAGGGCGTCGCCCTTATCGACGTGCGCGAGAGCGGCGAGTGGGAGTCGGGCCACCTGCCCGGCGCCAGGCACGTCCCGCGCGGCTACCTCGAATCGCGCATCGACGCGCAGGTCCCCGATCGCTCGCAGCACGTCATCCTTTACTGCGCCTCCGGGCAGCGCAGCGCGCTCGCCGCGAACACCCTGCAGGAGCTCGGCTTCGAGCACGTCGAGTCGATGACCGGCGGCATCACGCTGTGGAAGGACCGCGGCTACCCCGTCGACGTGCCCAAGAGCTTCACGGCCGAGCAGCGCGAGCGCTACTCGCGACACTTCCTGCTTCCCGAGGTCGGCACCGAGGGCCAGCAGAAGCTGCTCGAGGCCAAGGTCCTCCTGCTCGGCGCCGGCGGCCTGGGCTCGCCCACCGCGCTCTATCTCGCCGCCGCCGGCGTGGGCACGCTGGGCATCGTCGACGACGACGTCGTCGACGTCTCCAACCTCCAGCGCCAGGTCATCCACACCACCGACCGCGTCGGCGTGCCCAAGGTCGACTCCGCCGAGCAGCAGATCAAGGCGCTCAACCCCGACGTGGACGTCGTCAAGTACCAGACGCGCCTGGGCGCCTCGAACATCATGGAGATCATCGAGGGCTACGACATCGTCGTGGACGGCGTCGACAACTTCCCCACGCGCTACCTGCTCAACGACGCGTCTGTGCGCCTGCGCATCCCCGTCGTCAGCGCCGCGATCCTCGGCTTCGAGGGTCAGCTCAGCGTCTTCGCGCCCTACGAGGGCCCGTGCTACCGCTGCCTCTTCCGCCAGCCGCCGCCTGCCGAGCTCGCGCCGTCCTGCGGCGCGAACGGCGTGCTCGGCGTCCTGCCCGGGACGATGGGCCTGCTCCAGGCCACCGAGGTCGTCAAGCTCATCATCGGCGCCGGCGAGCCGCTCATCGGGCGCCTGCTGATGTACGACGCGCTGGCCGCCACCACGACCGAGCTCAAGGTCCGCCGCGACCCGGAGTGCCCGATCTGCTCGCGCGAGCCCGACGCCATCTCCGACGACGAGATGGGCGTCTTCCCGGACTACGAGGCGTTCTGCGCCGCGGCCGGCTAGGCTCCGCGACCGCTCATGGCCACCATCCGCATCCCGCCCGTCCTGCGGCCGTCCGTCGGCGGCGAGCGCGAGGTCTCGGCTGACGGCTCGAACGTCGGCGAGGTCCTGCGCTCCCTCGTCGACACCCACACCGAGACCCAGGACCAGATCTTCGGCGCCGACGGCGATCTCAATCGCTATGTCAACGTCTACCTCAACGACGAGGACGTGCGCGTGCTCGACGGCCTCGACACGCCGGTGGGGGAGGGCGACGTACTCGTGATCCTGCCCGCCATGGCGGGCGGGCGCTGAGCCTCACGGCAGCGCCAGCAGGTCGGGCTCGACGAAGCCCGCGCGCGCGGTCGCGCTGAAGAGCCGCTCGCGGCTGTAGTGCGCCGACAGCAGGTCGCGGTCGACCAGCCGCGGGTGCGCGGCCAGGAAGGCGTCGAAGTCGTCGTCGCGCGCCAGCAGCGCGTAGTGGCCGACGACGCGCGCCCAGGCCGTCGTGAGCGTGTCGTGGTAGCGGGCGGGCTCACCGTGGGCGGCGGCGAAGCGACGCAGCCCCTCCCGGGCGCGGGCGATGGCGTGCTCGACCCCGCCGCGGCGCGCGTAGGCGAAGACGACGCGCAGATGGTCGCGGTGCCCGAACGAGGGCAGCGAGGCGGCCTCGAAGCGGGTCAGGAAGGTCTCGTCGGTCATGCGCTGCCCTTCGTCTGGCGCTCGAGCGCGTCGAGCACGTGGTGGAAGCCGTCGGCGGCCGACGGCGGGATGTCGGCCAGGACGGCCTCGTCGAGCGCGGCGAAGGCCGCGTGGACCCGGTCCACGGCGCGGGCGCCGGGCGCGGTCAGCTCGATCGTGAACGAGCGCCGGTCGGCCGGATTGACGCGCCGGCGCACGAGGCGCCGGTGCTCGAGACGGTCGAGGACGCCGGTGAGGGTGGACCGCCGCTGGCCCGTCGCCGCCGCGAGGTCGCCGATGCTGCGAGGGGCGGCGGGCCGCAGCTGCGCGAGCACGTTGACCTCCGCGTGGCGCAGGCCGAGGTCTGCGAGCTCGGCGGCCAGGTGGTCGAGCACCCGGTGCACGGCGGCCTCGAGGGCGGCGATCACGGAAAGATTTGTCACGAGTTCGTATTATACGGACTCGTAATATCTTCGGCAAGGCCGCGCGTGGGTCCGGCGTCGGAGGCGAAGCGAAGCCCTGACGTGCGGGCGCCGATGTCAGGTCCCGCCGACTGTGAAGCAGGTCAGTCCGACGAGCCGGCGGAATCGACGTCCGCCTGGCGGGCTGCGGCGGCGACGTCCTTCAGGTCGGGCTCCGCATCCGGCGGCAGGTCCGGCCCGCCGTCGGTCACCGCGTCGGCGTGGTCGCCCGCGCCGAGGTCGACGCCGCTGTCGGTCGCCGGCTCGTCCGAGCCGGTCGTGCGGCCGAGCACCGAGCTGCCGAGCTCGGGGTCCTCGGCCAGCATCTCGCGGGGAGCGTCGGATCCGCCGAGCTCGGCAGGGACGACGCCCTCGTCCGCCTTGCCCGCCCACTGGCCCTTCTCGCGGGCCTCCGCCGCGTCCGGCGTGGTTCCGCCGCGCTGCTCGCTCGGCTTCTGCGAGCCCTGCTCCTCGTCGCTGCCAGCCATGAAGTCCGCCTCGTGGTCGATGCTCAGGACGAGAGAGGCTCTACCCGTCGCCGGTCGGGCGAAAGCCCGAGCACACCGCGCGCATCCAGCCGATGCGCCCGTCGCGAGCCGACAGATAGGCCTGCTGCTCGACCAGGAAGTGGCCGTCCGGGTTGCGGACGCTGAAGCGGTACCCGACGCGCTCGCGGTCGGCGAACGCGTCGCTCTCGAGGTGCTCGAGCCCTTCGATCTCGTCGGAGTCCTCGAACCACTGCCGCAGTACCCCGGAGATCACCGCGTCCGCGTCGCTCGCCTCCCAGATGCGGTTGGGCGTCAGCGCGCGGAAGTCGATCTCGGGGTGCAGGAGCTCAGAGACCCGGCTGTAGTCCTTGTTGGCAAGGGCACGCGCGAACTCGGCCCCGAGGGTGGTGGCTGTCTCCTGCATGCGCCGATCGTCGTGGCCGCCGGACGGTGTGTCAACCGGCAAGCCGGACCCGATCCGCGCCTCACACATTGGCCACGGGTCCATGGCAGCGAAATGCCACTTGGCATAGCTTGGCTCAACGAAGAGCTTCAACTGTAGTGCGGTCAGCGGCGCAGTGAGTTGTATGGGGGTGCGATGGCGCGCTCTCCGTGGTGGCGGGGGACGCTGACGGTGGCGTGGCCGGCGCAGGAGGCGTCGCGGGTGTCGGTCGCTGTGTAGTGGACGCGGTAGACGCGGCCGTCGCCGAACGTGCTGCGCTCGGCGCGGATTGCGACGTGGTCGGAGCGGGGCGCGGTGAGTGTGGCGTCGGGGGCGGTGTGACCGTCGCCGCGGCCGTCAACCGGTTCGTCTTGGGTCACGCTGTCGATGGTGAGCGTGGCGGTGTCGCCGGCGTCCGGGTCGGTGGCGCCCGTTGCGGTGACGTCGACATAGCGGTGGTTGGGCGGCCACAGCTGTGCAGGCGTGAGCGCGACGTGCGAGCAATCCGGGGGGCGGTTCGGCGGCGGCTCGGCGGAGGGGCCGAACCTGAGGTCCGCCGTCGCCTGCGGCAGAGCAAACGAGCCGTTGAAAACGGCGTTGCCGGCGTTGTCGAACGTCCAGCGCGAGATGACGCTCGGCAGGTTCAAGTTGGAGACGAACAGCTCTCCCCATGGGCTGAACGCCACGCCTTGCGGAGAATGCAGCGTCGGCGCGGTGATCAACCCGTTCGCCGATGCATTTCCTGAGCTGTCGAATGTGAAGCGCGAGACCGCGTCCGCGCACGGGTTGTTCACGAACAGCTCGCCGGTCGCGCTGAACGCCATGGCTCCGGGGCCGCAGACCGTCGGTCCCGTGATCGTCCCGTTGGGAACGGCGTCGCCGGCGGAGTCGAAGAGGTAGCGGTTGATCTGGTTGACGCCGCAGCCCTGTGCGATGAAGAGCTCACCACGCGGACTGACGGCGGCGCCGCAAGGCGCGGCGAAGGTGAGGCCGGTGTTGATGACGCCGTTGAACGTCGCGGCGCCCGTGGCGTCGAAGACGAAGCGCAGGACGAAGTTGTTGTTGAAGCCGCGTTGGGCGACGAAGAGCTCGCCGTCGCGGAAGGCCGACAAATGCGGCTGGCTGAACAGCGGGGACGTGATCGTCCCGTTCGGCGTCCATGCGCCCTCCGGGTGCAGGATTCGGGTGATCGACCCGCTGAGTTCCGGGGCGCTGTCGTCGAAGCGGTTGCTGACGAACATCTCGCCCGTTGGGCCAAACGACAGACAGCATGGGTGGTCGAACGACGCATCGGCGATGGTGCTCTCGAAAGTCGGCACGCTCGTCGGGCCCGCGACGTCGTAGCGCAGAACGGGGCCTGAGTTGGGCAGGCCGCCGGGATCCGCGAGGACGACGAAGAACTTCGCCGCCGGGCTTGCGGCAGCGCCACCCAAGCAGGCCAGCACAGCGGCGGCGAGCGCGAGCAGCAGTCGTGGCCACCGGCGGGAGCGGTGTGTCGGAGGATCGAGCGAGAGCATGGTGCAACCTCCCTCCGGTTCCACGCGGAGGTCGTCGTGCGAGGCGCGCCACCCGCGGATCCGGGCTTGCTGAGGCCCTCCGACGGGTCCGCCGAGACGACCCGTGATGGACGGCCGGCCGGTTACACAGTCGGCACGCCCCGCGCGGGAGATTCCGCGAAAGCGGCGGATGAGCCGAGTCTGATCGACCCTACGCTTCCTCGGTGATAGGGGCAATCCCTTGGCCCGATGTCGCGGCCCGGCTGACTGGGCGGTGATCGTCCGCGCTTGTCGCATCAGCGGGCTTGGGTGTTGAGGCGCGCGTCGCACCCGGTTACCTGGATGCATGCCCCGCGCCGGAACGTGGATGGCTCTCCTCGCCGTTGCCCTCGCGGCAGGTGCCGGGGCCTATGCCGTCGGCTCCCGGCGCGCCCCGACTCGCGCCACCGTCTCGCCTGAGAGCACGGCCGCGCCCAAGACCACGTCCGCGCCGCAGAGCACCGCCGCGCCTCAGAACGCGGCGGCGACGCCCACGCCCGGGCGCATGGACGAAACCATGTTCTGGCGGCTCGTCGCCGAGACGCGGGCGCGCGCGGGCAATGACACCGGCAGGCAATCGGAGCTGCTCGACGCGCGCCTGCGGCAGCTGCCCGCGCGGCAGATCGCCGGCTTCGAGCGCATCCGCCGGTCGCTCGACCGGCGGATCTACACGTGGGACGTGTGGGGTGCGGCGTACGTCATCGAGGACGGCTGCTCGGACGACTGCTTCCGCGACTTCCGCGGCTACGTCATCTCGTTGGGCCGGGGACCGTACGAGACCGCGTTGCGCAACCCGGACGCGCTGGCCCCCGTCGTGAACGACGCCGAGACGGGGGACTGGGAGAACGCCGACGACGTCGCGCCCGACGCCTACCAGGGCGTCACCGACGAGGACATCCCCGCGGACAGCTCGGACCTCTCGGGCAACCCGCGAGGCGCGCCCTGGGACGACGATCACGTCGAGGCGCTGGTGCAACGCTACCCGCGGCTGGCAGCGCGCTTCCGATAGACCGGCCATGGGCGTCCGTGCCCGGAGCTCTGGGCCTAACTTGGGGTGATTCGGTGCGCGATCGCGGCCGCTTCGAGCCGGTTGGGCGCGTCGAGCTTGCGGAGGATGTTGGAGACGTGGACGCCGGCCGTCTTGACGCTGATGACGAGCGCCTCCGCAATCTCGCGGTTGGTGTAGCCGCGGGCGACGAGGCGCAGCACCTCGGCCTCGCGCGCCGTCAGGCCGAGGATGTCCTCCGCGTCTTGCTTGCGGGCCGGCGATCCCGCGTCGGGCGGCGCGAGATCGAGTCGCGCGCGCTCGGCGAGCCGCTCGAGCTCGTGGGCCAGCGGCTTTGCCCCGATCCGCGTTGCGACCGCATGCGCCTCCCGGAGCGGCACGCTCGCCTCGACGCGGGAGGCGCCGGCGGCGACGAGCGCCTCGGCCTGGCGCCAGCGACAGTAGGCAGCGAGGGGCGAGCGTTCGAGCCGTTCCCAGGTCGCCGCCGCCTGCGACCACGTCCCGGGCCGAGGCTTGCGGTGGGCGCGCTCGTACTCGGCCTCGGCGAGGGCGCACCAGCCGTCGGCGTTGGGTGTGATCGCCGAGGCCTGGGCGGCGGCGCGCCGCGCGACGGTCAGCAGCGTGCGCGCGCGGCCGAGCAGGTCGCGGAGCGCGTCGGCGTCCCGACGGTCGTGTGCCAGCGCTGCCAGCTCCGCCTGTGCGCGCAGTGCCTTGGCGCAGAGCGCGACGCGGATCTGCGCAGCCTCGGGATGGCGTGCCTGAGCCAGACCCTCCTGGATGGCCGCGTCCGCGTCCGTCCAGCGTCGCTCCCAGAGGGCGAGGTCGGCGAGGTAGCCGTCGTAGAGGCCCAGCACGCGGTCCTCGCGCAGGGTCGCGCCCGCGGTCTCGAGGTGCGCTCGTGCGGCGTCGAAGTCGCCGCGGCCGATCTCGACGTCGGCGCGGAGCGTGAGGAGCCAGTGCGGGAAGCTCGAGGTGAGCCGGCGCAGCGCGGCGGCGCTGAGCTTTTCGGCCTCGTCCCAGTCGCCGATCGCGAGCAGCGCCTCGATCTGGTTGGAGACCAGCAGGGCGCTTTCGATCCCGTACCGGCGCGTCGCCTCGAGCCCTGACTGCGCCAGTCGCGCCGACTCTCGGGGCCGGCCCAGCATCGTCAGCGCGTCCGTGCAATTGGCGTAGGCGCGTTCCAGGCCGAGGCGATCGCCGATCTCCTCGGCGAGTTGCAGGGCCTCGTGAAAGTACGCGAGACCGTCCTCGCCACGGCCGAGGTAGGCGAGGTCGCCGCCCAGCACGGTGAGCGCGCGGACCTCTGCCTCGCGGGCGCCGATCGCCCGAGCGAGCGCGAGCGCCTGCTCGGCAATCGGCAACGACTCCGCATGGCGCCAGTGCACCATCAATCCACCGGCGAGTGACCCCAGCGCATACGCGCGTTGCGGCGAGGGCGGCTCCGCCGGCACGAGCTCGACCGCGCGCTCGAAAGCGGCGAGCAGACCGTCCTTGCTGCCGATCTCGAGGAGGTACTCGCCGAGGCCCACGTGGAGCAGCGCCGCACGGTGCGGGTCTTGCGCGCCGACGAGCTCGATTGCTCGCCGTGCGAGCTCGACCGCGCGCGTGGCGGCACCGACGTGGCCGGCGAGCTCGCTCGTCCAGGCGCACAGCTCGGCGAGGTCGATGCCGGCGAGCTCGGCCGCGTCCGGGACGGTGGGCCACAGCGCCAGCGCTCGCTCCAGGTGCGCGTGAGCCTCCGCGAGGCCGAAGACGGCCTCGGCCTCGCGCGCCGCGTCGACCGACGCGGCGAGCGCCTGCGAGGAGCGGCCCGCCGCCGCCCAATGCGGCGCGAGCTCCGCCGGCGAGGCAGCTCCACTGTGCGCGAGCTCTTGGGCGATGCGCGCGTGCAGCTCCTCCTGCTCGCCGGGCAAGACCGTCGTGTAGATCGCCTCCGCCAGGAGCGCGTGACGGAAGCGGAAGCTGCCGCTCGCCTGCTCCGAGACGAGAACGCCGTGCTCGACTGCCCGGCGCAGCGACTCGCGCACGTCGCGCTCCGGGAGCGCCGCCGCAGCACAGAGCAGCGGGTAGGCCACGTCGCGTCCGGCCGCCGCAGCCAGGCGCAAGAGGCCCCGCGTCGCAGGGTCGAGCTGGTCGATGCGCTCCAGGAGCAGATCGCGCAGGCCGCGCGGAAGCTCGCCGGTCCGATCGGCGACCGCGAGGAGCTCCTCGGCGAAGAAGGGGTTGCCCTCGGAGCGGGCGGCGATCGTGTCCGTCAGGGCGGCAGGAACCTGGGCGTCGGCGCGGGCCTCGAGCAGCGCCGCCAAGTCGTCGTGCGCGAGGGGCCCCAGCTCGAGCAGGGTTGCCGCGCCCGAGCGCCGAACGCTGTCGGCGAATCGACGCATCCGCTCGGCCGAGGTGAGGACGTCGGCGCGATAGGTCGCGAGCAGGAGAACCTGCCGGTCGTGAAGGTTGTGGGCGAGGAAGACGGCCAGGTCCAGCGACGACGTGTCCGCCCAGTGCAGATCCTCCAGCACGAGCAGCACGGGTGCGGCGCCCGCGCGCTCGCTGAGCAGCGCGAGCGTCTGTTCGAAGACCCGCAGCTGCGAGCCCGCGCGCGGCCCGTCCGCCTGCCCAAGGTCTCCGAGCGGGCGCAGCGCCTCGACGAACGGCTGGTACGGCAGCACTGTGCCGACGAGATCGATCGAGCGCCCGCGCAGGACCTCGAAGCCCTGGGCTCGGGCGCGTCTGGCCAGCTCGGACGCCAGCCGGGACTTGCCGATGCCCGCCTCTCCCGCGACGAGGACGGTCAGCCCGCACCCGCCGCGCGTTGCCTCCAGCGCGCGCTCGAGCTCCGCGAGCTCGCGTGCACGTCCGACGAAGACCTCGCTCGTAGACACTCGCCACCCGAAGATACGGATACGCGCGGCCCAAGATAAGGCTCTTCGCCCGATGCGCTTGCGCTCCTGCGCCGCCACGATCGCGTCGATTCGACGACTACCAGGAGGCGCGAGATGACGACGGTCGTACAACGCGAGCAGACGTCGGCGGCGCGGATGAAGGTCCACACGGTGCAGGGCGGCGGCGGACTGCGTCTGCACGTGCGCGAGTGGGGGAAGGCGGATGGCCCGCCGATCCTGTTCATCCACGGCTGGTCGCAGAACCACCTCTGCTGGGCCAAGCAGTACGACAGCGCGCTTGCCGACGAGTTCCGGCTGGTGGCCTACGACCTCCGCGGGCACGGCATGTCCGCTGCGCCGCTCGAACCCGAGCACTACACCGATGGCAGGCTCTGGGCCGACGATGTGGCGGCGATCATCGACCGGCTGGCGCTCGAGCGGCCGGTCCTCGTGGGCTGGTCCTACGGCGCGTTCGTCGTCTGCGACTACGTGCGCCTGCACGGTGAGGATCGCATCGCCGCGATCAACTTCGTCGAGGGTACCGTCAAGCTGGGCGAGTCTTCGTTCGGCACGCTGATCGGCCCGGGCTTTCTCGACCACTTCGCCGGCGCCACCGCGGACGACCTGCCGACCAACATCCGGGCCATGCGCTCCTTCGTGAGGGCGTGCGTCGTGAAGCCGCTCCCGGACGACGACGTAGAGACGGCGATGTGCTGGAACGTCGTCGTGCCGGCAACGATCCGCGCCAATCTCGCGGCCCGCGAGATCGATTCCGACGACGTGCTGCGCTCCCTGAAGGTGCCCTTGCTCGTCACGCAGGGCCGGGCCGACTCGGTCGTGCTCCCAGCGATGGCGGAGCACGTCCTCGCCACCTGCACCACCGCCGAGGCCTCCTGGTACGACGGCGTAGGTCACGTGCCGCACCTGGAAGAGCCCGAGCGCTTCAACCGCGAGCTGGCCGAGCTGACCCACCGCGTCCGCGCTCGATCTGGCGTCGAAGGAGCAGTCGGGACCTCGAGCGACGCAGCGAGCTCCGGCCGCCAACGCCGCGAAGGAGAGCAGTCGACATGATCGACGCAACGTCACTCCGACGGGCCCTCATCCTGACCTCGGCCCTGGCCGCTTGCGCGGCGCCGACGGCCAGCGGCCGCGTCGCCGACGCGCCAGTCCTCGGCGCGCTCGCCGAGCGTGCGCACGACGTCGGCACCTCGCCGAACGAGCACGCGCCCGCGGTTGCCCGCGATCACCACACGCGCGCGACTCCATGGGACATCACGTTCACCAACCCGCTCGGCAGGTCGCGAGGCCCTGGCGCCGGAGCCGGCTGGCTCTGACACCACAAGTGTCGCTGGCGCCCCGCGCGTGTTGTCCTCGATGATCGTGCCCATGACGGCACAGCAGCCATCGATCTCGGTCGTGCCCGCCAACCACGCGACGTGCGACGACCTGAGAACGGTGTTCGGCACGCGCGGCGCCGCGTCGTGGTGTCAGTGTCAGCGCTACAAGCTGCGCCCGCGAGAGGCGTTTCGCTCATTCCCTGTCGAGGAACGCGTGCGACGCCTGCACGAGCAGACCGGCTGCGGACATCCCGAGTCAGACACGACGAGCGGGCTCGTCGCGTATCTCGACCGGGAACCCGTTGGGTGGTGCGCGGTGGAGCCGCGCCCCGAGTACGAAGGTCTGCTGCGCGTCTTTCGTGTCCCGTGGGAGGGTCGCGACGAGGACAGGACCGACGACGGCGTGTGGGCGGTGACGTGCCTGTTCGCCCGTGCGGGCTTCCGTAAGCGCGGCGTCAGCCGGGCACTGGCCCGCGCCGCGGTTGCCTTCGCCCGCGAGCGGGGCGCTCGCGCCATCGAGGCGTACCCGATCATCGCGAAGAACGTGATCGCCGAGGAGCTGCATGTCGGGACTCCGAGCGTGTTCGCCGACGCCGGCCTCGTCGAGGTCAGTCGCCCGACGCTGCGGCGTGTCGTGATGCGGCTCGACTTCTGATGGGGGCGGTTCAGCCTGCCCGTTCAGCCCGACGCGCCGTCGAGCCGCTCGGCGAGTTCGACGATCAGGCCTTCGGGCCGCGGACGTAGCAGAGCAGGAACCTGTTCTCGTAGGAGGACCTCGCAAGTCACTAAAGTCGCGGCCTGGAACGCGATGAACCTCGCCCCGAGCGATCCGGCAGCGGTCCGGCTCACTGGCGCCGTCCATTCCGGCGCGCTGGGCGAGCTGGCGCGACTGCTCGACGAGCAGCCGGAACTGGCCAACGCGCGGATCGCGGGGTGGCGCGGCGGCTGGCGCACGCCGCTGCACGTCGTTACCGACTGGCCCGGGTACTTCCCGAACGGCCCGGCGGTCGTGGGTTTGCTGATCGAGGCCGGCGCCGACCCCAGCGCGCCGAGCGCCGACGGGCCGTCAGAGACACCGCTGCACTGGGCGGCGAGCAGCGACGACGTCGAGGTCGCGGCTGCGCTGATCGAT
>Ga0307502_10000054_pt1 | contig 30721 bp, 38 predicted proteins | sample 16_S_MG_FD_201364 | JGI IMG/M metagenome (GOLD analysis project Ga0307502, IMG submission 201364) | Soil microbial communities from Populus trichocarpa stands in riparian zone in the Pacific Northwest, United States - 16_S | ecosystem: Environmental > Terrestrial > Soil > Riparian zone > Trees... | reverse complement strand
AGTCCCCAACGCCGAACTCGCCGCCGTCCAGATCGAGCGCCATCCGTTTCATCCCGAGTGGAACTACACCATCAAACCACGAACCTAAAAATCGACGCTTCCTAAGGTCCCGTCGTCTCCAGGCATCAACCACGCCGCGAGGCTGTCCTCGGCATCCAGGAGCGCTGCGCGCGACACCGTCCCGGCACCGAACCGGTCTCGGATCTCGTCGAGCGCCGCGTCGAGCGCGGCCCGATCGCGCCGCTCGAGTGGCAGCAAGAGCTGCCCGCTGTCACGTTCGAGGTTTGACAGCGTCACGCCGACGAGCGTCAGCGGGCGGTCGTCGATCAACGGCAGAGCCGCCGCGAGCAGCGCCCGTGCGGTGGCCAGGACGGGCTCGCTCGCTGCGGTCGCTCGATGCATCGTCCGCGACCGCGTGGCGCGGGTGAAGTCCTCGAAGCGGAACCGCAGGATGACGGTCCGCCCGGCCAATCGCGCGCGCCGCAACCGTCGCGTCACCCGGTCGACGAGCGCCGTGAGCACCGGACCGAGCTCTGCGGCCGGCGTTCCGGGCCAGCCGAGCGCCCGCTGCGAGCCGAGCGACCGCCGACCGCGACCGCTGCGGACCGGCCGCACGACCCGGTTGTACGCGACGGCGTGCAGATGGCGGCCCGCTGCGCGCCCGAGCAGCGCGATCAGCGCGGGCTCGCCGGCGCGTGCAAGATCGGCGACCGTGCGGATCCCGCCGCCGTGCAGCTTCGCCGCGGTCGCCGCCCCGACGCCCCAGAGGCGACTGACCGGCAGCGGTTGCAAGAACGCCAACTCGGTCCCCGGCTCGATGACGAGCAGACCGTCAGGCTTGGCCATACCACTGGCCAGCTTGGCCACGACCTTCGTGGTCGCGACTCCGACGCTGATCGGCAGGCCGACCTCCTCACGGACCGTGCGCCGCAGCGTCACGGCGATCTGTTCGGGCGAGCCGGAGATCCGCTCCAGTCCGGTGACGTCGAGAAACGCCTCGTCGATCGAGACGCGCTCGACCACGGGGGCCGTTCGGTCGAAGATCGCGCACACGGCCCTGCTCGCCTCGACGTATGCCTGCCAGCGCGGAGTCACGACGATCACCTCAGGGCACAGCCGCCGCGCTCGCGCGCCGCCCATCGCCGAACGGACGCCGCACGCGCGAGCCTCGTAGCTGGCGGCCATGACGACGCCACCACCGACGACAACGGGCCGCGCGCGAAGCCGCGGGTCGTCGCGCTGCTCGACCGATGCGAAGAACGCGTCGAGGTCGGCGTGCAGGATCGCTGGCCCACGATGCACGAACGTATGTTCGCATACTTGGTTCCGAGCGTCGGGAAACGCCTGCATCGACCCGCGCCGGCCCCGTTTCGACGGAGCGCCCGGAGCTGTCGACCACGCGGTCGTCTACGGACTGGCGGTCAGCTCACTGACCGAGATCACCGCTCCCTGCGGATCGGCCACGACGGCGTTCCTGAAGCCTGGAGTGTCGAACGGCGGCATGAGGACTTGGCCGCCGAGGGCCGCGGCCTGCTCAGCTGTCGCGTCGGCATCCACGACGCGCAGGTTGACGTTCCAGTGGGTCGGCACCGCGGGGTCGGTGGGCGCCAGCACGGCGACGACGTCGCTGCGAATCGCTTGCGCCTCTTCGCCCACATAGCCGGGCAGCCGCCACAGCGTCATCTGAGACCCGGACGGACCAAACGGCTCCGGCTGCCAGCCAAACACCGAGCCGTAAAATGCCTTCGCCGCCTCGGCGTCGGTGCAGTGCAGCGAGCTCATCGCCCACGTGCAGGGCTCGTTGACCAGCTGCGCCCCCTCGCGAGCACGCGCCTCCCACACGGAGATTCCCGCGCCCACCGGATCGACCAGCACAGCCAAACGCCCGGCTGGAAGCGCATCCAGCGGGCCCGCGAGCACGCTGGCACCCGCAGCCTGCGCTCGCTCCGTGGCCTCATCCGCGCTGTCGACGCGGATATAGGTGTTCCACAACGCCCCCGCCCCACCAGAATCGGGAAGCGAGCCGATCCCGGCGACATCGCGGCCCTTGAGCCGCGCGACGAAGTACTCGCCGGCCAGATCGCCGGGCATCGCGCCCGGCCCGACGAACTCCCACCCAAACAACGGTCCGTAGAAGTCAAGCGCGGCCCGCGGATCGGGCTGCAGGGTCTCCACCCAGCACGGAACGCTGGCCGGATATGCCTCACGCTCGCTCATCGCGTCTCCACTCGTTGGATGTCTCCGCCCCGATCAACCCGCGGATCCCGCCCGCCGAGCGGCCTTCCGCCGACCCCAGTCCGACGTCGGCTTGGACGGCGCGACCAGCCAGATCAGCACGGCGACGAAGGACAGCAGCAGTCCGCACGCGAGGCCGATGCGCTCGCCGTAGCCCTTCTTACCCGACAGGTAGGAGGCGATGATTGCCGACAGCAGCCAGCCGTAGAGCAAGAACAGCGCGTTGGCTCCGATCAGCGCGAGCAACGTCATCCCCCGAGGTAGGCCTTCTGGACGTCGGGATTCGTGCGCATCGTGTCGGAGTCGTCGCTGAGCGCCACGACGCCGGTCTCGAGCACGTACGCGCGCTGGGAGACCGACAGCGCATAGTTGGCGTTCTGCTCGACGAGCAGGATCGTGGTGCCCTGGCGGTTGATCTCGGCGATCGTCTCGTAGATGCGCTCGACGAGAATCGGGGCGATCCCCATCGACGGCTCGTCGAGCAGCAGCAGCAGGGGCTTGGCCATCAGCGCCCGGCCGATCGCGAGCATCTGCTGCTCGCCGCCGGACATCGTGCCCGCCTTCTGCTTCTCGCGCTCGAGCAGGCGCGGAAAGAGGTCGAAGACGCGCTCCATATCGCCGGCGATGTCCTTGTCGCGGCGCAGGTAGGCGCCCATGTCGAGATTCTCGCGCACGGTCATGCGAGGAAAGCAGCGCCGGCCCTCGGGCGACTGCGAGATGCCGAGCTTGACGATGTCCGCCGGCCCGGTGCGCGTGATGTTCTCGCCCTCGAAGACGATGTCGCCCGTGCGCGGCGGCGTCAGCCCGGAGATCGAGCGCAGCGTCGTCGATTTTCCGGCGCCGTTGGAGCCGATCAGCGTGACGCATTCGCCCTGCTCGACGGTCAGCGACACGCCCTTCAGCGCCTCGATGTTGCCGTAGAACGTGTGGATGTCGGCGACCTCGAGCATCGCCATCAGCTCTCACCGCTCTCCTGACGCTGGCGCTCGGCCTCCTGCTTGCCCAGGTAGGCCTCGACCACCAGCGGGTCGTGGCGGACCGTATGCGCTTCGCCCTCGGAGATCTTCTCGCCATGGTCGAGCACGGTGACGTGCTCGGAGACCCCCATGACGACCTTCATGTCGTGCTCGATGAGCAGGATCGAGAGGCCGAGCTCGTCGCGCAGGCGCTCCATGAAGCGCGTGAGGGCGGCGGACTCCTGAGGGTTCATCCCGGCGGTCGGCTCGTCGAGCAGCAGGAGCTTGGGGTCCGAGGCCAGCGCGCGGGCGATCTCCACGCGGCGCTGGTCGCCGTAGGCGAGGTTCGTCGCCAACTGGTCGTGCAGCGCCGGATCGAGCCCGACGTAGGACAGCATGTCGGCGGCCTTCGCACGGGCCTCGCGCTCCTCCTTGCCGACCCGCGGCGGGCGCAGGATCGAGCCGACCAGGCCGGCCTTCATCCGTGAGTGCTGGCCCACCATGACGTTCTCGACTGCCGACATCGTGCCGAACAGGCGGATGTTCTGGAAGGTCCGCGCGACGCCGAGAGCCATGATCTTGTCCGGCCGGCCGGCCGTGATATTCGCGCCGTCGAAGCTCACGCGGCCGTCCGTCGGCTTGTAGAGGCCGGTCAAGATGTTGAAGAACGTCGTCTTGCCTGCGCCGTTGGGGCCGATCAGCGAGACGATCGCCTTGCGCGGGATCGAGAAGGAGACGTCGCTGACGGCCGTCAGGCCGCCAAAGCGCTTCGTCACGCCACGGGCCTCGAGCAGGCTGCCGTCGGCCTTGCTCATGGCACCTTCGCCTCGTAGACGCTCTCCTCCGCGACGGCGAGGTCCTCGATGCCGGACTGAAGCTCGATCTGGCGGCGCCGCTCGGGGATCAGGCCCTCGGGGCGCAGCACCATCATGATCACGAGCAGGAAGCCGAAGATGCCGAACGACAGCTCGGTGAGGTCGAAGTTCAGGCCAATCTTCGCGGGAACGTCGTTGAGCACGTCGGGGATCAGGCGGTTGTTGATGAACGACAGCACGACGGCACCTACGACGACGCCCCAGATCGATCCGAGCCCGCCGAGGATGATCATCGCCAGCACGAAGATCGAGAACGAGAACTGGAACTGGTCGGCGTTGACGGTGTTGAGGTAGGAGCCCAAGAACGCGCCCGAGACCCCGCCGAAGGCGGCCCCCGTGCCATATGCAAGCAGCTTCGTCTTGACCAGCGGCACGCCCATGCTGACGGCCGCCACCTCGTCCTCGCGCAGCGCGATCCACGCGCGCCCCAGCCGCGAGTCGCGCAGGCGGAAGTTCACGAACAGTGCGATCAGCACGAGCGCGAACGCCACCCAGTACCACGGTCTGAGCTCCAGCGAGGTGAACGGGGCGAGGAACGGCAGGTCGATCTTGTCGACAGGCGTGATCCCCTGGCGCCCCGCCGTGAGCTGTGTGCCGAACGCCTTGATCTCGTCGCCGTTGATCGCGATCCGCTGCACGATCTCACCGAACGCCAGCGTCACGATCGCGATGTAGTCACCACGCAGGCGCAGCGTCGGCAGCCCGATCACCATTCCCGCGATCGTCGTCGCGACGATCGCCAGCACGATGATGATGAGGAAGTTCAGGTGAATGCCCGGCAGGTTCGCGGCCGGGCCGCTGACGAGGATGTGGATCCCCTTGCCGTGGTTTGCGGTGATGTGAAACAGCGAGCCGAAGTAGCCCATCGTGTACGCGCCGATGGCGAAGAACGCGACGTAGCCGAGATCGAGCAGCCCGGCGAAGCCGACGATGATGTTCAGCCCGAGCGCCATCACGACATACGCGAGCGCGACCGTCGCGTCGTCGATGAAGCCGCCCCCGCCGTCGACGAACAGCGGCAGCAGCGCGCCGGCGAGGATCGCGGCGACTGCCAGGCCGATGCGCGCGCCGCGCGGCAGGTCCAGGCCGCGTCGCGACGAGGAGCCCGCGGCGGCGGTGGCGGCGGTCATGTCAGCCGGCCTCGCGCGTCTGCTCGCCCAGCAGCCCCGACGGCTTGAAGACCATGATCAGCACGAGGTAGGCGAAGACGATCGCGGGCGTCCACTCACTGCCGATGCGGTTGTCGGAGATCTGCTGGATTCCGCCGATGATGAGGCCGCCGAGCACCGCCCCGCGGATGTTGCCGATCCCGCCCATGACCGCCGCCGTGAAGGCGATCAGGCCGGCGGTGAAGCCCTGGAAGTACCAGATCGTCGTCTGGTACAGCGCGTAGATGAGACCCGCGGCGCCGGCCAGCATCCCACCGAGCAGGAACGTCGCGGAGATCGTCGTATCGACGTTGATGCCCATCAGCCGTGCGGCGTCGGGGTCCTGCGCCGTGGCACGCATCGCCTTGCCGAGGCGGCTGCGGGAGATGAACGCCGTCATCGCCAGCACGAGCGGGATCGTGACCGCGATCGCCAGCATGTCGCCGTGGGTGATGCTCAAGCCGACGAAGTTGACGAGCTCCTTCTGGGAGTCGATGAGATCCTCGATACCCTGCTGGGAGCCGCCACGCCACAGCAGGCCGACGTTCTGCAGGATGAACGAGAAGCCGACAGCGGTGATCAGCGGCGCGAGCTTGGGGGCGTTGCGCAGCGGGCGATACGCCACCCGCTCGATCATGACGTTCAGCACCCCGAGCGCGATCATCGACACGAGCAGCGTCAGGACCAGCCCGGCAACCAGGCCGGGAACTCCGGTCGCCGCCGTCAGCCCGATGGTGCCGAAGAAGCCGGCGGACACGAACGAGCCCAGCATGAAGACCTCGCCGTGAGCGAAGTTGATCAGCTCGACGATGCCGTAGACGAGCGTGTAGCCGATCGCCACGAGAGCCCAGATCGAGCCGTTGGAGAGGCCGTCGACGAGGTTGTTGCCCAGCCGCGAGAGATCGCCCTCGCTGCGCAGGTCGTGGATGCCGAATGCGACCGGCATGATCAGCAGGACCGCGATCAGGCCGTACTGCGATGCGAACTTGCGCACCGCGCGCAATGCACGGGGCTGTGCTGCGGGAAGACTTGTGGCCGCCATGCCGGAGATCTCGCTGCTCGTCGCGGTGAGCGCGTGCGGGGAGCGAAGCGAGCTTCGCTCCCCAGGTGCACGTGTTCGGTGCTTACGTCTGCGCCTTCACCGTTTCGAGGAACACCTGCTGACCGTTCTCGATCTTGTAGACGCCGTAGTCCGTCAGCGTCGTGTCGCCGTTCTTGTCGATCGAGTACTTGCCCAGCGGGCTGTCGCGATCCTTCGTTGCGAACAGCGCCTTGACGATGTCCTCGCGCTTGCCGGTCTTCGAGCGGGCGATCGCGTCGAGCGCCAGCGACATCGCCTCATAGCCGTAGATCGAGTACGGGTTCGGGTTCTTGTCGCCGTACTCCTTCGCGAAGTCCGCGAAGAACTTCTTGCCGACGTCGCCGTAACTGTCCGAGGACAGGGTGGCCACCGTGAGCTTGACCTTCTTGGCGACCTTCGCGGGGATGCCACCGTCCTTCGGATCGAAGAAGCCGCTCTCCGCGACGCCGTCCGGTCCGTAGAGCTTGGCGTTCGGCAGCGCCGCCTCGAAGTCCTTGTAGATCTGGACGCCGTTGTTCGAGGTGATGCCGGAGTACACGAAGCAGTCCGCGCCCTGCGACTTGGCCCGCGACGCGAGCGAGCGGTAGTTCGGCGCCTTCGGGTCGATGCCCTCGTTGAAGATCAGGTTCAGCGACTGGGTCTTCGCCGAGATCTCGATGTTGCGCGCGAGTCCGGCGCCGTAGACCTCCTTGTCGTTGGCCATCGCGACCTTCCGGCAACCGTCCTTCTTCATGATCGTCGCCAGCGCCGCACCCTGAATCGTGTCCTTGGGCACGATCCGGACGTAATTGCGAAAGCCGCTGGGGTAGTACTTGGCCGGCGTTCCGGGCTCTGCGCCGGGCTCGTCGGACGTCAGGCCGACGGCGGTGTTCGCCGGCGAGATCTGCGGCAGCTTCGCATCGCTCAGGATCGGGATCGAGATCGCGCTGGCTCCCGAGTTGAACTCACCGATGACCGCCACCGTCTTGTCGTCCTGTGCGGCCGCGCGAGCGTTGGCGGACACGTTCTCCGCCGTCCACGTGCCGGCCTGCGCGCTGGAGTCGTCCTTGGAGATGTACTTGATCGTGAACGGGCCGGCCTTGTCGCCGGCCTGCTTGAGCGCCAGCTTGATGCCGTTGACCATGTCAGTCGTCTGCGGACGCTGGGCGCCCTGCAGTGGAAGGCTCGAGCGGATGATCAGGGTCCCGCCGGTGGGAGCAGCAGCCGCACCCGCGGACGTAGTGGTATCGGCGGAGCTGCTCTTGTCGTTGCCGCATGCGGCCACGCCGAAGGCCAATGCGGATAGCAGCAGTACAGCCGCAGCTGCTCGGTTCAAGCGCAAGATGGTTCCCTTCTTGGTGAAAATGAACGCGAAGTCAGGCGATCGTACACCGCTTCACCTGGCACAAGCGCAGTCTGGTCAAGGCCCTGCAGCGGCGATCAGGGGCGGACCTTGAGCACCGTGTCGAGCACGAGCCGCGATCTCCGCAGACGATCGCCCGCGTATGTGCTCAGGCTCGTGTCCCCGAATCGGTCGATCGTGTACTTGCCAAGAACCGACGGGCGATCGCGGGTCGCGAAGAACTTGCCGACGACCGCGAGGCGGTTGTTGCCCATCGCGCCCGCGCTGCGAATCGAGCTCAGGATGACGTTCGTGGCCTCGTAGGCCTGCAGCGCCTCGGGCACCGGGTAGCGGCCGACCGCGGCCCGGAAACGCGCCCGGAACGCGCGCGCCGACGCCGGCAGCAGGCGCGGCGGAAGCGTCGGCGAAGTGAGCCGCATGCGTCGCTGCACGGCAGCCGGGAGCGCCTGCGCGAACGCGCCCTCCGCCCCGGCGCCCGGGCCGAAGAGCAGCAGGTTCGGAGCGGCGGCCGCGATCGCGCTGAAGACGCGCGCCGCGCCGGCGTCGGGCACGCCGGCGAACAGGAACGCGTCGGCGCCCGCCTGTGCGACCTTCGCCGCGGGCCCGCTCAGGTCGACCGCCTGCGGGTCGATCTGGCCGAGGTTGGACACGGTCATGCCCTGGCCGGCGGCGGCGGTGGCGATCTGGTCGGCGAGGCCGCCGCCGTCGAGGTCGCGGTCGGCCATCAGCGCCAGGCTGCGGACGCCCTCCTCCTTCATGTAGCCGACGAGCGCCGATGCCTGCACGTGATCGGTCGGAACCATGCGCCCGAAGGTGCGGCGGCCGGCGGGGTAGAAGCGCTCGGGCTCGCCCTGGCGGCGGCTGGCGCGGGTCAGGCCGACATACGTGCTCGACGGGCTGATGTGCAGGATGTGGCCCTCGTTGGTCAGCGGCAGCGCGAGGGCGGTCGCGGCGGAGTCGAGGTCGCCGATGTACGCGATCGTGTTCGGGTCGCGGACGGCTTGGCGAGCATTGTCGAGGACGCTGTCCTTCGTCCAGGTTCCCTGCTCGGCGGTCGCTGAGTCCAGCGACACATAGGTGACGCTCAGCGGACCGATCTTGCCGTTGGACTCCTCCAGGGCGAGCTTGATCGCATTGACCATGTCGCGCGAACGCTCGCGGTCGGGGCCGTGCAGCGGCAGGCTGGAATAGATCGTCAGCGTGCGCGGGCCGCTCTCGGGCCCGCCGTCGTCGGGGTTGCCGTTGGTGCACGCCGACAGCGACACCGCCAGCAGGAACGCGGCGAAGACGCAACCGAGCGCTGGTCGTAGGCTCAGCCGGGACGGCTCCGCGCGCCGCTCATCCCGGCTCCGCCCGCCGCCCATCGGCGAGGCTACTCCCGGCCGGGAAGGTGCGGGGCGAGCAGACGGCCCGTGGCGCCGAGCGTTACGACGAGCAATGTGATCAAGAAAGCGTCGAAGGCCTTGAACCCGACCGCCCACAAGACGATCCAGGCGATGAGGCCGAAGGTGGTGACGAGGACGAGACCCATGGCGTGCGCAACCCTAACGGATGAGCCCGGCGGCCAGCCCCGCAACGATCTCTCCGGCGGCCGCGGCCGGATCGCCCGACTCCGCCGCCGCCCGTACGAGGCGGCTGCCCACGATCACCCCATCGGCGCCGGCTCGTGCCGCGGCGGCGGCCTGCTCGGGCGTCGCGATTCCGAAGCCCAGCGCAACCGGAACCTGCACGTGCTTGCGCACCCGATCCAGGAGCGCCCGGAACTCGTCCTCACCATCTGTTCTCTCGCCGGTCGTGCCACTGACGGAGACGGCGTACAGGAAGCCCCGCGCCCGCGCGCCGATCAGCGCGAGGCGCTCGTCGGGCGTCGTCGGCGCGACGAGCGGGACGAGCGCGACGGCGTGGGCCTCGCACGCCCGCTCGATCTCGGGCGCCTCCTCGAGCGGCAGGTCGGGCACGATCAAGCCGCTGACGCCCGCGTCGCTCGCCGCCTTGGCGAACGCGTCGGCGCCGCGCGCGAGGATGAGGTTCACGTAACACATGAGCACGACCGGAAGCCGCGGCGCGAGCGCCTGCGCAACCCCGAGAGTGCCGTCGAGCGTCGCCCCCGCGCGCAGGGCGGCCGTACCCGCGGCGTGGATGACCGGCCCGTCGGCGAGCGGGTCGGAGAACGGGACGCCGAGCTCGACGAGGTCGGCGCCGTTGTCGGCGTAGGCCTCGCCGATCGCACGCGACGTCGCCATGTCTGGGAAGCCGCCCATGAGGTATGGCATGAGCGCCGCGCTGCCGCTGCGCAGCGCGAACGCGGCCGCGATCCGGTCATGGCCGGTCTGCGGAACCGCCGGCACGCGATCGCGAGCCGGTTTGGACGGCGTCTCACTCATCCTGGGCGAGCACTTCGGCGAGATCCTTGTCGCCGCGGCCCGACAGGCAGACGAGGTCGAGCGTCGAGTTCTCGCCGTCCTCGTGCAGCGCGAAGTGCAGCGCGTGCGCGGTCTCCAGGGCGGGGATGATCCCCTCCAGCCGCGTCACCTCGCGAAACGCCTTGAGCGCGTCCGCGTCGCAGACCGCCACGTAGCGCGCACGGCCGGAGTCGCGCAGGTACGCGTGCTCGGGTCCGGAGCCGGGATAGTCCAGGCCGGCGGAGATCGAGTGCGCCTCGGTGACCTGGCCGTCGCCGTCCTGCATGATCGCCGACAGCGAGCCGTGCAGGACGCCGGCGCGCCCGCCGGCCGTCAGCGGCGCGCCGTGGCGCCCGCTCTCCAGGCCCTCCCCGGCCGCCTCGACGCCGATCAGCGCGACGTCGTCGTCGGCGACGAACGGGGTGAAGATGCCAATCGAATTGGAGCCGCCGCCGACGCAGGCGATGACGCGGTCCGGCAGCCGGCCGGTGCGGTCCAGCAGCTCGCGGCGCGCCTCGTCGCCGATGACGCGCTGAAGGTCTCTGACGAGCGCCGGGAACGGGGCCGGCCCGACCGCCGAGCCGAGGATGTAGTGCGTCGTGGCGACCGACGACACCCAGTCGCGGATCGCCTCGCTGACGGCCTCCTTGAGCGTCCGCGCGCCTGCCTCGACGCTGACGACCCGGGTGCCGAGGAGCCCCATCCGCTGGACGTTCGAGGCTTGGCGGCGGATGTCCTCGGCTCCCATGTAGACGACGCATTCCAGGCCCAGCAGCGCGCACGCCGTCGCGGTGGCGACGCCGTGCTGCCCGGCGCCGGTCTCGGCGATGATCCGTTGCTTGCCCATCCGCCGGGCGAGCAGCGCCTGGCCGAGCGCGTTGTTGAGCTTGTGCGAGCCGGTGTGCATGAGATCCTCGCGCTTGAGCCAGATCTCACGGCCGGCGACCTCGGACAGGCGCTCGGCGAGGTAGAGCGGTGTCGGCCGCCCGGCGAAGTCGCGCAGCAGTCCGCCGAGCTCGGCGCGGTAGCCGGGGTCGTCGCGCACGGCCACCCAGGCCGCCTCGAGCTCGGCGAGCGCCGGCATGAGCGTCTCGGGAACGTACTGACCGCCGTAGGGGCCGAAGCGGTGCTCGACGCCGGCCTCGACGAGCGGGCTGCGATCTGGAGTCATGTCGCCGCCGTCACGGCCGAACCATGAACGGCCTCGTAAAACGCCAGCAGCTTGGCCGGATCCTTGACGCCGGGGCGCAGCTCGGTTCCGCTCGCGACGTCAACCGCGAAGGGCTCGGTCGCGGCGATCGCGGCCGCCACGTTGCCGGGCGTGAGCCCTCCGCTGAGGATGATCGGCGCGTGCAGGCGCTGGTTGCGCACGAGCTCCCAGTCGATCGTCTGTCCCGTGCCGCCGGGCACCCCCTCGGCGTAGGCGTCGAGCAGGAGGAAGTCGGGGTGGTAGGCACCCGCGGCCTGCAGCGTCGCGCGCGACCGCACCCGCACGGCTTTGATGACCTTGGCGCCCGTGCGGCGCGCGACCTCGCCGCAGAACGCCGGTCCCTCGTCGCCATGCAGCTGTACGAGCGACAGCCCGGCGGCCTGGACCGCGCGGTCGATCTCGTCGAGGTGGGCGTTGACGAAGACGCCCGTGAGCTGCACGGTGCGCCGCAGCGATGCGCCGATGAGCTCGGCCTCCGCGAGCTCGCAGCGGCGCGGTGAGCCGGGCCAGAAGTTCAGCCCCAGCGACCAGGCGCCCGCCTCGGCGGCGCGGTGGGCGTCGTCGAGGGTCGTGATGCCGCAGTGTTTGATGCGCGGGACGGAAGCCATCCGTCCATCCTACGCGCGCCCGTGGCGCGCTCGATCGCCGGTCAGCGGCTGGCGGACAGGCCGGGTCGGGTGGCGAGCCTGACCTCGACGGTCTTCTGATTGCCGCCGCGCTCGATCTGGACCGAGACGGTCTCCCCCGGCTTGTGCTTCGTGACGGCCTCCGAGAGCTGGTCGGGGGATTGGATCGGCGTGCCACCGATCTTCAGCACGATGTCGCCGGGCCTTAAGCCCGCCTGCTCGGCCGGGCTGTTGGGCTGCACCTCGATGATCCGCGCTCCCTTGACGTCGCCGCCATCGGGCGCGGAGCCGGTCGTCGTGCTGACACCGAGGTAGGCGCGATCGACCCGGCCCTTGCTGCGCAGCTGCGGGATGACTTCCTTCGCCGTGTCGATCGGGACGGCGAAGCCGATGCCGACGAAGCCATTGCTTGCACCGCCGGTCTCGATCTGCGAGTTGACCCCGATGACCCTTCCTCTCGCGTCGATCAGCGGACCGCCCGAGTTTCCGGGATTGATCGCGGCGTCGGTCTGGATGACGTCGTCGATCACGAAGCCGCGCAGCAACGACGGGATGTGACGCTGCTTTGCGGAGACGACGCCGGTCGTCAGCGTGCGGGCCAGGCCGAAGGGGTTGCCGATCGCGACCGTCGGATCGCCGACCTCGACGTCCTTGGAGGAGCCGAGCTCGAGCGGGTGCAGGTCGAGGCCGTCGGGGTCGACGAGCAGCAGCGCGAGGTCGGTCGACGGATCCTCGCCGGCGATCTTCGCCTTGACGACCCGGCCGTCGCCGATCTGGACGCTCACGCGCGTCGCGCCCTGCACGACGTGGGCGTTGGTGACGATCGAACCGGACTTGCCGATCACGAAGCCCGAGCCGGTGGCTTCCCCGCGCTGCGGCTCGACGAACGGCGAGGGCTGCGTCTGGACGATCTCGGAGGTGATGTAGACGACCCCGGGCGCGTCGCGCTTGTAGATGTCACGCGGCGTGAGCGCGCCGTCCGCGGCGCTGCTGTTCGGCGCCGCCAGCGGCGCCTGCGCGACCACGGTCTTCGTGTCGCCGTCGCCCGCGATCCCGGTCGCGAGCAGCACGACGGCGACGACGATGCCGCCGATCAGCGCCGAGATGAAGGGGATCGCTCTGTTCACTGTCCTGCTCCGTAGGTCGCGGACGGCGCGCTCACAACGGCGGGAACTCGTTGGTCTGGGCGTCTACGCCGGTCAGCGTGCGTAGCGCGGCCTCGGGATCGGACGCCCGCATCAGCGATTCCCCGACGAGCACGCCGTCCACCCCGACGCGCTCGAGCTCGTCGAGTTGCTCGCGTGAGTAGAAACCGGACTCCGAGATGACGATCTTGCCGGCCGGGATGTCGGCCAGCAGGTCGAAGGTGCGCTGGATGTCGACCGTGAAGTCCGTCAGGTTGCGGTTGTTGATCCCGATGACGTCTGCGTCGATGACCTCGAGCGCCTGCTCCAGCTCGGGCTCGTCGTGGACCTCGACGAGCACGTCGAGGTCCAGCGCGCGCGCCTCGCCGTGCAGCTGGACCAGCGCGTCGGGCTCCAGCGCGGCCACGATGAGGAGGATCGCGTCGGCGCCCGCGGCCGCCGATTCGTAGAGCTGGTAGGAGTCGACGATGAAGTCCTTGCACAGGATCGGCAGCGCCGAGGACGCGCGCGCCTCGCGCAGGTCGTCGAGCGAACCGCCGAAATGGTGGCGCTCGGTGAGGATCGACAGCGCGGCGGCCCCACCGCGCTCGTAGGCGCCGACGACGTCCGCGACCGTGGCTCCCTCGCGGATCGTGCCCGCGGACGGCGAACGACGCTTGTGCTCGGCGATGACCGAGATGCCGGGCAGCGTCAGCGCCTCGCAGAACGGACGATCGTCGCCGCGCCCGGCTAACTCGTCCTCCAGGGTCGAGAGCGGCACCTCCTTGCGCCGCCGGCGCACATCGGCGCGGGTGCTGGCGACGATCCGCTCGAGGATGTTCACGAGGCGACGTCCTGGGCCTGGGGTTGAGCCACGAGCTCCTGCGTGCGCGCGACGAGCGCGTCGAGCGTCCGGGTCGCGGCGCCGTCGTCGATCGCTGCCTGTGCCGCGGCGACACCGGCGACGAGATCGTCGGCAACGCCGGCGGCGTAGATCGCCGCTCCCGCGTTGAGCACGGCGAGGTCGCGACGCGGCCCTTGCTCGCCGTTGAGGATCGCGCGCATCGTCGCGGCGTTCTGCGCAGGCGAGCCGCCTTGTGCGACGCCGGGGTCGCCGGCCGTGGGCAGGCCGACATCCTCCGGGCTCACGGTGTAGGTCTTCACGGTGGCGCCGTCGACTTCGACGACGGTGGTGGGGGCCCAGATGCTCATCTCGTCGAGCGCGTCTAGCGAGGATACGACCAGCGCGCGCTCGACGCCGAGCAGCGCGAGCGCTCCGGCTATCGTCTCCACGAAGCGGGGGTCGGAAACACCGATCAGCTGGCGCCTGGCGCCGGCCGGATTGGTGAGCGGGCCGAGGAAGTTGAAGATCGTGCGGACCGCGAGCTCCTTGCGCACCCCGATGACGAAGCGGGTCGCCTGGTGGTGCATCGGAGCGAACATGAATCCGAAGCCGACCTCGTCGATGCAGGTGCCGACCTGGTCGGGCGTCAGGTCGATGCGAACGCCCAGGGCCTCGAGCACGTCTGCCGACCCGCAGCGGCCGGTGGCCGAGCGGTTGCCGTGCTTGGCGACGGCGCAGCCGGCGCCCGCGGCGATCAGCGCGGCGGCCGTGGAGACGTTGAAGGTCGGGCGACCGCCGCCGGTGCCGGAAGTGTCGACGAGCTCGTGCCGGTTGGTCGTGACGCCGGTCGCGAAGGCGCGCATCGTCTTCGCAAGCCCCGCCAACTCCTCGACGGTCTCCCCCTTCGTGCGCAGCGCGATCAGCAGGCCCGCGATCTGGGCCTGCGACGCGTCGCCGGACATGATCACCGCGAGCACCTCCGCGGCCTCGTCGACGCTCAGGTCATGACCGGAGGCGACCGCATCGATGGCGCGAGTGAGGACGGGATCTGGCACGGGCCGTCCGAGAAACTACCGCTCAGGCGGCAACTCAGCGACCTTCGGCTTGCGCCCCGCCACCGCGATCGGGGCGATCGCGCGAATCTCCTCGATGACGCGGACGGCGAGCTCGGTCGGCGTCTCGCCTGGCCGCAGACCCTCGGCCGGCGGCAGGAACCGGACGCTGACCCGCGGGCGTTTGGGGAAGCGCGGGATGTCCGTCGTCCCCCGCACGGTGGTCGGGACGATCACCGCGTCGGGAACGGCCTCGACCAGGCGGCCGAGTCCGCTTCTGGGCCGCAGCTTGCGCCCGAGGCTGCGCGTGCCCTCGGGGAAGATCCCGACGCACGCGCCACCGCGCAGCTCGTCGATCGCGCGCTGCAGCGCGTCGGCATCGCCCGTACCTCGCACGATCGGAATCTGTCCCATCCCGTCGAGCACGAAGCGCAAGCCCTTGACCTTCCACAGCGAGGACTTCGACAGCGCCCGGATCTGCCGGCGCCTGATCGCCGCGATCCCGATGGCGACCGGGTCCCAGTAGCTGTCGTGGTTGGCGGCGATCAGCAGCGGGCCTTGCAGCGGCACGTGCTCCAGACCCTCGACCTCGAGGCGTCCCCAGCGCCGCACGACCACGGAGCAGACCCCGAGGGCGAAGCGATAGGTCCGGGTGATGTGCTCCTTCGGCTTCACGTGCGGGCGAGATTGTCACCCAAGAAGTTCCCGAGCAGCTTCTTCCCCTCGTCCGTCAGCACGGATTCCGGATGGAACTGCACGCCCTCGGCCGGCAGGTCACGGTGGCGGATGGCCATGATCACGCCGCCGCCCTCGGCCGAGACCTCGAATGCGTCGGGAAGCCGAGCCGGATCGACGACCAGCGAGTGGTAGCGCCCGACGGTCAGCTTCGGCGCCAGCCCCGCGAAGATCGTCCGGCCGTCGTGGCTGATCTCGGTCGTCTTGCCGTGTACGGGCTCGCCGCGCACGACGAACCCGCCGAACGCCTGCGCCAGGGACTGGTGGCCCAGGCAGACGCCCAGCGTCGACACCCCGGCCTGGGGGAACCGCCGCAGCACCTCGACGCTGATGCCGGCCTCGTCGGGCGTGCATGGGCCGGGCGACACGACGACGCGGTCAGGCCGGCGCTCGAGCAGCTCGTCCACCACGGCGTGATCGTTACGGACGATCTCCAGGTCCGCGCCCAGCTCGCCCAGGTACTGGACGAGGTTGTAGGTGAACGAGTCGTAGTTGTCGATGACCAGGACGGAGGTCATGGCCAATCCGGTTGCCAGGACGCAAGCTCGACCGCCCGCAGCACCGCCCGCGCCTTGGCCTCCGACTCGGCGAACTCATACGCCGGCTTCGCGTCGGCGACCGTGCCGCCACCGGCCTGTACGTGGGCGACGCCGTCCTTGACGACGACCGTGCGGATGTGGATCGCCATGTCGAGGTCGCCGGTGTAGGAGAGATAGCCGATCGCTCCCCCGTAGCCGCCGCGCTTGACGGGTTCGAGCTCGTCGATGATCTGCATCGCACGAACCTTCGGCGCGCCCGACAGCGTCCCCGCCGGCAGCGTCGAGCGCAGGGCGTCCATCGCGCTCGTGCCCTCGCGCAGCGTGCCCGACACCGTCGAGACGATGTGCATGACGTGCGAGTACGTCTCGACCGCCATGTAGCGGTCGACCTTGACCGAGCCGTACTCGCAGACGCGGCCGAGATCGTTGCGGCCGAGGTCGACGAGCATGACGTGCTCCGCGCACTCCTTCTCGTCTGCGAGCAGCTCGTCGGCGAGGCGGAGGTCTTCAGCGGCATCGGCGCCCCGCGGACGGGTCCCCGCCGCCGGGCGCGTCGCGACGTGGCGGCCGCTGACGGTCAGCAGCGGCTCGGGACTGGCGCCCGCGACCTGGAAGTCCATGAAGTCCAGGAAGTACATGTACGGGCTCGGGTTGACGACGCGCAGCCCGCGGTAGACCGAGAACGGGTCGATGTCGAGCTCGGCCGACCAGCGCTGCGACGGCACGACTTGGTAAGCGTCGCCGGCGCGGATGTACTCGACGATCCGCGCGACGTTGGATTCGAACTGCTCGCGCGGCATGTTCGAGCTGAACGTCGGCCGCGGTCGTGCGGGCGTCGGCTCGCGGCGCGGGACCGAGCCGGCGAGCAGGTCGCGCGCCTTCTGGATCGTCGCGACCGCCTCGGCATAGGAGGTCTCCAGGTCGCCGTCGTCGTCGTCTGCGTAGACGTTCACGAGCACGTTGATCGTGTGCTTGAGGTGATCGAAGACGACGAGCACGTCGGAGAGCATCAGTGCCATGTCGGGCAGGCCGACCGGATCGGGGTTGGGGTCGCCGAGCGGCTCGACGGTGCGTACGAGGTCGTAGCCGAAGTATCCGACGGCGCCGCCGGCGAACGGCGGCATGTCGGGCCAGGGCGCCTGGCGGTAGCGCTCGACCTCCTCGGCCGCCAGCGCGTAGGGATCGGGCGGCAGGTCGCCCAGCGACCAGCGCACGACCTTGCGCGGGCGTACCCCGATGAACGTGTAGCGCCCGACCTGCTGGCCGCGTTCGGCGGACTCGAGCAGGAACGCCGGGAACTGCGGCGCACGGCCGCGGAGCTTGAGAAACGCCGAGACGGGCGTCTCCGTGTCGTCGATGAAGCTGTGGCGCAGCGGGATCAGGTTGTACTCGCGCGCAAGCTCGCGAACCTCGTCGAGGCTCGGCTGCACCGGGAGCGTGCCTTCAGCGACGACGGCCATTGAGCACGATCCCGGCATCGGCGAACGAGCGCTCGCGTCCGCGCAGCAGCACGGCGAGGTGATAGAGGACGTCGGCGGCCTCCTCGTCGACGCGCTCGTCGGTCTCTTCGCGCGCGGCGCGGGTGACCTCCTCGGCCTCCTCCATGACCTTCTCGCCTGCCAGCTCGGGATTTTCCAGCAGCGTCACGGTGTACGAGCCTGGGGGCCGCTCCGCGGCGCGCTGCGCCAGCGTGCGCTCCAGCGCCGGCAGCGCTTCGTGCGGTGCTGGCGGCTCCAGCTCGCCGTTGTGAAAGCAGGAGCGTTCGCCGGTGTGGCAGGCGGGGCCGGCGGGCTCGACGAGCGCGAGAAGCGCGTCGCCGTCGCAGTCCATCCGCAGCGCGCGAACGGCCTGCGTGTTGCCGCTCGTGGCGCCCTTGTGCCATTGCTCCTGGCGCGAGCGGCTGTAGAGGTGAAGCTCGCCGCTCTCGCGCGTGCGGCGCACCGCCTCGGCGTTGGCGTAGGCGAGCGTCAGCACCTCGCCGCTGCGCCAGTCCTGCACGATGACCGGCACGAGGCCGCGCTCGTCGTAGGCGATCTCCATGGTTGGAGTCTATGTAGCGCTGTTCGCCCGTTGCCGGCTACGGGCGCGGCCCGGCCGCCGTGCCGCGAAGGCCGGTACGCCGGCACGGCGCGGGCGAGGATTCGCGGGCGCGCAGAAGTTGTCGTGCGCGGACAGACGTACCGCCCGGATTCGCGGCATGGCACCATCATCGGATAGATGCTGCGACGCAAGCCCAACGACAAACCCGACCGCCCGGTCGACGACCGTGCATGGTCCGCGCGCACGAACATGCACGAGCGCGACGTCGGCAAGGATCTCGTCCGGTACACCCCGCTGCCGGCGGAGACCGGCCCGATCTGGGCGCCGGACAAGCTCTCGATCTGGCCCGTCGAAGGCGGTCGCTTCGGCATCGACGCCCACTACCACGGGATGACCGGCGCGCAGCGAGCCGAGCATCAGCTCATCCGGCTCAGCGAGGCCGGCCTGGTTGCGAGCGTGCGCCCCGGACCGGACGAGGGCGCCACGCTGCGTCTTGGACCGCTCGCCCATCAGGCCGCCTGGCTGGCGCTGGAAGCGTTTCTGGGCCGCCCGCTGGACGGCGCCGAAGCGCTCTGAGCCTCGAAACGGTGGCGGTCCAGTGCCGCGCGTCGCGGACGATCATCGCGAGCCGAGAGCGTCCCAGCCCTCGCCGACCGGGGCGAGCAACTCGTCGTCGGGCACGTTGAACGTCACGGAACCGTGCAGACCGGCCGGCTGCAGTGAGCCGGCGGGCTACGGATCGGCGTGCCCGACCATCACCGATTTGAGGTCGCTGCCTGGATCGGTCAACGCCCCGCGCAGCGGCTCGATGTTCGTGCCCGCCGCGATCAAGGCCCGCGCGACGTCCAGATCCTCCGGCCGCCCGACCGCAAGCGCCGCCGCGAGCCGCCCTTCGTGGACGTACCAGACGCTGAACGTCCCGTCGGCCGGATCGCCGCGCACGAGCTCCGCGTCCCACGAGGCCGCGGGACCGACGTACTCGAGCGTCGTCCAGTCGGCGAGGTCCGACCAGAAGTAGGGCAGCTCGACGTAGGGCTCGTCGGAGCCGAGCATCGCCCGCGCCGCGGCCCGGCCCTGCGAGGCCGCGACCTGCTCGTGCTCGATGCGCAGCCGCCGGCCGTGGATGACGCTGTAGTACTCGCAGATGTCCCCTGCCGCGAAAATCCCGGCGGCCGACGTGGCCAGGCGGCGATCGCACGCCACTCCCCCGGTCTCGCCGAGCTTCAGACCGGCCTTGCGCGCGAGCATGACGTCGGGCGTCGCGCCGACGCCGACGACGACGAGGTCCCCCTCGACCCGCCGGCCGTCCTCGCACACGACCGCGCTGACGCGACCGTCCTCTCCTTCGCCGGCGAACTCGACGACGTCGGCGCTCGCGACGATCTCGATCCCGTGCGACTCCAGCAGGTCGCGTACGAACGTGCCCGCGACGGTGCCGAAGCCGCGCTCCAGCGGCAGCGCCTCCTGCATGACGATCGCGCAGCGCTTGCCGAGCAGGGTCATCGAGGCCGCGACCTCCGTCGCGATGTACGAGCCCCCGACGACGACGATCCGCTCGGCGCCGGCGGCGTCCTCGCGCAGGGAATCGGCATTGCCGAGCGCGCGCAGGTAGTGAATCCCCTCGTGCTGGGCGCCCTGCGCCCGCAGCCGGCGCACCATCGCGCCGGTGGCCACGAGCGCCTGATCGAAGCCGGTGACCGCACGGCCGAGCTTGGCGCTTCGCCCTTCGACGTCGAGGTCCATCACCGGCGTACGCGTCAGCAGCTCGACGTCGTGGTCGGCGTACCACTGCTCGGGGTAGACGAGCGTCGTCGAGCGCTCCTCGCGCCCTTGCAGGTAGCCCTTCGTGATCGGCGGGCGGTGGTAGGGCGGATCGAGCTCACGCGTGGCCAGGACGATAGAGCCCTCGAAGCCGCGCTCGCGCAGTTCGGCGGCCGCGCTCGCCGAGGCGATGCCACCGCCGATGAGAAGGACGTCGATCGTGCGCTCGCTCACGGCGCGGGGCATCGTATGGCGTGGGCGATCCGAGGCGCGTCGCGAGCGATCGCGGGCATCAAGTTCGGCCGATTTTCGGCCTACCTCGGCGGCGGATGTCGGTGTAAGTTCGGCGTGGAGGGTGCGGCACCGTCCCCCAAGCGTCAGATCCCAGCTATCGCCGCCCACCCTCCTGCACCCAGCCGCAAGGAGAGCTCATGAGTGTGTTCGTATCCAGCGCCCCGGTTGCCGGCGTCGCCATGATGAAAGTCTCGGCAACCGCCCATGTGCCGCCGGTCGCCGTTCGATCCGGGGGCACGAGCGCCTGCGGTGCCCCAATGGGCCGACGCTTCGTGACGGGTGCGCCGCGCGGACGGCTCGCGCGACGCAGCCGTGACGGGTGCGTCGTGTGGGCCTTGGCTCATGCGGCGCACCCGTGACGGCTATTCGATGCCGAGGCGATCGAGCAGCGCGTCGTCGCCGCGCCAGCCGCGGCGCACGCGCACCGAGAGGTCGAGGTGCACGCGCGTGCCGAGGTGGCGCTCGAGCTCGCGGCGCGCCGCGGTTCCGATCGCCTTGATCATCCGGCCCTGGGCACCGATGAGGATTCCCTTCTGGGACTCGGCCTCGACCCACGCCAGCGCCTGCACGCGGATGAGGCCGTCCTCGCGCGCCTCGCCGATCTCCTCGACGACGACCTCGACCGAGTGCGGCACCTCCTGGAAGGTCCGGCGCAGGATCTGCTCGCGGATGAGCTCGGCGACCAGCACGTTCTCGGGCTGGTCGGACGCGTCCTCGACGTCGAAGAGGTGCGGGCTCTCGGGAAGCAGGCCGACGAGGTGCTCGACCAGCGCCTCGACACCCGTGCCCTTGCGCGCCGACAGCGGAAAGATGTCGTCTGAGATCTCGAGGTCCGCAGCGGCCTGCAGCGTCGCCACGGTGCGCGCCCGGTCGAGACGGTCGATCTTGTTGACGACGATCGCGACGGGTATCGCGGACTGCGCGAGCGCCGCGGCGATGAACCTATCGCCGGGACCCACCCCCTGCTCGCCGTTGAGCAGCAGCACGGCCGCGTCGGCGTCCTCGAACTCGCGCTCGACGCGGTGCTGCATGCGCTGCGTGAGCGCGTCACGCGGACGCTGCACGCCGGGCAGGTCGACGAGCACGAGCTGTGCGTCGCCGCGCATCGCGATGCCGCGGATCGCCCGCCGCGTCGTCTGCGGCTTGTCGGAGACGATCGCGATCTTCGAGCCGACGATCGCGTTGACGAGCGTCGACTTGCCGACGTTCGGGCGCCCCGCCAGCGCGACGAAGCCGGCGCTGGTGGTCTTGCTCATGGGTCGGGCGTGACCCAGGTGAGGATCTCGCGTTGCACGGCGAGCATCTCGCCGTCGTCGGTCTCGTGATCCATGCCGGTGAGGTGCAGCGCGCCGTGGACGATCGCCTCGCGCAGGTCGGTCGTGTGCTGCGGGCAGATGACGATGTCGCCGAGCTCGCGGGGGCCGGGCGAGGGCTCGGCGCCGTCGATCGGGAACGACAGGACGTCGGTTGGGGCGGGCGGGTCGATTCCGCGATGCTCCGCGTTGAGCTCGGCGATCCGCTCCGCGCTGACGAACTCGATCGCAACGTGACCGGAGTCGATGTCCGCGGTCGCCAGCGCCAGCGAGACCAGGCGCTCGATCTCCTCCCGGGGCAGAATCGAACCCATCCGCCCGAGCACCTCGATCTCGAGCGGGTGCTCCGGGCCGGCCGCGGACAACGTCAGGCCCGGCGGCGGTCTGCGGGTCTGAGCCCCGGCGTCTTGCTCTCGGCGTGCTCGGCGTACGCCTCGACGATCCGCTGCACGAGCCGGTGGCGCACGACGTCCTCGCCGCCGAAGCGCACGAACTCGATCCCCTCGATGCCCTCGAGGATCTCACCGACGACGACGAGCCCGGAGCCCTCATGCTTGGGCAGGTCGATCTGCGTGATGTCGCCGGTGACGACCATCCGCGAGTTGAATCCCAGGCGCGTCAGGATCATCTTCATCTGCTCGGGCGTCGTGTTCTGCGCCTCGTCGAGGATGATGAAGCTGTCGTTCAGCGTGCGGCCGCGCATGAAAGCGAGCGGCGCAACCTCGATCTGGCCGCGCTCGAGGTACGTCGCGACCTTCTCCGCATCGAGCATGTCGTGCAGCGCGTCGAAGAGCGGGCGCAGGTAGGGGTCGATCTTCGCCATCAGGTCGCCGGGCAGGAAGCCGAGGCGCTCGCCGGCCTCGACGGCCGGGCGGGTCAGGATGATGCGGTTGACCTCGCGGCGGCTCAGCGCGGCTGCCGCGAGCGCGACCGCGAGGAACGTCTTGCCGGTGCCCGCGGGGCCGATGCCGAAGGTGATCGTGTTGCTGCGGATCGAGTCGACGTAGCGCTTCTGGTTGACGGTCTTCGGCGCCACCTGCTTGGAGCGGTGGCGCCAGACGACGTCCTCGAGGATCTCGGCGGGGGAACGGTGCTGGTCCAGCGCCCCGGTGACGGCCTGGATCGTCCCGGGAGCGATGTCGTGACCCTGCTCGATCAGCTCGACGAGCTCGCGCACGACGACCGACGCGGCCTGCACGGCGTCCTCCTCGCCGTCGAGCGTGACGACGTTGCCGCGCAGGAAGACATCGCACTCGACGTGGCGCTCGATCTCGCGCAGCACGGCGTCGCGACTGCCCGCGAGCTCCGTCGCAACCTCGTTTGACACTTCGATCTGCGTGCGCATCAGCTTCCCAAAGCCTCCCGCACGAGCGCCGAGACGCGCTTGCCGTCGGCGCGACCGTCGACGGCCGGCATCGCGGCCTTCATGACCTGGCCCATGTCCTTCGGTGACTGCGCTGCGGTCTCGGCGACCGCCGCGGCGACGATCGCGCGCAGCTCGTCGTCGCCCAGCTGCGCCGGCAGGTAGCTCTCGATCATCCGCGCTTCGGCCTCCTCGCCGTCGGCGAGCTCGGGGCGGCCCGCGGCGCGGAAAGCGGCGGCGGACTCCAGCCTGCGCTTGCGCTCGCGGCGCAGCACCGCAAGCTCGTCGGCGGACCCGTCCTTGGCCGCCTTCTGAAGCTCGCTCAGCACGAGGCGCAATGCGCCGACGCGATCCTTCTCGCCGGCGCGCATCGCGGTGGCGAGATCCTGCTCGACCGTGTCGACCAACGTCATCTGTCGTTCAGGATAGTGCCCGAACCCGACGAAGTCGTGGAGCGTCGCGCGAGGGGCGATACTGGCCCCGGATGGCCTTCGTTCCGCCTGCTCGCCACCTCCTGCGCGCCAAGGATCTTGCCGACGCCCGCTACTTCGAGGCGTTGGGCGTAGACGACCTGGCCAGGGCCGCCGGCCTCTCGCGCGCGCACTTCAGCCGTGAGTTTCGCCGCGCGTTCGGCGAGTCACCGCACGCGTATCTCCTGACCCGCCGACTCGAGCGCGCGGCTGCGCTGCTGCGGACCACCGACCGCTCGGTCGCCGACATCTGCCTTTCGGTCGGCCTACAGAGCATCGGTTCGTTCACCACGAGCTTCACGCGAACCTTCGGCGCATCGCCGACCGCCTACCGCGAGTCGTTTCCTCCTGCGGGCCAGCACGCGCGGATCCCAGCGTGCGTCGTGCGCGTGTACGGCCGACCGCAACGCCGCACGTTTCGAGAAGACAGCGGGCCCGCGCCGGACTAGCGTCACGGTGACCGTTACATCGACCCAGGAGGGCATGATGATCAAGATCGCAAATGCGCAGTTGTGGGTGCACGACCAGGACGAGGCGCTCGCGTTCTACACGCAGAAGCTCGGCATGGAGGTTCGCTCCGACGTGACCCTCGCCGAGATGGGCAACTTCCGCTGGCTGGCGGTCGGCCCTGCCGGGCAGCCGGATATCGCGATCGTGCTGATGGCCATTCCGGGTCCCCCGGTGATGGATTCCGAGACGGCCGGCGAGGTGCGAGAGCTCATGGCGAAGGGCTTCGCGGGCACGATCTTCCTCACGACCGAGGACTGCCAGGCCTCCTACGAGGAGCTCACCGGCCGTGGCGTCGAATTCGTCGAGCAACCCGAGGAGCGCCCCTACGGCATCGACTCCGCGTTCCGCGACCCGTCGGGAAACCACATCCGGCTGACCCAGGTCCGGGAGATGTCGGCGGTCTGAGCCGCCGCACCTAGCTGGTCTCGATGTGCGCGGGCGCGGCGACCCCGCGCCCGGCGCCGTTTGAGGCGTCCTCCTCGGCCAGCGCCTGGCCGAGCGAGCGGGGGGCGCCGAGGCGGCCCAGCTCAGCGGTGTCGCGGCCGAACAGCAGGCCGATGTTCCAGTCCACGAGCAGGCGCGCGCGGCGGCCGAGCCCGGGCATCATCGCGAGGTGGTAGGAGCGGGCCAGCAGCCAGGCCGGCGTGCCGCTCCACGTGATCGGGCCGGTCATCGCGACGGCCTTGCGCTTGCCCATGTCGACGAAGACCCCCTTCGTCTTGTACGTGAACTTGTGCCGCCGGTTGCCCGCGATCGCCGCCGCGACGTTGCGGCCCACCACCCGCCCTTGCCGGATCGCGTGCTGGGCGGTGGGCGGGCACGGCATTCCCTTGCGCGCGGGGTCGGGCACGGCGGCGCAGTCGCCGATCGCCCAGACGTCGTCGAAGCCCTTGACCTGCAGGCGGCTGTCGGTCTCGATGCGCCCCTTCTCGTCGAGCGGCAGGCCGAAGCGCGCGACGACCGGATGCGCCCTGACGCCCGCGGTCCAGACAAGCGTGCGCGTCGGGATGAGCTCGCCGTCGCTGAGCCGGGCGGTGGTTGCAGTGACCTCGTCGAGCGTGGTGCTCGTCCGGATCTCGATGCCGCGGAAGCGCAACTCGCGCACGGCGAAGTCCGCGAGCTTGGGCGGGATCTCAGGCATGACGCGCTGCGTCGCCTCGACGAGGATCCAGCGCATTCCCGTCACCCGGCAGCGCGGATAGAGGTCGATGATGTCCGCGGCGAAGTCCTGCAGCTCGGCGAGCCCCTCGAGGCCCGCGTAGCCGGCGCCGACGAAGACGTAGGTCAGGTATTGGCGGCGCGCGTCGCCGTCCTCGAGCGTCTCGGCGATCTCCAGCGTGCGGATGACGTGGTTGCGCAGCGCGATCGCCTCGGGCAGCGACTTCAGCGCCACACCGTGCTCGGCGAGGCCGGGAACCGGCAGCGTGCGGCTGACCGAGCCGACCGCGACGATCAGGTGGTCGTAGACGAGCTCGTCCTCGCTGCCGTCGAGCGAGCGCACGCTGACGACCTTGCGCTCCGGGGACGCGCCCATGATGCGCCCGAGGCGCAGGTGGATCGAAGTGTCGAGCTCCTCGCGCAGCGGCACGACGACATGGCGCGGCTCCAGCGTTCCCGCCGCGGCGCCGGGCAGCAGCGGCGTGTACAGCATGAAGTTGTCCGCGGTCAGCAGGCGCACGCGCGCGCTGTGCTGCGGCAGCACCCGCGACAGCGTCCGGGCGGCGTAGAAGCCGCCGAACCCGCCGCCGGCGATGATGACGTTCCAGGCTATGGCGTGGAGCCTACGCTCAGGCGCAGCCGGCGGCGACTTCGAGTGCGGCGCACAGCTCGGCGAGGCGCGTGGGAGGCAGGCGTGTGATGCGTTCGCTTAGCAGCGACTTGGGGATGGTCACGAGGTTGTCAAAGCTCAGGGCGCACTCGGCCGGCATGCCATCCTCGGGACCAAGGCGTACGTGCGTGGCGATCTCGCGGATCGTTCGCGTTGCCGGTGCGAGCAGCAAGGCGTTGAGCACTGGGATCGCAGCCTGGCGCGTCAGGATGCATCCCGGTCGCCGGCCGCTGTCGGGCAGCTCATACCACCAGACCTCGCCGCGATTCATCGGCGTCGGGTTCATCGCGTGTCGTCCCACGGCTCGGCCTCGATCGATGCCCGCGCGGTCCAGGCGGCGCCGAAGTCCTCGTCGGGTGGGATGCGGGTGTAGCTGTCGACGATCGCGGCGTCGATCATGGCGGCAGGGTCATCGCTCAGGTAGCGCTCGATCGCCTCGCGGATGAGGTCTGAGCGCGAGCGCCGCGCGGCCGCGGCGCGGGAGTCCAGCCGGGCGATGAGGTCGTCGTTGAGCTGAACGAGCGCGGGGATCCGAGCCACGCCGATATGGTGGCATATTGCCTGGATCTGTGGTGAGGCGGCTTCACGCATCGGCAAAGCGCAGCAGATCGCGAATGTCGGCCAACTACATGTCGATGCCCCAGCGACGAACGACGCGAGATTCGGAGACCGAACTGGTCAATCGCATCCGAAACGCGGACGCTGCCGGAGGTCACGATGCCAGCGATGCCGTGTCGGAGTTGACCATGATTTGGCGAGCCTGCGCCAGCAGGATCGAGTCGCGAACCGCCTGATCGAGGTCGACGACGATGACCTTGATGCCCCACGCCGTGAGAGCCTCCGACAGCCAGCTCTTCCCGGTCACACAGTCGGCGGCCTCTTGGCTTGCGAAGCCGAGCGCGAGCACGGCGTCCGGGCGTGCCTGAGCGATCGTGATGAGCTTCAGTGCGTCCCACGCGACCTTCTTGTATTGCCCGGCCTTCAACCGGCCTTGTCGGGCAAAGGTCTCCGCGAACGTAGTTCGGTCGACATCGACGCCGTCAACGTCCACGCGTGCACCGCCGTCGAGGACGAGCGTCGCCGGCGACAGCCTCGCGCCGAGCTTCGCGCCAACCTCTGCCACGATCGACGGCTCCGCCAGCAGTTGCTCTTCGGAATGGCTCTTCATAGGACGAGGATGACGAAACCCGTCAGCGAGCGGCGGCCAGCTTCGCCGACGCCCCAAGGGCGGAATACTCCACGCGTCGACGGCCTCGGTCGGGCAGGCAGCGACGCCGACCGTGGGAGAACATCGACGGGTACCGGCCCCCGAAGAAGCCGGCGAGGACGCGAGGGTCGTATGCCGTAGCGCAGCCCGAGGGCTCGCCACTCCGGCGTTGGGCGGCTGGTAGGGCGCAGGCGGTCAAGCAGCATGGCCGCGGCCCACATTCCCGCGATCGCGGTGAAGCCGATGACGGCCCCGATCACCACGATCACCCTGACCTTGTGCGAATGGTTGTCGAGCGGGAACCCCGCCGGCAGGTCCCGAAGCTCGACGGGGTATAGGTTCAGATCGTCTGGGGGGACTCGGGCGACCGCCAGAAGGATGAGGATCAGCAGCGCCACGGCGAGGCCGCCGAGCTGCGTCGAAGTGACATCGTCGCGTCGCCACAGCTCGCGTATCCGCTGCGAGACCGTGATCCAGACGAACCCGGACGCGAGCGCCCACACAGCGGCTTGCCCACAGAGGATCAGCAGCCATACGACGAACTGGGGAGAGGCGACGAAACGCGCACTTCTGCCCCGTGGGGGCACGTCCCAGAGGATCCAGACCGCCATCGCGACGAACGCGGCCGTCGGGGCGGCGACGAGCAGCGCCAGCGGGGTCCGGGTCATGTCGCGCGCGCCGGGATCGTGGGCACCTCGTGGCACGCGGCAACGCTAGCAATCGAGGTGCCTAGTCGAGGGGGGCGCTCGCGGCTATCAGGTTCTAACGCGGTCCGCCGTTTCGCCCGGTTACAGTCGACCTGCTGCGCGGGCGCGTATGGGCGAGGCGCCCGCCTCGATCGCGGGATCTCAGGATCCTGTAGCGCGGCGATGACCGCGGCGCGGTCATGCGGCCGCCATCCTCGGAGCGTCACGACGCCATCGGGTGAGCGGCCCGCCGAGCGCCGCGAGAACGCGCACCCCCGGGAGTATCGCGCAGCGTTGCTCCCGGGTCAGGCAGCTGCGTTGTTGCCCTGGTCGATCATCTGCGATCACCGCCGCGGAGCCTGGCTGCTCAGGGTGGTAGGGCCCCTTGGCTGAGCGGCACAGGCCCCGCATTCGGCGGTCGCCTTGGCTCCTGTGACGCCGGTCTGCGGCGACGTTAGCGCTGGCGCGTCGCGGACCAGCGTCGGGGATCCGCTTGTCCGCCTGAGACGAAGGAGCGCGATGTCCGCGCTGAAATACAGGCACTTGAACGCGACAGCGTTAATGCGCCGATGTGCGGGCGCCGCTGTTCTCGGCGGCGTGGTCGTCGGCGCCCAGGACGGCTTGCTGGTTGGGTGCTGCGGCTCTGTCGGGTGAGGGTGATCGTGTCCGTACACCTTCTAGGGTCCGGTCGGGCAGAGTGCGCCCTGCTGTGCTTGTCGCCGCGGCGGAAGCCCTTTCGTGCTATGTCACGGACCCGGTTTGTCGCCACGATCGGCGGTCTGGCGGCGACAAAGAGCAGGTAGCCGCCACTCCCGACGCCTGAGTCGCGGTCGTTCACGTTCTCATGTAGCGACCGTCCGCGGCACCTGCCACCCTGCAACCGTGGATGACGATCCGGCTTACATGGGCGGCTTCGACATCGCCGCCGACTGCATCGTGCAAGCGGACCAAGGAGCACCCACGGGTGAGCGCCAGCGGTACGTCGCGGCCATCTGCGAGCGCTGCGGTCTCGCGCGCGACCGCGCCTTCGCTGTGGTTCTCAGCGAACTCGAGCGCCGCGCGGACGCTGGCGAGCTCGGAAGCACCGCAGCCCTGCTCACATTCGTCGAAGAGCTCGAGCAGGATGTGCCCGACACGTCTGATGCTGGCGAGCTGTTCGGCGGGCTTCAGGCCAGCGCTCAGGTATACGGGGAGATGTACAAGCGGTGACTGAGATCTCGGCCACCGAACCCTCGTAGTCTCGATCGCGCAACACCACGGCGAACGGCGACAAATACTAATCGTTGGATTTCGCGCAGATGATGGCGCAACCCCAGCTCAGAAGTCAATGGTTGGACCACTCTCCAGCCCCAGGAATCTGACGTTGTGTGCGCCGGTGAGGTACCAGTTCTGTCCGATCCGCTCGAGGGTTCCGTCGGCCTCGAGGAATCCCTGGCCGATGCCAGCGCCGGCCGTGCGAAGGGCGTCGCCGCCGAGTTCGACGCGCACGTCTCGTCGATGCCCTGCGACCTTTGTCTCGACGACCACGACGCCGGCCAGCGGAGTGTCCAGCGCGAGCGCGTCGGCACCGACCTCCTTGATCCAGCCACGCAGCTCGAAGTCGCGCGGCTCGAAGTAGCTGAGGACGCTTTCGAGCCGTCGAAGCTGCGAAAAGTGACGGGACTCCAGCACGACGACCTGTGGCGCGTCGGGGTCCGGCTGGCTCCACCGGGCCCGGAACTCGACGCGCAGCGCCGGACTCTGCGTGTCAAGCTTCCGCACCGCCCTTACGAGGTTGGTCGACACGCCGCGATTGACTGCCTCGACTAGTTGCTCTGCGTCGTCCGGGATGTCGACCTCGACGGTGTCGCGTGTAGCTTCGAGCGCGCGTAGCGCTGACGCCAATGTCTCATGTACGGGGTCGGAGGGTGTGCCCGCGGACTCAAGCGTGAGCTGTTGCTCGGTGGGCCCCTGCACTTGGAAAAGGAAGCTGCCTGCGGATGGGGGCGTCAGCTCCAGTCGGTTCATTACTTCGCGCGCGGCGTCCGAGAGGCTGCCTGAGTGCGCCACCCGGCCCCCAGCGAACTGTAGGCGTGCCCCGTTCATTACGACGGCTCGAAGCGACTGTGCTAGCTGTGTTCCGCGCTCAAGAGGGATTCGGCCGGCTGCCGTGGTCGCGTCTATTACGCGCACCTCCAGCGTGTCCGTCACGGTGGTGATGATGCGGTCGACAAGCTGGCGCTCGGTCAGTCCGGTCGCCCAGAGCAGGCGAGAGATGGCCGCGCTGAAAAGGGCGCCGAAGAAGGGGCCCTCGATGTCGTTGGGGACCAGGATCGCTGGCGCCTCGTCTGCGTCGGGCAAAACCCAACTGTCGCCGATGTCGTCCTCGCCGACCTCGTTCCAGCCTTCCCGTGCGAGGAATGCGCGCAGTTGTCCGCTGGTGATCTCGCTCATGGCGACAGGAGCATGGTCTTCAGGCCATCAACGTCAAAACGCTGGTGGGTTGGGAGCTTTACTCGCTTGTAGTCCTGGTCAGTGCGTTCGCCCTCCACTATGCCCCACCACCCGGCGGCTTCGAGGTGTGCGACATTGCTGTCCAGGGCAATGACCGATGTCGGCGGCGCCGGCACTTCGATGATCACAAAGAATCTTCGAATGTCCGAGGGATCGAGCAGCCGGTTGTAGTGCTCGCCAGGCAAGTCGTGCACCAGGTACGCGCCGCGATCTACGAATTCGGGGACGAAGGTCGACTTGAGTTGTAGGCGACCGTACGCACCTTGCCCTCGTATGTGCCCCAAGTCTGGATCATGATGTCGACCTGGTTGGCATCGATCAGCTGGACCTGTGCGGTCAGGCCCGTAGCCGAGGCGATGGCTTGGACAAAGGCCCATGAGAACCACTCCTGCCAACGCGGTCGGGGGGCATGATTCTCTAGCGGGAGGACGGTGGCGGTGTAGTGGGCCTGGGGGTACGGCGACATGGACGGCCGCGATCCTAGTACGTTGTCCGGTAATTGCGTTTCATGCCTGGAGGGGCTTGCCGTCGTAGGTCCACGCGAACGGTTTGGCGGTCGGGTTGTAGCGCTCGATGAACGCCAGCAA
>Ga0307502_10000053_pt1 | contig 30929 bp, 37 predicted proteins | sample 16_S_MG_FD_201364 | JGI IMG/M metagenome (GOLD analysis project Ga0307502, IMG submission 201364) | Soil microbial communities from Populus trichocarpa stands in riparian zone in the Pacific Northwest, United States - 16_S | ecosystem: Environmental > Terrestrial > Soil > Riparian zone > Trees... | reverse complement strand
GTGCGCTGGATTATTCCCGAGCTTCAACGCCTTCGTCGTCCGGCCAGCTCCCCACGAGGAGCGACAGTCTGAGTCACCGCTGATGCAGCGGAAAGGTGAAGAGCAAGTGCATCGCGACCGCCGCGCCGAGCACGATGGCGAGCCTGGGACGATCGGCGTCACCAAGGGCAGCCACCGCCGCTGCGAAGATCGCGATTTCGGTGATCAGCCGGATCGCGTCCTGATCCTCCTTGGAGCCTTTGGCGAAATGAACAGACCCCAGACCGTGGCCAGCGGGGCACCGACACCGAGCAGCCACTGCACGCCGCCGTCGGCTGTATGGAAACCCCAGTACGCGAGCGCGACCAGTGCGTAGAGTTCAAGCACGAACCGCAGGCCGTCATTGGCGGCACCCATTTGGTAAGCGTCGCAGGAGTCGAAGCTATGCGTGGAGCCACGTTGAACGCCAGGCGACGTCGTCGACCTCCGTCCCGTTCAGGCCGCCCACAGCTCTTCGAGCCACGCCGCGCCTTGATGGCTGACATAGCCCTCTCGCCGACGCGTCGTCCTGTCGGTGACCGGCTCGCCGGCCAGAAGCTCGACAGCACGACGCGCAGGGGTGGCGGCGAGAAAGCAGGCTGCGCAGAGAACCCCGTGGTGCGCGGGCTTCGTGCAGTCCTGCGATTCGCAGCATTGCTCCCAGCGCATCTCCACGCTCATGAGAGGACCGGGCTGCGGTAATGTTGCGGGCGCGTTGGAAAGCCAACCTTTCCTGTGCCGGGGGCCGGACGTGGCTGCGTCGCGGCCCCTTTTTCTGGCGGAGGACGAAGGCTACGCTGCTCGCCTCGTTGCGGAATCGACATCCGTACAGATCAGCTACCACGTGGCTCGCCCGTGTGGCGGGGGCGCCACGGGTCAGGTGACCGCACGCATGTGAGAGCGTCGCCGCGCGCGGCGACGCTCACGCCGCGCGCTTCTCCCAGCTATCGAGGAAGCGGTCGATCAGGCCTCTGACCACGACCGCCATGGGGAAATTGTGCTCTGCGCACCACTCCTTGAGCCGCCCATGCTGGGCCTCGGAGAGGCGCACAGGGATCATGATCTGCTCCGGTCCCATGGGCTTTTGCGCGGTAAACAGGGTTGCCAACGCTGAAGGCTCGTGCCAGGCGGCGCGTTGGGCGGCCCCGTGGAGCTTCGCGCCCTCGTGGATGAATGGACCGAAGAAGGGGAACTGCGCGCTGGCGATTCCCTTCTCGAAGAAGTACTCGTAGACCGCCCGTTGCTCCTCGTCCGGTAGCCCCTTCACTGCCTTAAACAGAAGGCTCATGATGTGGTCTGACCTCTTGCTCGTCTCCAACGGTTCCGCCACGACACACCTACCTCACGCTGCGATATCAGACTAGTATCGGGATGATACCGCAACGATATCGCAAGCGTCAACGGATCTGCAGATGCTTGGCGGGGGGCAATGTGGTTTTTGGAAGTGACGCCTGGGTAGCGCGTTTGGATTCCGACCGGGACAGTACCGGTCCGCCGCGAGATGGTCGATCCAGGCCGTCGCTGTCCTAGCGATACAGCTCGAACGCGTCGCGTCGCTGGCGAAGAGGTCGAGGTAGCGCCATCTAACCAGGGCTCGCAGCGAAGGCTGCCTCCCACGGCGCTACCGCTAGGCGTTAGCGCCGTGGCTCGCAACGCGAGCTGGTCGGCAGGTTCTTCTGCATCGTTGTTCGGGGGACTGGCTAGGGCTTGCAGGCGGTGAGGACGTCGTGGTCGGGCAGGGGTCCTTCGCACTTGTCGGTGCCGGTGCCGCCATTGAGGCGATCCACGCTCTTGTCGCCGGCGGGGCCAGACAGGACGTCGTTGCCGGCATTGCCGTTCATGGTGTCACCGCCGGTGCCGCCGTTGAGGTCGTCATTGCCGGTGCCACCGTTGAGGGTGTCATTGCTGCTGCCGCCCGTCAGGGTGTCGCCTTCGGTGCCGCCACTCAGGCTGTCAATACCGGCGCCGCCACTCAGGCTGTCAATGTCGCCGCCGCCTGTCAGGGTATCGTCACCTGCGCTGCCGACCAGAGTGTCGTTGCCGTCCTCGCCGATCAGGACGTCGGTCCCTGCGCTGCCTGTGAGCTTGTCGTTCCCGACGCCGCCGGTCAACTTGTCGTTACCGTTGTTGGCGGTAATGGTGTCGTTGCCCGTACCGCCGATGATGCTGTCGCTCGCGACGCTGGCGACGGGGCCGCCGGTGATGACGTCGTTGCCGGTGCCGCCGTCAATCGTGTCGGCGAACGCGCTGCCCTTGATCGTGTCGTGTCCCTCCAAGCCGATGATCGTCTTCGCGGGGCTCGCCGCGAGGCAGTCGATGTTGTCATCCAGCGCAGTTCCTGTCACGGTGTTGCCCACCTGTTGCACGCCGGAGCTGACGGTGCAGTCGACGTCGCCGGGGGCGGCGGTTGCGCCGGTGACCAGACCCATGGCCACGATGATCGTGCCAGCCAGAATCCCTGTGCGGATCCGGTGCTGATGAAGCGGGTGCATGATTTCTCCTCTGGGAGGGGCGCCGAGGTATTCGGAAAGTTCTGTGGGGTGCCCCGCACCAAGAACTTCCTGCAGTGGATCTCTAGAGCGGCTGAGCGAAAGGCCGGTGCAGAGCCGAGTTCGCCACCGCGCCCGACTCAGACCGTAGGGCAGACGCTCGCCAATAAACATGGCTGGACTCAGCCATATTGTTGGCCGCCGAGAGCGTGTACCACGTCTGCGCGAGGCCCGCGCGGGCCGAGTTCTTCTTTGGGCCGTCTGCCGCACCACCTGGAGGTCGTTCGCGAAGGCGGCTCATCCGCTGGGCGCCGAGTACGTCGGTCAGCCGCTGCTCGTCTCCTCGATGAACTCGCGGACGATCGCGATGATGTCGCGCCCGCGGTCGTTCGCCTGCACGAGCTTCGCTCGACGGTCCTTCGGATCTGGGACGCGATCGACGTAGCCGTGCGCCTCGAGATGGAGGACGAGCTCGGCCATCGACTGCTTGGTCATCTGCGCCCGCTAGACGAGAACGCTGACGGTCGTGCCGGCGTCATAGAGGTACCACTCGGTCGCCCACGCGAGCTGGCGGTAGCTCAGCGAGCAGCACTCGGATCTCCGTGGCGCCCGCGGGTTCTCAGTGCGCGGTGCTGGTCGGCTTCGAGCTGACCCAGGTGATCAGGGTCGAGTGTGCGGCGGAACGTCACGGCGAGCTGCGCGCAAATCGGCGTGCCAGCGCTCGTCGCGCCGCGTGAACGCGACCGCTTCCAGGACGGTTGTCGACCAAGTCGGCAATGCGATCGTCGATATTGGCGACCGGTCGACGGCGACTTGCCAGCTCGATCATCGCCGGGCTGACGTCCACGGCTACACGTGCTCGTAGCGTCCGGCGATCAGAATCGCGTGACGCCTGGCTTCGCAGGCGAGATCGAGTGCAGCATCTCCCGCGGCTGGCAGGACGCCGAGCAGCCACAATCTGAGCGGATCGCCTCTCTACGGTCGTAGTTCTCGACAAGCTCCTCGAAGCTCCGGTCTGAACGCATCTCGCCAGCTGCCCATGAGGTCGGTCGCTGGTGACACGCGTACGCCGTGTCCCATTCCGGTCGAGTGCCGGGACGTCGCTGCGTAGCCTTTCGGGTGTGTTCGACCGACTCGAGTTCCTCTATCTCCCCAGCCGGGATGTGGCGGCCGACGTCAAGCACTTCACCGACGGGATCGGGGCGCAGCTCGTGTTCGCAATCGAGGCCTTCGAAACCAGGGTGGCGATGGTCCGTCTGAGCCCGCAGTCTCCTGTGCTGCTGCTCGCCGAGCATCTGAAAGGCGATCGACCCGTTCTGGTCCACAGCGTCACCGACCTCGAGCAGGCGATCGCCGAATTGGAACACCGGGGGGTGACGGTCGGCCAGCGCTTCGAGATTCCGTTCGGGCCGGCCGCGGAGCTCGTCAACCCAGGGCCTCAGCGCGTCGCGCTGTACCAAAGCACCCGACCCGAGGCCGCCGAGCACCTGGCCGGCCGGCGGGACTTCTGACCGCCCGGGGGTTAGCCGCACCCTCAAAGGCTGGCCAGCCCCCTTGGCCGCGGTCGCGGATAGCGGGACAGTAAGGACGACCGCTGACTTCAACCCAGCATCCACCATGATTACGCCAACCGTCACCGAGATCACCCGAGCACTCGAACCTATCGACCGCGACACGTTCAGCGACGTCCCCGACGGTGTGGCGACGATCGCCGGCCTGCGGTCGCGATACGCGGCCTCCGGGCTCCCCGGCGCGGCGCTCGCTCGGCGCCCGGCAAGAGACCAAGCCGGGATCGTGCGCACGCTGCCCCAGCGGGCCGCCGACGACGCGCTGTTCATGCTGGGGACACGCGCGGCCTGAGCAGGTTCGACCGCGCGTCGCGCTCGGCCGGCGGTCCTCGTCGCCGATCGACCGGCGCTCAGCGTGTGCGCACGGTCACGTTGCCCGAGGCCGTCGTCGCCTGGATCGACTCCTGCGCGCGATCGTTGCGCGTGATCCCCTCGACCCTCACGGCACCTGACTGCGTGTGCGCGTCGACCGCGTAGTCGCCCGCCGGCACGGAGACCACGACATTGCCCGAGTCGGTCCGTGCCACGATGCTGCGGGCGTGGCGAGCATCGACCGCGACGTTGCCGGAATGGCTCTGCGCGTCGACGGCGCTCGCATCCGCCGCGACGGCATCGACGTTGCCGGAGTCCGTATGGGCCCAGACGAGCTGTTGGCGGCCACCGAGCTCGACGCTGAGGTTGCCCGAATGGCACTGCAGATGCGCATTGCGCACAGCGATCCCGTGCGCGTGGATGTCGCCCGCCGCAACGTCGACGGTGACCTTGATGGCGCTGGGAACGGTCACTCGCAAGTCGACGTCGCACGGCTCGCCGTTGCAGTCGCTGACGAGCGTGAGCACGCCGTTCGCGACGTCCTGAGCGAACGCCGGCCGCGCGGACCCGTAGTGCTGCGTCTCGCGCACCGAGATGCGCTCGCCCGACTGGACGAGATCGACGTCGCCACGCTCGGACCTCAGCACGATCTCGTGGACCGCCCCCGCGAAGGCGTGCATCTTCACGGTCGTGTGCTCAAAGCGCGCCGCGCTCTCGATACCGCAGCCCGCCGCGACTCCGGCCGGCGCAACGAGCGCGACCAGCAGACACACACCTCTCACGCCGTCGCCCGCCGGCGCACTTGCGCGCGCGGCGCTCGAAAGCGCAGCACCTCGTAGACGATCAGCCCGCAGCACAGCGCGGCGATGGCGCCGAGCGCCAGGACCGGCTCGGCGTGGGTGGCCAGCGGGATCAGCGCCAGGCACCCTGCGGCCACGACGAGCCGGTGCGTGCTCAGCGTTCCCGTCATCCGCAGGCGGAAGGCGACGTGGCCCAGCAGGTAGAGCGCGACGCCACCGCACAGCGCGACGGCCGGAACGGTCTTCAGCGGCTCGTCGATGCCGAGGATCGACTTCTTGGCGCCCAGGGCGAGCAGGACGATGCCCGCGACGAGAACGACGTGGACATAGCTGTAGGCATCGCGCGCCAAGCGCAGCTGCGCGAGGCCCGACGCCTCGTGCAGCCGCTGCTCCGCGACGAGCGCGGCGACGTCGAAGTAGGCCCACCACAGCGCTGCGGTAACCGCCAGCGCAAGCAGCGCCGCGAGGACGACCTGAAACGTGAGCGCGACGCCGCCGCTCGCCAGGCCGGTCGCGATGATCGACTCACCGAGGGCGATGATGACGACGAGCCCGTGGCGCTCGGCGAAGTGATCGGGGTGCAGCTGCCAGCCGTGCATGCCGGCGAGCACCGGCCCGGCGAAGTCGATCAGCACGGCCGCGACCCAGAGCGCATCCCGCCACGGCTCGCCAAGAGCGGCGGCGGCGACGAGCAGCGTCGTTGCCAGGAGCGTCGCGGGCGCCGTTCGCAGGACCGCCGCCTTCACGCCGCCGTCGTCGGACGCGTGCGCGTACAGGAGGATGTGCGACGCGCGCACCACGAAGTACGCGCCCGCAAACAGCAGCGCTTCGTCCTCGAACGCCGCCGAGATCGACATCGCGACGACGAACATCCCGCCCATCGCCACGAACATCACGACGCGCGTGCGGCTCCCGTTCGTGTCGAGCGTGTTCGTCAACCACGAGTAGCTGACCCACGCCCACCAGACGACGGCGAGCACGAGCATCCCGCGTCCAAGCCCGCGCCACGTCGGATCGGCGGCGATGAACGCGGTGACCTGCGTGATCGAAAAGACGAAGACGAGATCGAAGAACAGCTCGAGCGGCGAGACGCGCTCCTCGCCGCCCCCGCCCTCCCCCTCCTCGTCGTCGCGCTCAGCCATCGCGGGCAGTCATGCCCGCGGCTGCGTCGCGCTACGCCACGTGCTCCAATGCCCGTTGCGCCGCCGCCCAGCGCGGCACCGGTCGCTTGCCCCACTCCGCCTCGCGGGCGAAGCGCATCAGCGCCGGGAAGTACTCCTCGGCCACCGGCGCGCTGGCGCCGAGCAATTCGCGGCCGCGCGCCGAGTCGAACACGCAGCGCACGTGGAAGTAGGCCAGCAGCGGCCCCGCGCGCAGCTCGGCCGCGGGGTCCTCGCCGAGCTTGACGAACTGCGGGGGCAGGGCGTCGAACGCATCGGCAGCCATCGTCGTGACCGCCTCGTTCGTCGGGGCGTTGTCGCCGGAGACGACATGGAAGGTGCCGGTGCGCGCCGGGCCGCGCAGCAATTCGACGAGCGAGTCGGCCACGACGTTGACGGGCACGATGTCGACATGTCCCTCAGGATCCGCGGGCACGGTTGGAAACAGCCCGCGCGCGAACGCTTGCAGCGGCCAGTAGATGACGTTGAACGCCGGCGTCCAGCCGGTCGTGCTGTCGCCGACGACGATGCTCGGGCGCACGATGGCGACCGGGAGCCCGCTGTCGTGGACGGCATGCTCGGCCTCGAGCTTCGTGCGCTCGTAGGTGTTGCGAAAGCCCTGCCCGACATCGCCCTCGTGCTCGCTGATACGACCCGTGCGATCGCCCGCGACGTACGCAGTGGAAACGTGCACGAAGCGATCTAGCGAGCCGCGGTGAAACGCGTCCGAGGCCAGCGCGAGCACGGCGCGCGTGCCGTCGACGTTGATGCGCCGCGCCTCGTCGAGCTCGAGCGTGAAGCTGATCGAGGCGGCGCAATGCACGACCGCGCCGATGCTGCCCGCGAGGCGGTCGCGGGCTATCGGCGAGAGCCCGAGGCTCGGCCGCTCCAGGTCAGCAGCCAGTGCCCGAACGCGGCCGCGTCGCGGGCGCTTGCCCGGAGGCAGCAGCGTCGCGAGCACCGCTTCGAGGCGATCTTGCGCGGCGCCGTCGTCGGGCGCGCGCACGAGCGCGATCACGTCGCGGTCGGTCTGCTCTACGACGCGGGCGAGCGTTTCCATCCCGAGGAAACCTGTCGCGCCGGTGACCAGTACCGGTCGTTGGTTACTCATGTCTCCCCTTCGTAGTCGGGTCGATGGCGCAATGCACCGTCACGCGGCCTGGAGGCACAACGTGGCGTTGTGGCCGCCGAAGCCGAAGCTGTTGGAGAGCGCGACCGGAGGCCTGTCGTCCGGCAGCGCCAGCGGCCGCGCCGTGCCGGGCACGTAGTCGAGGTCGAGGCCCTCGTCGGGCTCCTCCCAGCCGATCGTCGGCGGAGCGATGCGGTCGCGCAACGCGAGGGTCGTCGCGATCGCCTCGACGGCGCCCGCGGCCCCGAGCAGGTGGCCGATCGCCGACTTCGTCGACGACACCGGGATCTGCTCCGCGCGCTCGCCCAGCGCGAGCCTCTCGGCGCCGCCGGTCACCACTGCCTCGGCCTCGCCGTGCTGGATCATTCGCAGCGCGGTACCGATCGCGTGCGACGCCGCTGCACAGGCGGAGGCCACGGAGAAGATTGGGCCGCGCAGTCCGTGGCGCAGCGACAGCGCTGCGGACCCGGCGTTGCTCATCATGAGTGGGACGGCGAGGGGGGAGACCGCGCCAGGGCCGGTGTCGCGCAGCGTGTCGTGGTTGTTCTCGATCGTCTCGATACCTCCTATGCCGGTGCCCAGCACGCAGCCGATCAGCTCGGCGTCGTAGGGCAGCTCGTCCGCCCAGCCGGCATCGGCGACGGCTTCGTCGCCGGCCGCGATGGCGAACTGGGTGGAGCGGTCCGCGCGGCGCGCCTCCTTCGAGGTGTGGTCGGTGACGGTGAAATCCGCGCACGGCGCCTCGCCGTCGCGGATCCCGCAGGCGCCGGCGGTCCAGCGCTCGTGCAGCTCACGCGCGCCGACCCCAAGCGGCGTCACGGCTCCGACTCCGGTGATGACGACGTCGTGCAACGTCACCCCACGCGCTCAACAACCAGATCGATGACGTCGCCGACGGTCTTGACCTTCTTGAAGTCCGCGTTCTCGAGATCGACGTCGTAGGCGTCCTCGATGACCTGCGTCAGCTCGACGAGGTCCAGCGAGTCGACGTCGACCTCTTCGAGGGTCGCGTCGCGCGTGAGCACTTCCGGATCGGCGCCGAACTGGGCGAGCGCTTCCATGACCGTGGTCTCGATGTCCTGCGGGGTGGTCTTCGTTGCCATGTGGGTTCCTTGCTGGTCGGGGTTCAAGCGAGTGCGGGGTGGGGCGTCTCGAGCAGGCCGTTCAAGGGCATCGCGACGACGCCCGGGACGCAGCGTGGCGCGAGCTTTGCGAGCACCGCTCCGGGCCCCGCGTCGATGAAGGTGCTGGCGCCGCGGGCGACGAGCTCGATCATCGTCTCGCGCCAGCGGACGGGCTTGATCAGCGCGGCTGCGAGCTCGGTGTGTACGTCGCGAAATGGCCGGACGGTGGCGCACGAGATGACCTCGGTCGTCCCGTCGTCGACGTCCACGTCGGCGAGCGCCTCGGCGAACGGGTGGACCGCGGCGTGCATCTGCCGTGAGTGAAAGGCGCCGCTGACGTCCAGCGGCAGCGCGCGCAGGCCGTCGGCGCGGGCGTCTTTGCGCACCGCCCGCAGCGCATCGGGCGCGCCCGAGAGGACGATCTGTCCCGGAGCGTTGTCGTTGGCGACGCTCACGTCGTGGCGCGTCGCAAGGGCCGCGGCCTGCTCGGCCTCGGCGCCCAGCAGGGCGAGCATGGTGCCGCCGCCGCTGGCTTCGCCCGACTCGGCCATCAACTGGCCGCGCAGGACGACGAGACGCAGCGCCTCGTGCTCGTCGAGCACGCCTGCGGCTGCGAGCGCCGTCAGCTCGCCGAGCGAGTGCCCGGCGACGGCGAGCGGTTCGACGCGGTCGCGGATCAGCGTCCAGCCCGCGAGGGAGGCGCAGAAGATCGCGGGTTGCGCGAAGCGTGTGGACTCGTCCACGCGCTCAAACGGATCGTCTCCCACGAGGTCGGTGACGGCGTCGAGCAGATCTGGCCGGATGTCGGCGACGAGGTCGCGCATCCCCGGCTGCTGGCTGCCCTGGCCTGGAAAGATAACTGCGGTTGGTGTGGATTCGAGCACGTATCCAGCGTGCCGTCTCGCGGGCGCGATACCTAGCCCTTCCCCCCGACCGGGGGGTGCATTACCCGCGCGTGGGGGGTAGCCCAGCCGGCTCTTACGAGAGCAGGCCCAGGCGCTGTGCGCGCTGCACGGCCTCGGCCCGGTTGCGCACGTCCAGCTTGCGATACAGCGCGCTGGTGTGCTCCTTGACCGTGTGCGGAGAGAGATGCAGCGCGCCTGCGATCTCGCGGTTCGTCGCGCCGTCGGCGATGCGCTCGAGCACTTCGCGCTCGCGTCCGGTGAGCGACAGCACGCCGGCCGCCGGCGCGGGCGTCGGGTCGAACAGCGCCATCCCGAGCGCGACCATCCGCACCGCCCGCGCAACGTCCGCGGCGGGCCAGTCCTTGGGAACGAAGCCGCTGGCGCCACAGGCGCGCGCCGTCGCCGGGGAAATACGGCCGGCTCCCGAGATCAGCAGCACGCGCATCTCGGGGCGCTCGGTCAGCAGTCGCTCGCAGACCTCCGGGCCGGACTCCTCGCCGAGGAAGAGGTCGACGAGCGCGACATCGGGCGCGTGCTGGCGGGTGAGCTCGAGCGCCTCGTCGCCGTTGCGCGCCGACAGGTAGCGCTCGACCCACTCCAGCTCGCCGAGCATGAGCCGGAAGCCCCACTGCACGACATCGTGATCGTCGACGACGAGCACCCGTAGCCGCTCCTCGTTCACGCCGCGGCACCCTCCTCGTCGGGGAGCGGCACGACCAGCCGCACCTGCCAGGTCCCGGCACCGCGCTCGCCGAACTCGATCAGGCCCCCCCACTGCAGTGCTTCGAGCGCCGCGAGCCTGAGGCCGACCCCGGTGCTCTGCGGCCGCGGCGCTCGTACGCCGTCGTTCTCGATCTCGAGCACGAGCGTGCCGTCGAAACGATGCGTGCGCACGGTCACCTGGTGCGCGTCGGCATGCTTGCGCGCGTTGCGAACGGCCTCGGTCAGGACGGATTGCGTGAGCGCCTCGAGCGCGACGGGGACGTCCGCGACCGGTCCCTCGACGAGCAGGCCGAGGTCGGTGTGCTCGGCCCGCAGGCGGTCGAGCTCGGCGGCGAGCGTCGTGCCGGTCGCCGGCGACGAGCGCCCGAGCGGCTCCTGGAGCGCCGAGCGCAACTCGCTCAGCGCCCCGCTCACCTCGGCTGCGCAGCGCGCTCGCGCCTCGGCGCTCAGCGGCTGCTCGGACGACAGAGCGAGCGACACGCCGAACAGGCGTTGCACGACGCCTTCGTGGATACGCCGCGCGAAGTCGATGCGCTCCTCCAGCTCGCGCGCGCGCTCGCCGTGGAAGGTCGCGATCCGCGAGGTCGACGCGAGCGCGAGCGTCTTGCCGAGCATCCACAGCAGATCCCGGCGCGAGTCGTCGATCGGCGAGGCGCCGGATTCGGGCTCCGCGAGGATCACGCCGATCCAGCGCCCCGCCGCGACGATCGGGACGTAGACGAGCGGATGCTCGCCAACGAGCTCGGCGAAGTCCTCGGAGATGTCGTGCCCGTGCTCGCCGAGCACTTCGATCACGCGATCCTCGGTCAGCGCCTGACGGGCGACGGGCGCTGACTCGACGGTCACCTCGCCGCCCGTGAACTGCGCGAGGCTGACCCCGTGGGCACCGGCGGCGTGCACGCGCCGGCGCGCGTCGTCGTAACGGAAGATCACCGCTCGTCGCATCTGCGCGACGCGGCAGACCGCCTCGGCGAGACGGGAGTAGAACTCGGCCGAGCCGAGATCCTCGTCGACGTGCGCGAGCACGTCGTTGAAGAGCTCCAGCGCGGCGATGGAATGGGTCGGCTGCACTCGTCCATCGTGACGGACGAGCGGACGTGACGGCGTCGACGGTCGGTTTGCGCGGGGCCCTGACGCGGCGCAAGCGCCGCGACAACGTTCTACCGACGAGCCGCCCCGGTCGGTGTCCAGAAAATCTCCGGTCCGCGAGCGCCGTCTGAGATGGTCAGCGCTGCCATGAAGAAGCTGCTCCTCGTCGCCGTGCCCGTTGTCGTCATCGTGGGCGGTGCGTCGCGGAGCCGGTCCGCGAGATCGTCGTGAACTCGGCCCGCGGCGACGCCGATCTCGTTCCGGGGACGATCGGATCGAGGTGCGCGAGACGCAGCACTATGCCTTCATCAGGCCGCAGCTCAAGCAGGACGTCACCGACGGAGTGCTCACGCTGGGTAGCGACTGCGAGGGGAGGGGCTTGAAGTGCTACGCCGACCTGCGCGTGACGGTTCCGCCCGGCATCAAGGTCGTCGTGGACGCCGACTCGGGCGACGTCGACGCGCGTGGGATCGACGTGCGCAACGCGCACCTGCAAAGCCATTCGGGCGACGTGCGGCTCGAGCTCGTCGGCCGCCAGCAGCTCGTGTGGGCGCATACGGACTCCGGCGACATCGATGCCGCCGCCGCGGACGCGCACGCCATCGACGCGCAGACCGACTCGGGCGACGTCATTGTCGATGCCGGCCGCGACGCTCGCCGCGTCGTAGCCCGTACCGATTCCGGCGATGTCGCCGTCTCGGTGCCGGCGGGCCAGTACGCGGTTGATGCGCAAACGGACACCGGCGACGTGACGATCGACGGGATCATGCGCAACGACGGCGCGCCAAAATCGATCCAGGCGCGGACGGACTCGGGAGACATCACGCTGCGCGCAAGCCGTCAACGCTCAAGCTAGTACACACGGCCGGGTGTACCAGCAAGCGCACATCGTGGAGGACAGCGCTGTCGCGAACGGCGACGAGCGGTATCAGGCCGGCGATCTACGCGCGAGCGCGGCGCGCGATCCAGCGCGGGAGGGCGCGGCCGGCGCGCCCGCGGTCGACGGTCGCCAGCTGGCGAGCGCGCAGGCGCAGCAGCTCGACCGCCGCCGCGGTCGGCAGGAAGGGATCGGCGACTACACGCCGATCCTCGAGTGCCAGCGCTGCCCACGGCCGGCCGTTGACCTCGGCCACGAGCGCGGCGCCGACGATCGGACGCGCGGAGTCGAGCTCGGCAAGGTCGTGCAAGAGCGGCAGATCGACGTCGCGCGCGCGCCGGATCGCCATGGCCGCGGTGTCGACCTCGGAGACTCCGGCTGCTGTCGGTCTCGGGTCGAACCGGTCAATCATGTACTCGAGGTGCTGCCACATGTTGGATACCTTATCCCCTGTTGTACGAGTGGTACGACCTACTGTACGATGTGTCGCGAGTATGTCAATGTCACACAAGTTGGGAGTGATTGACCTCACGCGCGGCGGTGAGGTCTCGCTCACGCAGCAGCTCGTCTCCCAGATCTCCGAGCTCATCGACCGCGGGACCTTGGAGCCCGGAGAGAAGCTTCCGCCGACCCGCGCGCTTGCCGAGGATGCCGGCATCAACCACCTCACGGCCGTTCGCGTGTACCGCCGTCTCGCCGAGCTCGGCTACGTCACGGCCGCCGTCGGCCGCGGCACGTTCGTACGCCAGCGCCTGCCGCTGGCGGCCACGCCGGCGCCCGGAGTCGTCGAGAGCGACGACTGGCAACTCGGCATGCTCGCGCACCGTCCGATCTCCTACGCCGACGAGATGCTGCGCGACTCGCTGCACGCGCCGATGACCCGGGACGCGATCCCGCTGGGGTCGGGGTTTCCTGATCCAAGGTTGTGCCCGTCCGTAGAGCTGGCCGAGATCGCGGCCCGGATCGCGCGTGAGGACCCGGGCGCTATCACCGGGTATCTCCAGGTCGAGGGCTTCCTAGAGCTGCGCGAGCGCCTCGCCGACTATGGCCGCGAGGTCGGGTACGCCACCAGCGCCGACGAGATCATCGTCACCAACGGCGCCCGACAGGGGATCGACCTCGTCTCGCGCGCGGTTCTGAGTCCGGGTGACGTCGCGGTCGTCGAGTCACCGACGTTCGCCGGCATGCTGGCCTCGTTGCAGGCGACGGGAGCCCGGGTGCTTCCGCTGTGCGTCGACGCCGACGGCGCAGACATCGATGCCTTGGAGCGGATTCTCGCCCGCCACGAGATCAAGCTCGTCGCCCTGCAGTCCTCATGCCAGAACCCGACCGGCGCGGACCTGTCCGCGGAACGCCGCGCGCGCCTGCTGAAGCTCGCCCGCGCCCGCGGCTTCTTCGTTCTCGAGGACGGCGTCTACGCCACGATGCGCTACGACGGTGCGCCGCTGTCACGCTTGCGCGCCGATGCGCCGTCGCACGTGATCTACCTCGACTCGCTGTCGAAGACGATCGGCGGCGGGCTGCGGGTCGGCTGGATCGCCGCGAGCGGACCGGTGCATCGGCGGCTCGTGCAGCTCAAGCTCGACAGCGACATCCACACCTCGGCGCTCCCCCAGCACCTCGCCGCGCGATACATGCACGGCGACCGCCATGACGAGTTGCTCGCCGAGATCGTGCCCGTCTACCGCCGCCGCCGCGACTCGCTGGTGCGGGCGTTGGAGAAGCACCTCGGATCCGACGCGCGGTGGACCGTTCCGGCCGGCGGGCACCATGTCTGGGTCACCCTGAACGAGTCGGTCGACGAGCGCGCCTTGTACTCCGAGGCGTTTCGGGCCGGTGTGACGTTCCTCCCGGGCGGCGCGGTGCAAGCGGAGAAGACGTCGCGGACGAGCATGCGCCTCTCGTTCGGCCTCGTCGAGCCGGAGGTCCACGACGAGGCCGTGCGGCGCTTGGCAGTGGCGCTACGGGAGGTCCGGCGACGGGGGCGCGGCAATGCGACCGGCGCGCTGTCCTGAGTAACCCTGCGACCTGACGATCCGTTGGGCATACGCTGTCCTGCTCAGGTGATCCCGAGAACGACCGACAGCCCCTCGCCGCCGACCGTGGAGGAGATCAGGCGCATCCGCGCGATCTCCAACCCCGTGATCCGCAACCTCGAGATCACGCAGTGTTACTCGCGCCTGTCGGTGGCGATGACCGAGCGCACCGGTCGCTGTTCGAACTGGTGCACGTATGCGACCTGGGCTTCGCGGCAGGCGGGCCGCACGATCCGCGGGGAGGATCTGATCGAGATGCTGCAGACCCGGCTCCACGGCCGCGCGGGGCTGCTGCACCCGCTCGCCTCACTCGGCCGCGCGCTCCTGCGCCGCGGGCTGTTCGACCCCGGGACGGCGCTCGGCCGCCTGACGGCACAGCTGCACACGCCGTTTGATGCCTTCGAGCTGACGAGCGATGCGGTAGCGCGCGGCAACCGCAAGGTCTTCGAGGAGATCGGACTCGAGTTCGCGCGCTACCTGCACGACGTGCCGCCGGACGCGGATGTCGAGTCGACCCAGATGCGCGCCTTCGTCGACCAGCTGCGGCCGGGGGAGCCGCCCGACGGCCAGCGCTACCTCGAGCAGGCGTTCACGTGCTATGCGCGCTGTGACAGTGCGGAACCCGACCCGGGGCCGCGAGCCGAGCTCGTCCTGCTCGCGAACCTCGAGATCGGCATGCACGAGCAGACGCGCCTGCAGCCCGAGATCCGCGAGTCGCTCGACGCGCCCTATGCGGTTGCGGTGCAACACGATCTGGGCAGGCGTCTGCTCCAGGCGTTGTTTCCAACGTGGGGCCACCGCATGCCGCGCATGCTCGCCGTGGGCGCGGGCGCGCTCGGCGCTCGTGCCCAGCGAGGGGTCTCCGACATGGTTCGCGAGATCATCACGCGCTCGCTCACGGTTATCTCGCTGCCCCGGCGAGTGCTGGCGCTCGGCTCGAACTTGGACGAACCGTTCCCCGAGCTGCTGCGCGAGCTGCATGACACGGAGCTGGTCGCGTTTGTGGATCGCTTCGAGCCGGTCGCGCCGGCCCCGGACGACAGCGGAGCGCGCGACTGGTCGGACTTCGACCAGCGGATGCATTACATCGTGCACTTCTTCCGCGCCTTTCATCTGCACGCGGAGTTGCTGGATCCGCCGTTCACGGCGGAGCAGCTACAGAAGTTGACGGCCGGCGCGATTCCCGACGGCGCGCTCTGAGTTGGGCTGTCTTCGCACAGCACGAGTTGGTTAGCCTGCGCGCAGGGATGGGCTTGGACGCGCAACTGCAGAACCTGCTCTACCGGCGACCGGAGCTGTACGAGTTCGTCTACCACGGATCGGGCGATGTCGTCCCGCAGATGTGCATGCGTCTCTTCGACCGCCATTTGCACCGCCTGCCCGGCAGCCTGCTCGACATCGGATGCGGCACCGGACGCGACCTCGCCTACTTCGCCGAACGGATAGGGGATTGTGTCGGGGTCGATGTCCAGGAGGGGATGATCGCGTACGCGCGCGAGCGGCGTCCCACGATCGACTTCCGCGTCGGAGACATGCGCACGCTGCGCCTGGGGCGCACATTCGAGGCGATCACCTGCCTCGGGATCGCGATCGCGAACCTGCACTCCAACGAGGACGTGGCTCAGGCGTGCGCGACGTTCGCCGCGCACGCGCAGCCGGGCAGCGTGCTGATCGTCGAGGCGCTCAACGCGCTCGGAGCGGCAGCCGACGTCACCCTGCCGCGTCGCTTCGTCATCGACGCGCCGGAGCTCAAGGCCACCGCCGAGGCCGTCTACGAGCACGACGGCCGGCGCCAGCTCCTCACGCGCCGGCGAGTGTGGGACGTCCCCGGCCAGGATCCAGTCGAGGATCTCGTGCGGTTCCGGACGCTCGCGCCGCTCGAGCTCGAGCATCATCTCGCGCTGCACGGCTTCGAGACCGTCGACGTCTACGACAACAGGGACCTGCTCGAGACCGATCTCAGCGCGACGTCCATCGTTGTCGTCGCGCGCTTCACCGGCGCCGTCTGACGCCGAGCCTCGTCAGCCCGGCTCCGCGTCGGCTGTCCGGGGGTGTTCCGTGTTTGTCGCTGTCTGAGCAACTAACCCGGAACACCCCACGTGCCGCCGCTTCCTACGCGGCGATCGGCATCGCCGGTGCGCCCGCGGCGGCGGGGAACGCGGCGGCGCGGTCGGGCGTGGCGATCGCGCGCCACATGTCGGCGGGGTGAGCCCACTTGTCGCAGAACGCGTCGGCGACCGACTGGTGCTGGCTGGCTGCCCCGAGGATCGCCTCGACGTGGGGCTCTGGGGGCAGCAGGAGGCTGTTGTTGAAGTTCGTCACCGGCTCGGCGACCGCCCACATGTCGCGTGCGACGCTGCGGCAGAACCATTCGTCGAACGCGACGTCCTGGCTGATCGCGTCGGCGAGGACAGCCGCGCTGGCGGAGGCGAGGTTCGCTCCCTGCCCGCCGACCGGATCGTTGGCCACGAAGGCGTCGCCGACAGCCATCACGAAGTGGCCGGGCGCGACTTCGCAGTAGGGCCGGCGGACCGTCGGCGTGATCGCGCCCTGGAGCACGTCCCTCGGGCCGGTCACGGCGAACTCGGCGCGATCGATGCGCTCGTGGACGCTGGGCGCGTACTGGCGCAGCAGGTCGATCATGAGCGCCTCGAAGGCCGCAGGGTCCTCGGCGTAGCTCGCGCGCGTGATCGGCTCCAGCGGACCGCCCGGGACCGACTCGAAGGCGACCGCGGTGACGAGACCGTGCAGCGAGTGGAAGCGGAAGGTGAAGATCTCGCCCACGCCCGGCGCGATCGAGATGCTCGCCCCTCTGGGCTACAGCGGGACGACTCCGCGGCACAGCGTCGAGCAGATGATGCGCTGCGGCGCGTCGTGTACGGACCGGTTGGGATCGCGCGGGAAGAAGGCGTTGATGCTCTCGCGGCCGAATGCGATCACCGTCAGGTCGTGGGCGTCGATGCCGGCCACCACGTCCTCGGGCGTTCGCGGGCCGTAGACGACGTGCCCGCCGCGCTCGGCGTAGTCCTCCAGCAGGCGTGGCAGGTAGAACGCGGAAGTCCACACCGCTGAACGGAGCCGCCAGACGCCCCGCAAACGCGATCGGCGTGTCGAGGATCGAGATGTGCGTGGCGGTGGAGTCGGCGGCGCTGCCGCTCCAGTGGTCGACGCCGAGCGCGCGCTCGCGCGCGACGGTCGGATGGAAGCGCGCGACGGTGTTCGGTAGGCGCGTACGGCGCATCTGCTCTGGGGCGCGCTCGGCGTACACGGTCGTGTCTACCCCAACCTGTTGCAGGCTGAGGGCCAAGTTCAGTCCCGAGATTCCCGTCCCGACGATGCCGATGCTTGTCATTTCCGCGTCCTTGTCCGTGAAGCGTCGTGCCTGCGGCGTAGTCCTCGTGGGGCGGTGCGCGTTACGGAGAACCGTCGCTCAAGCCAGATGACCGCGCCATGGAGGCCAGCAGGTCTGTGCCGGTACGGGCGACCCCACCCCGCGCTCGCTGATCCCCTCGCGCGGCGATCAGGCCGCGTGTGGCGTGAGCGCGCTGGGCCATGAACCGCTCGACGGCGTGTCCTGGACGAACACCGTGCGAAACAGGAGCCGGTGATGTACGGGTGAAACGTCGGCATGCGGCCGCACTTCTTGATCTTCGCCGCGCGGACATCCTGCGCGCGCGGGCGTTCGACGATGCGATCGCGCGCGGCTCGTACGTAATCGACCTCCACGCTCCCGAGGGCAAGGGCACGGTGTTGACCCGCCCGCCGCTGCGCGGCGCGTACGACATCCCGCTGCGTTGCCTGCTGGCACTGGGACTGCGGCGGCTGCTCGTCGCCGGGCGCTGCATCTCCGGCACCCACGAGGCGCACTCCTCCTACCGCGTCATGCCGATCGCGATGGCGACCGGCCATGCGGCCGGCGTGTGCGCCGCGCTGGCAGCCCGCGCCGGAGCGGCCGCCAGGGACGTCGACGTGCGCGAGGTGCAGCGCGAGCTCCTGCGCCAGGGCGCCAGCCTGCGGCCGCACCTCGCGGCGAGACTCGGAGTCGGCTGAGCGGGCCGCCGAGACCTACCCAATTGGGTGTAATCGGCTCGTTCCGGCAGCCGAGCTGGTGGGATACGGTGCTGCTCCCGCCCGGACTTCGGGTGGGCCGCTTGTTCGACCTGAGGTGACCGCATGAAGATGGTGATCGCGTACATCCGCCACGAGGCGTTCGAGCCGATTCGCGCCGACCTGCTCGCCAAGGGGTTTCCCTCGATGTCGGTGAGCGAGGTCAAGGGTTCTGGACGCCAGAAAGGGATCACCGAGCGCTACCGCGGCGCTGAGCTGACGAACTACCTGCGTCCGAAGGTCAAGATCGAATGCGTCGTCGCGGCGACCGACGTGCGGCTCGTCGTCGACACGATTCTCACGCACGCGCGCACGGGCGGCGTCGGCGATGGCAAGGTGTTCGTGCTGCCGGTCGAAGAGGCCTATCGCGTGCGAACCGGCGAGGCCGGGGAGGACATCCTGCAAGCCCACCCGGACGCCGCGAAGACCCTCTGAGCTGACCCTGGCTACGCGGCGCGCAGGTCGCGGTACGTCAGGACGACGCGACCGAGCAACAGGACATCGCCGTCGTGCAGATCGGCCATGTCGACGCGGCGGCCGTTGACGATCGTGCCGTTCGTGCTGCGGTCGTCCATGATCCGCAGCCCTGCCGCGCGGGCGACGATGATCGCGTGTCGCGCGGAGACCGTGTGATCGTCGAGACGCACGTCGTTGCTGAGCCCGCGGCCGATATGGGTGACGTCGGTCTTGAGCTCGAACGCACGGCTGCCCTTCGCGAGCAGGTAGCGCCCGCGGGGGAGGCTCTCCACGGGTGCCGCACGCTCGTCATCGGCCTGCGGGCGAACGTCGATCGCGGACGTCTTGAGCTGATGCTCGGTGTGCTCTACGACGGACATGACCCTTCACTGAAGCGCGCGAACCTCAAGCTGGGCTTAAGCGTGGATCCGCCGAAGGTCGTGGACGTCGAGACGTCGCGAGATTCGGTGGGGTGGATGCAGGCTGCCCCAGGCGATTCCCAGGAACTTCGTACGCGGTTCTTATCTTGCCCTGGCAACGTCTCGGTCCAGGTACCCGACTCGGAAGGACGCGACATGAGTGCACGAAGGATTGCGGCGATTGCGCTCACGGGCGCGCTTGTCGCGGGCGGCGCCGGCGCGGCGTTCGCTGCGATCTCCAAGGACGACGACAAGAAGGCCGAGCAGTCGATCCTCGACAATGCCGCAAAGCGGCTGAACGTCACACCTGACGCGCTGCGCAGCGCGCTCGCGGCCGCTCAGGACGAGCAGCTCGACCAAGCGGTCAAGGACGGCCTGCTCACGCAGACGCAGGCCGATGCGATCAAGGCACGGCGCAAGCAGGATGGCCGTGTGCTCGGCGGCCCGTTCGGCGAGCCCGGCGCCCGCGGCTTCGGCCCCGGTGGCCCGCGCGGTCCGCGCTTTGGACATCACCGCGGCGGGCACATGCTGTTCGAGGACCTTGCCAAGGCGCTCGACCTCACGCCGGCCAAGCTATTCGCCCAGCTGCGCGCCGGCAAGAGCATCGCCGACGTTGCCAAGGCACAGGGCAAGTCGCTCGACGGCGTTCGCTCGGCCGTGAAGGCGGCGGCGAAGGCTCGCGCGGACACGGCCGTCAAGAGCGGCGACATCACCCAGGCCCAGGCCGACAAGATGCTCTCGCGCCTCGATGAGGCCCTGCAGAACCTCGACAAGGCAAAGCCGTTCGCCGGCCGACGCGACTTCCGCGAGGGGCCGCCGCGGCTGCGCGGCGGTGGCGGCAACCGGCCCGGCAGCTTCGTGCCCGCGCCGAGCCCGGACGGCATCTTCTTCTGACGCGCCGGCGGGCCTCGACGAGAGCTCTCAGGAAACTCCCAGCCGTCGGGTTGACAATGTGGGCATGGAAGCCTCCGCCGCCGCCGTCGAGCCACACCGCATCCTCGTTGTCGACGACGAGCCGAACATCGCCGACGTCGTCTCGATGGCGTTGCGCTTCCAGGGCTTCGCGGTGCAGACTGCGGGCACCGGGCGTGACGCGCTCGCGGCGGTGCGCAGCTTCGATCCGCACCTGCTCGTGCTCGACATCATGCTGCCCGACATGGAGGGCTTCGACGTCGCCGAGCGCCTGGGCGCCCAGCGCGCGCAGCTGCCGATCATCTTCCTCACCGCCCGCGACTCGACCCAGGACAAGATCCGCGGCCTGACCACCGGTGGTGACGACTACGTCACCAAACCCTTCAGCCTCGAGGAGCTCGTCGCGCGTATCCGCGCGATCCTGCGACGCACCGGCGTGCAGGCGCCGACGTCGTCGCGGCTCACGTTCGAGGATCTCGAGCTGGACGAGGACACGCGCGACGTCACGCGCGCGGGGCAGCCGATCGAGCTGACGGCCACCGAGTACCGCCTCCTGCGCTACCTGCTGCTCAACCCGCGCCGAGTGCTCACGCGAGCGCAACTGCTAGACCATGTCTGGGAGTACGACTTCGACGGCGACTCGCGGATCCTCGAGACGTATGTCAGCTACCTGCGCAAGAAGATCGACCCGCACGGTCCGTCGCTCATCCAGACGGTGCGCGGGGTCGGCTACGCGTTGCGACTCCCGCGGAGTTGAGCGATGTCGCTGCGCGGGCGCCTGATTATCGGCGTGGTGGCGCTGGCGGCGGTCGGACTGCTCGTGCTGGGAGCGGCGACCTACGGGGCGCTGAGCGACTTCCAGGCCAACCGGGTCGACGACCGCGCGGAGGCTTCCGTCGGGCCGGCGCTGCGCGCGCTTGGCACAGAGCTCCGCGATCGCGCCTTGCTGGCTGCCGCCGCTAGGAGCGATCTGGGCGGCGGACCCGGGGATTCGGCCCCGCGCGGCGGGCGCGGCCGCGGCATCGGCGGGCCGGGTGGACCAGACGGCCCGCGGTCGCACGGCGATGGCCGGCGCGCCGCCGATCTTCCATCCGCGGGGACCTATGTGCAGCAGCGCGACGCCTCGGGCAAGGTGCGCGGCGGGACGTTTCTGGTGCCGCAGGGCGAGACGCAGCCCGCCGGGCCGCAGCTGCCGAGCAAGCTCGCGCTGAACGAGCACCAGACGATCACTTCGCGCGGCATGGATTACCGCGTCTACGCGCTGCCGACGCCGACGCTCGCGAGCCAGACGACGGTCATCGCAATTCCGTTCGCTGAGGCGGACGCCACGCTGGACCGGCTGCTGCTCGCCGAGGGCCTCGTGATCGCGGCCGTGCTCGCCGCGTTGGGCGCCGCGGCGTGGTGGATCGTCGGGCTCGGCCTGCGCCCGCTGGACCGCATCGGCGCGACCGCAGGCGCGATCGCGGCAGGCGACCTGTCGCGGCGCGTCGAGCCGGCCGAGCCGCGGACCGAGGTCGGGCGCCTCGGGCTGTCGCTCAACGCGATGCTCGCCCGCCTGGAGGAGGCGTTCGCCGAGCGGCGCGCGAGCGAGGATCGGTTGCGCCGCTTCCTCGCCGATGCCTCGCACGAGCTGCGCACGCCGCTTGCGTCGATCCGCGGCTATGCCGAGCTCTTCCGGATCGGTGCCGCCACCGAGCCGGCGGATCTCGAGAAGGCGATGACGCGCATCGAGGACGAGTCAGCGCGGATGGGCGTGCTGATCGAGGACCTGCTCGCGCTCGCGCGGCTTGACGAGGTGCGCGAGCGCCGTCGCGAGCCGGTGGATCTGGTGGCGCTCGCGGGCGACGCGGTCGACGACGCGCGCGTGGTGGCGCCCGAGCGCACGATCGAGCTGCACGACGGGGCAGGAGCGATGGTCGTCGACGGCGATCCATCGCAGCTGCGCCAGGTCCTGGCGAACCTCATGCGCAACGCGCTCATGCACACCCCGGCGGGAACGGCGATCGACGTCTCGCTCGCGCGAAACGACGGCGCGGCGACGCTCGCCGTCCGCGATCACGGCGAGGGCCTGCCGTCGGGCGATCCCAACGAGCTGTTCGACCGCTTCTGGCGCGCGGACCCCGCGCGCGGGCGCGGTCGGGCCGGCGCGGGACTGGGGCTCGCGATCGTGGCCCGAATCGTGGCGGCGCACGGTGGCCGGGCGGAGGCCGCCGACGCGGAGGGCGGTGGTGCGCGCTTCACCGTGACGCTGCCGCTGCGCCCGGGCGGAGGCGCTCGGACTGACGGTTAGCGCCGGTCCGCGTCGGCCGGCGTGGCATGCAGCTCGGCGAGCTTGTCCTCGCCAAACGCCTTGCTCGAGACCGAGACGTCGCCCGAGAACGGGTGGTCGAGCGCGACTGCGATGAGCAGGTTGAAGCTCGTCAGGACGGCGACCGCGATGACGATCGTCATGTGGACGTGCAGCTTCGGGACGGCGAGCAGGTACATCGAGGCGATCAGCAGGGCGGCGCCGACGAGCAGCAGCACGGCGAACGGCGTCGGCAGCTCCTGGGTCGCGTCGTGCAGGCGCTCGATGCGCGACGAACGACCGCGTTGAGCTGCGTGACCGCATCCTCGTAGAACGCCACCCGGTTCTCCGTCGTCGGGCTGTAGCCGCGCAGGACGCGGTACATGTCGCCGACGTGCTTGTCGCCGAGCTGCGCGTAGCTCTTGCCCTCCTTCATCAGCTCGAATTCGCGGAAGCGGACGTTGGCGACGTACGTGCGTATTTCGTCCTGCATGGCCCGCGCGATCGGCATCCCGCGCGTGTCCTCGTAGAGCTGGATCAGCTGCGCCGCCTCGCTGACGACATTCGCCTCCGCGGCGGTGAAGTCCTCGTAGAGCGAGACGATGACGAAGCCGAGGATGATCCCGTAGACGGCCGCGAGGACACCGATCGCGATGCCCGCGACATCGTTGATCTCCGTGCGGCCCAGTTCCGGGAAGCGCTTGCGGACGAGCAGCAATCCGGCAACGGCGAGCGCGGCTGCGCCTCCGACGCCGGCGAGCGCGAGGACCCACGTCGGGAGTGTGTTCAGTAGCGATCGCGCCAAGGTTCTGCTCCGGGGCCGGCAGCCTAACTGTGGGGGGTTCGGCGCGCAGCCGCCGTGCGGCTCGTTAGGCTCCCGCGCCGTGTCGGGTCGGCCAACGCGAATACTGAAGCGGCTGAAGAGGACTGCCCGCAAGCTCGCGCCGCTCTTGGCGATCGCGCTCCTGCTCGCCGCCGGCGCCTACGCGGTTTCGCGGCTGCTGTTCGGCGGCGGCGACGAACCGTCCGAGCCCGCCTCCGTGCGCGTGCGGGTGCTTGCTGCGGGGACGTTCACGGCGGCCCACCCCTATGCGCCGTACTACGTCGTGCCCACGAGGAAGCTGTCGGGGCCGTCGAAGCTGTCGCCGGCGGCGACCGCCAAGTTCGTGACCCAACCTGAGATCGCGCTGGCGAAGGGCGCGACGGCCGGCAGTCCGCAGATCGTGCGCATCGAGTTGCGCGGACAGGACGACAGGCCGGTCACCGTCGAGGCGCTTCGCGTGCGGGTGGTCAGCGACGCGCGTCCGCTGAAGGGCTGGTTCATCGCGTCGCCGGGCTGCCGTGTGGAGCGAACGGTGCGGGTCGCGAGCGTGAACCTGGATGTTGCGCGCAAGCGCACGCGCAAGCTCGGGATCGAGATCGCCCGCAACCAACGCAGGACCGTCGAGATCCAGGCGTCGACGCGTCACCATCGGATGGCGTGGGTTGGGCAGCTGACGGTGTCCGGGACGGGCCGCTCCCGCGCGACGATCGCCGTCGACGACAACGGCCAGCCGTTTCGCATGACGTCTCCGACCGCGAGCCGGGGGTACGAGCCCGTGTACGGCGCGACGGGCATCTCCGGATTCGATCGCCGTCGCGGCTGGGACAACGGCGTCGACACGGGCTGTTGATCGCGCGCGATAACCGGAGACGCCACCGGCGCAATGCGGCACCTACGGTGATCGCCGATCCCAGGTCAGCAGCCCGGCGAGGAGGTCGGCAAATCCCTTTGCGTCCTGGAGTGCGTGCCCGGTCTTGCTGGAGCGGGGGCCGAGCAGCGCGCTCGGCATCCGGCGCCTGATGACGTCGCGCACAGCGCTGTTGGCAAGCGCGGCGTATGCGGTCTTGATGTCGTAGTGGGCGGATTGGCCGAACGGGCTGCGGCCGGCGTACTGGTGAAGGTAGTACTGGGTGAATTGCCAGACCAGGCCGAGCGGAAACGCGGCCAGCACGGGCTGAGCCTCGTGAGCGCTCGCAAGGTCGTCGATCCAGGCAGCGAACTCGGGCATCGCCTTGCCGGGCGCGCGACCGTCCTGCTCGAGCTGGGCGCGATCCAGGCCGGTCACGCGCAGGGCCTTCTCGATGTAGGTGTCGCTGATCGGCTTCAGTTCGGCGTAGAACGTCGTCTCGTCGGGATCGAGAACCTCGACGGTGCCATCCTCGCGGCGGATCGCGGCCGCGCATGCACCGACCGAGACGATCGAGTACGGGCCGGGGACGTGACCGTCGACCTCCGCGTCGACGCAGAGATAGAGCTCGCGGGTCGCCATTCGCGACCTAGCCTCGCAGAGGGTCGGCCCAGGCGGCTTGTCCTTGCGCGGTAGCGGCAGGGCCTGCGACGATCCCTGGCATGAAGACGCTCGCGCCCGGCGTGCATCAGCTCAAGGGAATGCCGCCGCACGCGATCAACGTCTACCTCGTCGAGGACGTGCTCGTCGACGCGGGCACGCCGCGCGCCGAGAAGCGGATCCTGCGCGAGCTCGCCTCCCGCGACGTCTCAGCGCATCTGGTCACGCACGCCCATCCCGACCATTACGGTTCAAGTCATGCCCTCTGCGAGCGCCTTGGACTTCCGTTGTGGACGGGCGCGATCGACGCGGACGCGCTCGAGGCGGGCGATCCGCCGCACTCGCAGACGCGCGTCGCGCAGCTCATGGCGCGGATGAAGATGCCGCCGGGCCATCCGGTCGCCCGCCGGCTGCACGAGGGGGACGAGGTCGCGGGCTTCCGGGTGCTCGACACCCCAGGACATACGCCTGGGCATATCGCCCTGTGGCGCGAGTCCGACCGCGTGCTGATCGCCGGAGACGTGTTCTTCAACGTCACCAAGACGGGGCAGCCGCCGCGCTTCCTGTCGTCCGACCCGGCCGTGAACCGGGAGTCGATGCGGCGGCTGGCCGAGTTGCGCCCGGCGCTGGCGGTATTCGGGCACGGTCCGCCATTGCGCGATCCGGCGCGGCTGGCCCAGGCGACGATGAGATAACGCGGCGTCAGCGCCCGACGCTGGCCAGCGCTTCGATCGCCAGGTCGAGGTGGCGCGGGTCCAGGCGGATGTGGCTGTGCTGGCTCATCGATCGCGCCGGGACGCCGATCGCCTCGACCGGCGGGGCATTGGACAGCACGGGCACGACGACCAGCAGCTCGACAGCGACCGACCATGGCCAGCGAGTCGGGTCGGCGGGGCTTGGCATCTCCGTCGAGGGCTCGCCCAGCACCTCGGCGACGCCGAAGATCCGCCGCCAACCCGATGCGTACAGGACGAGCCTGTCGCCGGCGTGGATCCGTGGGCGCCGCGGGAACGCCGTGCGGCCGGGGTCCACGAGCGAGCTCGCGCCGCCGGCGAGCCAACGGTCGCGCAGCGGCTTGGTGCCGGTACCGTGCGCCTTGAGGAAGACGGAGGTCATCGGGAGGGGTCTTCTAGCAGGAGCGGCGGAGGGCGCACAGCCGCGAGTGCCTGACGAAGTCCGTCAAGGGCAAGGGCGTGCGGCCGGCGCGCACGGTCAACAGCGGTCAACGAGGCAGAAGTCACTACCGCCTGGGTCGTGCGGCGCTCGGGCCGCTGCGCCGACTACGAGCCGCGGCGCAGTCGCCGCAGCACTCGCCTCACCGCAGTCCGCAGCCGCCCGCCGCGGCCCGCGCCGCCGGCGTCCCCACCCGCAATCGACCGCGCGAGGAGCTGCATCGGGTGCACGATCTCCAGCGGCTGTCCCTTTCGCTGCAGATGCGCGGCGATCTGCAGCGTGCAGCCGGGGTTGGCCGCCGCGATCACGGCAGCCCCGGTTGCGAGCAGGTTGTCTGCCTTGCGCGCCCCCAGCTGGGCCGCCGCCTCCGGCCGCGTGAGGTTGTAGATGCCGGCCGATCCGCAGCACAGCTCCCACTCCGCCGGCTCGACGAGCTCGATGCCGGGGATCGAGCGCAGCAGCTCCCGCGGTTGGGCGCGCACCGACTGCGCGTGTGCGAGGTGGCACGCGTCGTGGTAGGCGACCTGCAGCGCGACGGGATGACGCTTGGCCCGCGGCTGCACCGACTCCAGCAGCTCGTGCACATCGCGGGCCTTTTCCGCCAGCCGCCGTGCGCGCTTGCTCCACTCAGGGTCATCGCGTAGCAGGTGACCGTAGTCCTTGATGGCCGAACCGCATCCGGCTGCGTTGACGACGATCAGATCAAAGCGCTCCAGCGCCGAGATCGTCGCCTTCGCCAGCGCGAGCGCGTGCTCCTCCTGGCCCGCGTGCAGCCCGAGCGCGCCGCAGCACCGCGGCTCGCGCGGCGCGTGGACCTCAAAACCCTCTGCGGCCAGGACCGCGACCGTCGCGGCGTTCACCTCGCCGAAGTACGCGCGCTGGACACATCCCTGCAGAAAGCCGACGGTCCCGCGACGCTCACCCACCGCCGGCGTCACGGCGGGCAGACGGTGAACCGTGTCGCGCAGCTTCACCGGCGGCGCGAGCTCCATCAAGGTCCGCAGCGTCGGCAAACGCGAAAGCAGACGGGAGCGCTGCATGCGGCGGGCCAGACCCAAGCGCCGGGACGCGACGATCAACGGCACGGTCGCGCGCAACCGCCCCGGGTGAGGGAACGTCGAGAACAGCGCCCGGCGCAGCAGGCGCTCGCGCAGTGTTCGCGTATGCACCCGCTCGACCTGCGCGCGCGTGTCCTCTAGGAGCAGGTCGTAGCGCACGCCCGACGGGCAGGCGGTGACGCACGCCATGCACCCCAGGCAGTTGTCGAAGTGGTCGACCATCGTGTCGGAGAGCGTGCTGCCCTCCTGCAGGCCCTCGCTCATGAGCACGATGCGCCCGCGCGGGCTGTCCATCTCCTCGCTCCACAGCGCGTAGGTCGGGCACGTCGGCAGGCAGAAGCCGCAGTGCACGCAGTCTTCGATCAGGTCGATCTCGGGCGGCTTGTGGTCGTCGAAGGCGCGGTCGATCGGAGTGCGTGGCATGCCGAACCCCGAACTAGATCCCGCCGACGAAGATCGCCGGGTTGCAGGTCGCGGTCGGATCGAAGCGCTGCTTGACGCGCCGCATGAGCGCGAGCGCCGAGCTCTCGTGGTGATCCCACGGGTCGAGATGGGCGCGCACGGCAGCGGGCGCGTCGAGGACCACGCACGCGCAGGGCACGAGCGCCTCGCGCAGGCCCGCGATCGCGATCACGAGCTCGCCCGGCGCGGCCGCGGGCAGCGCGATCCACGACAGCCCTAGCGCGGCGCGGCCGACCAGCGTCGCACCCGCGGCCTGCGCCGCATCGAAGGCGTCCGCAAGCCGCGTGGGGCGGCCCGAGACGCGCACCACCGCACCGCCGTCAACGCTGCGCTGGCCGGCCCGCTGGCGCTCCCACAGCGGCTCGTCCTCCTCGACGCAGGCAGCCTCCACGCCGGTCGCGGCCAGCAGCACGCGTGCCGCCTCGGCCTGCTCGGCGGCCGCGATCCCTGCGAAGCGCGCGAGCACCGCGCCGCTCGAACCCTCCCAGCGGACATCGAGCGCCTGCGCCTCCAGCGAGCTTCCGGCCATCGCGATCGCCGCGTGCTGGAGCAACCCGGCGTCGTCGGTGCGACCGGTCGCGGTCGCCAGCGCGGGCGGGCGTGGATGCAGCCGCACCGCGACCTCGCAGATCAATCCCAGCGTCCCGAACGAGCCGCTGTAGAGCTTGGCGAGGTCGTAGCCGGCGACGTTCTTGATCACCTTCCCGCCCGCGTGCGCGAGCGATCCATCCGACAGCGCGATCGTCACTCCGAGCACGAGATCGCGTGGCGCGCCGTAGCGATGGCGCAGCGGCCCGGAGTCGCCCGTTGCGATCAGGCCGCCCACCGTCGCGGCGTCGTCCGCTCCCCACGGCGCATCCAGCGCAAGCATCTGGTCAGCCGACGCAAGCGCCTCGTCGAGCGCTCGCAACGGCATGCCGGCCTGCAGGACCGCGGTCAGGTCGCCGCGGTTGTGCGCCACGATCGCGTCCAGGGCGCCGGTGCGCAGCTGCACGGCGCAGTCGGCGCCGGGCAGGCCCCACGGCTTCGTGCCGCCGCCGGCGATGCGCACCGCCACGCCCTCGTCGGCGCACGAACGCAGCAGCTCGGCCGATTCCTGCGCTGATTGTGGCGTCTCCGTGCGGATCGTCTGGGCGGTCATTCAGAAGCGCTCCGCGACCCCGTCGCGCTCGAGCGGGTGGCGGCGGTATGGCCCCGGCACCTCGCCGCACAGCCGTGGCGTCGGCATGACCTTGCCGGGATTTGCCAGCCCGCGAGGATCGAACGCGCAGCGCAGGTGCTGGAATGCGGCGAGGTCCGGCTCGTCGAACATGCGCGGCATGTGGCGCTTCTTGTCCACGCCGATGCCATGTTCGCCGGTGATCGAGCCGCCCGCGTCGACGCACGCCTCGAGAATCCGGCCGGCGAGTTCCTCGGCGCGCGCGGCCTCCTCCTCGCCGTCGTAGCAGACGAGCGGGTGCAGGTTGCCGTCGCCGGCGTGAAAGACGTTTCCGACGCGCATCCCGTACTCGTCCGAAAGCTCGGCGATCCGCGCCAGCACCTCGGGCAGCTTCGTGCGCGGGATGACGCCGTCCTGCACGTAGTAGTTCGGCGCGACGCGGCCCATGGCTGCGAAGGCGGCCTTGCGCGTGCGCCAGATCGCGGCCCGGTCGGCGTCGTCGCGCGCGATGCGGATGTCGATCGCGCCGCTTGACTCGCAGATCTTCACGACGGAGTCAAAGCGTGCCTCGCACTCGTGCTTGGATCCGTCGAGCTCGATGATCAACGCCGCACCGACATCGGTCGGGAAGCCCGCGTGCACCGACTGCTCGGCCGCCTGGATCGTGAGGGTGTCCATCATCTCGATCGCACCGGGAACGATGCCCTCGGAAACGATCCGCGACACCGTCTCGCCCGCCTCGCTGGTCGTGTCGAAGAACGCGACCATCGTCTTGATCGCTTCCGGCGGCGGGATGACGCGCAGCGTGATCGCGGTGCAGATGCCGAGCGTTCCCTCGGACCCGACGAACGCGCCGAGCAGGTCATAGCCGGGGGTGTCGACCTCTTTGCCGCCGAGCTGGACGATCTCTCCGTCGGCCAGCACGACCTCCAAACCCGTCACGTAATTCGTCGTGAAGCCGTACTTGAAGCAGTGCGCGCCGCCGGAGTTCTCGGCGACGTTGCCGCCGATCGAGCAGACGATCTGCGACGACGGGTCGGGCGGATAGAAGTGCGTCGGGCCGACGGCGGCCGACACCTCGGTGTTCGTGACCCCGGGCTCGACGACGATGCGCCCGTTGGCGAGGTCGACGTCGAGCACGCGCCTCATGCGGGTGACCGCGATCAGCACGCCTTCCTGCACGGGCAGCGCGCCGCCGCTCAGGCCGCTGCCGGCGCCGCGCGCGACCCAGGGCACGTTCGCCTCCGAGCACGCGCGCACGACGTCGCGCACCTGCGTCGCGTCTGCGGGAAGGACGACCGCGCGCGGCGTCGCGCGGTACTGCAACAGCCCGTCGGACTCGTACGTGCGCAGCTGCATCGCGTCCGTGAGAACGTGTTCTGCGCCGCAGATCTCGCGCAGGCGCTCGAGCAGCGTGCGGTCCGGTAGAGCGGGGGGCGTGGTGGTCGTCGGCACAGGTGCGCGGGAAGGAGGGTACGCAAGTTCCATGCGGACCGGAACTTCAAACCTATTTCTGGGTTCCGTCAGGTCTAGCGCGTACCGTCGCGCTTTGCACCTGGGGGCGAGAGGAGCGAGATGGCGCAGCAGACGTTGGTGTTCACCGCCGAGCTGATCGGCTTCGAGGGGGTCCGGCGCACGATCGCGATCCACGACGACCTCACGCTCGTCGACCTGCACTACGCGCTGCAGTCGGCGTTTCGCTGGGACGACGATCATCTGTACGCGTTCTGGCTGGATGGAGCGTTCTGGGCGACCGACTGCGACCACTACCTGCACCCGCTGCACGACCAATCCGGCGACCGGCTCTGCAAGAGCGCCTACACGCCGCTCGTCGAGCTGAGACTCGATGTCGGCCGTAGCATCGCCTACGTCTTCGATTTCGCGAGCGAGTGGCGCGTGCAACTGACCGTGCAGCGCGTCGGCGCGGCCAGCGGCAGGGTGCCGTCTCGGGTGCTCGAGTCCGTCGGGCAGGCGCCGCCGCAGTACGCGACCGGCGCGGCCGAGACGCAGGACGCGGTGGCGTAGCCCCTACGCGCACTGGGTGGCGGCCTGCGCCTGCTCCTCCCGAATCTCAGCCAGCCGCCGGTGCGCGAGCGCGACGGCCATCGCGCCGTCGCCGACATCGGGCTCGATCCCCGTCACTCCTGCCCGGCCGAGTTGCCGGCGCCCGCGACGACCACCGGAGCGCGTACCTCGTGCCCGCCGGCGAGGTCTAGCCGGAAGTTTTCGTGGTTGGGCTGCTGAGTCGCCTGGATCGGCGGGCGTTTTGGCCATCTTAGGGCGGCGGGTTCTGTCTACGTGGTGAGTTTGATGTCGAGCAGCTGTAGGGCGGTGGC
>Ga0307502_10000052_pt1 | contig 31246 bp, 28 predicted proteins | sample 16_S_MG_FD_201364 | JGI IMG/M metagenome (GOLD analysis project Ga0307502, IMG submission 201364) | Soil microbial communities from Populus trichocarpa stands in riparian zone in the Pacific Northwest, United States - 16_S | ecosystem: Environmental > Terrestrial > Soil > Riparian zone > Trees... | reverse complement strand
CGAACTGCTCGGCGGCGGGCTGTGGGCGGCGGCGTCTGCGATGGCGCTCGTCGGGCTGAACCGGATCGAGCTGTTCACCGGCATGCATCCGTACGTCAACCAGACGTGGGGTTACATGGCGACGCCGTTTGCGATCGTCCTCGCGTGGCACGTCGTGCACCACAGATCCCGCGGCGGCCTGCTGCTGTTCGCAGGGTGCATCGGCGTCGTCGCGTTCGCCTATCCGCTCGCGCTGCCGATTCCGATGCTGGCCGCGATCGTGTTCTGGGCCTTCGAGCGCAAGCGCGCCGGACGCTCGCTGCTGCGGCTCCCGCGCCTGCGCAGCCGCCGCCAGCTGCTGTGGATCGTGCCGCTCTTTTTCGTCCTCCTGCTGCCGCTGCAGGGCGTGCTGGAGAAGACCGCATCCTCGACGCGTGTGCTGATGCCGGGCTATTCGCTGGCCAACTGGGGCGGCGACCTGACCGGTTTCTTCCCGGAGCGCTTCTTCTTCGGCGTCGACGATCCGGGTCCGGGAGCGGTCGCGATCCTCCTGCTGCTGATCGGGCTCGTGCTCGCGCTACGCCGGGCGCCGCGCGACGTCCGCTGGGGCCTGGCCGTCGTCGTCGCATTCGGCGTCCTGGCGGCGCTGTTCTTTCGCCCGCGCCAGTACGGCTGGTACTTCCACTTCAAGGCGCTCGCGTTCGTCGCCCCGATCGTCGTGGCAGCCGGCGCGGTCGGATTGGCGCGCTTGAGATGGGCGTGGGTCAGCGTGCTCGCGCTGCTGTTCGTGATCGGCGTCACCCGCAACGGCGCGGCGAGCGAGATCGGCGTGACGTTCGACCAGCTGCCGAAGAGCATGCTGGCGCTCAAGCAGGTCGATGCGCGTCTGCCGCCCGGCGCGTCGGTGCGCCTGGACATGCCCGCCGACGGCCGGATGCTGTGGGCCGGGATCATCCTGTCGGGCCAGCCGCTGTGCTCCCAGCGCCCGCTGGTGGAGACAAGCTATCCGCACGTGCCGCTCTCGCGAGCCGCGGACTACGTGCTCGTGGACAAGGACTGGCGCAAGCCGTTCGATGCCGTCGGGCCGCCGGTCATGGATCTCGAGCGCTACCAGCTCTTTCACCTGCGTCCCGGACTGCCCGGCGGCGACCGCTGCTCGCGCACGATGGTTCTGACCGTGACGAAGCTCCATTCGGGCGGAAAGGCCGTTTCGCAGTAGCAGGCACTTCGTAGGCTCTTACGCGGCCATGCTGTGCTGTGTGACTGACAGGAACGGTTGAGTGAAGGTTCTCGTGGTCGATGACGAGCCGGGCGTGCGGTCTGCGTTGCAGCGCGCGCTCGCGCTCGAGCGCCACGACGTGCAGCTCGCCGAGGACGGCCAGCAGGCGCTCGACGCGCTCGCCGAGAGCGCGGTCGACGCGATCGTGCTCGACGTCATGATGCCGCGCATCGACGGCCTCGAGGTCTGCCGGCGCCTGCGCGCGGCGGGCGACCGCACGCCGGTGCTCATGCTGACCGCGCGCGACGCGATCGACGACCGCGTCGACGGGCTGGACGCGGGCGCGGACGACTACCTCGTCAAGCCCTTCGCGCTGCGCGAGCTCAACGCACGCCTGCGCGCGCTGCTGCGCCGCGTCGATCCCGGCGGGCCGACGCTCGCGTTCGCCGATCTCGTGCTCGACCGCTCCGCGCACGAGGTCCGCCGCGGCAGCCGGCGAATCGATCTCTCCAAGACGGAGTTCTCGCTGCTGGAGCTGTTCTTGGAGCACCCGCGCCAGGTGCTCACGCGCTCGACGCTGTTCGAGCGCGTCTGGGGCTATGACTTCGGCGCGACCTCCAACGCGCTCGGCGTCTACATGGGCTACCTGCGGCGCAAGACCGAGGCCGGCGGCGAGCGGCGGCTGCTGCACACGGTGCGCGGCGTCGGCTACGTCCTGCGCGAGCCATGACAGCGCGCCAGAGCTTCGACCCCGCAGGCAGGTCCTCGCGATGATGGCCCTGCGTCACCGCCTGACGCTGCTGGCGGCGGGCACGGTCGGCGTCACGGTCGTGCTCGTCTGCGTGGCCGCCTACGTCGTCCTGCGCGTCGAGCTGCGCGGCCAGGTCGACGACGGGCTGCGCCGGCAGTACGCCGCGCTGCAGCGCCTACCGGGAGCGATCGACGCGACACCCGGCGAGGGCTTCTTCGTCCCCCCGCCGCGCGCGGGCGAGGCGACCGGCCCGTGGCAGGTCATCAGCCCCGGCGGCGATGTCTACACCCCGGCCCACAGCCTTCTGCGCGTGCCGGTCGACGACGAGGATCGCGCGATCGCCCGCGGGGAGCGCGGCTCCGACCTGCGCGATATCGACGCCAACGGCTTGCATCTGCGCGTGCTGACCGTCCCGGTCCGCGGCCTCGGGGCACTCCAGCTCGCGCGCAGCCTGCGCGAGGTCGACACGACGCTCAGCCAGCTGCGCCTCGTGTTCGTGCTCCTGTGTGCGGCCGGGACGCTGCTCGCGGCGGCCCTGGGGCGGATCTTCGGCCGCCAGGTCATCCAGCCGGTAAGCGAGCTCACGGCGGCCGCCGAGCACATCACGCAGACCGAGGATCTCGGGCGGCGCATCGAGGTTCCCGGCGACGACGAGGTGGGCCGCATGGCACAGCGCTTCAACACGATGCTCGACACCCTCGAGGGCTCGCGGCGCGCGCTCGACGAGTCCGTCGACGCGCAGCGCCAGCTCGTCGCCGATGCGTCGCACGAGCTGCGCACGCCCGTCACCGCGCTGCGCACGAACGTCGAGGTCCTGCTTGCGGGCGCCGGGGAGCTGACGGCCGACGAGCGCCGCCGCGTGCTCGAGGACGTGCGCGCCGAGACCGAGGAGCTCAGCGCGCTGATCACCGACGTCATCGAGCTCGCGCGCGGCGACGAGCCGCCAACCAACGTCGAGGAGGTCCAGCTGGAGGCGCTCGTCGCGGAGGCCGTCGTGCGCGCCCGGCGGCGCCGGCCGGAGGCGAGGTTCGAGACTGAGCTCGAAGCGACCGTCGTCGACGGCCTTCCCGATCGCCTCGGCCGCGCCGTCGACAACCTGCTCGACAACGCCGCGAAGTACAGCCCCGACGGCGCGGTCGTCGAGATCGTCCTGCGCGGCGGCGAGCTGAGCGTGCGCGACCACGGCCCCGGAATCCCGACCAGCGACCGTCCGCACGTCTTCGACCGCTTCTACCGCGGCTCGGGCGCGCGCGACCGGCCGGGCTCGGGCCTCGGCCTGGCGATCGTGCGCCAGGTCGCCCAGACGCACGGCGGCACGATCGCCGTCGACGAGGCGCCCGGCGGCGGCGCGCTGTTCCGGTTGCGGCTGCCGGTCCTGGCGACCGGAGAAGCGGCGGGCGCGCCGCCCGAACCAGCGCCGGCGCCGCCGGATGCCTTCAGCGCGCCGCGAGCAGGACCGGCACCGTCACCGGCTCGTCCACCGACACGCTGAAGCTGTCGCCGTCGCAGATCAGCGACAGCGGCTCTCCCTCGAGCAGCCGGAAGCTCGTCGCCTCTGGGCGCATCTCGACCTCCAGCCGGCTGCCGCGCACGATCAGGCGGAAGCGCATGCAGTCCCAGTCCGGCGGCAGGCGTGGGACGAAGCGCAGGTCGTGGCCGTCGACGTCGCGCAGCCCGGCGAAGCCGTTGACGAGCGCCATCCAGACGCCACCGCACGACGCGACGTGGATGCCGTCGCCGACGTTGCCTGACAGGTTGGCGAGGTCGACCCCCGCGCTGAGCAGGAAGTAGTCGTAGGCGGCCTGCAGATCGCCGACCTCGGCAGCCATCACGCTCTGCACGCACGAGGACAGCGACGAGTCGCCGGTCGTAAGCGGGTCGTAGTACTCGAATACGCGCCGCTTCTCCTCCAGCGAGAAGCGATCCCCCGCCAGGAACGTGGCGAGCACGACATCGGTCTGCTTGATGACCTGGTGGCGGTAGATGTTCAGCGGGTGATAGTGCAGCAGCAGCGGATAGTTGGCGAGCGGCGTGTGCTCGAAGTCCCACGGCTTGCGGTTGAGGAAGTGCTCGTCCTGCAGCAGCACTCCCGAGCGGTCGTCGTGTGGAACGAACATCCGCTCCGCCGCGTGCGACCACTGCTCGGACTCGTGCTCCTGGATCTTCAGCCGCGCGACGAGACGGTCGTACGCATCGGGGTCGGTCTCGCGCAGCAGCTCGAGGCTCTCGACGGCGGCGGTGAGGTTCTCGCGCGCCATGAGGTTCGTGTAGGCGTTGTTGTCGACGACCGCCGAGTACTCGTCGGGCCCGGTCACGCCCTGGATGCAGAACTGCCCGTCGCGGCGCGCCGAGAAGAAGCCCAGGTCGGCCCACAGCCGCGCCGTCTCGACGAGGATCTCGACGCCCTCGCGCGCGAGGAACTCCTCGTCGCGCGTGACGCGCCAGAACTGGCGCACCGCATAGGAGATCGCCGCGTTGATGTGGTACTGCGCGGTGCCGGCGGCGTAGTACGCCGATGCCTCCTCGCCGCTGATCGTCCGCCAGGGAAACAGCGCGCCGCGGTGGCCGAGCTGCGCGGCGCGCCGGCGCGCCGCGCCGAGCATCTCGTAGCGGAAGTGCAGCAGGCGCCGCGCCACGTGCGGCTGGGTGTACGTCAACACCGGCAGGACGTAGATCTCGGTATCCCAGAAGTACTGGCCCTCGTATCCGCGGCCGGTCAGCCCCTTCGCTCCGATGCCGTGCCCCTCGACCCGGGCCGACGCCTGGCGGATCTGAAAGAGGCTGAAGCGCACGGCCTGCTGGATGTCGGCCGGCCCCTCGATCACGATGTCGCTGTGCTCCCAGAACACGTCGAGGCGCTCGCGCTGCACCTCGGCGATGCGGTCGAAGCCGTCGTTCACGGCGCGATCGAGCGTGCGGTTGACGCGCCGGACGAGGTCCCCGGCCGGCGCGTGGTCGGAGTGGTGGTAGCCCAGAAGCTTCGTCACGCGCGCGGGCACGCCCGGCACGGCGTCGAGGAAGAACACGACGCGGCCCTCGTCCTGCTCGACGCTGGACTCGATGCTGTGGCGCAGCTCGGTCTCGATCGAGTGCTCCATGCCGCAGGCCAGTCCGATCCCACTCGACCGGGTGCGCAGCTGAAGCCAGACGCGGGTGGAGTCGCAGGACTGCCCGGTCGGCTCGAGCGCGGACTCATCCATGCGAAATCCCACGCGCGGGTCGTCCGTCCCCTTCGGCCGCGGCAGGTGCGTGACGAGCTCCGACGCGATCGCGAGCTCGGCGGCGCCCGACAGCAACGTGACCTCGTAGGAGATCGCGGCCAGATGGCGCCACTGCAGCGACACGAGGCGCTTGGAGCGCAGCGCCACGACCGCGCCGCGGGACGTCCTGAACGTCACCGCGCGCTCGAGGATGCCGGCGCGCAGGTCCAGCAGGCGCTCGTAGTCGAGCACCTTGGACTCCGCCAGCACGAGCGGCTCCTCGTCGACGTAGAGGCGGATGACCGAGCCATCGGGAGCGGAGACGATCGTCTGGCCCGTCGTCGCGAAGCCGAAGGCGGCCTCCCCGTACGGAATCGGCCACGTCTCGTGAAAGCCGTTGAGGAAGAAGGCCGGGTCGTTGGACGGCAGCCCCTCGTCGTGGGTGCCGCGGATGCCCATGTAGCCGTTGGCGGTCGCGAACAGCGTCTCGGCCTCAGTGACGCTCTCCAAACCGAAGCGGCGCGAGATCAGCCGCCACGGATCGACCGGCAATGCCGCCCGGGCGCCCGGCAGCTGGCGAGCCTCGCGGATCCGCGACAGGGCTGCCAAGCGGGAGTCCCTGAGGCTCACAACGGACCGCCGTTGCTCGTCATCATCTCCTCGAGGTCCGCGACGACGATGTCGGCGCCGTGCTCGTGCAGATCCTCCGGGTCCGCGGTTCGCGCAACGCCGACGACGAGGCCGAAGCCGCCGGCGCGCCCGGCGGCCACGCCGGCAAGCGCGTCCTCGACGACGATCGAGCGCTGCGGATCGACCTCCAGGCGGCGCGCCGCCTCCAGGAACGTGTCGGGCGCCGGCTTGCCCGGGAGCCCCTGCTCGCGCGCGACCGTGCCGTCGACCACGGTCTCGAACAGGTCGGCGATGCCGGCGGCCTCGAGCACCGCCCGGCAGTTCTCGCTCGAGGACACGACCGCGGTTCGCAGCCCGCCGTCGAGCAGCTCGTGGACCCACGCGACCGAGCCCGGGAACGCCTCGACGTTGCCCTCCTCGAGCTCGCGCGACACGAGCGCCTGCTTGGAGTTGGCGACCGCCTGGATGCTGCCGTCGCCGGGCGCGGCGTCGTACTCCTGCTCGGGCAGCGCGATGCCGCGCGAGGCGAGGAAATCGCGCACGCCGGCAGCCCGCGGCTTGCCGTCGACGAAGCGCAGGTAGTCCTCGACCGGATCGAAGGGCGGCTGCGCGGTGGCCGTGCGCTGCGCCCAATGCGCAAGAAACTCGTCGAATACGCGCTTCCAGCATGCGGTGTGCAGCGCCGCAGTGCTCGTCAGGACGCCGTCGAGATCGAACAGAACCGCGTCGAAGCGGGCGGTGGAGAGCTGACCCGCAGGCGCTGATTCAGTCATCTTCGCGCCAGGATACGCGCCAGCGCGCCAGCCCCCCAGTTATCGGGCCTGCGAAGGCTCCAGGCTCAGCGGGCGACGATGGGCGGCGACGGCGCCCTCGTGAACGTACGCGGCCGATCGGAGCTGTCATCCCGGGCGATGGGGACCCGCGACAGCGCCGCGACCGCCGCGTACACGACGAGCGGGTCGAACTGCGAGCCCTCGCCGTCGCGTAACTCCGACAGCGCGACCTCCTGCGGCAGCGGCGCCCGATACGGACGGTGCGTCGTCATCGCGTCGTATGCGTCGGCGACCGCGACGATCCGCGCCGCGAGCGGGATGTCGAAGCCGGCCAGCCCGTCCGGGTAGCCACCGCCGTCGAAGCGCTCGTGCGAGGCGCGCACGACGCACCCGACCTCGTGCAGCGTGCCGCCGACGCGGTCGAGCATCGCCTGCCCCACAATCGTGTGCTGGCGCATGATCGCCCACTCGTCGTCGTCGAGAGGGCCGGGCTTGTTCAGGATCTGCGGCGGCGTGTTGATCTTGCCGATGTCGTGCAGCATCGCACCGAACTCGACCAGCCGGCGCTCATCAGGATCCACGCGCAGCTCGTCGGCGATCGCCAGCGCGAGCACGACGACGTCCTGGCTGTGAACCCCGGTGTACTCGTCGTCGGCCGTCAGGACCTCGCCGAGCAGGTTGGCGGTTCCGCGATACGCGGCGCTAAGCTCGATCGCGTTGCCGATCCGCTCCCTGCGCTCGCGCGCGAACGCAGGGATCAGGCCGGCGAGCGGCAGGACGAGCACGTAGGCCCGTGGCTGAACCAGCGTCGCGAAGGCCGCCAGGAGGCCGATCGGCGAGAGCATGACGTCGACGAGCCAGACGCGCCACATGAGCGGCAGCGGCAGCCGCAGGGCGCGTCCGTGTGCCGTCCACTCACTCAGCGTCGAGGCGGCCAAGCTCCCCGCTAGCTGAGCGCCGAGCGCGAGCACGAAGATCGGCCAGTCCGCCAGCGACGGCCTGTTGATCCCGGCGAGAACGAAGACGAGGGCTGGACCGACGGCGAACCATGCATCACCGACGCTCAGGAGCAGGCGCTGCGGATGCCAGCGGCCGCGTAGGAGGTCCGGGACCCGGTCGAGCACGGCTGCCGCGATGACGGCGAGCGGCACGACGGCCGGAGAAAGGACGAACAGCATCGGCACGAATGCCAGCTGCGTCGGGACGGTGAATCCGCTTCCAACCTCGAACTCCAACCGCCCGAGCACGGCGGTGGCCAGGACGAGCAGCGCGAAATCGACGGGGTCGACCGCTCCGCGGTGACCGAACGCGAACAGCAGCCCAGCGGCAGCGAGAGCCAGCGTGGCGCTTACGACGGCGCCCGCGAACTCGCGCGGCTTCATGCGCTGAGGACGGCGTACTCTCAACTGCTCGGTCTCTCCGAGTGCGACCTGGCTCACGACCGGTGTATCGGCGCGGCGTGCCCATCGCCATAGGCACAGTGGCCGAATTATTCTCGCGCCATCTGGGACGGCTGGACGTCCGTTGGAGACGAGGGGTATGGACGTTCCTATGAAATAAGAGGGTAGAGGCTTCTGGCCGAAGCGTCGAAACCCGGCGCCTTCTGTTGAATCCGCCGGAGGATCGCACCGATGGGGGGAGCGCCGGACCGCTCGGTCCCCGTTCAGAGAAAGGTGCTCTCCCCATGCTGCGCTCTACTCCCCGCTCTCGTCTCGCCACCGTCGCCATCGCCGCCGTCGCCGCCACAGCGACGCTTCCAGCCGCCGCTCAGGCCGCTGGCAGCACCGGCTGTCCCGACGTCCCGATGACAAACCCGTTCGCTCCTTGGGGCGACAGCGCCCAGTACATGCTCGCCCCCGACGGAGGCCTCGAGAAGAGCGGCTCAGCGTGGTCTCTAACCCGCGGCGCCGCCGTCGGCGAGGGCAATGCGACCTTCAAGGTCGGCGGCCCCGCCGATCGCAGATCGCTCGCCCTGCCCGCTGGCAGCTCGGCGACGACCGCCCAGATGTGCATCGGCGTCGAGCACAAGTCGATGCGCTTCTTCGTCAAGCGCACGGCCGCGCAACCCAAGGCCTCGTTGAACGTCGACGTCCTCTACCTCAACGCCGCCGGCAAGGCGAGCTCCCGGCGCATCGGCCGGATCAGCTCCAGCCGGACCTGGGCGCCGAGCTCGGTCCTCCCGCTGATCGTCAACCGGCTCGCCCCCGCACGCGGCAACGCGATGCAGGTGTCCTTGCGCTTTACGCCGCAGGGCGGCGCCTTCACGATCGACGACGTCTACGTCGATCCGTGGCGCAGGGGCTGAGCGTTGCATCACGCGCGCTCGCCGTGCGCGACTGGCCGGCAGCCGCGAGACCGTCGAGCCGTCCGCACTGCCGCGGGTGCGATCATGCGCCCGAATGCCGGCCCCGCTTCGCCAGCTGCGCCATGAGCTGACCGGGCGCCTGCGCAACGGCGCGACGCACGTCATCACCGCCATGCCGGAGGACCGCCGCGCCGGACTCGCCGAGCGCGTGCGCGCCGGCCGCGCCTCGCGCGCGCTGCTGCGCAGGGCATCGAGCTGGTACGGCCGCGCGCCCGTCCCGATCGCCGGCGGCCTCGGTCACCTGCTGTACGTGTCCACCGCCCACCTGCCGCTCGACCACGCACACGCCGGCCTGATCGTGCGCGGCACCCTCGAGCCGCCCGTCCAGGAGGCGCTGCGCCGACTGCTGGCCCCCGGACACGTCTTCTATGACGTCGGCGCGAACATCGGGTTCTTCACGATCCTCGGCGCCCGACTCGTCGGGCCGGGCGGACGCGTCGTCGCATTCGAGCCGGTGCCGAGCTGCGCGCGGGCCGTCGCGCACAACATCGCGCTCAACGGCTTCTGGCACGCGCAGATCCGCGAGGAGGCGGTCGGTGCCGCCGGTGGCCGCGCACGGCTGCTCGTCGTCGGCGAGGCGAGCTGGTCGCATCTGGAGTCCACCGGCCGCCATGCCGACGTCCGCGAGGAGATCGAGGTGACGGTCGTGTCGATCGACGAGCTCGTCGCGGCCGGGACGATCCCGCCGCCGGACGTCCTGAAGATCGACATTGAGGGCGCCGAGCTACAGGCGATCGAGGGAATGCGCGGCGTCTTGGAGCGCCACCGGCCGGCGATCGTCTGCGAGCTGCACGACACCAACGAGCCATTCGTCGCGCTGATGGACCAGTTCGGCTACGTGTTGACGAACCTCGACGGGCCGGCGCCGGTGATCGGCGCCGGGCCGGTTCACGCGCTCGCGCAGCCGCGCCCGGAGTGACCGGAGCCGCCCCGGATCTCATGCGCCCAGCGATTGGAGCGCGTCGCGCAGCTTGCGCGCCGTCGGCTCCGGCGCGTAGGCGCCGACCCGCGCCGCCGCCCGCTCTCGCAGCACGCCTCGCAGTTCCCCGTCCCAGATCGCAAGCGCCAGCAGCTCGGCCGCGACGCTCTCGTCGTCTGCCTCTGCGAGCAGCAGCGCGGCGTCGCCCGCGACCTCCGGCACGCCGCCGACGGGCCGCGCGATCACCGGCACGCCGAAATGGAAGGCCTCCAGCAGCGGGATGCAGAACCCCTCGTGCTCGGACAGGCAGAGGAACGCGTGCGCCGAGCGATAGCGGTCGGCGAGCTGTTCGCGCGTCAAGCCCGACTCGATCGTGACATGACCGGGCGACAGCTCCTCGGCGAGCGCGCGCATCGCCTGTTCGTAGCGCATGTTGATCGGCGCTCCGACGAGCACGAGCCGCGCCTCGGGCGCGTGCCGGCGCCGAAACAACTCGAAGGTACGCACGACCGCGTCCTGGCGCTTGTGTGGCGCCAAACGTCCGACGAACAGGATCACGGGCGGCTGAGCGGGCTCGCCCTCCCCGGCCGCGCCGAGCTGCGCCGGGTCGAACAGGATCGGGATCACGACGTCAGAGCCGAACTCGCGCGCGTTGTAGAGCGAGACGCCGGCCGCGACATCGACCGCCGCCGCGAACTCCGGAAGCTGCTTTCGACCCAGCGCGCAGACGACGCCGGCCTGCGGGTCGTGGTCCCAAAACCAGCGCGCGGGGGTGATGTTGTGCGAGATCAGGAGCTTGCGCTGGGGCATGTCCAGGACGCCGCGCAGCTTCGGCGCGTAGGCCGAGTAGTGGATCAGCAGCACGTCTCGTCGCAGCGGCGCCAACGCCCGCAGCGGCGCGATCGCATTGTCGACGCGCGGGTCGATCTCGGCCGCCACGTCACGCCCGCCCCAGCCCCAGCTGCGAAACAGCGCCCGGAACGCCAGCGCCTGTGCGGTAACGGCGTCGTGCGGACCGGCGCCGCTGAGGACCTGATGTATGTTCACTTCACGCGCTCCTCCAGCCGCGCGACGCGGTCCTCCAGCTCCGCCAGGCGGATGAGCACGTTGAGGTTGAAGCGCGTCTGCTGGGACTGCAGCTCGCGCAGGTACTGGCGTAGGACGTGGACGAGCTGGCGCTTGGCCCACGTGATCGGTGCGCCGAGCTTGCGCGTGGAGCGCATGAGATCGGCGTCGGGCTCGATTGTCGCCCACTCCATCAGCCGCTCGATCGAGACGCGCTCGGTTGGCTCGATCCGCATCCCCTCCAGCAGCGTGTCGGAGCGCTGCGCCGCGGCCTCGCGCGCGGCCCGCAGAGCATCCTCCGGCCTCATGGCGACGGCACGGCGTCGACCGTGCCCATCAGCCGGTGATAGAACGGCATGCCCTCCTGCACCGGTCCGTCGAAGACCTTCTTTCCGCCGTCGAGCACGACCACCCGCTCGCACGTGCGTTCGATCAGCGCAGCGTCGTGGGAGACGAGCACGAGCGTCGCGCCGCCCGCGATCTGCTCGGCGATCCGCGCCTCGCACTTGCGCTGGAAGGCCTCGTCGCCGACCGCGAGCACCTCGTCGATGAGCAGCACGTCGGCATCGAGATGCGCGGCGATCGAGAAGCCCAGGCGCAGAAACATGCCCGAGGAGTACGTCGCCACCGGCGCGTCGATGAAGTCGCCGAGCTCGGAGAACTCGATGATCGCGTCGAGCCGTGCTTCGATCTGCTCCTTGTTGAGGCCGTGCAGCGCGCCGTTGAGGAAGATGTTCTCCCGGCCCGAGAAGTCGCGCCCGAAGCCGGCGCCGAGCTCGAGCTGCGCGACGACCTGGCCGCCGCAGGCGACCCGGCCGGCGTTCAGCGGCACGATCCCTGACAGCACGCGCAGCGTCGAGGACTTGCCGGCGCCGTTGCGCCCGACCATGCCGACGGTCTCGCCCGGCTCGATTCTCAGCGACACATCGCGCAGCGCCTGCACCGCAGGCGGGCCCCCGGCGCGCCGGCGGCCGATCAGCATCTCCTTCAGCGTCCGCCCGCGATCGGCCTTGACGCTGAAGGCTCGCGAGGCGTGCTCGAGGACGATTTCCCCCGGCCGCACGCCGTCGTCGAGCGCCGGGCGGCTGCGGCTCATACCACCACCGCGAGCTCGCCCTGCATACGGCGAAACAGAGCCAGGCCACCGCCAACAGCGAGCACAGCCGCGACCACGATGTACAGCAGCACGCGCGCGTCGGGCAGGGCGCCACCGTAGATCACGTCGCGCACCGCAACGATGAAGGGCGCCACGGGATTGACCCACTCCAGGACGAACAGCGCAGCCGTTTCGTCGCTGAAGCGGTCCAGGTGCGACGGGTCGAAGAAGATCGGCGACAGGAAGAACCACGGCAGCAGCGCCGCCGACAGGATCGGCGCCACGTCGCGGAAGTATGCATGTAGGACGCTGACCGCCAGCGCGATGCCCAGCACGAAGGCGAACAAGCAGGCGAGAATCGCCGGCAGCGCCAGCAGTGCCGGGCTGGCCGTCCCACGGATCGCCACCGTGATCGGGGTCAGCAGTGCGATCAGCGCGAGGAACGTGACGAGCTGCACGGTCACCACCGAGGCCGGGATCGCCTCACGCGGGAAGCGCGCCTTGCGCACGAGCGCGCCCTGATCCAGCAGCGACGGCGCCGCGCTCAGCACGGCCTGGCTGAAGAACACCCATACGACCAGGCCGACGAGCAGGAACAGCGGGTAGTCGTCCTCCGACGGCGCGGGAAAGATCACGCCGAACATGAGGTAGTAGGCGCCCATCAGCACGAGCGGGTTGATGAGGTACCAGAGCACGCCGAGCGCGGAGCCCTTGTACTTCTGGCGCAGCTCGCGGCGAACCATCTGCTCGAAGAGGTAGCGATATGCCACGCGGGCGATTATCGTCCTTACGGTCTCCGAGCCTCGGCAGAGTTCAAGCGAAGCCTCCTCACGTCACTCGTCGCGGGCATCATGCTCGCCTTCCCAGCGATCGCCCAGAACCCCTGCGTCCCTCCGGCCCGGGCAGCGGACACTCGCTGATCCTGTTCTGAAGCCCGGGAATCGAGATCGCAAGGATCGGCCGCCGCCAAACGTTGTTGGGTCGGCGGTGAAAGGTTCCCCGGCTGGCGACGAGCCGCTGCGCGTGATGCGCGTTCGTCAGCCCACAAGGAGCAGGTGCTTCGGGCTCAGCCTCCGAGCGCGCGCTGAACCGAGAAGAACGCCGGCTTCGGCTTGAGCTGCTCGTCCAGCAGCGTCGCTGCGCCCATCCCCGGCTGCGTCTCGGGAATCCACGAGCGACCGTCGGTGAAACCCCAGAACGTCAGCGACTTGCAGACCTTCACCGCCAGGCAGGCGTCGACCAGCCGCTTGTAGACGCCGGCCTGGCCGCGCAGCTTCCCTGCCGTCACCGGCAACCGCAGGGCAACGTCCGCCTCGGTGATGTGGATCTCCAGCCCGAGCGCCTCGAAGCGGCGCATGTTGTCGACGAACGTCGCCGGCGCGCCGCGCAGGTTGAGGTGTGCCTGAAAGCCGACGCCGTCGATCGGGGCGCCGCTCGCCTTCAGGCCGCGGGCGATCTCATACAGACGGTCGGACTTCGCGTTGATGCCCTCGGCGCCGATCTCGTTGATGAACAGCTTGGCCTTCGGGTCAGCCGCGTGGGCGATCTTGAACGCCTCGCCGATGTAGCCCGGGCCGAGCTTGTCCAAGAACGGCGAGCGCCGCAGGCCGCCGTGATCGAGGATCGCCTCGTTGACGACGTCCCAGACGCCGACCCGCCCGGCGTAGTGGCCCATGACCTGGCGGATGTGGTTCTCCGTCGCAGCGCGCAACTCGTCCGGGCCTAGTCCGATGAGCCAGCGCGGCAGCTGGTCAAACCAGACGAGCGCGTGCCCCCGCACCTGCTGACCGGCCTTCCGCGCGCTGTCCACGGACCATGTCGGCGTAGTTGTAGGTGAAGCGCCCCCGATCGGGCTCCAGCGCGTACCACTTCATCTCGTTCTCGGGCGTCACCGAGGAGAACTGCGCCGCGATCAGCTCGCGGTAGGCGCGATTGTCGCGCTGCTCGATCCCGCGCACCGCGGTTCCGATGGCAATGCCGCGCTGGGCGGCGAGCGCGCGCAGCGGCGGACCCGGCAGCGGCTGGGCGTCGCGACCCTGGCGCGCCAGCACCGCAGCGATCAGCACGGTGACGAAGAACACGCCGCCGATCGCGACGCGCCGAAGCGTCAAAAAGCGCCGCGCCGGCTGACGACCGCCGGGACCGTCTTGACGAGGATGCTCAGGTCGAGGAAGACCGACCAGCGCTCCAGGTACAGGAAGTCCAGCCGCACGAGGTCGTCGAAGTCCAGCTCGGAACGGCCGGACACCTGCCACAGCCCGGTGATCCCAGGCGTTACGAGGTAGCGCTTCTTGTGCCACTCCTCGAGCCGCTCGAAGTCGCGCTCGGGCAGCGGACGCGGTCCGACGAGCGACATCTCACCGCGCAGGACGTTGAACAGCTGCGGCAACTCGTCGATCGAGTGGCGGCGCAGAAAGCGTCCGACCGGCGTCATTCGCGGGTCCGCGCGCATCTTGAACAGTGCCCCCGTCGCCTCGTTCAACGACTCGAGGTCGGCCTGGCGCTGGTCGGCGTTGCGATACATCGTGCGGAACTTCAGGCATGCGAACGGCTTGCCGCCGATGCCGGGGCGCATCGAGCGGTAGAGGATCGGCCCGCGCGAGCTGAGCCTGATCGCGAGCGTGCTCGCCGCCAGCACCGGGCTGAGCACGATCAGGAGCAGCGTCGAGCCGACGATGTCGAACGTGCGCTTGACGACGTAGTCGATCCCCTCGAAGACGGGCGGCTTGAGCTCGAACAGCGGCACCGCCTCACCGGGCACGAACTCCGCGCGGTGAACGAGGATCTCCATCGTCGACGGGGCGACACGCACGCGCACCCCCTGGCCGTGACAGACGTCGACGAGCTCGACGGCCTGCGTCTGCGGGAAGTCGGGATCGGCGATGATGACCTCGTCGATGCGGTGGCGGTCGATGATCGGCGCCAGCTCGTCGAGCGTGCCGAGCGACAGCAGCCCGTTGTTCGGGCGCGGCGTCAGCGAGATGAAGCCGACGATGTACACCGACGGATGCGACGCGTCGCGCAGCGCGTGGCCGACGGCCTCGATGTGCTCGCCGCTGCCGACGAGCACGGCGCGGCGCTGGTAGCCGGCCATGCGCAGCAGCGCCCCGGTGACCTTCTCGTAGCTGAGCCGCAGCAGCGAGATGTAGATCACGGCGAAGAACAGCGAGCCGTAGAAGATGTAGTAGGAGGAGAACGTGTGGCCGCTGGCCATCGCGAAGACGAGCGCGACGAGCGCGACCTGAAACAGCGACGAGACGAGGCGCGACAAGCCTGGCCGCTCGCCGCGCGCCGAGTACAGCCCGGAGCGCGCGAAGAGCAGGACCGTCAGCAGGAAGGCGAAGTCGAACAGCTCACGGGTGGACTGGGCCTGGACGCTGACGCGCCAGTCGGCGGAGATGATTCCCGCCTTCAGCCACAGCGCCGTGATGATCGCCATGTAGACGCCGAAGAAGTCGATCGTGAGCAAGGTCGAGACGCGTACGACCTTGCGCAGCGTGTCGAGCTTGAGCAGGAAGGCCAGGACCGGGGGGCGCTTGCGCCGCACGTCCCGATCTGACAGCGCGAAGTCGGACGTCGGTTCGACGCCCGGCACCTGCTGTCTCGCCTCCCGTGGCTGCTGCTCTGCTGTTGGCATTTCCGTTGCTCTAACGCGTCACTGTCGCAGATGTTCCGGGTTCGCACACGATCTACTAAACCTTCGTCTGCTTGCCTGCGGCTCCTTCGCGGTTGTCATAGCCCCCCCGTTCCGATGAGCGTTTCTGTGCCAGATTTCTCGATCGTCCGTTGTAGCCCGTCGCGCAGCTCGATCTCGGGCTCCCAGCCGAGCACTTCACGCGCCAGCGTGATGTCCGGCTGGCGCACCTGCGGGTCGTCTGTTGGCAGCGCTTCGAAGACGATCTCCGAGCGCGAGTTCGTCACTTCGATGACTGTCTTGGCGAGTTCCAGCAGCGTGAACTCGTTCGGGTTGCCGACGTTGATCGGCCCCGGCTGACCCGATTCGGCGAGCGCGATCATGCCGCGGATCAGGTCGTCGACGTAGCAGAACGAGCGCGTCTGGCTGCCGTCGCCGAAGACCGTGATCGGGCGATCCTGAAGCGCCTGGCGGAGGAAGGTCGGGATCGCGCGGCCGTCGTGCGGGCGCATCCGGCTGCCGTAGGTGTTGTGGGCCATCACACCGGTTCCGGCCCAGAAGTTCTCCAATCCCGGGACCGAGAAGTCATAGACGAGGGGCGTCGCAGGGATCTCCCGGATCTGGGTGATCGGCGCCCACACGAGATCGCCGGTGGTGCGGGCGGCGAGCTTCTGCTGCACGCCACGGTCCCACCGCAGCGGATCCCAGGGTGCGACGTCGCAGAGTGTCAGCGTCCACGTGCGCTCGCGCAGCTCGCTCTCATGCTGCTCGACGGCCGGCACCAGCCCGAAGCGGGCGAACGCGACGATCAGGTCGTCCTTCAGCTCCTCCGAGACCGTCGTGCAGAGATGCCGTGCTCCCTGCGCCGGCAGCTCGCCGTCTGCCGCGTGGTAACCGTCGACGAACCACTTCAGACGGCTGAGCGGAAGGCCGAGGATCCAGCCCGGAATCCGCTTGCGGTCGCCATCGAACCCGAGGCGCTCCATGAGGCGCAGCAGCAGTGAGGAGTGCGCGGCGATCGACGCCGGTCGCGCCGCCACCGCGGAGGTATGAGCGACGTGCAGGCCGAGCTGCGCCTCGATCACCGAGGCCGCGCGAGCGAGCAGCTGCTCGTCGCAGCTGAGCGCCAGCAACGCGTCGCCGCGGCTCTCGTGCCATGAGCCCTTGGCGACCCAAAGTCCGAGAAACCACAGCAGTCCGTCGCTCACCTGGATGCGGGCCGGCATCGGGACGCTGCGGCCGGCCGTGCGAACGAGCGCGTCCTCGGGCAGCGCGTCCACGATCCGCCGCAGCACGGGCAGAGGAACGCGATCGCTCTCGCGCATGCGGATGAGCTTCGTCCATGCGCCGCTGCGCCGGTTCGGGCCGGCGTTCGGGCGCTCGGACGCGAGCAGCCCGAGGAGATCTCGCCGCTGGTCCCAAACCCGGGCTCCCAGCCCGCGAGCTTGGACGACGAGGTTCCAGGGGTCGCCCTCGGCGCGGCGCCAGACGTCGAGCATGTCGACCTCGATCACGTCGCGCTCGGGGACATCGATCCGCCGCGCGATCGCAACCCGATCACCGACCGCCAGCTGTGCGACCGGCCGCGGCTCGGGCTCGCCGTGCGCGCCCTCGACGAAGATCGAGTGATCGCCCGTAACCCGGATCGAGCGCCCGAACCGCGTCTGAACTTCGAAGCAGCGCTCGTCGGTCGGATGCGCGATCAGGGATGAGGCCTTTGCGGCGACGATCCGTCCCTCCTCGTCGAACGCCGGCACGCGGTAGCCGTCGAGGGGATACTCGATCGCCGCCGAGGGATCGGCGAGGGCGAGGGCGCCGCGCGTGGGCGCAGCCGCGTAACCGGCGGGGACGGCGCGGGTCGCCAGCCGCGCGGCGAGCTGGGCCACCGTCTCCCTGCGCAGCTCTGTTCCGTCGTCGTAGAGAACCTGCTCGTCGGCCAGCACCGAGTTGAAGATCCTGATAATCGACGTGTCCACGCCCTGCTGGCGGTGGTAGGCCATCGTCAGCGCCTCGGCGTAGCGCTTGGCTTCGTCGTAGACGCCGCGCGGGCCGATCGGGTTGACGTGGCCCCAGTAGCTCTCCTTCTGGGGATGGACCTGCGGGTCGCCGTAGACCTCGCTCGTCGACGCCAGCAGGAAGCGCGCACGGTGCTTCTTGGCGAGGCCGAGCGTGTGGTGCGTGCCGTGCGAGCCGACCTTCAGCGTGTGCAGCGGCAGGCGCAGATAGTCGATCGGCGACGCCGGCGAGGCGAGGTGGTAGACGACGTCGATCGGGCGGTCGACGAAATACGGCTGGACGATGTCGATCTGGCGGAAGTCGAACTCCGGCAGGCGGATGTGCTCGATGTTCGTCAACGAGCCGGTTTCCAGGTTGTCCACGCAGACGACGTGATGCCCGCGACGCAGGAGTTCGTCACACAGATGAGACCCCAAAAACCCCGCGCCACCGGTTACCAGGCAGGTGGCCATCCGGCGACTCTATCCCGTGTTGGGTGGGCGGTGCGTGGTTAGCGCTTGCGGGCCAGCTTGATCTGCTTCTTGCTGACCCCCGCCAAGAGCACGACGATGCCGTTCGAGCGCTGTTCTGCGAGCCCCTGCTTGACCAGCCGCTTGCACACGACGGGACAGCGCTTGCAGCGCGGGTTGCTCTTGCAGCAGCCCTTCTTGGGCTTGAGCGTGGCCGCCATTAGGTGAGCCTAACGCGTCGTGCCCAACGAGTACAGTGCCGCCATGCCTGCCAACGCCTTCGTCGACCGTCTCAACGAGCAGATCGGCCATGAGTTCGCCGCTTCTGCGCAGTATCTCGCGATCGCCATCTACTACGACGACGAGACGCTGCCCCGCCTAGCCGCCTTCTTCTACGCCCAGGCGCTCGAGGAGCGCAACCATGCGCTGATGATGGTCCAGTATCTGCTGGATGCCGGCGAGCGCGCGCCGATCCCCGGCGTCGCGGAGCCGAGCAACACGTTCGGCGACGTCGTCGAGCCGGTTGCGCTCGCGCTCGAGCAGGAGCGCCGTGTCACTGACCAGATCAACGCGCTGGCGGGGATCGCCCGCGACGAGCGTGACTTCACGAGCGAGCAGTTCATGCAGTGGTTCATCAAGGAGCAGATCGAAGAGGTGTCGTCGATGTCCGACCTGCTGAAGGTCGTCCAGCGCGCGAAGGACAACCCGCTGCTGGCCGAGGAGTACCTCGCCCGCGAGGCGCCCGCCGACGCGGGTCCGGATCCGACCGCCCCGCCGGTCGCCGGCGGGGCGCTGTAACACGCAGGCGAATCGGCCCCTCAGGGCATACTCGGGGGACCGTGCTCGGACGCTCCCTCACCGCCGTCGCTCGCCTGCGCGCGCGCCTCGGCAGCGCCGCACCGCCGCGCGAGGAGCTCATCGCGCGCCACGTGAAGGGACGCTCGTTCGTTGACATCGGGTGCATGTGGACGATCAACGGCGCGCTGTGCTTCGCCGCCGAGGACGCGGGCGCGGCACGTGTCACGGGCGTCGACGTGATGGGGCCGAGCGACGAGTTCACGACCGAGAAGCGCCGCCGCGCCTCGAAGATGCGCTTCGTCCAAGGCGATGTTCACGACCCGGCGACGGTGGCGGAGATCGGCCGGCACGACGTCGTCTGGTGCTCGGGCGTGCTCTACCACGCGCCCCATCCGCTGCTGACGCTCGAGCGCCTTCGCGAGCTGACCGGGGAGACCCTGCTGCTCGCAACCGAGACCGTCGCCGAGACACCGGGGCGCCGCGGGACGATCGTCATCGCGCCGGGCACCGATGAGCACCCCAACGCCGAGCCGGCGCGCGGTCCGAACGCGGGCTATGGACCGTGGTACTGGGGCTTCGCTCCCTCGGCACTGCGAACGATGCTGACGCTCAGCGGCTTTCAGATCGTCGAGGAGCACCGCACGCCGTTTCACGTAACCGTCGTCGCGCGCTGACTACCCCGTTGCATTCGCCGGGCGCGTTCCGAGCTTGACCTTGACAGGGAGCTCGCGGCTGCCGCGGCGCACGCGCAACGACACCTCCTCGCCCGGCTTCTGGGCGACGATCGCGGAAGCGACGTCGGCGGACTCCGAGACCGAGCGATCGCCGACGGACAGGATGCGGTCGCCGATCCGCAGACCGGCATCGTCGGCGGGCCCACCGGGGATCACGCGCCCGACGACGGCGCCGACTCCCGTGTCGGCATCGCTCGTCGAGACACCGAGGTAGGGCCGCTTGATCTCCTTGCCGGTCTTCAGCTGCGGGACGACATTCTTCGCCATGTCGATCGGGATCGCGAAGCCGACACCGTCGTTGGACCCGCTGTTGGACGCGATCTGCGCGTTGATGCCGACCACCTGGCCACGCGCGTCGAGCAGCGGCCCGCCGGAGTTGCCCGGGTTGATCGCGGCGTCGGTCTGCACGACGTTGTCGATCGAGAAGCTGTTCGGCGCGGTGATCGAGCGTCCGAGGGCGGAGATGACGCCGGTCGTCAGCGTGCCCTCCAGCCGGTACGGGCTGCCGATCGCGATCGCGGGCTGGCCGACTTTCAGACTGGCCGAGGAGCCGAGCGCGAGCGGCGTGAGCTTGCGCCCGGACGAATCGATCTTCAGCAGCGCAAGATCGGTCGACGGGTCGGCGCCGACGACGCGGGCGTCGATCGGCGCGCCTTTCTCGAAGCGCACGCGCACGGTCTCGGCGCCATCGACGACATGGTCGTTGGTGAGGATGTAGCCCTCGCCGTCGAGCACGAAGCCCGAGCCCGAGCCTCCGCCGCTGCCAGAGCGCGTCTCGACCGACACCACCCCTGGGCTGACGCGCTCGTACAACGTCGAGACGTCGGTGGCACTGCGGGCGGGCGCGGAGGGAGCGACCGGATCGCTCCGCACCGGTGGCGGCGCGGCGGCGACCGTGGTGTTCGTCGATTCGAACGCGCCGCCGATCGCCAGCCCGCCGAGTGGCAGCGCGACGACGAGGGCGCCGAACAGCGCGGCAAGGAAATTAGAACGGCGGCGGTCTGTGTTCATGGCTCTCAAGTCAACGACAGGTCGCTGAAGCGTCGCTCATCGGCTCGTAAGAGTTCTCTTACGCAACTGACACCGCGGATCACGTCGGTTGTATTCATTGAGTCCTAAGAGTTTTCCTATGCCTTCAGCGGGGGCGGCGGCGGGCACGTACTCTTGCCCGCATGGCCACACAAGAGCGCTTGACCGTCGCCCCGATCGTCGGCCCGGACGATCCCCGGCGCTTCACCGACTCGGGCATCGAGATCGCTCCGCTGTACAGCGAGGCCGACCTGCCGGCCGACCTCGATCTCGGCGACCCCGGATCCTTCCCGTACACGCGTGGCGTGCACGAGGAGATGTATCGCAAGCGCCCGTGGACGATGCGCCAGTACGCCGGTTACGCCTCGTCCACCGAGTCCAACGAGCGCTACAAGTACCTGCTCGCCCACGGCTCGACCGGGCTGTCGATGGCGTTCGACCTGCCAACCCAGCTCGGCCTGGACTCCGACGACGGACGCTGTCTCGGCGAGGTCGGCCGGACCGGCGTGTCGATCGACACGATCGACGACATGCGCCTGGTCTTCGACGGCATCCCGCTCAACGCGATCTCGACGTCGATGACGATCAACGCGCCGGCCACCGTGCTGCTCGCCCTGTACTCGCTCGTCGGCGAGGAACAGGGTGTGCCGCTGGACGAGCTGCGCGGCACGACGCAGAATGACGTCCTCAAGGAGTACATCGCGCGCGGGAACTTCATCTACCCGCCCGAGGGGACGATGCGCCTGACGACGGACCTCTTCGCGTACTGCAAGGAGTTCGTGCCGAAGTGGAACACGATCTCGATCTCCGGCTATCACTTCCGCGAGAAAGGGTGCTCGGCAGTCCAGGAGGTCGCGTTCACGCTGTGCAGCGCGATCGCCTACGTGCAGGCGGCGCTCGATGCGGGCCTCGAGGTCGACGAGTTCGCCCCGCGCCTTGCATTCTTCTTCAACGGCCACAACAACGTCTTCCAGGAGGTCGCGAAGTTCCGCGCCGTCCGGCGGATGTGGGCGCACATCATGCGCGACCGCTTCGGCGCGAAGGACGAGAAATCGCTCAAGCTGCGCTTCCACACGCAGACCGGCGGCGTGACGCTGACGGCCCAGCAGCCGCAGAACAACGTCGTCCGCGTCGCGCTGCAGGGCTTCGCGGCGGTCTGCGGCGGCACGCAATCGCTGCACACCAACGGCTACGACGAGGCGCTGGCGCTGCCGTCCGAGCGGGCGGCGAAGATCGCGCTGCGCACGCAGCAGATCATTGCCCACGAGTCGGGCGCGACGGACACGATCGACCCGTTCGCGGGCTCGTACTACGTCGAGTCGCTGACCGACGAGATCGAGTCGCGCGCCTACGAGCTGATCGCGAAGGTCGACGAGCTGGGCGGCTCCGTCCACGCGATCGAGTTCATCACGAACGAGATCGACGAGTCCGCCTGGGGCTACCAGGAGCGCTACCGCCAGAAGCAGGACATCGTCATCGGCGTCAACAAGTACGAAGAGGACCAGATCGAGATCGAGGACATCCTGCGCGTCGATCCGGCGACCGAGAAGGCGCAGCTCGACCGCCTGGCGGCATTCAAGCGCGACCGCGACCACGAGCTGGTCACCAAGCGCCTCGACGAGCTGCGCGACGCGGCCCGCGGCACCGACAACCTCATGCACCCGATCCGTCAGGCGCTCAAGGATCGCTGCTCGATGGGCGAGGTCTGCGCCGCGATGAAGGACGTCTTCGGGGCCTACCGGCCGCGGGCGTAGGCTTACGCCGCCGCGCGTGGGAGGCTTGCGAGCATGCTGATCCAGGGGATCCTCGTCTACGACATCGTGCTGACGGTGCACATCCTCGCCGTCGTCCTCGCCTTCGGCGTGACGTTCGCCTACCCGGTGCTCGACGCGTATGTACGCAAGTCCAGTCCCGGTGACCTCGTGACGCTCCATCGCTTCCAGGTCGTCCTCACCCAGCGCTTGATCCAGCCCACGATGGTGGTCGTGCTCCTGGCCGGGCTGTACCTCGCGCTCGATCGCTACGACCTCGGCAAGCCCTGGATCAGCGCGGCGTTCGCGATCCTCATCGTGATGTTCGGGCTGGCCGGGGCCGTCTTCACCCCCAGCGAGAAGAACTTGGTCGTACTCGCCGAGCGCGATCGCCAGTCCGGCAACGGTCCGAGCCCCGAATATGAGGCACAGGCGCGCCGATTGGCCATTTTTGGGAGTGTTTGGCTGTTGCTCGTCATCGCGGCGATCTTCGTTATGACGGTGAAGCCGGGGGCGTGATTTACCGTCAGATCCGGAAGGAGTCCGGCCCGGACGAGCGAATTTCCGGGCCATGGAGCATTCCACCGCGCAGCGCCGGCTGGTCAAGTCCGCGCCCGAGCTGTGGGCAGAGATCAGCAGCGAGAGCTCGCTGGCTCGGCATCTCGCCGAGTTCGGCGAGATCCGCATCACCCGTGTCGAACCGGAGACCACCGTCGCCTGGGAGGGCGACCGCGCGAGCGGCACGGTGGAACTCGCGCCGACCGGCTGGGGAACGAAGGTCACCCTGACGGCGTCGACCGTCGCCGAGTCAGGTTCCGGCGGCGAGCCACAGGCGGTCGCGGTGCCGGATGCGGTCGCGCTGCCGGGGGCCGTCGCGGTGCCGGAGCCCGTCGCGCTGCCGGGAACCGTCGCGCCGCCGGAGCCCGTCGCGCTGCCGGAGCCCGTCGCGGTACCACAAGGCGCTGCGGTGCCACAGCCCGTCGCGGCGCCCCAGCACGAGTCGATCACCGGTGAGCCCTCGCACAAAACAGCCCCGCCGCGCAGAGGGTTCTTCGCGCGGCTGTTTCGTCGCCTGACAAAGCCCCGAAGGTCGGCGCCCCCGCCTGACGCCCACGGACCGAAGCTCGGGATTCCCACACCGCCGGCGCCGACGCCAGATCCCAGTCCACCCACGCCGGGCCCGGACCCGACGCCCCCGGATGTCACCCCACCGATCCCCCCCCCGCCCGGCCCGGTGCCCGTGCCCGATCCCACGCCACCCGTTCCCGATCCACCGCCACCGCCACCACCGGCGATCCGAACGCCGCCCGACCGACCGCCGGCGGCGGCAAGCGCCGCGCCGCCACTGGACCCCGGGCGGACCGCCGCGATCCTCTCCGAGATCCTCGACGACCTCGGCTCCGCGCACCGCCGTCCCGTGCATCTCGACTGATCAGGCTCAGGCCAGAGCCTCGCTCCGGGCGCGGTTGCCCGGAGCGAGGCGCGCGCCGTGTGCCACCATCGGACGCACGATGTCCAGGCGCGAGAAGGCTCCACAGACCTACGAGAAGAAGCTCGCCCAGCTCAACGAGCTGCGCGAATCGGTCGGCCGCACGAAGCGTGAAACCGAACGCAAACAGCACGAACGCGGGCGCTACAGCGCCCGCGAGCGTCTCGAGCGGCTGCTCGACCCGGGCTCGTTTCAGGAGCTCGACACCTTCACCCGCCACCGCACGATCGACTTCGAGATGGATAAGCGCCGTCCCTGGGGCGACGCCGTCGTCACCGGCCACGGCACGATCGACGGCCGCCGCGTCTGCGTCTTCTCCCAGGACTTCACGGTCTTCGGCGGCTCGCTTGGGGAGGTGATGGCCGAGAAGATCTGCAAGGTCATGGACCTCGCCGCCAAGATCGGCTGCCCCGTCATCGGCATCAACGACTCCGGCGGTGCGCGCATCCAGGAGGGGGTCGTCTCGCTCGGCGGCTACGGCGAGGTCTTCATGCGCAACGTCAACTGCTCGGGCGTCATCCCGCAGATCAGCCTGATCATGGGGCCGTGCGCCGGCGGCGCCGTCTACTCACCGGCGATCACCGACTTCATCTACATGGTCAGACAGAGCTCGCACATGTTCATCACCGGCCCGGACGTCATCCGCGGGGTCACCGGTGAGGAGGTCGAGTTCGAGGCGCTCGGCGGCGCGATGACGCACGACTCGACGTCGGGCGTCGCGCACTTTGCCTGCGACGACGAGGAGCAGTGCCTGCAGGACGCTCGCTACCTCGTGAGCTTCCTGCCCTCCAACAACCTCGAGACGACGCCGCGCGTCCTGCCGACGGACGATCCGCGGCGGATGGACCCCGAGCTCGACACGATCGTGCCCGATCAGCCCAACAAGCCGTATGACATGCGCGAGGTCGTGCGCCGCGTCGTCGACGACGGCGAGTTCTACGAGGTCCACGAGCACTTCGCGACGAACATCGTCTGCGGCCTGTGCCGGTTGGACGGCCACGCGATCGGAGTGGTGGGCAACCAGCCGGCGAGCCTCGCCGGCGTCCTGGACATCAACGCGAGCGTCAAGGGCGCGCGCTTCGTGCGCACGTGCGACGCGTTCAACATCCCGCTGCTGTTCCTCACCGATGTGCCCGGCTTCCTGCCCGGCACCGACCAGGAATGGGGCGGCATCATCCGCCACGGCGCGAAGCTCCTGTACGCGATCGCGGAGGCAACGGTTCCGAAGATCACGATCATCACGCGCAAGGCCTACGGCGGCGCCTACGTGGTCATGGCCTCCAAGCACATCGGCGCCGACGTCAACTTCGCCTGGCCGACCGCGGAGGTCGCGGTGATGGGACCCGAGGGCGCGGTCAGCATCATCTACAAGCGCGACATCGCCGGATCGCCGACGCCCGAGGCTCGCCGGGAGCGGCTCGAGGACGACTATCGAGCGCGCTTCGCCAACCCGTACTCGGCGGCGGAGCGCGGATACGTCGACGATGTCATCGTCCCGCACGAGACGCGCCCGAAGGTCATCGCGGCCCTCGAGACACTGCGCACCAAGCGCGTGCCGACCCCGAAGCGCAAGCACGGCAACATCCCCCTATAGGGACTCGTGATGCTCGCGCTCGTGTGCGTGATCGGCGCCGCGCTGCGCTTCGCGACGCTCGACGCGCAAAGCCTCTGGTTCGACGAGGCGGTGACCGCGCAGCTCATGCGCCTGCCCCTGCCGGACCTGCTCCACGCGATCCCCGGCAGCGAGTCGTCCCCGCCGCTGTACTACCTGCTCGAGTGGCTGTCGACCCAGCTGTTCGGCACCGGCGAGGTCGGACTGCGCTCGCTGTCGGCGTTGCTCGGAACCGCGACGATCCCGGTGGTCTGGGCGCTCGGCCGGCGGCTGGCCGGCAACCGCGCCGGCCTCGTCGCAGCGGCGCTCCTCGCGGTCAACCCGATGCTCATCTGGTTCAGCCAGGAGGCGCGCGCGTACGCGCTGCTGGCGCTCCTCGGCGCGCTGGCGGCGCTGCTGTGGCTGCGCGCGCTCGAGCTCCCGAAGACGTCGCGGCTGCTCGCCTGGGGGATCGTCGCCGCGCTCGCGCTGGCGACCCACTACTACGCGATCTTCCTCGTCGGGCCACAGGCGCTGTGGCTCGTCTACCGAGCGCCCAGCTTCCGCGGGCGCGCGATCGCACTGGCGCTCCCAGCCACGGCGGCGGTCGCGCTCGCCCCGCTCGCGCTCGGGCAGCGGGCGAACGACAGCGCCGCGTTCATCTCCAGCAGCGCGTTGGCGACCCGGCTGGCCCAGGTGCCCAAGCAGTTCGTGCTGGGCTACAACGCTCCGCTGGAGCTCGCGCTGGCGCTCGTGTCGGCGCTGGCGCTGGCGCTCGCGATCGGCGGGCTCCTGCTGCTCGTGCTCAGGCGCGTCGAGACGGGCGAGGCCGCGCGCGCCGACACGCTGCGGCTGACGGCGATCGGCGCCGCCGCGCTGGTGCTGCCGGTGCTCGCCGCAGCCGCCGGCGAGGACCATGTCATCACGCGCAACGTGCTTGGCGTGCTGCCGATCGCCGCTGCGCTCGCGGGCGGCGGGATCGCAGCGCTTGGCGAGGCGGCGCCGCGGGCCGCCTGGACAGCCGCGGCGGCGCTGTGCGCCGTTGGCGTCGTGGGCACGGTCGGCGTTGCCGCCGATCCTGCCCTGCAGCGCGACGACTGGCGCGGCGCCGCCCGTGCCCTCGGCCGCGCCGGTGCGCCAAGCGTCATCGTTGCGACACCCCCCGCGGCGCTCGTACCGCTGCGCTACTACCTGCCGGGCCTGCGTGCGCAACGCGAGCCGCAGGCGACGACGGCCGAAATCGATTACCTCGCGCTGTCAGAGGGCTACCCGCACGAGCGGCTCGCCCCACCGAGACCGGCGCAGGCGCCGATCCCCGCTCCCGGCTTCGTGCCCGCGGGGAGGACGCAGGCCAAGACGTTCACGGTCCTGCGGCTGCGGGCGCCCACGCCACAGCCGGTGGCGCTGCTCGCGCTCGAAGCGGGCCTCGACGGCGGGCCGGCCTCGGTCCTCGTCATCGGGCCGCGATAACGACGCTTCGCCAACCGCCACGAGCCCGGTCGTTCGTCCTGGACGAACGTTGACGGCCCCGTCATCGTGTGCGGTACGCTGGCGTTCATGTCACGGACGTCACGAACCCATGACGTCGATTGGCTGGTCGTGGGGTCGGGCTTCGGGGGAAGTGTCGCCGCGCACCGGCTGACCGAGAAGGGCTATCGCGTCACGGTCGTCGAGTCGGGCCGGCGCTGGGCCGACCACGAGTTCCCGCGCTCGACGTGGGACATCCGCCGCTACTTCTTCGCCCCTCGCCTCGGACTGCACGGCATCTTCCGGCTGTCGCTCTTCAAGGACGTCTCGATCATCAGCGGCGCCGGGGTCGGTGGCGGCAGCCTCGGCTACGCCAACACGCTGTACCGCGCGCGCCCGCGGTTCTACGAGGACCCCCAGTGGGCGGGCCTGGAGGAGGATTGGGAGAGCGCCCTGGCACCCCACTACGACGAGGCCGAACGGATGCTCGGCGTCGCCACCGTGCCCAACGACGACCCGGCAGACAATCTCCTCAAGCAGTTCGGCAAGCACATCGGCGCCGAGGACACGCACGCAAAGACGCGCGTCGGCGTCTTCTTCGGGCCCGCCGGCGAGACCGTGGCCGACCCGTACTTCGACGGCGCGGGCCCCGCGCGCACGGGCTGCATCGTCTGCGGACGCTGCATGGTCGGCTGCCCGGTGGGGGCCAAGAACACGCTCGTGAAGAACTACCTCTGGCTCGCCGAGCGGGGCGGGGCGCGCATCATCCCCGAGCGCACCGTCGTCGACGTCCGTCCGCTCGGCGCGGGCGACGGCTCGGACGGCTACGAGGTCGTCACGGAGCGCACCGGCGCCTGGCTGCGCAAGGACCGCCGCACGATCTCGGCCGCCCGCGTCGTGCTCGCGGGAGGCGCGCTGGGAACGAACAAGCTCCTGCAGCGCTGCCGCCACTTCGGCTCGCTGCCGAAGGTCTCAGACCGCCTGGGCGAGCTCGTTCGCACCAACAGCGAGGCGATCCTCGCCGTCACCGCACCCGACGACAGCGTCGACTACACCAAGCGCGTCGCCATCAGCGGCTCGATCTATCCCGACGAGAACACGCACATCGAAACGGTCAGCTACGGCCATGCCGGCGATTCGATGAGCCTGCTGCACACGCTGCTGGTCGGCGACGGCACGAGGATCACGCGGCCGCTGAAGCTGTTCGCGGCAGCGATCCGCCATCCGCTCATGTTCGCCAGGCTGTGCGATCCGCGCGCGTGGTCGCGGCGGACGATCATCCTGCTGGTGATGCAGACGCTCGACAACGCGATCGCGCTACGTCCCCGACCCGGGCGCCTGGGGGCGATGCGCCTGCAGACCGAGCAGGATCCGCTCAAGCCCAGCCCGACGTTCATCCCGATCGCCAACCAGGCGGCGGAGTGGATGGCCGAGCAGATCGGCGGCGTGGCGCAGAGTTCGCTGACGGAGGCGCTGGCGAGCATCCCGACGACCGCGCACATCCTTGGAGGCGCCGTGATCGCGCGCTGTCCCGAGGAGGGCGTCGTCGACGCCCGCCACCGCGTCTTCGGTTACGAGAACCTGCTCGTCTGCGACGGCTCGGTCGTCCCGGCGAACGTCGGCGTCAACCCGAGCCTCACGATCACGGCGCTCGCGGAGCGCGCGATGAGCTTCGTTCCGGCGCTCGGCGAGGTCGCCGACGCCGAGGCCGCGCCAGTGCTGGCCGCCTGATTGGGTAACCACGCAGCGCCGTACGGCTACTCTCAGTCGAGCGTGAGCGTCGCCGACGAAGAACAGTCCAAGCCGTCCCTCGTCGATCGGCTACGTGAACGCCGCGACCGCCAACGCGCGCGGCCGCTTGTCGTGCGCATCCTCTACATCGTCGTCGGCTTCACGCTGCTGCTGGCGGGCATCGCGATGCTCGTACTGCCGGGTCCGGCGTTCCTCGTCATCCCGGTCGGCCTCGCGCTGCTGTCGCTGGAGTTCGCGTGGGCCGAGAAGCTGCTCGAGCGAGCGATCGAGCAGAGCGAGGTGGCCAAGCGCAAGGCGTCGGAGACGACGAAGACTCAGCGCATCCTCACGATCGTCGCGGTGCTGCTCGGCGTTGGCGCGCTCGTCGCGTGGGGGCTGATGGGAGACATCCCGCTCGTTCCCGATCCCTGACGAGCGGTCGGGCGCTACAACCGCTTTCGCAGCAGCTCCTTGCCCTGCTCGGCGCCCTTACGGCTCTCGCTCTGGGCCTTGCGGAAGAACTCGGCCAGCTCGTCATCGCCTTCACGTTCGGCGTCTTGGATGTAGACCTCCAGCCGCAGCACGTTGCTCAAGCACGCCTCGGTGAACCAGATGATGTTGTAGTCCTTGTCCTTCGTGCCGGTGATTTGTCCGGTCTCGCTTTCAGTCGCCACGGGAGCCTCCTCGCTTCGGGGGTTCCTAAGGTAGACCGAACACCTCGTTCGGCAAGCCTGGCGCAATGATCGAAGCGTGTCTCCAACGAACACGACCGACCATGTCGAGCTGGCGCGGCATCCCGTAGCGGTCGCCGGCATACCCGAGCTCCGCTGGCCATTAGCGGTGGTTCGCCGTCGAGGTGATCGATACGATCCGGCAGATGGTGTTCGGTGGGCTTGATGTGAAGCCCTTCCCGCGGCTTGCGATTGCGCGAGCACCGTGGGTGTGGCCAGCTCCAACACGCCCGCGGCGCTTTGGGGCACAATGGCGCCGTGAAGGAGACGGTTCTGATCGTCGATGACCACGCCGCCTTTCGCCGCAGCGCGCGCCTGTTGCTTGAGGCCGAGGGCTATAACGTCATCGGTGAGGCCCAGGACGGGCGCTCTGCGCTGTTCGAAGCGGAGAGCCTTGCGCCTGACGTTGTCCTGCTCGACGTCTTCCTCCCCGACCTGGACGGTTTTGAGGTCGCCTCGGAGCTCACCGGCCGAAGCCGTGCGGTCGTCGTCCTGATCTCGAGTCGCGACGGCCGCGACTTCGGCGCGCTGGTCTCCGAGAGCGGGGCGCGGGGCTTTATTCCCAAGACCGAGCTCTCGGGGGCCTCGCTGGGGGCCCTCGTGGGGCGATGAGCCCCGGCGAGCCAGAAGCGGGGGCGGCGATGCCGGAGCCGGGAGCCGACATCCTCCTCGCGGCAAGCAGCGAGCCTGTCTGCTCGCTGGTGCGAGTCCCGCTCGAGGAGGTCGGGCACCGCGTGCGGCTGGTGGCCGACGGGCTGTCCGCGCTCGCCGCGCTCAAGCGCCAGCTGCCCGATGTCGTCGTCGCCGAGTGGGATCTTCCTCGTCTCGACGGCCGTGGTCTCTGCCAGGCCGTGCGTGCCGATCGCGAGCTTTCGGCCACGCACGTGATCGTCATGACGAGCGCCGCGCGCGCAGAGCGCGCGGCCGAGGCGCTCGAGGCCGGCGCCAACGATTACCTGGCCACGCCGTTTGAGCGCACTGAGTTGCTCGCGCGAGTGCGTGCGGGCCGCCGGGCGGCGCAGCTTCGCGCCAGCGAGGCCCGCCTGCGCGCACTCATGGCCAACGTCCCGGGCGCCATCTACCGCTGCGCTCCGGATCGCGACTGGACGATGGAGCTGATCAGCGACGAGATCGAGCGGATCTCAGGCTATCCCCCCGCGGATTTCATCGACAGCGCGGTCAGGACCTTCGCCAGCATCATCCATCCCGACGACCGTCATCGAGTCGAGGAGGCGGTGTTCGAGGCGTGTGCGGCAGGCCGCCCGTTCGTGCTGGAGTACCGCATCCAGCGCGCCGACGGAGACGAGCGCTGGGTGCTCGAGCGCGGCCAGCTCGTGCACGGCACCAACGCGCGAACCTGGCTTGACGGCGCCATCTTCGATATCAGCGCGCGCCGACAGGCTGAAGAAGAGCGCCGCCGGCGAGAAGCCGAGCAGGCCCGGGTGGCCGAGCTGCGAGCCTCGCGCGCGCGCATCATCGAGGCCGCCTACGCGGCGCGGCAGCGGATCGAGCGCGACCTTCATGACGGTGCCCAGCAACGATTCGTGGCCGTCGCCCTGCAGCTGCGCCTGCTCATCTCACAGCTTGAGAAGACCGCCCCGGACACCGCGGCGCTTGTCAAGGACGCCCTCGACGAGCTTCTGTACGCGATGGGCGAACTGCGCGAGCTCGCCCGCGGGATACACCCCGCCCTGCTCTCGGAGCGCGGGCTCGTGCGCGCCGTCCAAGCGTTGCTCAGCCGCATGCCGATGGCGGCCAGGCTGGGCGAGGCGCCTGAGGAGCGCCTCCCAGAGCCCGTCGAGGTGGCGTTCTACTATCTGATCGCCGAG